>Ga0307471_100001169_pt1 | contig 14217 bp, 11 predicted proteins | sample atmos_gasesAM3C__2_FD_204566 | JGI IMG/M metagenome (GOLD analysis project Ga0307471, IMG submission 204566) | Hardwood forest soil microbial communities from Morgan-Monroe State Forest, Indiana, United States - atmos_gasesAM3C_515 | ecosystem: Environmental > Terrestrial > Soil > Temperate... | reverse complement strand
CGTATCTTGCCCACGCATGGCAGCCAAAAGGCAACGTATGATTGTTCAACTCGAAACAATATCGCGGGACACACTCGAAAGCGAAGCGAAGGGCGGTTTGAAGAGGCGCAATCTTGAATTGCGGATAATAATGGGAAGCTCGATTGGCCCAAAAGTTATCATCATTGCTGTTGAACCTTCCCAGTTCCCATCTCGCACCGTTAAACAATCTAAAATGTTTGAGCAACCTCTTGGGTAAGTTCCATAGCCTTATGGGCAGGGATTTTTGGCTGTAGGACGACTTCCAGTATTCGGAAGGCTTGATACAGTAAACGTGGGAATAAAAGACCCGCAAGAAACTTTCTATCTTCATGAGCGCAAAACCACCGTTCCCGACCTTGCCTTCGTATGCGGTATGTCCTGAGTAAGGAGCGTCTTTGTGCTTGACCCAAGGTGCGCCAATGTAGTCAAAATCCAGTTGACACCAAAACTCCAGCTGATCTGAAAATACAAGTGCATCCGGGTGGTAGATAAGTATGTACTTGTATTCCTCAAATGACCGGTAAAAACGGGAAGAGAATAGAAGTTTCCTATGCGCTTGAACGCTGCCGAAGAACCTATCATCGAATGCTTTAATCTCCATCCCGGAATGCTTGAACTTTAGACTTTTCGGCACCACAAGATATTTGTCATAGCGAGCCAAAAAGTGGTGTAAATGCCTAAACGAAATTTGCTCTTCTTGAGTTAGGTCAACGCGGTTCGGCATCGGAACGACCACCGCCACCGTCTTGGTTTGACGTCTCATAGGACACCGGAGAGGGGGTTCATTGATAATGCCTGCGCTGCTCTATCCTTGACGACGCGCTCGTTTCCATCTAGCCGGTTCTGGTGCCAGATCTTCTTTACGAGTTCCGCGACCCGCTGATGTCCTCGTTGGTTCCAGTGAGGATCGCGTTCCTTATAGTCGCTTGCGGTTAAGTAATCCTTTAGTGCAACAACCGGAACCCCTAAGCTAAAAGCGATTGCCTTAATTTGGTCATCCGGTCGATTTGGATCGAATGACTTGGGGTTCGAAGCAGAAGCTGCAAGTTTTTCGTGGCCCGCCGAGGTCAACTGGATTACGTCTGGGATCGTCATAAGTACGAGTTTAGCGTGTGCTTCCTGGCAAATTGTTTTTGCTTCCGTGATTAGGAAATTGCAGGCAGAATAAGCCCGTTCGGATAAGAATGTCGCACAGCACATCTCTGCAAGCTTATCATAATATCGGGGATCCGCTTTGTTAGGCCAGCGTAAAGGAGAAACGTGGCGCGTCGTGATTTCCCATTCCTGCGAAAGATTTTTGCGTAGGAATGGGGTCCGATAACACTGATTGTTGGGTGAAAGATTGTCATACAGATCGTTGCCAAAGTATATGAACCAAATGAGAAGCTTTCCCTTCAGTTGGTAGGAGAGTTGCCTCATGAGAAGCACCTCTTGAACCATATTATATCCAGGGGCACCGATGGCTTTAATGATTATTCCAGTCTTGCAGCGCCAAAAGGTAGTTTTGCTATCCACTCCGTAGCCAAAGGCATAAGAGTCACCGAAAACCACCACATGACTATCAGAAATTTTAGTTCGATCGGGCCAACCCTGTGCATCCGTGATCGTGTGAAACACGCCGTCCCTGACCATGGTCAAATAATAGGCATCGAGGTTGGCCTTTGGTTTCCAGCCGATCGTAGGAGTGAACTCAACGAGCTGATCGGACGTTACCATATAGGGTTCGAACAATCGTGATCCGAATTTGGTTAAAGAAGCGACAGCCCAAAAAAGCAGCCAAATTGCAGCAACAGGAATCGTGAGCAACAGGCCAATTAATGCTGTTGTCGACGCAAGCAGGACTCGGATAGCTGTCATCGTGTCTGTCTAAAAAAGAGTGTAAACACCGGTAGGAGGCCGGCGATCCTGATAAACTTCAACTGCAGCGAGCATAGCCAGTAGAGGTATCAAGCAAAAAGCCCAGACTTGCCGCGATGTTCTGGCCCAAGAGAGATAATTGCGCACCCAGCCTTTTTCGGCAAAGTGTTTCCCGGTCCCGGCAAATTCGTAGCGGTACGTATCAGTCGAAAGAGTTTTTTTGGCGAGCCATAACGATTCGTTTGGCCTCGGACGGGTCACGATCATTGATGTTCCCGCGCGCCCCACAGCAAGTAAAACAACATAGAAACATATAGTCATCAGAAAAAAACGAGCTAAGCGGGAGAAATGGTTTACAGCCACATTCCATAGCTTGTACAGGGACGAAATGCTCTGCGGCCACAGAAGTCCTAGGAATGGAAAGCCGATCGCGGGAGCCGCGACGAAAGGGATTAAAATCCTAGGCGCAAACCAATACGCAGGTAGGCTCATGAGCAAAGCGCCTAAAAACCCAATGGCCAAGGCAAAACTTTTGAGGTACGCGGGGCGCGCCAGAGGCAGAAGAATCATCGAAATCAGTCGAGAGCGTATTGGCTTTTGTATTGTTCAGGATCTTTCAGCAGACCGGTTGGTTGATCCTTTTTCATGAGCAAAAAGTTTTCTAACACCAAGCAATCTATCTCTGTCCCCATGAAACACTCGAACGCCTCTTCAAAAGAACATACAATGGGCTCGCTACGGATGTTAAAGCTCGTATTCACGATTACCGGGCACCCCGTGATTTCATAGAACCGGCGCATCAAACGATAAAACCGGCCGTGCCGCTCCGGATCAATAGTCTGAATCCGCGCAGAAAAATCAACGTGGGTTATTGCAGGGAGGGAAGAGCGAGGAACGGAAACGCGAATTCGAAGGTCAGGATTGTTCATTCTTTCCAGGTCTTCCGGAGCTAACTTGATCCGATGTTTTTCAAGAAGGGGCGCTACAAAAAGCATGTAAGGACTATTCTCGTCGGGACGCATATCAAAGAATTCGTGAACAAACTCGCGAAGGACGCAGGGAGCGAAGGGTCGGAAAGATTCGCGGAACTTGATTTTGAGATTCATGGTCTGCTGCATACGATCAGATCGAGCGTCTGCGATAATGCTGCGGTTCCCTAGCGCGCGCGGTCCGTATTCCATTCGGCCTTGGAACCATCCGACCACATTCTCTTCCCCTAATAGTCGAGCGACGCGATTAAGCAGTATGGTCTCGTTGGGAATATATTCGTAAATAGCCCCAACGGAGTCGAGAAATAAGCCGATGTCATCATTGCTGAACGAAGGTCCAAGAAACGAACCTTTCTGGCTGTCATGCTGGTTGAGCTTTCGCTCTCGGCCTAAGAGGTGATGCCATACCAGTAAAGCTGAACCCAGCGCTCCCCCAGCATCTCCGGCCGCGGGCTGGATCCAAATATTTTCAAACGGCCCTTCGCGCAGCAACTTCCCGTTCGCCACACAATTAAGAGCCACACCGCCGGCCATTACAAGATTTTTTGCACGGGTTAACTTGTTAGCGTATCGGGCCGTACGTAGGACCATTTCCTCACATACTTTTTGAACAGACGCTGCCAAATCCATCTCTTTCTGAGTGATGAAAGTCTCGGGTTCGCGAGGAGGGCCGCCAAAAAGGTCGTGAAATTTCTCTGAGGTCATTGTCAGTCCTTGACAGTAATTAAAATAAGACATGTCAAGCCAGAGCGAGCCGTCTTCCTTGATGTCAGCAATCTTGTCCAGAATGAGGTCGGTATAAACAGGCTGTCCATAGGGGGCAAGCCCCATCAGTTTGTACTCTCCAGAGTTAACTTGAAAACCGGTGTAGAAAGTGAACGCGGAATAAAGCATTCCCAATGAATGAGGAAAGCGAAGCTCTTTGAGAATTTCTATTCGGTTATTCTTGCCGACGCCGATAGAGCTAGTTGCCCATTCACCTACTGCGTCTAGTGTCAAAATGGCGGCTTCATCAAATGGAGAAGGAAAAAAAGCGCTTGCGGCGTGAGATTCGTGATGATCCGTGAAAAATAGTTGACCGCGAAATTGTTCGCCTAACCCCGCTTTAAGCTCGCGCGATAGATGCAATTTGCTACTGGCCCAGAGAGGGATAGCACTTCGGAACGCTTGAAATCCTTTGGGGACAAAGGTCAAATAGGTCTCAAGCAAACGCTCAAACTTTACCAAAGGCTTCTCATAAAATACGGCACAATCGAGCTCCGCCATCGAGATTCCCGCTTCGGCCAGACAGTAGGAAATAGAGGCCGTAGGAAAGCGCGCGTCACCTTTTTGTCGCGTGAATCGTTCTTCTTGAGCTGCCGCAATAATTTCGCCTTCTCTGATCAGAGCGGCCGCAGAATCGTGATAGTAGGCTGAGATGCCTAGAATATTCGTTACCAAGATGAGCTTTAGTGACTGGTGGCCCGCAAAAAAACTTCCTACGACCTGTTTTGGGGGACCATAAGAATAGGGTAAATCATCCCAATCGCGCTTTTTTTGGGGAAAGAAAAACGGCTGTTCAAAAGGGGAGGGAAATAGTAAGGAAGGTTAAATGACTCTAAACCAGACGGCTTTGACCGGTTCAGTGGCAAGGGAGATCTATGCAGATTGGAGTTCCCTGAGCATGATTTTATCAAACTCAGCTCGTAGATCGTCATTAAGAATTTCTCGAGACGCTTGCTCAAACAATTCTTTGAGCCGACTTTTGGGAAAAGCCTCCATGGACTCTCCCATAAGTGCGACGTAATCCTGGACGATTAAAGGTGCCAAAGGTCCGACGGCCTCACTGAGCTTGAAAATAATGTGTTCGAATTGCTGTTTCGACACACTTCCCGTAGGCTCTACTGCTGACTCCGTCTTTTCTGGCAGTTGAACATTGTCCGTTGAGTGAGGCGGATTTTCTATCAACTGATCGGAGCCTTCATCCACGGTTTCCAAATTTACCGAAGCGTAATAGGAACTGTAATAGTGTCGATAACTAGCATACTCCGGATTGCGGAGATCAACACCGTTCAAGACGACCCCCAAAACTCGAGCTCGGACTGCTTCAAGGTTTTCCAGAGCTTTACGTGTGGAGAATCTACTTGTTTTCTGACTGTGCATTACTAAAACAACACCGTCACAAAATGCGGATAGTACTTCCGCGTCCGTAATACCAATCACGGGCGAGGCGTCGAGTAAAATAAAGTCAAATCGATTTCGTAACGCATTGAGCGCTTCTTTCATCTTGCTCGACCCGAGCAGATCGGGCGGGTTAGGCGGAACCACCCCCCGTGGTAATAACGAAAGGCCAGGCACTGCGGTATGCTGCAAACTCTCCTCCAGCGTCAAATTACCAGTAAGAAAATTACTGAGTCCTTTGTCGTTTGCGAGATGCAATAAGCGGTGACAACGGCCTTTACGCACGTCTGCATCGATTAGCAAAACACTCTTCCCGCTTTGGGCCAAAGCGATCGCCAGGTTCAAAGTGGTTACGGTCTTTCCCTCAGCGGGACCAGGACTGGTGAATAAGACTGTCTGAGGCGGAGTCTCCGGGTGAGAAAATAGCAACGCAGTGCGAATACTGCGATAGGATTCAGAAATGACCGATGATGGATATGTGGAAATCATCGGTTCTCTGGTCTGGAGTGTTAAGGGCTCACGTCCAATATTTACGTAACTCAGCAGACGGCTAAATGAATTTTTTGAAAATTGAAAGTATCCGTGAGGCCCGTATCGAAGCGATTTTAGATCTGGCACGACTCCTAAGGTCGGAAGATAGAAGAAACGCCAAACATCGCCGGAAGTGCTCACCGTCGAATCAAAGTATGCCAAGCAAAAAGCTAGTCCCATAGCCAGCACAAGTGCCGCGCCCGCGGTGGTCATTAGAAGCTTCAGCTGTTGTCCGCCGGAAGAGGGCCAGCCGGGGGTATCCGCTAGCTCCGTTACCTGCATATTCGAAACCGGAAGATCATTCGAAATGGTGGTTTCAGTTAGTCGGGTGAGTAGACCGGTATAGAGTTTCTGATTGGCATCGACTTCGCTTTGTAGAACGGTGTACTGGATGCCTAAACTTTTAAGGTCGATCGCCGCCTGTTTTTGTCGGTCGGATTCAGCTTCTAGAGATGCCTCTCTACTTCGTGCGGATTCATAATCCGTTCCAATACGTTGCACAACTTCGGCAATTGCAGCTTTCATCCGCTGACGTGTTTCATTGAGGCGAGTGTTTAGCTCTATCATGCGGGGATGGTCCGCCTTAAAAACAGTTGACAGCTTGACCTGCTCGGCCACTAAGGTCTCTATGGTACTCCTGTATTGTTGAATGGTTGCATTGGTTATTACCTCAGACAGCGCGGAAGGATCTGTGCTTCTCAGCATTTGACGCAGGGATTCCAGTTCCAGGCGCTTGATCCTGGCTTGGGTTAGACTCCCGTTGAGCGCAACCATGCGGTCAACGATTAAATTCTCGCCTCTATCCATGGAAACGACGCCGTGGGCTTTCCTAAATTCGCTGAGCTGGAACTCCGATGCTTCGATCTTCGACCTAAGTTCGGCAAGCTTTTTTTCCAGAAAATTTCGCGCATCTTTGGTAACTTCAAATCGAGTTTCCAGATTCATCCGGACGAAGGCAGAGGCGTGCGCATTAGCTAACTGCTGCGAAAGATTGGGATCGGGAGTAGTAAACAAAATTTTTACCAGACGCGTCCCTCGCATTGGCTCGACTCTAAGAAGGCCTAGGTAACGACCAATAGACCCAGGGTTTACTTTGGGTTTCGTATCATCTTTCGCTACCAAAGATATCTCTTTGCTCATCGAAGTACGTTGGCTACCACTGTCAACCGTCTGAGAATGTTTGGGCCGTGAGAAATACGAGAAAAAGTTTGTAATTGACTGAACGACGCCAAAGAACGTCGAACTCAGCCATTTGACGGGATCTGGACTGATGATTCGAATACGGTTGAAGGCAGGGTTCGATTCGAGTCCCAGCTCGGTGATCACCTTCGCCGCGATGGCGCGGCTTTTCATGAGTTCATACTGGGTCGAGTAATAATCGCCGGCCTGCACTTGCAGATTTAGCACTTCTGCAACTTGGATAAACTGCGGATTTTGTGGGTCGATTTTTATCGTAGCTGCTGCTGTATACATTGGCGTAGCGCCAGAAATAACATATGCCCCGACACCGAATACGGCAATGAAAACAACCACTATGAGCAGGCGATATCTGACCACCACCTTCCAATAGTCTCGCAGATGTGCTTCTTCCATCGGCTGGCCGTGGGCATACTCCTCCGGTTCAGCTTTATCTATTTCCTCAATCCGCCATGGAGAAATTTCTTTCAAGTTAATGCTCTTAGCTTCCGCCGATGCGACCATAGGGGCTTGGTAGGCCGACCTGTCTGATGAAGAAATTCCACGCCCACTTTAGCCCGCTAATCGGTACGAAGAGGAAATCATCCGGTTGCATAGCGATGTCGGGCTCTTTTCCGGCGCGGATTGCATTTAGATCGATTGGAATCTCTTGGACGTCGTTCTCACTACGGCGATAGAGGGTAATACCGCCGAAATCCGCCAAGTCTATATCCAAACCGCCCGCCTGTGCTATGGCTTGAGTAATTGTGTAACGTCGGCCAAGCGGAATAGAGCCTGCTCTCCGTACCGCTCCATCGACCCAAAAAGATCCCGCTTCAGGAACATTGATAATATCACCTGACTGAACGAGCATGTTTAATACTTCAACTCCGGCGGTTTTTGGATTAATAAGACCTAAGCTGCTTGCAAGGGCATGGAGATCAATGACATAACTCTTACGGCCTTCTGGTGTTTGGCGATAAATGTGCACTTGATTTCCAGCTGTCGGGGTAACCCCGCCAACCATAGCAAGTACATCAATGAGAGTTTTGGGACCCGTGAGATCAATCGCCCCCGCGCGAGAAACTGAACCGAGGAGGTAAACTCGCTGGCTGCGGAACTCTCTTACCTGCACAGAAACTTCGGGATTGTAGATATATTTTTCATAACGCTGGCGCAACAAGTCTTCCAGGCCAGAGGGGGTCAAACCTGCAATCTTTAATTCTCCCAGTAGCGGGAGTTTGATCATTCCCTGCTGGCTTAACCTCAAAGTAATGTCTCTTGGTGTAACACCTCCATCAACTCCGGTAAGATTGAATATGGTAATTCCTACTGTGTCTTCGGGACCGATGTGGTAATCTTCTAAAAGTGAAACGTTATCGTTCGAGGCACCTGCCGCAAGCATGCGGTTAATTTCCGCTGTTGGCGGAGACGTCGGCCCACCGGTAGGGGGCATAGCGGGTTTTTGCAGGTCCGTCATACAACTAGATCCCAACAATATGGCAAGCGTGCTCAGCCAAAACGCCAAACCATTACGAGTCAGTTTGAAGATTGCTACTCTTGCAAGTAAACGAACGGTAGGCATAGCTCCGCCATCTAGTGAATCAACACTTTTGAGATTGTAAGGCCGCGAACAGGTCCTAGCAGCCTGGATGCGACACGGTTCAGATTGCGGCGCTGGGTCCCGAGGCTACCCAGCCTGTCCTAATGAACTGGATGGGTACTTCCACGTTTGTCTGGCGGTTAAGAAGCGTCAGTAATATCTTCACGCGACCCCTGGCATCTGGCGGTTCTTGCATGATACCTACCAGTCCATCCAAGGGCCCACCTGCAATTCGAACTTCCTGGCCAGCCCGCAAATTGGTTCGAGCTGGAATAATTCCCTCGTGATTCGCTTGTCCTATAAAGAATTTCACTATTTGTTCATCGATTGGAGCCGGACAGCCGTTAAAACTAACGATCCGTCTAACGCCAGGCGACCATGCTGCGTAAAGAAATTCCGTCGAACTTATCAAGAGGTGGGCAAAAAGATAGTTCGGAAATAGCGGCACGACCCTCTTACGTATTTTCGAGATTTCAGGCAAAAGCAGTTTCGGAAAAAAAACCTCAAGTCCCTTCGACTGTAAATGAAACTGCGCGTAAGCCTCTTTCTGAGGTTTACAATAAATTACGTACCATTGACGTTCTGAAAAATCCGACACTATCTTAGGTACCTCTTCGGAAATCAATTCGAAACACGGTGAAGGCAACATGTGTGCCATCAAAAAGATTACTCAATACAACTAGTTAAGCAATTGAACTTTAAAAAAATTTTTGCATGTGTAGGTTTTCTTAACGCTTGTGAAATTCAACCAAAATAGGAAACATCTGTCCGGTGAGTCGAGTTAACTTTCCAAGAATTAGAAAAATTTCGTTTTCGGAAAAATCTTTCCTATCGGACAGAGCAGTCACACAACGAGGGTCGTGAATACAAACCGTAAATTGACTCGTTTTGGACATAAGACTGTTTCGCAGGGCCGCGGAGAAAGCTCAGGTCGGAGTACCGAGCTGAAATTCATTAATTCGATGGAAGAAATTTCTCTGACGGCTATCAAATGGGTAGCGTTAACGCTCCCCTCAACGAGCGAGATGTTGTTTGCTTCTCGGAGCGTCTGACGCGTCAGATGCTCATTACACGCCACATCGAGAAAAGTGACGACAATCATGCTTTCATGCTGAAATAGGAGGCGTCGCGCTATGACAATTGACTCCGCGGGTGCGGGGATTTTTGACATTCTTGACAATCTAAAGTGCTCAATTCCGGTATAGCATTTTAGAATTGTGTGCTAGCGATGGTGCGACTATAAGCAAATGATTCCGGAATGAAGCTCCGGTTTGCTGAGACATTTGTTCGACCGCGGCTACTAGTTCATGAGAGATCTTTCAATCCTTCATCCTCGGCTATGTGTAGTTGAAAGCTAAAAGGGATTATTTTCTGTAGCTTACACTATCTTGGGATAACTCATTATTATTGAAGGCTTCCTGCAGCGCTTAGTTCGGCCGATTTTTTAATTGTAATCGTTACGATCTGTTTGATGCCGCACAAACATCCTTCTTGATTACTAATAAGGTAAGTCCATTTTCGTTGTTCGTAGATCAAGGTTTTGCTTAGTCACTCTTGCGAGATGATCGGTGAACCGATTGCACAAATAAGAAAGCTTTATCGCTTGGTACGCTAGTTGCTATTTGACCTTCGCGAAGTTAGCCGCTGTGGGCAAATCAGTAGTGTAAATTCTTTTGACAATCTAAATAGTTGCGAACTAATTTTAGCAAATACTCCTTTGACAACTTATGCCGTGATTTTCTAACTCCTTTCGCTTTTAATTTTTGCAATAAACTCGGGGGGCATTGAGTAAGCTATGATGGATGTAAAATCGGAGGAAACTGGGTTTCATTTTGATGCCAATACTAAGGGTTTCCTAGGGGTGATGCCGTCTGCGGCGGTCATCTGGAGTAGTCCTGCAACCGTTTACGCTTTGAATGAAAGTGCGCGCCGCTTGATCGGGTTTTCGGAGTCAGATGTCTTGGTGGACAGTGGGTTTTGGAGTAAGCGTGTTTATTGCAGCGACAAAATCATATTTGCTGAACGTCAAAAAAAAATGGCAGGTGGAGCTACAGAGATAACGTGTGATTACCGTTTTTATCCGAAGGGATTGAGCGAACCGATTCGGATCCGCGAAATGATTTTCTCTTTGCGTGATCCGACTGGTCAATGGAAGTGGATAGGCATGTATAGTGACATTTCCGATCTCAAGCGATCTTCATCGGAAAATCGAAATGGATTTATTAGAGAGGAAATGCGTGAGTCCATACGTTGTTTATTTCACGAGATAAAAAATCGGGTACATTTATTGAGCATGGAACTTGAACTTGCAGCGTTGGAGCCGGGCGAGAATCTGGACACAAAAAAGTTCGCGTGTGCCCTGCACGATTTAAATCATTCAATCAAAGAGCTGCATGATTGCCTAATCCCCGGGCGAAACGACCTATCATCGCGGGATTGACCGGGCCACACCTCACATTTCAAGGACTGTTTCAATTCTAATGGAATCACATCAGCAAGAACCCAAGTTATCTGATGAAAGTTCCGTGGTCCCTGTTGCCAGGCTAGGAAAGCATCGCGGACGTGTCAGCTCCTACCCTTTGGCTGCTTCAACGCCTCACATTTTGGTAGTTGACGATGATCCGATGATTTGCCAGCAGTTGGAACGCTTGTATACGCACAGCGGTTACAAGGTTACTGTGGCCACTTTTGCGGAACGGGCGATGGATTTGTTGGAGCATGAAGATATAGACTTGATCGTAACAGATATACGCCTCCCCGGGCTGAGCGGTGTTGAGCTAGCCAAAAAATGTGTGGAGCAGTGGAGTGATGTTCCCATTATCGTGATGACTGGGTACGCGGACATCGAGAATGCCGTCGAAGTTCTCAAGCTAGGCGCGAGTGACTATTTTGTTAAGCCTTTCAGCGCGGCGGCCATCCAGGAATCGACGCGCGGTGTCCTGGAAAAATCGAGTCTCTTCACCGAAATCAGACATCTCAGGCAACAGATTAAGGAGAGCTGTGAATTCGGAGGGATGCTTAGCCGTACTCCGGAGATGCACAAAGTCTTCGAAATTATCAGGATGGTTGCACCAACCGACAGTAGCGTCGTCGTCGAAGGAGAGACCGGAACGGGAAAAGAACTCGTTGCCAGCGCTATTCATTACCAGAGTCCGCGTCAAGACGGGCCGTTCGTTACGATCAATTGCGGAGGGTTTCCGGAAACCCTTCTGGAAAGCGAACTCTTCGGATATGAGCGTGGCGCCTTTACTGGTGCCGATAGACCGAGACCTGGCAAGATCGAGCTTTGCAGCGGGGGGACTTTGTTTCTCGACGAAATTGAAAATATGCCGCTATCGATGCAGGCAAAGTTATTGCTCGTTCTTAACGACCAAAGGGTGCAGCGTTTGGGAGCTAGTCGGTGGACAAAGGTTGACATGCGGGTTATTGCCGCGAGCAATGTACCTTTGAAATCCCTAGTGGCGCAGGAAAAAATGCGCACGGATTTTTTTTATCGAATCAATGTCATTCCGATTCGCTTAATCCCGCTTCGCCAGCGGCTTAATGATATTCCATTACTTGTTCAAGACTTTCTCCGTCATCATTCCGTCGCCATCCAAAAGCAAATCACAAAGATTTCCTCGAAGGCCATGAATCAGTTGATGGAATATGACTGGCCCGGAAATGTACGGGAACTGCAGAACGTTTTGGAAAAGGCGATAGTTCTAGCGCGATTCAAAGTGATTGAAGAGGTTGAATTGACAGATCAGCTGACGGAGCAGGAAGTGAAACATGTGGGAGGGCGCATGGATTTATCCCTCCCCGAATGGATTAAGCAGCAAGAAAAGCATTATCTAACGGGAAAGTTGGAGGCGGCCTGCGGTAGAATTGACCTTACGGCTAGAAGTTGTGGAGTAGACGTAAGAACCATTCACCGAAAAATGAAATTGTACGGACTAGACAAAAAAGTATTCCACAAAGATGGTCCTCGGAACTGATGCTGGATCCACCTGAATCTTCTGCTATTTTTCCTCTTTATTTCTCTCCTTGCGAGCTCTGGTAAAGGCAAAAACGGGAACAGGCTTCAACTTCTCTGAGGAGATTTAGGCGGCTGTTCTGGGCATGATGGCGTTCCTTCCAGATTACTGCGAGGCCTTTGCGCGCCTCCGTGTCGACAGCGGCACAGATTTGGAGGTCCACTGGCCTATGAATTAGCTCAGGAGTTTCTAGACCAGGGATCTCTGGATGCAATGTAGTGTAGAGAGGGGTTGAAAAAAGTCGAAGTAATAGCTATTTCAATTGTGTTGGGGTAGTATACCGAGCGAGAGTTAGAGTCTATTTTAGGAGACGAGTCATGCAAAGCGCACGCAGACACATCATGCCCATAGTTTTGTTGCTCTTGGGAGTAGCACTCGGGTTTTTTCTAGCTGGCCAATGGGTACCGAATGTTTCAGCCGTTCCACGGCAGGACTACGAAAGTCTGGAAGCTTTCACCAATATTTTATCTATCGTTAAAAAGAACTATGTCGAGGATGTGGAGACCAAGACTCTGGTCAACGGTGCTATCAACGGCATGCTAAACTCATTGGACCCCCACAGTGCCTATCTCACACCGGAATTATACAAAGACCTGCAAATGGATACCCAAGGGCGCTTTGGCGGACTTGGGATCGAAATCACGGTTAAGGGGGGAGTCCTTACTGTGGTATCCCCCATAGAAGATACTCCCGCTTTCAAAGCTGGGATCAAGCCTGGGGATATGATCTTTAAGATCGAAGATGAATTCACCAAAGATATGACCTTGGTGGACGCTGTAAAAAAGATGCGAGGTCCCAAGGGCTCTAAAATCAATCTTTCGATCAAGCGCGAGGGAGTGCCGGAGCTCATCGACTTTACGCTCATGCGCGATACGATTCGAGTGCAGAGCGTGCGCAGCCGGGTGTTGGAATCAGGCTATGGCTATATTCGCCTCGCTCAATTTCAAGAACGGAGTGATCGTGATGTCCAAAAAGCTCTGGAAAAGCTTGCTGCAGAAAAAGGCGGGCTCAAAGGGCTGGTGTTGGACCTGCGCAACAATCCGGGTGGACTTCTAACTCAGGCGGTTAGAATCGCAGATCTGTTCCTGGATTCGGGCCTGATCGTTTATACCGAGGGTCGCATCGAATCCCAGAAACAGAAGTACTTCGCACAAAAGGATGGCTCGTGGATGGATTTTCCAATGGTGGTCCTCGTTAACGGGGGCAGCGCTAGCGCCTCAGAAATCGTCGCAGGAGCTTTGCAGGATCACAAACGCGCCGTGGTGCTCGGAACGAAAACTTTCGGCAAAGGCTCCGTGCAGACCATTCTTCCCCTCGATGATAATTCGGCGTTGCGTCTAACTACGGCCCGATATTTCACCCCGAGTGGCCGCTCGATTCAAGCGACGGGCATTGTTCCTGACATTGTCGTCGATGCAACTCAGCCGCAGGATGGCAAACCCGAGGAGAAAAAGCGGCCCATGTTGAGAGAGGAAAATCTTCCCGGCCATCTGCCAAGCCCCCAGTCGGCGCCCGGGCAACCACAGGACCAGAGTGATAAGGACAAAGAGAATCTGGTGCCTTCCTCTGCGCCCACCGGAGATGAAAGCATCGACAACGATGCCCAGTTAAAGCGGTCCCTTGATCTGCTCAAGAGCTGGGATGTTTTCAAACAGCTGGTGCAAAAAAAGGCGGCTTAACGTTTTTTGCACCGCTCACGTGACGGCAAGGCTCGCGAATTAGCCCTCCCCAGGAGGGCTAATTTTTTTGTGCCACGGCATATGATAGAGTCGTGCACAAAAATATGGCCAAAGAAGTCGACCTACCCCTGTTTGCTCGTCTAAGCAGGCAATTCCTAACCATTAGCGAACTCACCGCGATAATT
>Ga0307471_100001168_pt1 | contig 14217 bp, 14 predicted proteins | sample atmos_gasesAM3C__2_FD_204566 | JGI IMG/M metagenome (GOLD analysis project Ga0307471, IMG submission 204566) | Hardwood forest soil microbial communities from Morgan-Monroe State Forest, Indiana, United States - atmos_gasesAM3C_515 | ecosystem: Environmental > Terrestrial > Soil > Temperate... | reverse complement strand
CAAGCGCGCCGATAACTCCTATAGAGATCGAGAGCATTAGCGATCTTGACGGCACAAAAGTGGAATATACGAGCAAATGTTTCGGTATTACGATTTTCTTACTGTGGAACGTCATCACAAATTGCCTATTAAACTAACAGCTGATTCTTTAGTGGCTTTGCTGCGGTTGGGACTGAGAGGCCAATCGGGACGGGAGTATAAAACGCGGTGGAAAAGAGCGAAAAGCAAGCGTTTGCCGGCCCCGAAGGTGTTCGGTTGGGGATTCCGCGTCAGAGAATAAGCTCACGACCAATCGGCACCAACACCCGAAATTTGTGTGAAGCCAATTAGGGGAGCGATCATCGCATTGGCACTCGCCGCGAGCTGGACACCCTTCAATTTGTGGGCGCAGCAAAGCCAAGCGGAACTGCTTAAGCAAGCGCGCGTGACGAAGCATCAGGCTAAGAAAATTGCGTTGGCTAGAGTTAAGGACGGCACGATCAAGAGCGTCGAGCTTGGTAAGGAAAACGGAATGCTGATCTGGTCGATCGACGTTGCGCGGCCGGGTAAGAAAGACATTACCGACGTCTGGGTAGATGCGACATCAGGAAAGATCACCGCGATTGAGGTCGAGACGCCCGCTGTCGAGATGAAAGAAGTAGCGGAACATAAGGCCAAAAAATGGTTCTCACATTTAGATCGCCCATTAAAACAATAGCAGTTGCCGAATATTTGACGAATAGACTGCGTTTTGATGCGTTTTCGTTCGGATTCTTGCGCCTTCGCTTAATTACCGATTTTCACAGGTAAATCGCCATTTCAGAGGTTTGGGTCGGCCGGGACTCGAACCCGGAACCAACGCCTTAAAAGGGCGCTGCTCTACCGATTGAGCTACCGACCCGCGCCGGAAACGTTTTCTAATCCAGATCAATCATCGTCGCAAGGTTGTAGGGCAGTCGAAGCGCGCGTCAAATGGTGGACCCGGCAAGCGAGGCGCGTGCCTTAAAGGTTCAAAGTAGTCACCAGATCGCGCAGTGAATTCTTTGGTCGATCCAATCGAAAGATCGACAAACCAGCAGCGCTGGCGGCTTCCCAATCTCTTTCTTGATCGTCGCCGACGTGAAGAACCTCATTCGGTTTCAGATGAATCAGCTTCAGCGCGCGCAGATAAATTTCCGGATCCGGTTTGTCCGCGCCTATCTCACTGGAGATGAAAATACGCGCAAAAAACTTCGAGATTCCGAGGTGCTCGAGAATGAACCGCAAACGCCCATCGAAATTTGAAATCACAGCGAGCTGAAAACGCGGCCGCAGTTGCTTCAATACGTCGGGAACTTCAGGGTTAAGTTCCCAGACACCGGATTCGGCAAAGTGTTCGTAGGCGATTTCGAAAAAATTATCGCGATCCAATTCACTCAATGAGGGCGCAGCCTCGTCAAGTACGAGATCGACCAGTTCACGCCACCAACCTTTATCATCATTCTCACGCGGGCCGACGATCGCAGCGCGGCGCGGCATTTTCTTCCAGGCTGAATAAAAGGCGCGATCGAGCTGATGCGCATCGAGCGTGAGACCCACCTCATCGCCCACCAGTGCATAATGATGGCCGACCGTTCCACTCAAATCAAACAGTGTTCCTGCTGCATCGAAAAAGATCGCTTTCGGCGGTTTCTCTTTGTTGTTCGTGGCCATGAATGCGCTGCCTCGATGGAAGTTTGTTTTGACGCTAATTGTAACTTTCGCGCGAGCTGTCGCACTAAACCGTTAATTTTGCTTTGCAAAAATTGATCGACCGGCGTTGCATGGTGCCCTGGCTATGAACGTTGTTGACGAGCCGCTGGCCTTGCCAACGTGGACGCAATCAACGGGCGAGGAATTGGCGAATAGTATCAGCCACGGGATCGGACTCGTAGGTGCAATCGTCGGCACGCCGGTTCTGCTCGTGGCGGCCTTTCATCATGGCAGCACCTCCTTTCTTATCGGTACGATCGTTTTCACTATAACAATGTTGCTGCTGTATTTGGGATCGACGCTCTACCACGCCTGGCCGCAAACGCCGGTAAAATCGATCCTGCAAGTACTGGATCACTCCGCCATTTTTTTGTTAATAGCGGGCACGTACACGCCGTTAGCGTTGGGTCCGCTTCGCGACGCGGGAGGCCTGACCATTCTTGGAACCGTCTGGGCGCTGGCGATTCTCGGCGTGCTCATGAAGGCGACCCGCGGAACTTCGCGGCATCAGACACTAGCGCTGTTTCTTTATCTGGGGATGGGCTGGCTGGCTCTTGTTTTCATCCGGCCGCTTGTGTTGGCGGTTCCGCTCTCAGTGTTGCTCTGGCTTCTCGCCGGTGGAATCGCTTACACGACAGGCGTCTTGTTTTATGTGAGGAAAGGCGCGCGCTATTCTCATTTTGTCTGGCATCTGTTCGTCCTTACCGGCACAGGCTGTCATTTTGCAGCCGTGTTGACCTGCGCGCTCTGACGCATATCTTCTGTCACAGCCGGGCAGAGCGCCGCGCGTATGGGTTGGACAAGTTTGCCCGCGCGTCGGATTAATTGGGATGCTGCCGGTCGAACATAACGATCCAATCAACGCCAGGATTCTCGCGATTTCCGAGGACAAGATCGAAGGATTCGTGCATGAGCCGTTCGATGAGATTGCGCGGCGCTCGGGCGTGGGGGCTGACGTGGTCATGGCGCGTATTGCAGCGATGTTGCATGCGGGCACCATCCGCCGCGTCCGACAGACTTTGCTTGCGACGAACCTGGCTGAGGGCGCCCTGGTGGCGTGGAAAGTTCCCGAGGACAAGATCGATGCCGCCTTCGACTGCATGTTTCGGCAAGATCCTTTTTCGGGCCACGTCGTGTTACGCTCCACGGACACGATGAGCGCCGGATCGGATTATAAACTTTGGACTACCGTGAAGGTCCCCCGGGGATTTTCATTGGAAGCGCATTGCGAATTGCTGGCAAAAAAAGTCGGGGGTGAGCGTTTCCGCCTCATGCCGGCGAAAGGAATTTTCACTCTGGGAGTGGGCCACGTTCGCCGGAAAACGATCGAGCCGGGCAATAAGGCAGATGAGCCGGCAAAAATGAATCCGGTGCAGATGGTCAATCTAAGTGAAGGCGAATGGGATGTGTTGCTCGCACTCAAGCGCGAATTCACTCCGGAAGAGATCAGGCCTTCGCCGTGGCTCGTACGCGCGAAGGAAGCTGGCGTTTCAGTGGAAGAATTCTTTCGCGCAGCGGAAGAATTGAATGCGAGAAAAATCATCGGCCGCTTTTCAACCTTCCTGGAACATGTCAAGCCGTCGGCGGGCGGAGTGCGGGTCACCCGATTCAACGCATTGTTTCATTGGGCGGTTCCGCAGGGTCGCGAAATCGAGGCTGGCGGCGAAGTCGGCCGTCACCGCATTCTGACGCATTGCTACTGGCGCGAAGCCGGGCCGGAATTCAAGAATGTCAACATCATGGCCGTGGCGCACGGCACGGATAAACAACTACTACTCGACCACAAGGCAGCTATTGATCGGCATCTTCGCGCGAGCGGCATTCCAGTTTCGTATACAAATGTTTTCTGGGGTGGACGCAGCGAGATTAAGCCGTCGGAAATTTCGCCGCACATTTACCGCGACTGGGTCGCGCAGCAGTCAAAAAGTTGAAAGGTTGAAAAGTTAAGAGAGTTATCTGCCTCAGGCCGACCTTTTAACTTTGTAACCTTTTAACTCTTACCGAACAACTCGCGATAAGTCCGATCCAGCTTCCGTAGGAGCGCGATGGCAAATTTTTGGCGATCGACTTGTTTGCCAAGGGCTATCGCCAGGGAAATTGCCCTACTTTGCAGCTCCGCCGGAAAATCTTTGCGGGATTGATTCACATTGACCCCGATGCCGGCGATGGCCAGATGCGGCGCGTTTTTCTGCGCGCGCATCTCTACGAGCACTCCGGCAACTTTGCGCCCATCGATTTGCACGTCGTTTGGAAGTTTAATTGTAGGGGTAAGGAAAAATTCGTTTTCGATTGCACCGGAAATCCCTTTGGCCGCCCAAGAGGTGAGCCGTGGTGAACTCCCGAGATCGATTCGTGGCCGCAAAAGAATCGAAAACCAAAGTCCTTTGCCTGCCGCGGATTCCCATCGATTGCCTCGCTGACCGCGCCCAGCAGTTTGATGTTCGGCGAAAACAACGGTACCCTCCTTTGAATTTGCGTTCGAGATTTGCAAAATCGCGTCGTTTGTAGAGGCGGTTTGCTCAAGCACAATGATCTCCCTGCCGATGCCGGCACTGCCGAGGTCGGCCTGCAGTTCCTCAGCGACCAGCCGGTCTAGCATCTCATCTCTCAGCCGGGTACTTGGGTCATTTCCAACCCAATATCAATTGCGCGCGCGGCGTTCGTTAGGCTTCCAATAGAAATGTAATCCACTCCCGTTGCTGCGATGCGCTTCACGTTTTTCAGCGTGATTCCCCCGCTTGCTTCGAACTGAACATTGTCCTTCCTCACAGCGAGGGCCTCTCGAATCTGGGCCGGCGTCATGTTGTCCAGAAGGATGACATCTATGCCGTCAACTTCGGCAAAAGCGCGCGCTTGCTCCAGATCATCCGCCTCCACTTCGATGCGGATGTTTGGTCGCTCCCGACGAAGCTGCTGAATTCGATCGGCAAAACTGGAAAGTCCTCCGAACGTAGCCAGATGATTGTCTTTTACGAGCACCATGTCGTACAAGCCAAAGCGATGATTAACACCACCTCCTGCAACCACTGCAGCCTTTTCTAATGCGCGGAGCCCGGGCGTGGTTTTGCGTGTATCCAGGATCCTGGCTGGGTGGTTTCCAATGGCATCGACAAATTGACGCGTAAGAGTCGCGATGCCGCAGAGACGTTGCAAAAAGTTCAGCGCGACACGTTCCGCTTTCAGAATCGAACGCGCCAGGCCGCGCACCTCGATCATGACATCGCCAGCGACAACTTCGTCGCCATCTGGGCGAATAATCTGGATGTCTATTGAGGGATCAACCTGGCGAAAAACTTCCCCGGCGGCTCCGATCCCAGCAACGATGGCTTTTTCACGCGCAGTAATGCGTCCTGTTGCGTGAAGCGACTCCGGGACGAAAAAATCAGTCGTAATATCACCCTCACCGATGTCTTCCTTGAGAGCTGCGGCAATCGGATCGTAATGGTCTGTCTTCATCGAAATTTGCTGAGGCACTGGCTTGACGAAATAGACCGCCCGGATTCAAAAGTTTACCGGTGAGCGAGGACGATAAGCTCGAAACCGGAGCGCGTCTATCAAGGGCCAGCCAACAGGAAACTTCTAGCAGAGAGAGTTGCCTAAATGTACAAAAAAGATTCGGGCAGCGCACGCTAAGGAGAAACAACGAATATAAGAAAACGTGCCACCACCCGAATCGCCTTAACCTGTTGAGTTTGACAGTTGGTAGTGGCGCGCGTTCAACTTTTTTACGAAAAATCCGTGTCTGAACATTAGTTAATGGAAGTCAGGCAATTACGGAATGTCAGTATTCCGCCCGGGACTACAAAAGATTCGCCTGGGTACCGTTCCCTATTCGCGCTGCTTCGTCGCGAACTTCTTGGAGCAAGGATTTGAATTCACACTGTTCTAGCTGCCGGATCAGATTGGGATAATCGGGCTCGATTCGGAGCTCATCGATCGGTACGGGCAGTCCCAGATCGCAATCCAGATCGACCATTTTTCGGTTTTCCAAAATTTGGTCCCGGGAGTTGATAAGTTTCTCGCGAGTTCGCGCGCTTTTCACCTTGTCGATATTGGCCAGTAACGACTCGAGTCCGCCGAATTCACGAATCAGCGCGGCGGCGGTTTTGCGGCCCATTCCAGCTCCAGGGATGTTGTCGACTGAATCGCCGGCCAATGCGAGGACATCGCCAATAAGGTTTGGCGGAACCTCCCATTTTGCGGAGACCTGATCTTCGCCTAGCAATGCGAATGCGTCCTTGGGCGACGTGAGCTCTGCCTTCGCTGTGGTATAAACGCTAACGCAAGGGCCAACGAGCTGATACAAATCCTTGTCATTGGTTGCGAGCACAACTTCCATCTCGGGTTGCTTACAGGCGGCAATGGCGTAACAGCCCATCAGATCGTCAGCCTCGGTGTTTGGGAGGGAAATATTTCGGAAACCCAGCAAAGGCGTGAGGCCTTGGATAAAATCGAGCTGCGGGATCATCGGCTTGGGCATCTCCTTGCGCGTCTCCTTGTAAGCAGGCTGGAGCTTCACTCGGCGTTCGGGCATTCCTTCGTCCCAGAAAACTGCGCCTAATTCCGGCTGCAGATGCTTGACCATCAGCCGCAATGTTTTCGTGAACCCGAAAATTGCGTTGGTCGGTTCACCCTTGGAGTTCGAGAGATTCGGGATAGCGAAAAACGACCGATAAACGTAATAGTGACCGTCGATAAGCAGGAGTTTCATCGCAAAAGGCTGATACTGGATTCTGAATGCATGATACCGGATGATCAAGGCGTGACCGAAGAGTGGATTCTGCGTGTTGATGGCAGGGAATACGGGCCGGCCAATATCGAGACGCTACGTGAGTGGAAGGCGGAAGGCCGCGTCCTTCCTGCAAACGAAGCCCGTCGCGCGGATGCCGAGCTTTGGAGTTTGGCCGCGGAGATTCCCGGCCTATTTAATCTAGAGGCGCTCCCCAGAGTCGGCGCGCCGCGGCTGACCCATTCGACAAGTTCAGTGCAGGCTCCGCCGTCATTACCGCCTCGCGGCTTCGGACAGATCTTAGCCGACACGTTTCGAATATATGTAAAAGGTTTTCTGCAATTTCTTTCCCTTACACTCCTGGTAGTTTTGCCTTCGGTCTGCGCGCAGCTGACGGCCATGTGGATGCAGACCGGGAAGGCGTCGGATGCTGATCCACGCGTTCTCGCTGCGGGGGGTTTTGCTTTTTTGATGTTCATTTTCTCAATGGCGATGTGGCCTGTTTACGTCGCGGGCATTCAAATCATTACCGTCGAAATTGCTGCCGGGCGGCGCACCGGATTTTTCGCTGCCCTCAATGACGCCGTGCGGTTCTGGCCGCGCGTCGCGGCGCTGTGCATCTTCGTCTATGGCATTTTCTTCTTGCTGATCGTATTTGCGCTCTTGATCGCAGCTATGATTGTCGCCGCCTCCTCTTCGGTGTTCGTGATCCTTCTCGCGCTGGCTTTGCTCGGCTTGCAGGTTTGGATGTTCGGTCGCTTTTTCGTCAATGTCCTTTTCTGGCAGCAATTTGCCGTTCTAGAAAGCGCAGGCGTCATCGAGTCGTTGCGCGAAAGTCGAAATCTAGCGCGCAGCGGCAGCGAGCTTCCGTGGTTTCAACGTCCGTTGTGGCGCGGCATCCTTATTGCGTCTCTCTGGTTTGCGTTTGTGTTGGCGATCGCGCTCGTCTCGGAGTGGACGACGCTGCAGCATTCGCTCAATGAATTGATGACGACACAGGATCCCCAGACGCTTCTACAAAAACTGACTGAAGCCCAGCAGGCACACGGTTTTGACGTTTTAAGTTTCGCCCTTGGGATTTTGCAAAAAATTCTTCAGCCGCTGATCGGGATCGCGTTCGTCCTACTCTACATTGATAGCCGAAAGGAGCGCTAGAGTTCGGCGACTCGCGTTGCATCAATAGCGACACGATGCGATAGGCGCTGTCAATCCACCTGTCGGCTCCGCAAGAGAAGCTGCGCAATCTTGCTGAAGTGACGGCCAATGTAAGCAAGATAAGCGATGAACGAAATGAGTTGAGCGCTGATTAACAAGACGTGACCACCGCGAGTAATGAAGAAATCAGGCAAAGTCCAAACGGCGAGCGCGCAGGCGAGGTTGAGTAAAAAAAGTAAAGGAACCAGCACATAAATATTGAACAATTGGTCGGCTCTGGCGCGCCCGTAAAGGGCCTGATCGGCATCGTTACGCGCTTCTGCGATGCGCGCGTGAATGAGTCGCATGTCATAGATGAAAAGCAGCCACACAGCGGCTGCAAAAGTGGCGCTGAACTGGAACCACGCCAGAGGATTGTCTAGGCGGCTAAAAAGGATCGCTTCGCCCAGCGCGCAACCGATGTAGAAAAAGTTATGCCCAAATTCCATCGGCCAACGAATTAGCGTCAGCGTGTGAATGATTGACCGTGACCAAAAGATAAAGATCACACACAAACCTGCGGCGACATAGAGAAACGAACCCCAATGCCGCATCGTGATAATCGCACGAGCATTATCCGTTAAGAAAAAAAGTGCGACCCCCTGGATAATACTGGCAAGCGTAAGCTCGACGTTGATGACGACCGAATCGAGCTCGCGGCGGCCTTCACTCTGTGGGTTCACGATGCGACTCGTAACCGCTCGATGATTAGAATGTCAAGGTACTCGGAATGTTCGCGGCCTTTTGATTGTTCCCAATCTTTTTCTGCTTGGCGAATCGGCGAGAGCGTCGTACTTACAGTCTCTTGATATGGCGGCGAAAACCGAGCAAAAAACCAGCGAAGATAAAGTCACTGCGGCACGAAACAAAAACCTCGACCTGGCGATTCAACAGATCGCCAAAGACTACGGCGAAGGCGCGATCATGCGCCTCGGCGATGAGAAGATTGTCGATATCGATGTCATTCCAACCGGGAACATTTTGATCGATCGAGCGCTCGGCGTCGGCGGATTTCCAAGAGGCAGAGTCGTTGAGGTTTTTGGCCCAGAGTCCTCGGGAAAAACGACCTTAACATTGACCGTAATTGCGCAGGCGCAAAAACGTGGCGGACTTGCGGCCTTTATTGACGTCGAACATGCGCTGGATCCTGCATACGCAAAAAAGCTCGGCGTTGATCTTGACGATCTGCTGGTTTCTCAGCCGAGCTCAGGCGAGGAAGCGCTGCGAATTTGCGAGACGTTGGTGCGTTCCAACGCCCTCGATGTGATTGTCCTCGATTCCGTGGCAGCTCTCGTCACCAGGGCAGAGCTCGAGGGCGAGATCGGGGACACGACGGTTGGCGCACAGGCACGCCTAATGAGCGCGGCACTTCGTAAACTCACCTCGCTCATTTCAAAAGCGCGGACCTGCTGCGTTTTCACAAACCAAATCCGGGAAAAGATCGGTGTGATGTTTGGAAATCCGGAAACAACGCCCGGCGGAAAGGCCTTGAAGTTTTATGCCAGCGTGCGCGTCGATATTCGCCGCATCGGAGCGATTAAGCAGACCGACGGTGTCGTTACTGGGAATCGTACCCGCATCAAGATTGTGAAAAACAAGGTCGCGCCGCCGTTCACGGAAGCTGAGTTCGACATCATGTACAACGAGGGAATTTCATCGACCGGCGCGCTGCTCGATCTTGCTCTGGAAAAACAGATCATCGAAAAACGAGGTTCCTGGATGAACTACAAGGGCACACAACTGGCCCAGGGTCGAGATGCCGCGAAGGAAGTTTTGAAGAACGACAAGGCCCTCTACGAGGAAATTGAGGGGGCGGTCAAAGCCAGGCTCGACGAAGAAAAGAGCTAGGGCGGAGCACAGCCATCTTAGCTGTGGGGGTCCGCTGGCACCTTGCCTTCCGAGGATCGGCAATTATCTCAGTCCGCGGCGTTAATCACGCCACAGGTGAACCTCGCACCCGAGTTGCCTGCCGGATCGGTTTTCAAGTCGTCCTCTTTTTCATGCACGATTACAGATTTTCCAATGATCGAATTTGGACCGCTCAGATCGAGTTTCCCTTTCCACTCGAGGTGCCCCTTGCCGGAAGCATCAGCTTCAACATTGCCGAAATCGCCGGCATGACGCTCCGTCCCCGTTGGCCCGTCGTGGTGTTGATGCTTCGGATTGAAATGCGGGCCTGCTGACATCGCATCCGGCGCCGAGCAATCGCCTTTCTCGTGTATGTGGAAACCGTGCTTGCCCGGTTTGAGGTTTTGGAAATCGGCAACGACGTGCACTTCGTCGCCAGTCTTTGTGAACGTGACCGTGCCAGTAACCTGGCTCCCTGATTTTGGCTCCAAAGTCGCGGCCGCCTTCGTGACATCCTGCGCATGCGCGAAGACAGCGAAAGCGCACAACACGCCTAGAGATATAATTATTGTTTTCATGCCGAAAAAGGTATGGCGCTTCTGGATAAAGTGAAACTATCAATCGAGCCACGAAGCGCCGACAGGTGGCTTCGCCAGGATGACAGTGGCCGATAATATTTCCATTTGGAAATCTGGGCACGCTCCGGCAATTTTCTCACCGTAAAATTGACAAGGAGTAAAAATGACGAAATCCGAATTTCGAATGACACTGAAAATTGGAGAAATGAAAGTCCCGATGATTCTTGTTCTGAGCATAATTGCTCATGCCGATTGCGCAGTGGCACAGGCCAGCCAGACGGATCTGTCACCGAAGCCCCAAACGACCGTGGAACGTGAAATCGAAAGTTTGGAAGAAGCACGCAACCAGGCAGTCCTTTACGGTGATGTCGCGGCGCTCGATCGGATAACTTCTGATGATTATACATTCGTCACTGTGCGAGGTGAGTTACGCACCAAATCAGACATTCTCAAAGGATTCGCCTCAGGATCGTTTCATTACGAATCTCGGCAAATTTCTGATTTTAAAGTGCGGGTATACGGCGACACCGCCATAGTTACCGGGCGGTCAATGCAGAAAGGAATGGAGAACGGTAAGGACTACAGCGGACATTACCGGTTCACCGGGGTGTACGTGAAGGAGAAAGGGCATTGGGTAACGGTCGCTCTGCAAACAACTTTGATCCGGCAATGAAACTTTACCTATTATGACTTCGGCGCAGATCCGGCAATCATTTCTGGATTTCTTTCGCGAGAAACAGCACACGATTGTGCCGTCGTCATCGCTATTGCCGGACGCGCCGAATCTGCTTTTCACCAATGCTGGCATGAACCAGTTCGTGCCGATCTTTTTGGGACAACGAAAAGCTCCATGGAAACCAGCACGGGTGGCAGATACGCAGAAGTGCATTCGCGCAGGGGGTAAACATAACGATCTCGAAGATGTCGGGCTCGACACCTATCACCACACGTTTTTCGAAATGCTCGGCAACTGGAGCTTCGGTGATTATTTCAAGAAGGAGGCGATCGAGTGGGCATGGGAACTACTCGTCGGACGTTGGAAATTTCCGGCGCAACGGCTTTATGCGACCGTTTATCAGCCCGGCCCGGGCGAGCCGAGTGAGTTTGACAAGGAAGCGTACGAGCACTGGACGCATCTGTTTCGCGAAGCTGATCTCGATCCGAAGGTTCACGTTCTTAACGGTGGCAGGACCGATAATTTTTGGATGATGGGCGACACCGGTCCGTGCGGGCCCTGCTCGGAGGTTCACGTCGATCTTACGCCGGACGGCGACACGCGCGGCGCGCTGGTAAACAAAGGAGATCCCCGGTGCATCGAGATTTGGAACCTTGTTTTCATCCAGTTCAACGCCAACCCGGATGGCACGTTTTCACCGCTGCCGCAACGTCACGTTGATACGGGAATGGGTTTTGAGCGAGTCACTGCGATTATTCAAGACACGAAAAACCTCACCGATTTCTCCGGAACTATCTCGAATTACGAGACGGACATCTTTCGCCCAATCTTCGATGAGCTCGAAAAACTGAGCGGCAGAAAATACGGATCGACGATTCCAGTTGTAGGGCGTCTCGGTGAGACGCCGACGGCGGCTGACACAGCCGCCCTACAAAATCAGACGGAGCAGGAAAAAATCGACGTCGCCTTTCGGGTGATTGCCGATCACATCCGCGCGTTAAGTTTTGCAACCGCAGACGGAATCATTCCGTCGAATGAGGGACGCGGTTACGTTTTGCGTCGCATCCTGCGTCGGGCGATTCGTTATGGCCGTTCGTTAGGCTTTCACGAGCCGTTCTTCTTCAAGCTTGTGGATGTCGTTGCAAAAACGTTGGGCGATGTTTTCCCAGAAATCCGCGCGAAACAAGAAACAATCAAAGACGTAATTCGGCGCGAAGAAGGGGCGTTTAACAAAACGCTCGATATGGGCATTCAGGAATTTTTCAATGCGATTATTCGCTCAGTGAACAAACTCTCGATGGGGGCCGGCCTGGGTAACAAGATGATCATTGAAATGGAGCCGTACGGAGTTGGTACGCACAAGGGATCAACGACAAACATTCACGATTTAAGCAAGCCGCTTCCAACAGTGAAATTGAATGTCGCTCAAGCAACTGCGCTTGATTACGACCAGTTGTTTGGGGCCTGGCCGAGGATCGGCGCTGAAGATGCGTTCAAGCTTTACGATACTTACGGCTTTCCGCTCGACCTCACCGAGCTGATGGCGCGGGAGCGGGGGCTCACTGTCGATGTTACTGGATTTGAGAGATTGATGGAAGAACAGCGCCATCGCGCCCGCAAGGCGCAGAAAAAGGAAGAAATCGGCGTCGCGGAGGAAGACCTGAAAGCAGAGCCAACGAAGTTTCTCGGCTACGATTTTCTGGAGACCGAATCAGTTGTCGAAACGGTTTTGCCCGGCAGAAAACCGGGAGAGCTCAACATCGTCCTCGATCGAACGCCCCTTTACGCCGAGATGGGCGGACAAGTGGGAGATCGCGGATTGCTTCACGTACCTGGGCATGACCGTACGGAAGTCGGTCAGTTGCGCGTGATTGATACGCAGAAGCGCGGTGATGTTTTCATTCATCGGGCGGTGCTTGACGACGGTCGCGCGCCGGAACCGGGCGAAGCTGTTCGGGTTTCAGTAGACGTTGATCGCCGCCGCGCGATTCAAGGGCACCATACCGTGACGCATCTGTTGCATTGGTCGCTGCACGAGGTCGTCTCACGCGACGCGTCGCAAAAGGGAAGCTATGTCGGACCTGACAAACTGACGTTTGATTTTTCGAGTGCACCGTTGACGAAAGAGCAAGTGCGCGATGTGGAAAAATTGGTGAACGAGAAGATCAGCGAGAATGCAACGGTTTCATGGACTGAGATTCCATACGCAGAAGCGAAAAAGCGCAGTGATATTATCCAATTCTTCGGCGAAAAATACGGGGATAGCGTGCGCGTTTTACAGATCGGCGGTACTCCTCGCGCGCTCAATGGTTACTCAATGGAGCTATGTGGTGGCACCCACGTCCGGTCGACCGGCGAGATCGGTCCATTCCGGATAGTAAAGGAAGAGGCGATTGCCGCTGGAATTCGGCGGATTGAAGCAGTTGCTGGGAATGCGGCGCGCGATTGGGCGAAGCAGGAAGCGGCGCGCCAACAGGAGAAATTTAAAGCTTGGGCGCGCAAGAAGCCTGACATCGCGCCACTCCCTGTTTTTAAGAATGACGCCACTACTTCTGAAATGCTGCAACAGATCGATGCGCGAGCGGCGCATCTTGAAAAGATCGAGGTCGAAGTTCGCGATTGGGAAAAGCAAAGCGCCAAAACGGCCGAAGCAGAACTGAGAAGCCGAGCCGCTCAAATCGCGAATGAACTGATTCGATCGCATGCTGGAGAAAAATTCTGTGTCGCCGAAGTGAAAGACGGGGACGGGAAACTGCTGCAGGCAGTCGCCGATACACTGAAGTCAAAATTCAACGGTCCAATTTTTCTAGTCGGTGCGGCGAATGGATCAGTTGCACTGGTCGCCTCCGTCCCAAAGGAAATGAGCGTGAGACTTCAGGCGAACAAATTAATTCAGCAGATCGCGCCAATCGTAGGCGGCAAAGGCGGTGGCCGCCCGGAGAATGCCCAGGGTGCCGGCAAAGATGCGAGCAAGATCGCGGAGGCGCTGGCAAAAGCGCGCAAGCTTCTGAGTTAAATCGACAAGCGAGATTACGGCGCACTCGCGCTTGGGAAGCGCGCGTTTTTGATCAGGCGTTTCAAATTTTTTCCGTCGGCGGACATTCGATAAATTGAGTCGTCCTTTTCGCCGGCCGCGCGGCTGAGAAAGAGGACATCGTCGTTGTCGATCCAAACGCCGTCCCAGCCGAAAAGTTTTTTGGGCGTTAGCCTCGTCGCCTTTTGCGAAAGAAGATCGAACGCCCAGAGTGCTGGCAACGGTCCGTCCCAATCTTTGCGGCCGGATTCTTCACCCATGTCGATACTTAAAAGCAATCGCTTGCCGTCTGGAGACTCATCAATCCGACCGTCGCCGCTCATATCGCCTTTCGGTACGATCTTGCTGATTTTCCATTGTGCGCGAACCGCCCCGTCGAGTCCGATTTGATAGATGTTCGTCATGTCCTGGCAAAAAACCGATTGTCCGTCGTACGCGCAGACCGGCG
>Ga0307471_100001167_pt1 | contig 14228 bp, 12 predicted proteins | sample atmos_gasesAM3C__2_FD_204566 | JGI IMG/M metagenome (GOLD analysis project Ga0307471, IMG submission 204566) | Hardwood forest soil microbial communities from Morgan-Monroe State Forest, Indiana, United States - atmos_gasesAM3C_515 | ecosystem: Environmental > Terrestrial > Soil > Temperate... | reverse complement strand
GAACGCTCAGTTAGCCATACCCGAGAACGTGACCGCTCTAGCGCAGCAGGAAATGCCACAACACAAACCGAACCGGGTCCGAACCGAAAAGGAATTGCACTAGAGGGTACAGGAACCGGCTGGTGTTTTCGGACGACAGAGCGCCGGTGGATTCGATCGTAATGATCCCCAGCCAGATCAGTGCGGGGATCCATGCGTGCAAGACTACCCGTCTGGAAGCCGTGTGGCCGCCACCCGTCAAGAGGACGGCGTGCTCAGTATGCAGGCACGGCCGCCGCCTTCGGCCCCGTTACTCGATCGCATAATTCGGCGCCTCGCGCGTGATCATGACGTCGTGCACGTGGCTTTCGCGCAGGCCCGCGCCGCTGATGCGAATGAAGCGCGTTTTCTGCTGCAGTTCGGGGATCGAGGAGCAACCGCAGTAGCCCATGCCGGACTTGAGGCCGCCTACCATCTGGTGCACGATCATGGCGACCGAGCCGCGGTAAGGCACACGGCCTTCGATGCCTTCGGGCACAAGCTTGTTAAGGCGATTCCCGTTGCCTTCCGACATTCCGGGGATCGCCGTCGAGGCCTCGTCAGTGCTCTGGAAATAGCGTTCGCTGGAACCTTGCGCCATCGCTCCCAGCGAGCCCATGCCGCGGTATGACTTGAAGGTTCGTCCTTGATACAGGATCAATTCGCCGGGACTCTCGTCGGTGCCGGCGAACAGGGAACCGATCATCACTGCGCCGGCTCCTGCTGCCAACGCTTTCGTGATGTCTCCGGAATACTTGATTCCGCCGTCGGCAATGACTGGGACGCTGGCGTCTTTGGTGGCGCGGAAGGCCTCGGCGATGGCGGTGATCTGGGGAACGCCGGCGCCGGTGACGATCCGGGTCGTGCAGATCGAACCCGGACCGATCCCGACTTTGATCCCGTCGGCTCCGGCTCTGGCCAACTCGCAGGCTGCGTCGAAGGTGGCGACATTGCCAGCCAGCAAATCAAGTTCGGGCAACTTTGACTTCACGGCCCGAATCGCGTCAAGGACTCGCGTCGAGTGCCCGTGCGCACTGTCGATCGCGACCACATCGATCTTCACTTTCGCCAGTTCCTGCGCCCGTTCCAGGAAATCGCCGGTGGCTCCGAGAGCAGCCCCAACCCGCAAGCGGCCCTGTGAATCTTTCGCTGCGTTGGGATACTTCAGCTTCTTCTGAATGTCTTTTACCGTGATCAGGCCCTTCAGGTTGTACTTGTCGTCGACTACCAGCAACTTCTCCACCCGGTGCTCGTGCAGAATTTTCTCGGCGTCTTCCAGGGTTGTGCCCACAGGCACCGTAATCAGGTGGTCTTTCGTCATCACATTGCGGATGGGAACGTCGAAGCGAGTCTCGAAACGGAGGTCGCGGTTGGTGAGGATGCCGACCAGCCGTCCGTCTTTCTGCGTGATCGGTACGCCGGAGATCTTGTACTTGCGCATCACATCAAGCGCGTCCGAAACCTTCGCGTCGGGCGACATGGTGACCGGGTCGACGATCATGCCGCTTTCCGAGCGCTTTACCTTGTCGACCTCATTGGCTTGCTGCTCGATGGTCAGATTGCGGTGGATGATACCGAGGCCACCCTGCTGTGCGATCGCGATGGCCATGTGCGACTCGGTGACTGTGTCCATGGCGGCGCTGACGATGGGAATGTTGAGCTGGATGTTGCGCGTGAGTTGTGTCTGGGTATTGGCCAGCGCCGGCACGACGTCGGAACGGCTGGGCAGGAGCAACACGTCGTCAAAGGTCAACGCTTCGGGAACAGGAAAATGAATCATAGATAGATTCCAGCTTCTGGATATCTGTCTATTGTAGGTACGACCAGCGCAGAGTGGCAAATCGTGAAGCGGCGCCCGGTGGTCCCACGCAATCCTGGCCGCACGGCTGCTCTCCACAGTTCCTGGGGTACCTTAAGCGTTACCCGACACGAAAAACGCTGCACCGGATTCGCTGCACCGGATTCGCAGCATCCCTCCGACGAAGGCCGAAGATCCAAGACCGGCGTCGCCACGAAAGCCTTATTGCAAGCCGCAATTCCGTTTCGAGCGTGTGTTTGAAACCATGGCCCTGGCCTGTGGCAAAGTGAGCCCGACACAGAAGCATTGCCGGTTTATTCGGAAAAGTTCCTGTCACAAACCGGCACCGTGCTGAGTCCCTCGACCCCGTCATCCTGCACCACTCCGACCACAGCGAAGTGCATGACGACGGTGCAGATCTCAACCGCATCGAATACCGATTGTCATTGATAACCAGGTTTCCAGCGGGGGAACCAACATTTACTTTTCGACGCTGGCTCAGGGTCGGTGAATGGACAGAATTGCCATGTGAGCGGCGGACTTACGACTCCTTTACTGCGCCGTGAAATTAACTCAGGCTGCCTTGCAGTAGAGCCTTCGAAGAAAACGGCCGCAACCCGGTTCTTTGCCTTCCAAAATGCCGCGCCCGGGCACCGCCGCCGGTTTGTCTTTTCGCCGGGACCAGCGTATATTCAAGTATTGGAAACTGTTGTGTAGTACCAGCATTTGGCGAAGCACACCAGTGGGCGCAAGCCCACTTTTTAGTTTGTGCCCAAGTGCGAGGCGGCGTGCGCTCCGTAAATTATTGTATTCATGGCATTTGACGAAGATCGGGTGCGCGGGATTGCAGACCGCGTGGCCGCCGCAAGCGGGCTTGAGGTGGTCGAGATCGAGTTCCGTGGCGGCGGCAAAAGCCGGATGCTGCGGGTCTTCATCGATAAGCCCGGCGGCGTGACGCACGAGGACTGTGCGAGCTTCAGTCGGGAGTTCGGGACGATTCTCGACGTCGAAGATGCGGTGCCGGGTGGGATGTACGTGCTTGAGGTTTCGTCTCCTGGCCTCGACCGAAAATTGAATCGGGCCGCCGATTACGAACGCTTCACTGGCAGCCGCGTCAAACTGATGACGCGGGAACCGGTGAACGGCAACCGGCACTTTGAAGGACGGTTGGAGAGTTTTCGAGACGGCCGTCTGACTTTGAATCTAGGGGAGGCCAGAAAGAAGCGTCGCCCCGAAACCGGCACGCCACAAAAGCTTGAGATCGAGCTGGCGAATGTGGAGAAGGCGAACTTGGTACCCGAGATCTAGCCAGGGTTCAACGTTTCAGGGTTACAAGGTTTCTAAAGAGAACCCTTGTGAGTTTGGATGGGGGCTGGCGAATTGAGAACCTGGTTGCAACCTTGAAACTTTGAAACTTGTAGCAGAAGTGAATTGATACCGGAATTCTTATGGCAAGCGAGCTTTACAACACTATCGACGCCCTCAGCCGGGAAAAAGGGATTGATCCGCAGATTGTAGTTAGCGCGGTGGAAGACGCAATTGTCGTCGCCACTCGCAAATACTACAAGACGCAGGAAAACCTGCGTGCGGAGTTAGACAAGGAGTCCGGCAAGATCCGTGCATTCGCGGTCAAGACGGTGGTCGAGACTCCGGAGCAGGTGGAAGATCCCGTCCTGCAAGTGACTCTGGAGGACGCGCGCAAGCTCGATCCCAACGTGGAAGTCGGCGGAGAGTTGCAGATCCCCAAGGTTACCGAAGGCATTCTCGGGCGAATCGCCGCCCAGCTGGCGAAACAGGTCATCTTCCAGAAGGTCCGCGAGGCCGAGCGCGACACGGTATACAACGAGTACATCTCGCGCGTGGGCGAGATCGTCAACGCCACCGTGAAGCGCGTCGAGGGTCCCGACATGATCTTCGACATCGGCAAAGCGGAATCGCGCATGCCGCGCAAAGAGCAGTCACGCCTGGAATCGTTCGCCATCGGCGAGCGGGTGCGCGTGATCATCTCGCGCGTCGAGAAAGCATCCAAAGGCCCCCAGGTGGTGGTCTCCCGGGCTGCGCCGGAGCTGGTGCAGCACTTGTTCCAGACCGAAGTCCCCGAGATCTACGACGGCACCGTCGTCATTCGCGCCATCGCACGCGAAGCGGGAGAGCGCACGAAGATCGCGGTCATGTCGAAGGACAAGGACGTGGACGCGGTCGGCGCATGCGTCGGGATGAAGGGCATGCGGGTGCAGTCCATCATCCGCGAGCTTCGCGGTGAGAAGATCGACATCATCGAGTACCACGAAGATCCGGTAACCTTCGCCGAGAAGGCCCTGCAGCCCGCGAAAGTCAGCCGCGTCACCGTGGTCGATCAGTCGGAGAAGCACCTCGAAGTGGTGGTCGACGACACGCAACTGTCGCTAGCTATCGGGAAAAAGGGGCAGAACGTCCGGCTCGCGGCGAAGTTGCTGGGCTGGAAGATCGATATTAAGAGCGAAGAGGAGAAGCGGCAGGAAGTCGAGCAGCAGATGTCGGCTCTGGTGCAGCAGACCGCGACTCCGCTCGAAAATGTTTCCGGACTCGGCGAGGGCCTGATCGAGAAATTGGGCGCCGCGGGTATTACCACCGTGGAAGCCCTGGCCGACATGACGCCGGAACAGCTCGAAGCGATCGAGGGCATTGGCCCCAAAACGGTGGAAAAAATCAGTTTGGCGGTCAATAATTACTTCTCGAGCCTGGAAGGCGGAGAAGGTGTGGTCGCCGCCACCGAGGGTGAAGCTGAGGAGACTCCCGCGGAAGCGGGCGTCGCCGAGACGCCGGTGCAGGGCGAGATCCAGGAAGTTGCCGCTGCGGCCGAAGAGGCGGAGCCAGGCTCCGTCGAGGAAGTGGCCGCGCAAGCCGAGGGCGGGGAGGAAGAACCCTCCGCCGAAACAAAGGAATGATCAGGATTTTCCGTGCTCGTCGCGCAGGCGGCGGGCCGGGGTGCAACGCTGACTCCGCGAGGGTGCTATGAAGACTTAAGCAGACGTGGCGGGGCAAAGAAAGGGCGGATGAGTAAGATTCGAATTAACGATCTGGCCAGGGAGCTGGAAGTCAAAAGCAAGGCTATTCTCGATGTCCTCACGGAAGTCGGAGTCACCGAGAAAAAGACCCATTCCAGTTCTCTCGAGGACCACGAGGCAGAGAAAGTGCGGGCCCACTTCCGCCGCTCTGCCGAGCCCGCGCCCGCCCGTTCCACACGCTCGGGACGCGAGGCCGATGAAATCAAGACCAAGATCGACCTCTCCCACATCTCCAAGCCGGGCGACGTTCTAAAACTCATTACCCAAAAGCAGCAAGCCGCCGCGGCTCCACCGGTCGCCGCCCCGCGTCCACCTGTCGGGACCAGGGAGGCCGCGCCCCCCGCTCCAGCCGCCAGTGCAACTCCAACGCCACCTGCGCCCGCGGCAAAGCCGCCCGCGCCCCCTACCCCGGCGCCGCGACTCATTACGCCGCAAACGACGCGGCCAGCGCCGTCCGTGATCCGGCCTCCGGCTCCGCCGGCGCCGACCGTCCCGGCTGCCAAGCCAGCGCCACCGTCCGTTGCGGCCGCTCCCCCCGCGAGCACCCCGCGTCCGGCCGCACCGCCGCCGGTTAGCGCTCAGACAGAAGCGCCTGCGGAGGCGGCCGCACCTCCGTCGCAACCTTCGGTACCGGTGGCAGCAACTCCGGCAAAGCCAGCGGCGCCGGTGGCCCCGCCTCCGCGCATGATCGTCCCGCAGACTGGGCCGCGCCCGGTGTACAAGGCACCACCGCCAAAGCCGGTACAGCCCGGCGCCCAGGCTGGAGCGACGACGCGCCCCGTGCCGGGACGTCCCGTACCGGGTCAGCCGATTTTTCAGCGTCCTCGCCCGCAGGTTCCGGGAGCTCCCCGTCCGCCGCTACGTCCGGGCGAGCGCCGTCCGATGCACCCCACGCGCCAGTCGCCCACAGGCGCCCGTCCGTTAGGAGTAGGTCCGGGTGCGCCTATGGCACCTCCCGGAGCGACTCGCCCGGGCAGCCGCCCAGGTGGTCCGTCGCGACGACCGGGCCAACGCTACGTCCCGCGAGGTGTGAAGGAAGGCCCGATGAAGGGCTATGTTCCGCCGCCGCGGCTCTCGCTTTCCAATGAGCCGCAGCCCATCACGCGGAGCATCACCATCACCGAAGGCATCAGCGTGAAGGATCTGGCGGAGAAGCTCGACATTCGCGCCAAGGATCTGATCGCACGTCTGCTGTCACGCGGCGTGTTCGCCACCATCAATCAGACCCTGGACGCGGAACTCGCCAGCGAAATGGCGCGCTTCTTCGGCGCGGACACGAACGTGATCAGTTTCGAAGAGCAGGCGCAAAAAGAAATTGCCGACGCGGCCTCCACGGGCGAGGAAGGCGCGGCCGAATCCGTGCCCCGGCCTCCCGTGGTCACCATCATGGGCCATGTCGACCACGGCAAGACCACGCTCCTCGACTCGATCCGTTCGACCAGTGTGGCGGAAGGTGAAGCGGGCGGAATCACGCAGCATATCGGCGCCTACAAGGTGCGGATCCAGGACAAAGAGTCCCCGGCCTACGGCCGCGAGATCGTATTTCTCGACACGCCCGGTCATGAAGCCTTCACCCGCATGCGCGCTCGCGGAGCCAAGTCGACCGACATCGTTGTTCTCGTCGTGGCGGCCGATGACGGCGTGATGCCGCAAACGCTGGAGGCCATCGATCACGCGCATGCGGCGGAAGTGCCGATCATCGTTGCGGTCAACAAGATCGACAAGCCAGAAGCCATGCCCGATCGCGTGAAGAAGCAACTCGCCGACCGTGGCCTGATGCCGGAAGACTGGGGCGGAACGACGGTGTTCGTCGATGTCTCAGCGAAGAAGAAAACCAACCTCAACTTGTTGATGGAAATGATCTGCCTGGTCGCCGACCTGCAGGAACTGCGGGCAAATCCGGAGCATTCCGCAAGTGGCGTCGTGCTGGAGGCCAAACTGGATCGCGGACGCGGGCCGGTTGGCACCGTGCTGGTACAGGACGGCACCCTGCGCGCGGGCGACAACTTCGTCGTAGGGAACGTATACGGCAAAGTGCGCGCCATGTTTGACGATCGCGGAGCGCAGTTAGAAGAAGCGCCGCCTTCCACTCCCGTCGAGATTCTCGGTATGGAAGGTTTGCCGCAGGCGGGCGATCAGTTCGTGGTGGTCGCCGACCGCGACAAGGCCCGCGGCATCTCGGAATACCGGGAGCAGAAGGCTCGCGAAGCCATGCTGGCGAAGAGTTCCCGCGTGTCCCTCGAAGGTCTGGCAGAGCAACTGAAGACGGCTGGGACGAAGGAACTCAACATCATCCTCAAAGGCGATGTGGGCGGCTCGGTCGAAGTGCTGGGCGACCTGCTGGCGAAGCTATCGAACGAGAAGGTGCGATTGAAAGTGTTGCGCTCGGGCGTGGGTGCCATCACCGAATCGGATGTGCTGCTGGCGTCCGCGTCGAACGCCATCATCATTGGCTTCAACGTGCGGCCGGAACGCAAAGCGCAGGAACTGGCCGATCAGGATAAAGTCGACATCCGCCTGCACTCGATCATCTATGAACTGCAGGACGAGATTAAGCGCGCGATGACTGGCCTGCTCGAGCCTACGATCAAGGAGACGTACCAGGGTCGCGCCGAAGTGCGCGAGACGTTCCGCATTCCGAAAGTGGGCACGATCGCAGGCTGCCAGGTGGCCGACGGCCTCATCAAGCGCGATTCCGAAGTCCGCCTGCTGCGCGACAACGTCGTGGTCTTCAAGGGCAAGATCGCTTCTCTGCGTCGCTTCAAGGACGATGCCAGCGAAGTACGCAACGGCATGGAGTGCGGCATCGCGATCGCCAACTACAGCGACATCAAAGTGGGCGACGTGATCGAGGCGTTTGTGACCGAGCGCATCGCCGCCGAAGTAATTGCGTAGCACTGTCGTTGGTCGTTTGGTCTGTGGTCGTTGGCAAGTTCCTGATCTGCTGACGACTGGCGACTTGCGACTGACGACTGAATGATCGCTTTCCTCACCCTCGAGTTGAGCATCGAAGCCGCGCAGTCTCTGAAAGACAAACGGCAGGTGGTTCGCAGTCTCAAAGATCGGCTGCGCGCACATTTCAATGTGGCTGTGGCTGAGTTGGACGCGACCGGCATTTGGAATCGAGCGACGATTGGCGTGGTGAGCGTCTCGGATTCGCGCGACTATCTGGACGGTTTGATGAAGAACGTGGAACGCGCCGCCACGCGCATCGCCAACAATGGCGGCGCGGATGTTACCGATTCCTTTGTCGAGTTCTTGTAGGCTTCTGATCCCGCTGCTGTCACCCTCCCCCCGGCGGGATGATTCCTGATATCCTCATTAGTTTTCTTCCGAGGTGATTTGTTTGGAACGGCGTGGGCAAAAATACCATCGAGAGCGGTTGGGAGAGGCCCTGCGCGAGGAAATCGAAACCATTCTCGAGGGCGAGCTCAGCGATCCGCGGATCGGGCTGGTGAACGTAAGCGAGGTTATTCTGGCGCCGGATTCCAGATCGGCTCGCGTGCTCGTGGTGGCTCAGGGGGATGACACAGAAGCCGAGGAAACGATGGAAGGCCTGCAGGCGGCATCCGGGTATGTTCGCCGGGAACTGGTCGAACGGCTGCATCTGCGCCGAGCGCCGGAACTGCTGTTCATCCTGGATCGTTCGCATCAGTATCAGACGAGGATCGACGAGCTTTTGAATCGCACCAAGAAGAGAAGCGGAAGTCCGGCCGGCAAACGCCAGGCGTAATCCGTATGCTGAACGAAGTTCTGCACCAGATCGGGCGGCGAAATCGTTTCGTGCTCACCTCCCACGCGCGTCCTGACGGGGACGCGATCGGTTCGGCGTTGGCCTGCTGCCAGATCCTACGCCTGCTGGGCAAGCAAGCAGACGTTGTCTTGCACGATCCGGTGCCTCGCATTTATCAGCCCTTGCCCTTCGCGGACCGGGTGGTGCAGACCGATCGCATCAATGGAAATTACGAGGCTGCCATCATTCTCGAATGCGACAGTATCCAGCGCACTCAGCTGGAGGGTCTCGAGAACCAGTTCCTGATCAACATCGACCACCACACCAGCGGGCGGCAGTTCGCGCAGGTGAACTGGATTGATCCGCACGCGATCGCAACCGCCGAGATGGTCTACCGGCTGGCGCGGGAAGTGGGTGTCAAGATCTCACCCGAGATCGCGACTTGTCTCTATACCGCCCTGATGACCGACACCGGGTCGTTCATGTTCAAGGGTACCAACGAGCGCACGTTTGCCTTGGCGCGCGAACTGGCGCTGGCCGGCGCAGACCCCTTCCAATGCGCGCGCAACATCTACTTTGCCCATTCCACGGAGAAGATGCGGTTGCTTGGTGCTGCCCTTTCGAATCTGCATCGCGAAGGTCCGCTCGCGTGGATCTGGGTGACCCGCGACCAGATGGAGCGCAGCCACGCCAAGGAAGAAGATTGCGAAGGAATCGTGAACTACGCGCTCTCCATTCAGGATGTCGAGGTCGCCGCATTTTTCCGCGAGTTGCCCGACGGACGCTACCGGGTCAGCCTGCGCAGCAAGGGCCAATTGAATGTGGCCGACATCGCCGAGCGTTTCGGCGGCGGCGGGCACGAATGCGCCAGCGGCTGCTCCATGGACGGGCCGCTCTCCATTGCCGTGGCTCGCATGCTCGCGTTGATTCGTCCACCGGCCCCGGCAGAATAGCCGATATGCTCATTGCACGGCGGTTCGCTGCTTTCCCCGCGCGGCTCCAGTTCTTGCTGCCAAAAGGGAACGCCACGTCTCGCCGCTGCGACCCTACAACTCGAGCAAGCCTGTGAATCAGCGCGCCCGCACCGACGGGTTGTTGCTGGTTGGATTCTGCCTCTTTCTGTTCTTTTACGGGCTCGGCCAGTTCGGCTTGTTGGGTGCCGACGAGCCTCGCTATGCACAAGTGGCTCGTGAAATGCTCGAGCAGCACGATTGGATCACGCCCACGCTCGCTGGCCACGCGTGGCTGGAAAAGCCGGTGCTGTACTACTGGCAAGCCATGCTCGCCTACCGCGTGTTCGGTGTGAGCGACTGGGCGGGGCGGCTGCCGTCGGCCGTGGACGCATCGCTTCTCGTGCTGGGCGTCTACCTGTTCTTGCGGCGGTTGCGCCCCGGGTTTCATCTGGACGGCGCCCTGATGACCGCCTCAGCCGCAGGCGTGGTCGGGTTTGCCCACGCGGCAGCCCCCGACATGCCGCTCGCCGCGATGTTTACTCTGGCAATGCTGGCCTGGTACGCGTGGTGGGAAACCTCGCAGAGGACATTCCTTGCGGGATTCTACATTTTCCTGGCGCTAGCCACCCTCGCCAAGGGGCCGGTCGCACCCATCCTGGCGGGCGCTATCGTGCTTCTGTTTGCGATGGCCGCGCGCCAGTCGCGAATCATTCTCGGGACGCTCTGGATCCCGGGAATGCTTGTGTTTGCGCTGGTCGCACTGCCCTGGTATATCGCGGTGCAGGTCCGCAATCCGGAATTCTTCCGGGTCTTCATCCTGGAACACAATCTGGCACGCTTCGGCACAGATCTTTACCACCATCGGCAGCCGTTCTGGTTCTACCTCCCTGTGGCCGCTATTGGATTGGTCCCGTGGATTGTGTTCGTTCTCGCGGCGACCGGCGAAATCGTGAGGGCGTGGTGGTCGGAGCACAAATCGCTCTTCGACTCCAGCGATGCGTTCAATTTTTTCCTCCTGCTCTGGCTCATCGTGCCGGTGCTGTTCTTCTCCTTCTCGCAATCGAAGTTACCCGGGTACATCCTGCCGGCCCTGCCTGCGGGAACGCTACTTGTGTCGGAATACCTGCGGCGGCACTCCGAAAACCAAGAACAGCGACCCGCTCTCTGGTGGATCGGACTGCACGCGGCGGTCGCGTCCGCACCCGTGATCCCCGCGCTCTTGGTGCAATATCTGCTGTTGCAGCACCGTTTGCCCTGGGGCACGGGAAGCGTGATCGCATCTGTCGTCGCGCTGGTCCTCGCGGGGGGAATCACTCTCTCGCTCCGGGGCAAACTGGGGTTACGCATGTTGCGCTTTGTCACGCTGATTCCGGTGGTCGTCACGGTCGGCGCACTGATGAAGTTGGGTGCACCACAGTGCGACGCCATCCTTTCCGCCCGGCCGCTGGCGAAGCAATTGGCACAGATGGAAACCAAACCGCTGCCGGTTGCTGTCTTTGGAACGCGACGCGAGACCGAGTACGGCCTGGCCTTCTATCGCAATCAGCCGATCAGCCGCTACGAAGCGCATCAGGTCCCGTTGGACGAGCATCTTCTGGTTGCCCCTGAAGGGGCTGCCGATGCGATTGCCAAGATAGTGGGTACCCGGCGAGTTTCATACCTGGGAACCTATGCACAGCAGAATTTGGATTACTACTGGGTTGCGAAGGGCGGCAATTAGCACTTGGCATTAGCCTCGGCGTCGCCCGCACTTCGTGTGGAAGTAGATCGGCGGACGGTTGCTCGTTAGGCTCGGGGTCGGCCAAATGCCAAATGCCAAGTGTCGTCTTCCCCGAACCTGTCTCGCCAACGACGCCGGTTTTCCCCGTTTGCCTCTGCGCCGGAGGAAGCACTAGACTGCAGTGTTCGCGCCCCTCACGATGCCCTGTCCGGCCCGAGGTGCTGCTGGAGCCCCGTGGAGATTCTCGACCTCAGGCACTTCTCGTCCTCTGATCTACGCCCCCTGCTGGACGACGAGACCCAAGTCTGGTCGCGCCTGCTGTCCTGGGATTACACCAGTTCCGCCGATATGATTCTGCGTTACGTCGATGCCAAGATACTCCCCGGCTACGCCGCCATCGACCGCGGACGCATCTTCGGCTACGCGTTCTTCGTCTACGAAGGCAGCAAGGGAGTGATCGGAGACCTGTTTGTGGCCAACGGCGGCCGCCTGCCCGAGCCGCACGAAGTGGAGGCGCAGCTTCTGACCCACGTCATCGAGACCCTGCAACAGTCGCCCGGAGTGCACCGAATCGAGGCGCAGTTGCTGGTGCACGAAGCCGGACAGCAGGCGCCTCCCTTTTTAGGCCAGGGTTTTCGACGGCATCCTCGGCTGTTCATGGCCATGCCCTTGAACCATCCCGGGCGCCCGGCATCGACCGTCTATCCGGATTTCGAGATTCGGCCCTGGACGGACAACGATTACCAGTCCGCCGCCGCCGTGATTACCGCCGCCTACCGTGGTCATGTGGACGCGGAGATCAACGACCAGTACCGCACCCTGAGCGGATCGCTACGCTTCCTGAATAACATCGTGCGCTTTCCCGGTTGTGGCTTGTTCGACGCCGAATCGTCGTTCATCGTAACCCACAAAGGGCATCGTCACCTGGCAGGATTGATTCTGTGTTCGAGGGTGCGGCACGATGTCGGACACGTGACGCAGGTCTGCGTGCTGCCCGAATACCGCTCCCGCGGGGTCGGCGAGGCACTGTTGGCATCCACCGCGAGCGCGCTGCGGAAGCGCAAGTTCTCGATGCTGTCGCTTACGGTGACCGAAGCGAACACGCGCGCTGTGGAACTGTACCGGAATCTGGGGTTTGACGCGCAACGGGTGTTCGATGCTTTTGTGTGGGAAGAATAGCTGTCAGCCGTCAGCTGTCAGTGATTGCCGGGAATGCGAACGCGAAAGGGTCCGACACCAATCCAGCATCAACCACTTGTCCGAAGTGGCTGCTGGCTGACAGCTGATAGCTACCTTCGCAACAGCCACATCGCCCAGCCTGCTGCAATCACGCCGCCCACAAACATGGCGAAGCAGTAGAGACCGTAGCGCACCATTTCGCGGGTCGTGTTGCGCTGGGTGATGCCAAACACCACCGACGCGAAGAGAGCAAACAGGACGGCGGCGCTGAAGTGGGAGAGCGTCATGATTTTTTCCCGATCGCGATGTGATAGGCGTCGGCGACCGCGATGAAGTTAAGCAGGCCCGCGACGATCAGATACTTGGTGCCGTAGTCCGCGGTGGCGTGCGCGATGGCGCCCTGTCCCCAATCCATCGCGCGCGTCACGATATAAAGGCCACCCGCTCCGATATTGCCGACGAAGCCCAGCATGTCGAGGATGTCCCCGCCATTCGGCTTGTAGACCCGCCCTTGCATCGCAAGGCCGATCACGAACATGGCAACGATCGACGCCATCAGCAGCAGGCCGCGGCCCCAGCGCTTCTGAATGAGGTGTCCTGCGCCCGGAATCAGCCAGGCCACAGCCGGGGCCACCACCGACATCATGGTGACGTCTGCTGGTTCAATCGCTTTCGTTTTATCAGTAGTGGAATTCGCCATTCAGATGGTCACGATCTCGCGTTGGATTTTCCCCGTCACTTCCGCACGATTGGGCCGAACCAGGATGTTGACTTCGCTGCGCACGCCGAACTCAGGCAGGTAGATGCCCGGTTCAATCGAAAAGCAGGAATTCGGCAAGATCTGACGCTCGTCATGGATCTCCAGATCGTCCATGTTGGCGCCGTTGGCGTGGACCTCGGTGCCAATCGAGTGTCCGGTGCGGTGGATGAAGTAATCTCCGTAGCCCGCTTTCCGGATGTGATCGCGCGTTGCCCTGTCGACCTGCCAGCCGGCAATCCGCTGTCCTGCCGCGCTCGCGTCAAGCACCGTCTTCACGCCCGCATCGCGCGCGTCGCGGACGATCTGAAATATCTCGCGCTGTTTGTCTGATGGCGCCTTACCTACATAGCCGGTCCACGTAATGTCGTAATAGACCGCGCCGGGCGTATTCTTCTTGGCCCAGACATCCAGCAGGACAAAATCGCCTTCGCGGATAGGCGCCGAGCCCTCCGCATGGGGCTCATAGTGCGGATTCCCGCTGTTCGCGTTCACGGCCACAATCGGCGGATCGTCGGTGACCAGGTTCTCGCGCCGGAAAGCTTCCATGAACCACTGCTGCATCGCGTACTCGTTGGTTCCGCCATCGCGCGCCCGCCGTCCGATCTCCTGGAACGCCGAGGCCGTGATGGCGTCGATCGCGTCGCGGGCCGCGAAGTGGGTCTGGACCTGTTCGTCGGTGAAAGTCGCTTCGAACTGGGCGACCAGATCGGCGGAACTCACCACGTTCTTGCCCATGCCGCGCACAATCTCCACTGTGCCCGCGTCCACCAGCGAGATCGTGAACACGCTGTTGTTGGGCGAATACTGCATGGCGATGTTGCAATAGTTGCCCAGGATCGCCTTGATGTTGTCGAACAGTTCCTGCCAGCCCGCATACTTGCGCTTGGCTCCGGGCAGGGAATCCAGGTGCCCGGCTTCGATCTTGTGCACCAGTTTCACGGGGTCGCCCTGCGCGGGAATCAAGTAGAACCAGCGGCGGGTCACCATCAGCGTGTCGGGCAGTCCAAGCACTCGGTAGGC
>Ga0307471_100001166_pt1 | contig 14236 bp, 15 predicted proteins | sample atmos_gasesAM3C__2_FD_204566 | JGI IMG/M metagenome (GOLD analysis project Ga0307471, IMG submission 204566) | Hardwood forest soil microbial communities from Morgan-Monroe State Forest, Indiana, United States - atmos_gasesAM3C_515 | ecosystem: Environmental > Terrestrial > Soil > Temperate... | reverse complement strand
CGCTTCGTCCAGAATGACAAACGAGTCGTTCAACGTGCGCCCGCGCATGAACGCGAGCGGCGCCACCTCGATGATGCCTTTTTCGAGGAAGCGCTCCAGCTTGTCCGCATCCAACATGTCGTAAAGCGCGTCGTACAGCGGCCGCATGTAGGGATCGATTTTCTGCTGAAGCGTTCCCGGCAAGAATCCCAACCGCTCGCCCGCTTCCACTGCGGGACGCGCCAAAATGATGCGGTTCACCTGCTTGGTCAGCAGCGCGCTCACGGCCATGGCCACAGCGAGGTACGTTTTTCCCGTGCCGCCGGGCCCGGTGGCAAAAACCATGTCGTGCTTCTCAATCGCTTCCATGTAATGCCGCTGGTTCGCGCCCTTCGGCATAACCTGTTTTTTCCCAAACGATCGCGCGCGGGTGTGCTCGAACATGCCGCGCGGCGATTCGTGCGGCTCCTCCGTCGCCACGCGCATGAGCGACTTTACCTCCGACGACGACAGCTTGCGCCCATGCCGCGTCAGATGGTTGTACTCCTCGACGATGGTCACGGCGCGGTCCACGCTGTCCTGCTCGCCTTCGATGATTAGTCGAGTGTCGTGCAAATGCGTACGCACGTGCAGCGAATCTTCGAGCAGGCGCACGTTTTCATCCAATGTGCCAAAGAAGGTTTCAATTTGTCCGGAAATGTGAACGGTACGTCGCATCCAGTTGGAAGGTTCTCGAGTTACCGGAACCGGCTTGCCGATGGGATTACTCCTCGCTGCGTGTAGCGGCTTGCGGCCGACCTAGGAGAAACTCTTTACACCCTAACGCAGCCCTCCGCCCCGGTCAAGTTACGGTTTCGTGAAGCAATCGTACTAAGCCTTCCAGGGATTTAAGATGCGCACCTGAGTGGGCTCAAAGTCGCCGGCGTTGCGTGAAACCACGGTTAGATTCTGTTCCAGCGCCGTCGCTGCCAGCAGTCCGTCGATTGTCGACAGCGCTTTGCCTTCTTTCTTCGCGGTGGCCGCAAGAACGCCCCATCGGTCTGCCACCGGGAAATCAATTGGCAGGATTCTCCCTTCAAAGCGGGCCCGCAACTCGATCTCGAGCCAGGTTTCCAAGTGCGTTCGGCGTTTGCCCTGGGGCAGCTCTGTCAGGCCTTTGCGAATTTCTCCAAAAGTCAGAACACTCAGGTAGAGCAAGGACTCGTCCGTCGCTTCGATCCAGGCAACCACCGCGGGCTCGGGTTTAGCGCGGACAAGTTCCGAGATGCAGTTGGTGTCCAGCAAATATCGGCTCATAGTTCAATATCTCGTCCCTCATCCTTCTCGCGCTCCAGGTTCAACTCGACTCCCGCCAGCGGCGACTCCCGGAAGAACTGCACAAGACTCTTCGGCTGATGCGACTTGCCGACAAGCTGCTGGTATTGTTCGTCAGCAATCATCACCACACCCTCTTTGCCTTGCCGGGTGATGCGCTGGGGGCCATCTGTGCGCGCGCGTCGAAAGAGCTCGCTAAATCTGGCTTTGGCGGTTTGAATCTGCCACGAGGGCTCGCCGAGCTTCAGTCTGCGGGCTTTGCGGGTTGTGACCTCTTGCGCGTGTTTCTTGTACCCCTTGGGCATATACTCTCCTGACTAGTCTGACTAGGCTAATTGTTACATAGGAGACCCTGGTTGTCAAAGTGGTTTTGCGAAGAACTTTGTGGCAATGTGCGCAGTTTTAGCGCAGTCGCCTTCCCCGGTCAAGTTACACGTTCGTGGCTTCTTGATTTATGCGGTTGAGCTTTATGAAAGATGGGAACGTCCCGTCTGTCCCTGAGTTTCCCTGAGTTTCCTGAGTTTCGTCCCTGAGTTTCTGAGTTTAGTCCCTGAGTTTACTGAGTTTATGCTCGTCCCGGCATTAGGAGAAAAGAGAAGAGGCCGGCTTAAAGCGGCCCCACCCTTGCATAAAACAAAACCGCAAGGATGGGCCACCCAGGAGGTCTCATCGGATCGAGGGGCGGCCACCCGCCCTCTGCAATAGAATCATTTCCATGAACAAGGTTCCCGAAGAGCGGATCGAAGACGCGACGATTGTTGTACGTACCGTTCTTGAGGTCCGCAACTGCACCTCAAGGGTATTGCCTAGGAAGGTGACAGGCGCGAACCGCCATCCCCGGACAGCCTCGACAGTGGCATCAAGCAAAAGCGGATGACCCACGATACGCGTTGCCTGCGAAACAGCACCATCTGGGGCAATCACCAAGTCGACCGTGACTTCTCCTGTTATCCGACCAACGCGAGCTAACTCGGGGCGCTGCAGGCTCGCGCCTTTTGTCTTATGCAAGGGCGGGAAATCGTAGTGGTTACCTTCTGCGTTTCCAACCAAGAGCAGTCGCGATGGCACAGTTTCCGCCGTCTTGTCGGTTGGTTCGCCCTGAGGCAGATCGCACGGGATCATCTTGCCCGCATTTTGGAAGAAGCACACACTGACGTAGCTCCACCACGAGGATGGGGAACCGCTGATACTGACGCTTTTGAAATGCCAACTGCTGACGAAAGGCTCCGCCAGAGCTTGCAAGTCTGGGTCACCTTTGATTTTTTCCCGGCGGAGTATGCTGCCGTCAGCGTTGACGACTACCCGATAGACCACAATTCCTTCCGTGCCAAGTTTTGGGTCGAGACTAGCCAGGTGCACCTCACGGTTGTTTTCAAGCGCGGACAAGGCAACTGAACGCGAGGCCCAAGGTATTGGTGTCGCAGTTTGAGTAGTTTGACTAGCTTGGACGAAGCAGTTAAGAAAACAGCCATAGAACGCCAGAATGACCGCAGTATGTATCTTAGGGTATCGCATTCCTTTCATCCTTCCGAATCTTCCTCGGGATTTGGGCACAAAACTATGAATCACGAACGGGCAGCGACAGTCTTCTCTACAAAGCTCGACCAAGGATACTGTTATGCCACACAAGCCGCATTGCCCTGAACCTTCCGCCAAGAATGACCAGGAAACTGGGACAGACGGGAAGTTTCCCTTCATTCTGAAAACTCAAATCATTATGAGCAAAATGAGTCTTTTCAAACAATATGAGGAAACGTTCCGTCTGTCCCTGGGTTCCCTGTCCCTGGGTTCCCTGGGTTCCCCTCTGGGTTCCCCTGGGTTCCCCTGAGTTCCCGCGTATCTCGATTACAAGCAGAAGACTTGGTTCTGACGCGGGGCGGCAACCCTCCCACAAGAAGTCCTATGCTCGTCCCGGCATTAGGAGAAGAGAGAACAGGCCGGCTAAAAGCGGCCCCACCCTTGCATAAAACAAGACCGCAAGGATGGGCCACCCAGGAGGTCTCATCGGATCGAGGGGCGGCCATCCGCCGGGCGCTCCCCGGAATCCTCGCCCGAAGCTCCCGCCTGCCCCAAAAAGAAATAGCAACCCGCGGCGATCCAGACCGAACCCATTCAGGGCCTGACAAGGACCTGACGATCTGGCGGCGCAAAGAGTTCGCCCGGTTCAGGCTCCAAGTCGAGATAAGTAAGCGCTCCGAACGACAAAAAAGGAATGTTCGATTTACCTTCCTTCTCAAGTAAAATCGAACCGTATTCCAACATCGTTCGACGAGAGGGGTGATCCCAGCCCTTTGCCCTCTTCCATTGCTCCTTCACACTGGACGCCCAAGCCGATCCGAGTTTCTCGGTTCGGAAAATCGGAATATGCGGAACCCCCTTTTCGTCTAGGAATTGGGCGTAAGAGCCTCTCATGCCCGCCTTCGCCGAAGGGACATAAAACTCCTCCGGCAGGTCACTTTCTTCCATGGCGGCAAGCTCCTTTTCTATTTGCAGGCTCTCATCCAGTCCTGCTCATCGCTTCTTCAATACTCGCAACGCGCTTATGTGTCAATGTTTTTTACCGTTTGCAAATCTGGTGGTGGGCCGTTTGAGATCGTCCCGCGGCACCTCAATCGAACCCACGACCGCACACTCTGCGCGGATAACCATTTCTTCTCGCGTTCTTTTCACGATCTTCCCGAGGGAGTGACGGCGTAGCGCAGCGAGAGTGGGCCAGGATGCCCCGCCTTTACAAAAGCGAAGAGGGATTTCTCGCTCCGCAAAACCGACCGGAGCGCAAAAAGCGCGCTTCGCTCGAAATGACGGAGTCAAGCAGTGGGCGAGAGGCGAGAGAAGAAAGATGCCGCCCTAGAGGGACGGCGCTACAAAATAAAACACAAGGCACGGCGGAGGGACGCGATGAATCGCGCCTCTACAAACCGAAGACTGAAGATGGCGACGTAAGTCGCCGCTACAAGAGCGGGCACGGCAAGCCGTGCCCCTACAAAGACGAAGAGGGAGCGCAATGGCGCAGAGATCTCGCTTCGCTCGAAATGACGGAGTCAAGCAGCGGGCGAGAGGCGGGAGAAGAAAGATGCCACCCTAAAGGGTGGCGCTAGATTGAAACCGCAAGAGCGACGGCCACCTAAGGCGTGCCTCCGGCGCTCAAACAAGATACGGATCAGAAAGGGCGGACCCAAAAGCAGATCGCTCAGCCCCGTTCCCGCGTCAACGTTTTGTGGGCGCTTGCCGCAGCCGAACGCGGGACCGGCTTCGGGATGACAACCTGTCCTGGATCGTCGAGACTGGAAGGGCGGAGCTTGCCGGCGGCGAGGTCGTTGAGGGACTGGAGACCGCGAATCAGTTCGGCGCCGGTTAAGCGGCCCTCGCGGTAAAGGGAGCGCAAGAAGTCGGCGGCCGGGTGAGCGCCCTTGCGGGCGTTGCATTCCATGCAGGAAGAGACCAGGTTGCGGTACGAGTTGGGACCGAGCTGGGCGCGGGGTATAACGTGGTCGAGGCACTGCATTTGCGAGCCGATGTGGCGGAGGCAATAGAAGCAGACGCCCCTTTCGCGGGCGTGGATGGCCTGGCGGAGCTCGGGCGTGCGCATGAAATCGATTTCCTCGAGGTTGCCGCAGTGAGGAGTGGGAGCTGCCACGCGTGTTTGGGCTCTTTTTCGGCGGGCACCCGGAACCTCTTCGGGCAGCCGAACGTCCATCACGTGGCCCGCCTTGCTGCGCTCGACCAAGCGCAATGCGCGGTGTTGCATGAGCCGGCGCAGCGCGGCGCGCACGGTTTCCTCGTCGAGGCCAAGGTTCCGCGCCATCCGATTAAGGGAAAAATGAAGGCGGGACTTGCCTTCGAGGCGGCTGTGACGGAGGAGGTGGTAATACACGGCGCGGTCGGTGGTGGAGAGGCGCAGACGAGGGGCAAGAGCGTCCTCGAACTGCTTGCAGACGAGTTCGGCGTTGGGTTTTTTGGTTTTCATGATGAGATCCGAGAGATGGAATGGAGTGCGAAGCGAAGAGAAAGACGGAACACAAAGAGAACAGAGACCAGAGAACAGAGAACAGCGAGAAAGAAAGTTGAGAGCGCTTAGGCCGGAACTGGGAAATCAGGGAGGAAAAGAAAAAGCGCCCGCAGGGATGTCTTTCTTAAGGCAGAGCAAGCGGGCGCTGCAAATGGCGCTCAATACCGGACTGCGGCAGAGAATCTGGATACCGCGGGCCAAAAAAGAAACGCCCCGACAAGATCGGGGCGCACTTTTCTACATGAGTTAATATAGCAGAAAATAAAATTTTGTCAAGGAAACCGTTCACTTTTTTTCAAAGTTTTTTTAATCCTTTATTTTCAGTGAGATCGAGGCCTTAAAAAGTCGCCGTTCAAGGGGGGCCAAAGGGGGTCAAAACCCGGGAAAACTGCCGCAATTTCGCCAGAACGGCCGCATCTCCCAGAAATTCAACGAGATAAGGGCCAACGATTTACCATCACGGAGCTAAGGCTTCTAGTACCAAAGGACGGGCTAAAAGGCACGGTTAGGGTTCCTGATTCCAAAGGTGGCGTACCTTGAATCTTGCCTTGGGGAAACCTCGGAAATAGCCCGCTAGCGACTTTTTGCCTCGTTTGACAAAGCTGTAAGCCTCGTTTAACGTTAGAAATTCGAATCATACGCCTAAGGAGCGATAGATGGCCCAGGGACAGCCTACCAAAATCAAGAAGAAGAAAAAGTCGGTCTTGAAGCGCGCGGCGCAAGCTCGTCAACGCGCCGAAGTGAACCGCGTCAATCGCACGCGTGTTCGCACCATGATGCGCCGGCTCCGCACCGCCCTTACTGCGGGTGACCCCACCGCGGCTGGCAATCTCCTCCATCCCACCATGTCCGCCATCGATCAGGCCATTACCAAAGGCGTGCTGCACGAAAACACTGGCAACCGTTACAAGTCGCGCCTGACCCTGGCCTACAACGCTGTCAAAGCCAAAGCGGCCGCGAAGTAACCGCTTCTCTACTGGCCAAAGCGTTTTTAAAATGACACAGGCGGCCCACAGCCGCCTTTTCCTTTTTGTGATCGAGTAGGGGTGGAGTCCATGAACTACTACGCGTTGATCTACGAAACCGTGGACGATTACGTCGCGCGCCGCGCCGAATTCCGCGAACTGCACTTGCGCATGGCGCGGGAAGTGCGCGAGCGCGGCGAATTGGTTCTCGCAGGCGCGTTCGATGATCCCGTGGACCGCGCACTCCTGGTTTTTCATGTGGATGACAAACGTAAAGTTGAGGACTTCGCTCGCAAAGATCCCTATGTCGTGAACGGCCTGGTCAAGAAGTGGGAAGTGCGCTCCTGGAAAGTAGTCGTTGGCCAGGAACAACATGCCTCCACGGCTGTTACAGCAGTCCCAACGGGCGCCATCGCCCGCCATTGGTCCGCCCGCACCGCAGAAGCGCAACTGCCCGAGTATCTCGAGCACTTTTCTAAAAACGTTTTGCCGGAGCTTCGTCGCGTACCCGGCTATCTTGGAGCAAATGTTGCCGTTCGTCATACCGCAAGCGAAGCCGAGATTTTCGTCGAGACCACCTGGCGCTCGCTCGAATCCATCCGCGCTTTCGCCGGAGCCGACCTCGAGGCCGCCGTCGTCACCCCCGAAGCGGCCGCTCTTCTCACCGACTACGACCGCCGTGTCCGCCACCACGAAATTGCAATTTCTTCTCGCGCGTAACGCCAGAAATCTCGTGAAGTTAGCACGTGACTTTTTCACCTCACCCGCATTTCACTCCCCAGCAATCTCCCTGTAACGCACGCAGCGCAATGTCTTTCCGCCCAAGAGAGTCCTGAATCCATTTTCGAGAAGAGAGGAGATTGCATGTCTTTCAAGCAATTCGTTTCAAAATCGCTGCACGGTCTTCGCCAAGGTTTAGTCGCCTTGACTGTGCTGCAGCTGAGCCTGGGTGGTCCGCTCGTGCCTTCAGTCCAGGCCCAGGAAGAAGGACAAACGCGTACGCCCATTAAGCATGTCATCGTTCTCATCGGAGAAAACCGCACTTTCGATCACGTCTTCGCCACCTATGTTCCGAAGAGCCACGACTCCGTTTCTAACCTGCTCTCTAAAGGGATCATCAACGCCGACGGTACTCCGGGCCCGCATTTCAAGAAAGCGCAACAGTTTCAGGCAGTCGCGCCTTTTCGCACGGAGTATTTCATCAGCTTGAACGCAAACGAGAAGGCTCCTTACGACACGCTCCCCGCTCCGACACTCAACTTTTCTCCCAGCCCCGACGCCTCGATCGTCGGTTTTGCCACGGAACCGCCTCCTTTTCCCGCGGCCACACCCGCCAGTCTTTTGGCAGCGATCGAGCCATCCTTGGAACCCGCGGATCTTGGCTTGCTAACCACGGGCGCCCCTGGTGTCAACAATACGTTCGTCCTCACTCCCGTCCCCGACTTCGACACGCGCGTCGCAAACTATAACAATCTGCCGAACGGCCCCTTTCCGCTGAAGGGAGACACTCTTCCCTACGATTCCTATACGGGAGACACGACACACCGCCTCTTCGAGATGTGGCAACAATCCGATTGCAGCGTCAAGAACGCCACGCGCGAAAATCCTTCAGGCTGCTTGAGCGATCTCTATCCCTTCGTCATCACCAACTACACGAACCAGATCGATCCTTTTGACACCCCTCCGGCGATTGACGACAACGGCGGCGGCAATTCGATGGCTTTCTATAACGTCCAAAACGGAGACGCTCCGGTTCTGAAGAGCCTGGCCGACCAATACTCCTTGAGCGACAATTTCCATCAATCATTCATGGGCGGCACTGGCGCGAACCACTTCATGCTCGGTACCGGCGATGCCATTTTCTGGAGCGACGGCAACGGCAATCCGACAACTCCGCCATCACATATCGCCAACCCGAATCCGCTTACGGGCACCGATGACGTCTATACCGTTGATCTTTTCTTTGACGGGAACTTCACCGAGTGCGGCGATCTTTCGCAACCCGGCATCAAGCCCGTCCGCGACTATCTGGCGTCGCTCCCCTACCATCCGAGCTCGAATTGCAAACCCGGCCACTTCTACATGATCAATAACGACAGCCCGGGTTTTCTCCCGGATGGCACAGTCGATGCAGCGGGAATTGCCAAGGGCGGCTCCGTTCCTCCGACCAATATCCGCACCATCGGCGATGCGCTCAACGACAAAGGCATTTCCTGGGCGTATTACGGCGGAGCTTATAACGCCGCTGTGGACCTTCAGCATGATCCCAGCAATCCCGATCCGACCGTGCAAATCGGCCGGGCCTATTGCAACATCTGCAACTTTGAGTCCTACGCCACGTCCATCATGGGCGACCCGGCGCAACGCGCGGCCCATATCAAAGACGCAACGGATCTTTATGCTGCCATTCAGGCGGGGACTCTTCCTGCCGTATCGTTCGTCAAGCCGGACGGCTTACTGGACGGTCACCCTGCTTCCTCGAAGCTCGACCTTTTTGAGGGCATGACCAAGAAAATCGTGGACTTGCTTCAAGCTAACCCTCAGCTTTTCGCCAGCACGGCTCTCATTATCACCTTTGACGAAGGCGGTGGTTACTACGACTCTGGTTACATTCAACCGCTGGACTTCTTCGGCGATGGACCGCGCATTCCTCTGATCATCGTTTCGCCGTTCTCCAGGGGCGGCCACATCAGCCACACTTACACCGACCATGTTTCGGTCCTGAAATTCATCGAGCGCAATTGGGGCTTGAGGCCGCTAACCCGGCGCAGCCGCGATAATTTTCCTAATCCCTTCGTCGACAAGACCAATCCCTATGTGCCTCTGAACAGTCCGGCGCTGGGCGATCTGTTTGACCTGTTTAATTTTGGCGATCAGGGCAATCAGGACGGCAATTCTCAGTAAATCCACTGGCAGCTAACGAAAAAGGGCGGCTTAGGCCGCCCTTTTATTCTTTTAGATTGTCTTTAAGCCCGTTACCTCCGGGCCGCCAAAGCTTCTCCGCCCGTCAACTCGGTCACCAAAAACTCCATCACCGCTCGCGCATCTTCCCCGCCGCCTTTCAGGCGATCATCGGCGCGCTGCAACGCACCCAGTCCGGCGAGCAAGCGCGGCTTTGAGATTTTTCGCGCGCTCTGCAGGGCCAACTCCGCCTGCTCCGGCCGCATCCCCAGCGCTCGCGCGGCCTGCCATCCGTTCGCCACGCCGCGCACTTCGCTCGCTTCCACCAGCTTGCGGTACATCCAAGTAATCGCGCCCAGCATCTGGAGCGGTTCTTCGCCCTCACGCAGCAGCCGGTCCAGAAATTCCAGCGCTTTCTTGCCTTGCCGCGTCGCCAGCATGTCGGCCAGCTCCCAAACCGTGGTCGTCTTTTCCGAAACGACTAGCGCGCTCACGTCTTCTCGCCGAATCTGTTTTCTTCCTGCCGCGAACGTCGCCAGCTTTTCGATCTCCGTTTTCAGCCGCATCAGGTCCGCAGCCACAAACTCCGCTAAATCCTCGGCCGCTCCGCGTTCGAATTCGACGCGTTGTTCCTTCGCCATCGCGCGCGCCAGCGCCACTGCCGCCACCTGCCGCTCGTTCAAGTTCTCGCCAAGCTCACACTCCACCACCAGTGACTTCTCCGCCAGCAGCTTCCCCCATTTCATCCGCTGATCCAATTGCGTGGCTTCGATCACGAGCACCGTAAACGGCGCGGGGTCGTCCAAATAAGCCGTCACCAAATCGACGGCCTCTTCGCGGTTTCTCTCTCCCAGATTTTCAATTGCTTCGGCATCCTCAAGAAAAACCACTTGCACCGGTGCAAGCATGGCCATGGTCTGCGCTTGTTCGAGAGCCGCTTGCGTCTCGCCACGGTCCGCCGAATAACGCGACACCGCCCAAGCCCGGGCCGCCTCCGGTACGTACTTCTCAATCAACAACGTCCGGCAACTGTCTCGGAGATAAGGCTCTTCTCCCAAGAGCAGAATCGCTGGGACGGGCTTCCCCTTCTCCAATCTAGACAGCAACTCATTTGCCGAAATTCGCGCCATTTTTGCCTATTCTCTCGTCCTAAGTGCAAACAATTCAACGAGTTTGAGCGCCCACTTAAAGTATTACTTTAAACTTTACGCCGCAAAGTAGCTTGCGGCTTCCCCAACCTCGCGCTTTGCGTCCTAACCTATTCGCTACAAAGGATTAGGATCGAAGGCCGCAGCCCATTGCCAGTCTTCAATAATTCTCTGTCACTGCCGCCACCAGCCGCGCCGCAAAGTCTTGCGCAAGGCGGTCAAGCGCGGGGTCCTGTTCTTCAAAAAAACTTTTCACGTCAGCCGAAATCTCATATTGGCTGCGAAACAAAAAGTTGTCGGTGTGATAGAGCACCTTTCCAGTCTCGCGCTCTTCGAAGGTGACTTCGCACTTTACCGTCACCAGCATGGTGGTGGCGCGGCTTGTCTTGGTATCAAACAACAACGGCACCGCTTCCAGGCTCAGCACTTTGCCGCGCAGCACGGCGTCGGCGTTCTCCGGCTCGGGCACCACGCGATAGGGAGTTCTTACCAGGAATTCATGCACCGTCGCTGTGGTCAGCCGTTGCTCGATGCGGTAGACGCTCGTCTTGTTCTCTAAAGCTGGAACGGCAATCACATGAATGCTCTTCGGCAGCGCGTCGCTCTTGCCCGTAACGTGATACCCGCAGCCAGCAAGCAGCGCAAAGAATAGGCTTGAAGCGTAAACGGCGAATTTCTCGCCACTCACCACCCGCCACTCGCCACTTCTTTTCACGCGAGCTTCTCCGCCAGCTTCACCGCATTCCACGCCGGCAATCGAATGTTATCGGCAGCTCCCCAAAACCACCATGTTCCCGGATGGACCGGATCAGCTTTTGGATGCGCGAGCTGAATCGCTTTCTCTCCTGCTGCACTCACGCTGCTCGGCCCCGCTTCCCCGCGCGCAGTTATCGCGAACCCAGCATCGGCAAAAACTCTGGCGATTTTTCCGGCGTCCGCGGCCGGATCCGCTTCTGCGTATGCAGAAAAAGTGGTTCCGTAAAAAACAGGCGCGTGGGTGACTTGGATCGATGGCACAACCGCCGACTTGCCCAAACAAGCATTCACTTCAGCTCGAACACGCTCACCCACCGCGTCCAATTTATGAGCGCTCGCCGCACCGTAGGCATCCAACATGTTAAACGCTACTTGCGCGTCAAACACCGGTTGCCCCACGCTCTGAAACGACAACAGTTGTCCCGTCTGACTTTCCAGTTCTTCAATCCCCGCGCGGCCCGCCTCGGAGACCGGCTGGAACCATTGAAACGCGATTTTTCTCGCACCACATCGCATAAGCGCCAATGTCAAGACAGTTGCCGCGGCCCCTGCCGCTGAGGGGACGGCATAAGTGGCGGCGCTTGAAGGAAAATCTGCTTGCCGCAGCTCGTCGAGTTTGGGGAACCAGATGACCGCTTCTGCTTCGCAGGCGAGCGCGCCCGAAAGATCCACAATCTTCCCAGCGGAATGCTTTGCCGCCGCCAAATTCGTTTTGGTAAATGTTGGCGAGCCGGTGAAGAAAATGAATCGTGCTCTTTCAAAGCTGCCTTCTTCCACTGGTTGAATGACCGCAGCTTCTCCGCCAGCCTCGGTTAGTGTTCCGGCCGCGTTCTCTTCATCCAGCAGCCGAAAATCCCAGCCGGCAAACTTGCTCTCTTCCAGCAGGGATTTCAGCTCAGCGCCCAGCAGAGAAGACGCGCCTGCAATCACAATTCGGTGGGATTCCCGTTCCATGGGAGGCATGAATTACGCAGTCCGCGCGACCATTCGATGTCGGATAAATCGTACGAGATGAAGTGCCAATCCTATTACCGTGTAACCGACTGCCAGAAAAAACAAAACTTCTTCCGACCACCTCCAAATCGCGGCCCCCAGCAGTGCCAGGAGGACAATCGCCAAAGAGGGCTGCCTCCTCGTCCATGGAATGTCTTTGAAACTTGAATATCGAATCGTGCTGGTCATCAATGCCGCCAAGCCGAGAACCATCAAAATCCACACAATCGCCCATCGCTGATCCTGAATCGGCGATTTGAACATGTGCACGGTGGACGCGATCATTCCCGCGGCCGCGGGGGTCGGCATCCCTACGAAATATTTCGAACCGCCGGGCGCCATGCCTTGAACATTAAATCGCGCCAATCTCCACGCGCAGCAAACTACAAACGCCAGGCAAAACCACCAACCAAAGTGCCCGATCTGCTGCATTTCCACTGATGTGTCAAGCCCCGGCAAATGCCGAACGCCCCACGCATACGCCAACAAACCGGGCGCGATGCCAAAACTCACAACATCGGCGAGCGAATCAAACTGCACGCCGAACTCTGTATTGGTCCCCGTCATGCGCGCCACTCGGCCATCCATCGAATCGAATAGAATCGCCAACCCGATCGCCTTCGCCGCGCGATCAAAATCATCCGCCCCACCTACGAGAGACGCCGCAGCGGCATAGTATCCGCACACGAGGTTCCCCACAGTGAATAAGCTTGGCAGGAGGAAAATCCCTCGCCGCAATCGATGGTTCTTGATACGTCGTTCCTGAAACGGTATCTCGTGCTGTTCGGGATCGCCCATGATTACGACCGCTTCCCTGTCGCAGTAAGATTTGCTTCCGCTTCCGCGGTACTTACTCCACTCAATTTAGCCTCCCCGCGTTTCGCGGGCCATCGCGCGATTACGCTGGAGCCGCCTTTTACATTTTCGCCTACTTTCACCAGAATCTCCGCCCCTTTCGGTAGCCAGACGTCCACGCGGGATCCGAAACGCACCAGCCCGATGCGCTCTCCGCGCAGGACCTGCTCACCGGCTTTCTTCCAAGAGACTACGCGTCGCGCGATGAGTCCGGCAATCTGCTTGAACACCATTTCGCCGGATTCGGTCGAAAGCGTAAACACGTTCTGCTCGTTTTCAAACGACGCGCGCTCCCGCATCGCCGCCAGAAATTTTCCGGGCCGGTAATCCATCTTCGCAATGGTTCCCGAAGCAGGCGCGCGGTTCACGTGCACGTTCCAGATCGCCAGGAAAATGCTCACGCGCTGCCCCGGACGCCCGGCGTTCTCTTCCTCGGTTACTACCACGACGCGCCCGTCCGCGGGCGACACAACGGCCCCAGGCTCCGACGGTATGACGCGATCCGGATCGCGGAAGAAAGAAAACACAAACAAGGCAAGAAGCACCAGCATGGTCCCAGCTATGTACCAGTGAAGGAGAAAAGCTGCGCCGCCCAGTGCCAGCAGCGGCAATCCGAAGAAATAGCCTTCTTTGACCATGTTGAGTGGAGTAGACCTCCGCCTTTTCGTTCGCGGCTAAGCACCGCGCGCAAGCATGGCCATTCTACGACAGTTTTCTACGCTGCAAAGCTGGTATTGCTTGGATCTCGCTGCTCTCGCAGGATGCGCGCAGCAATCCGCTCCATTTCATCTTTGCAGTGTAGCTTCATTTTCTTTAATCGGATTTCTTCGAGGAGGTCTTCTGCGTTGAGGTAGGGGGATTTGGAGATTCGTTGAAGTTCTAGTTCGTACTGCTGGTGCTGCTCTGCCAGACGCCGATACTCAGCGTCTGATTGGAGAAGCACGTCCCGAGGTGCCCGCTGCGCGCTAGCCATGCGTTCCTCCTGACGACTTCGTGAATGGAGTGTGAACACTACATGAGCGAACGATACCACTCCGGCGGGCCACGTCAAGAGGCAATCAGTAGCATTTTAGTCCTAGGCTGAGGGTTTTCTCGAACGAACGCGGCGGCACAGGGACGGAATCGTGATGCAAGAACGCAATCCGGCTAGTCTGGCCGTCCACTCAACGCCGAGCATCAACAATCATGTATTTCAATTTCAATGAGATGCGGCGTCTCTCGGACCCGGGGGCAAATGGTCTTCGAAATATCCCAGGATGTTTGTATACACATCCTGAGTCGTTCCCTTGCCCTCCGAGATGGAGTGCGTGCGGCCG
>Ga0307471_100001165_pt1 | contig 14239 bp, 15 predicted proteins | sample atmos_gasesAM3C__2_FD_204566 | JGI IMG/M metagenome (GOLD analysis project Ga0307471, IMG submission 204566) | Hardwood forest soil microbial communities from Morgan-Monroe State Forest, Indiana, United States - atmos_gasesAM3C_515 | ecosystem: Environmental > Terrestrial > Soil > Temperate... | reverse complement strand
TGGCGCAAGCAATGCCAACAATGGTACGGGCGGCCACATGAAGGTCTGATGACTCGCAAACCCTGTAGAGTCAATGCGATTGGAGGAGTTACTGGTACGGGGCGCAAACCGCAAACCCGGTCCAAAGAACAGGGTGGCGCGAAGGGCCCGTAAGGACGCCTGGGCGGGACTTGCGGCAATCACCAGGAAAACCATTCGGAGCGCAAAAGGTGCGTCCCGAAAAACTATCCGGGATGCAAACACCGCACTCCGAAGATTCGTCCGGAGCGCAAACACCGCGCTTTGCCGGGGCGAAAGGGTCTGTTAGAATGGGGAGCTTGGTTTTGCGACTCCTAGAGCAGAAAATCCAGGCTCAAATCCGCTAAAGCAGGAAGAACAATGGCACTGAAGTGTGATTTTTGCGGCAAAGGGCCGCACTATGGCAACGTAATCAGCCACGCGAATAATACGAGGCGGCGCCGGTGGAATCCGAATTTGAAGCGCGTGCACGCGGTGGTGGCAGGCGTAAGGAAGCAAGTGCGTGTTTGCACCGCGTGTATCCGCGCGGGCCGCGTGAAAAAAGCTGCCTGAGCCTCCAACCTTGAAATCACCTTTTGCGAACCTGCGATTCGTGGGGCGTCCGATGGACCACTCAAAAGGAGTGAAGCGCGCGTCAGCGTTGCTGCCACTGGCAGCGATGGTGCTAGCTGTTGGGGCGGGCTGCAACAAGCAGACGCAGCATGCTCCCGACGTGTGGGCAGTGGTGAACGGCAAAGAGATCAAGCGGGACGAAGTTGACAAGTACTATCGCACGCGCGTAAATCCCGAGGGCCAGGAGCCTTCGCAGGAAGAATCTCTTTCGCTGAAGCTGAACGTCCTGGACGAACTGATCAACAACGAAATTCTGCTCGAACGGGCGAAAAAGTTAAACCTCGAAGCCAGCGACGGCGAAGTGGAAGACAAGTTTACCGAGTTGAAGAGCCCCTACACCGAAGACGAATTCCAGCGGCGGCTTAAAGAACAAAACATTTCGGTGGACGACCTGAAGAGCGACCTGCGGCGGCAGCAGTCTATACAGAAACTGCTGAATCGCGAGGTGGTCGCGAAGATTACCATCACCGACCAGGACGTCACGGATTTTTACAACGCGAACCGGCCGCAGTTCAACGTGGCCGAACCGCAGTACCACATTTCCCAGATCCTCGTGACGCCCCGGAAAGAACCGCAAATCCGCAACCGCAAGAATGACGACGCCACCAACGAAGCCGAAGCCCAGCGGAAAATCAAAATGCTGACCGACCGGCTGAACAGTGGCGCGGACTTCGCGCAATTGGCAATGGATTATTCCGAGGACATGAACACTGCCGGGACGGGCGGCGACCTGGGATACGTGCCGGAGTCGGCGTTGAACCAATCCGACCCAGCATTGAAAAAGCTGGTGATGGGGCTGAAGGCCGGACAAGTCAGCCCGCCGATTCAGGTCCAGTCGAAAGATGGCCCGCGAATCCTCATCCTGAAGCTCATCACGCGGGAGTCCCCGGGACTGCGCGGTATCACAGAATCTCAGGTGCAGCAGACCATCCGCGACACGTTGCGCAACCGCAAGGAACAATTATTGCGCTCGGCCTATCTGGCAATTGCGCGGGATGAGTCGCGGGTAACCAATTACCTCGCTGAGCGGGTCATCGAAGCAGCGGGAAAACTACCGGACGCGGCGAAGACCACCATGCCGCCGAGATCCATCGGACATTAATTCCGCGCTCTCCGAAATTGTTGTGAGCTAACCGCTCAGAGTTCTGCGAAGTTTCCCGCGGCTCAGGCCTTCCGGAGTTTCTCCGCGATTCACGTATTCGTAGCCGAGACCCACGGATGCCAGCGGCATTCCCAGGGCTTCGGCAAGATCGCCGTGGCGCAGAATTTCCGTCAAATAAGCAATTCGAATCCGGAAAAAAATGGACAGCAGACCGAGGACACCGTGAGGTCTGCGAAGGATCTTTCGAACCTGTTCGTCTTTTTCGGGACTGTGAAAGACGCGGCAAAGAACTTCCGTGACTTCCGGAATGAGCGGGAATTCGCCGCCGTCTTCAAAGTGTTTTTGCGCGGAAGCGTAGCGCGTGGCGAGTTTCCCGTTTTCGTAGATTCCCAGCCAGAGAACATCGTCGTCCGCATTGAACGTCGCCAATGCGATGCAGGCTAATCGCGCTGAAATGGTCAGCGCCAAGGATTCCAGCTCATTCAAATCAAATTTGTCGGACTCCTGGTCGTAAATGACGATCCATCCGCCCAGGTCCGGAGTCAGGTAAGCACGGCGGCCCAGTTCGTCGAGTGCGGAAACAACTTCGGGTTGCTGCACTCCCCGCACGCAAATGTTCGTGTACCAGTTTCCCATCGCGGTTCAAGAAACGATGCAAAGAACTTCGCCGGCGTTGACGGCCTGGCCTTCGGCGGCCACGACGCGTTCGACAGTACCGCTCTTCGGCGAACGAATTTCGTTCTGCATTTTCATGGCTTCGACGACCAGCAAGCCCTGGCCCGCTTCCACATAGTCGCCTGCCTTAACGAGGACTCGCACGACCTTGCCGGGCATGGGCGCGAGGATTTGCTGGCGGCCTTCAGCTTCGACGCTGCCGTGGCGGCGGCCGCTCCAGGTACGAGGATCGATGACTTCGGCGGAGAATTCCTGCGTCCCCGTCTGGAGTGTCAATTTGCCGTCCGGCGACGGGGTCACGCAAATTTCGTGTGATTGCCCAGCAAGCAACACGGAAAGCGTGTTGGGAGCGATCTCGACCACGTCGGCGGCCGCAGATTGACCATCGATTGTGGCGCGCCAGCCCCCAGGATTGCGTTCCAGTTCAACCGTGCGCGTCTGGCCGGAAATGTGAATCTCCATTTTCATGGAATGCGGTCCAGTTGCTGCCGGCGGCCTTCGAGTTTCCAGCGGGAAGGAGTTTCACTGCTGCCCGATGCGTTGGATTGCGAAGTGCTCTGCATCGCTTGCCAGACGGCGGCGGCGATGGCGGCGGCATCGCAGGTGAAGCGCCCCTGGGCTTCATCGTTCGAAGGAGAGTCATTGGGACGCGGGCGGCGGAGCAACTCGTCAAGCCACTTGGTGTGGATTTCTCCGCGAAGAAAATCAGGTTCCGAGAGAATGCGGCGGAAGAGACCTGCGTTGGTCTTGATGCCGGTGATGGTGTACTCGTCGAGTGCGCGGCGGAGGCGGGCGATGGTTTCTTCACGGCTGTTGCCCCAGGCGATGAGTTTGCTGAGCAGCGGATCGTAGTCGTTGGGGACGGTCCACCCTTCGTAGACTCCATCGTCAAGCCGGATGCCGGGACCGCTGGGAGCATGGCGAGAAAGAATTTTTCCAGGTGAAGGGAAAAAGTTATTGTCGGGATCCTCGGCGTACAGGCGCACTTCCATGGCGTGGCCGCGCGGCGTGATGGTTTCCCAGGCGAACGGCAGGCGATGACCGGCGGCGATGGCGATCTGGAGTTTGACGAGATCGAGGCCAGTGACCTGCTCGGTGACGGGATGCTCGACCTGCAAGCGCGTGTTCACTTCCAGGAAATAGAAATTGAGATTCTGGTCCACCAGAAATTCGACGGTGCCGGCATTCACGTATCCGCCGGCGCGCGCCAGGCGTACCGCGGCGTCACTCATCTTTTTGCGCAGATCCGGCGTGACGATGGGTGAGGGCGCCTCCTCGATCACTTTTTGGTGGCGGCGCTGGACAGAGCATTCGCGCTCACCAAGCGAGACAACGCGGCCGTGCGCGTCGGCGAAAATCTGAATCTCGATGTGGTGAGGACGTTCGAGATATTTTTCGAGATACAGACGATCGTCGCCGAAGGCGTTCATCGCTTCAGAGGAAGCGTCGCGGAATGCCGATTCGAATTCGGCGTCGCTGAACACTAGGCGCATGCCCTTCCCGCCGCCGCCGGCCACCGCCTTCAGAAGAATGGGGTAACCCATGTTTTGCGCCAGCGCCTGGGCATCAGAAATTCTTTCTATGGGGTCGTTCGTGCCGGGAACAATCGGAACGTCGGTGCGGCTCGCGAGTTGGCGGCCGGCCGTCTTTGAGCCAAGAGCTTCCATGGCCTCGGCCGGTGGGCCGATGAAAGTGAGACCAGCCTCAGTGCATGCTCGCGGGAGCGCGGCATTCTCCGCGAGGAATCCGTAGCCGGGGTGCAGCGCATCGCAACCGGCGCGTCGTGCCACATCCATCAGTTTCTCAATGCACAGATAACTTTCGCGCGACGGCGCTGGGCCAATGGGGTAGGCTTCATCCGCGAGACGCACGTGCAGCGCTTTGCGGTCAACATCACTGAACACAGCGGCAGAGCGAATTCCCAATTCGCGGCAGGCGCGGATAATGCGCACAGCAATTTCACCGCGGTTGGCAATCAAAATTTTCTTGAACATAGAAGAAGAAGGCTGAAACTGAGTCTAGCATGGAGGGACGGTGGCGCTTCCGCTCGGCAAGCGCAATGTTCTTTGAGGATATCTAGTTCAGGAGCTTTTTCAGGTCTTTCCATTTGACGAGAACGACGTGATTCTCGTCCAGGGCCTTCTTGAATTCTGCGCTGGTGACAAAATCAAAGTCGCGCTGGCGCCATGCGGAGCCGTAGTCCGGGTGATCCACCATCACCGCTTGGAGCTCGGCACCGTCGTGGCCGAGGTGCACAATGGTTTCCGTGAGACCAGGCTTCAAATTCCTGATGGCGTTAAGATAAAAATCTTTCCATTCTTCGGGGCGGACCGTGGGGTTGGCCATGGCGAACGAATCCACAATCACGTCTTTGTCAGAAAGCAAGGCAAGAAGCTGATTCGGAATGCCCGGGATTTTGACGAAGAAAAAAGGCAATTTGTATTCGTGGGCGACTTTGACATAGACGGCAAAAAGCTCCGGCTTCGAGAAAAGCACTCCCATGTGGCTGTCCAGGTGCGTCGGATGAATTCCCATTGCCATTGCTCGTTCGATTTGAGCTCGGATCTCGCGCTCCGCCTCTTCCGGCTTCAGGTTGCTCGCGGCCTGCGCGGTTTCCGGCCAAAGATAACCCGAGGGATCGAGAAGGCTCATCACTTTGTTTTTTGATTCCACGGGACCCCAGCGAAAACTTTTCCATTCGCTGGTAAGCGTCAAGTGCAAGCCCAGGTCCGCGTCGGGATAGTCTTTCGCGTAGGCGGCAACTTCATTCAGCCAGGGGCACGGCACCATGATGCTCGCCGAAGTGACGGCGTTCTTGTTCAAAGCCTCGAAGCTCGCGGTATCCACGGAGTGGGCCACCGCCAGGTCATCGGCATGAATGATCAGCAGTTTCGAATCGGCAGGATGGCCCAACCGCTCCGCCACAGTTTTGGTTTGCGCTTGTAGGGCGATGACAGCAAAGGTCAGGAAGAGAATCCCGGCGAAACCTCCGCGCAAAATCTTGCCGCAACTTACAATCTCCGGGGCGAATTCGTAGCTCATTCTTGTGGTTGCTGAGAGGTACAAGAGGACGATCCTTTCTTACAGTGGGATATTGCCGTGTTTCTTGCGCGGATTGGTGTCTTTCTTGTTTTCGAGGGCGCGGAGAGCGGTAATGATTCGCGCTCGCGTGTCGGCGGGCTCAATGACTGCGTCAATGTAGCCACGCTCGGCGGCGACGAACGGATTCGCGAAGCGCTCGCGGAATTCCGCGATTTTTTCCTGGCGAAGTTTTTCACGCTCGGATTCGGCAGCCTTCGCTAATTCGCGCTTGTAAACGATGTCCACCGCGCCTTCCGGGCCCATGACGGCGATCTCCGCCGTTGGCCAGGCAAAGTTCGCATCCGTTCGAATGTGCTTCGATGCCATGACGCAGTACGCGCCACCGTAGGCTTTCCGCGTAATGACCGTGATTTTCGGCACGGTGGCCTCGGCAAAAGCAAACAGCAGCTTCGCGCCGTGCTTGATAATGCCGCCAAATTCCTGCTGTGTGCCAGGAAGAAAGCCGGGAACGTCTTCAAACGTAATCAACGGAATGTTAAAAGCGTCGCAGAAACGCACAAAACGCGCGCCCTTCACGGAAGCGTTGATATCGAGAACGCCGGCAAGGAACGCCGGCTGATTGCCGACGATGCCGACCGGGCTCCCGTCGAGGCGCGCGAATCCTACAGTGAGGTTTTTCGCATAATGTTCGTGGACTTCAAAAAAGTAACCGTCGTCCACGATGGCGTGGACGGCGTCCTTGATGTCATAGGGCTTTTGCGGATCGGACGGGACAAGGGAATTGAGCGACTCTTCGCGGCGCGACGGCGAATCCGAAGTGGCCCGCCGCGGCGCATCCTCAAAATTATTCGAGGGCAAAAAGCTCATCAGTTCGCGAATCATGGCCAGGCAATCGGCATCATCGCGCGAAACAAAATGGGCCACGCCGCTCGTGGCGTTGTGCGTCATCGCGCCGCCGAGTTCCTGCTTGGTGACCTCTTCGTGCGTGACATTCTTAATGACGTCAGGCCCGGTGACGAACATGTACGAAGTTTCGCGCGTCATGAAGATGAAATCGGTGATGGCGGGCGAGTAGACGGCGCCTCCGGCACAAGGACCCATGATGGCGCTGATCTGCGGAATCACGCCGCTGGCCAGTGTGTTGCGCAGAAAAATATCCGCGTAGCCCGCAAGCGAGGCCACCCCTTCCTGAATGCGCGCACCGCCCGAATCGTTCAGGCCAATGACCGGCGCACCGGCGCGCATGGCGAGGTCCATAATCTTACAGATTTTCTGCGCGTTGGCTTCCGAAAGCGATCCGCCGAACACCGTGAAATCCTGCGCGAATACATAAACGAGGCGGCCGTCAATACGCCCGAAACCGGTCACGAAACCGTCGCCGGCGGGACGCTGTTCCTGCATGCCGAAATCAACGCAGTTGTGACGAACAAACTTGTCGAGCTCTTCGAACGTGCCTTCGTCAAGAAGCAGATTGATTCGTTCACGCGCGGTGAGCTTGCCGGCTTTGTGTTCACGCTCCCGGCGCTCGGGCCCACCGCCGGCTTCCGCCTCGGCAGAAATCTGCTGAAGCTCCTCCATACGATCGTTGTGTTTTGCGTTGGAAGACAAAATGCGTTTTGTTTCAGACAACGGGCCCTCCCGCGGAGGGAGATTCTTTCGGGGCAAAAATACGCACGGCAAGGTGCGTGGCGAGCCAGACGGTCCCGAGAAGCAGGACGACTCCGAGAAGCAGCTCCGCACCCATCGCGGTGGCGCGCTGAAGAGGCGATTCGAGCGACGTGACGTAGACCGTCGCGCGTACAAGGATGAACATCGCAGCAAGAGTCATGGCCACAATGAGAATCGTAGTCAGCACGGAAGCGAGGATCATTTTCATAATACTGCGCCGTCGCCGCCCTGGTGTCTCAAGCAGCCATGTGCGGCAAGAAGAAGAATAACGCAACCGCAAGGCAGCCGTCAGTTATTACTCATTCTGAAGTGCAGCCGAGCGCCGGGAAGCTCAGCGCAGGCCGGACCAATCGTCAGCAACCATGATGGAATCGCTGGGATTCGATGGATCGTACTTCACGCTGGCGGGCTGTCCGGCGACCAGCCGCTCAAAACGAATCTGCCCTTCAAGACCGGTGATGTCCTGAGCGGTGTGATAGGTAACGCCAGAGATCGCATAACTGTACGAGACCAGATGACGCGGCCTCATATCAGTGAGCGGGCGGGCGCTCGCGCCAAACAAACCCTTGCGCGTTTCCTGCGATTCCGGCGGATGTTCGACCAGCTCTACAACCTGCCCTTCCGCGATGCGACCGATTTGATTCAGATGGAGACGCCGTTTCCGCTCTTCGGCTTCCGGATCCACGGCCGGGCGCAGGAAGGCGTAAACGATCATGCCTACGCCGGCAATCAGCGCGCCAACCATGGCGAGCACCAGTTTCCAATCAGCGAATAAAGCTTTCAACGAGAGGACTCCGTCAACTCAGTAGTATGGGCTGCCGGCGAACAACCACGTGAACCGACACAAAGAGTTCCCCAGCGTCCAGCCCCACTGATGCGTATTCTACCGAATCATGGCGTCGCGCGTGAATTCAGGCTTGCGCGGCGTGCACCGGATTGCGCAACACGCCAACACCGGCCACGCTGACCGTGACACTGTCCCCAGCCACCAGGGGACCAACGCCCGCGGGAGTTCCCGTAGCGATAACGTCGCCCGGCATTAGCGTCATCATCCGCGAGATCCACCTGACAAGGAACGCCACCGGATAAGTCATGAGTGCCGTGCTGCCGGATTGCCGGCGCTCCCCGTTGACATGCGTTTCGACGAGTACATTGGCGGGATCGAGGTCGGATTCGATGTGCGGCCCGATAGGACAGAACGTATCGAAGCCTTTGCCCCGCGTAAACTGCCCATCGCTGATCTGCAGGTCTCGAGCGGTGACATCATTGAGACAGGTATAGCCCAGCACGAAGGAAAGTGCGTCGTCGGTGTCACGCAGGTGCGCGCACCGCCGGCCGATGACCAAAGCGAGCTCGCCCTCGTGTTCCACCCGCTGGGAGAATCTCGTAAGAATAATGGGTTCTTCCGGCCCGATGATGGAGGACGGAGGCTTAAGAAACATCAGCGGCTCTTTGGGGACTTCGTTCCCTAACTCTGCGGCGTGGGCGGCGTAATTGCGCCCGATGCACACGATTTTCGAGGGCTCCACCGGAGCGAGAAGCCGGATATCCGATAGGCGCGAAAAATGCCACCCGCGAGACCACTGCCCCAACGGCGTGCCGGAGATCTCCAAAACGTTTTCGCCTTCGATCAGTCCGTACTGCGGCGAAGCAGCGGCCGGAGACGAAGCGTTGCGCATGACGTAGCGGCAAAATTTCATCAGAGATCAACTCGCGTGATGGTTTGGATGAGTAATGTGCGCTTCGCGTGCTTTCCAGATAAGTGTGCAAATCCAGGAAAGCGTCGTAACAATCATATACACGACTGCCCCCAGCATGAAAACTTGAACCGTGCTGAGCCGATCACTCAGCCGGTGGAAGACCAGGCCAAGGGCGCCATAACAAAAAGTGAAGATGAGCCAGCCGATCAAGCTGGAAGCCAGCAGATATCCCGGCGAGCGCATGAACCGGAGAATGGGAATGGCGGCAAGAAAGCAGAGTACCGCGGCGGCAGCGATGTTGCGCTCCATCGCAAAGCGGTCCAGGAAAGGGGCATGATTGGCGATAATCAGCCACACCGCGAAAACCAGAGTCAGGCAAACTCCGACGTAAACACCGGTTCGAATCGCCGCGTTGCGGAAAAAATGAAACCAACGATAACCGGGCAGATGTGAACGGACCGACATCGGGTGCTGGGCTCCCAAGATGCACGCAGTGATATCACCCGGACTTACGAAGATGGTGGCGTGACGTCCACGACGGCGGGTGCGCCAGCAGCGCTTTCATTTCCCGCGCGGTCGACAGCAGTCACGGAATACCAGTAGCGATGACCGGGCTCTACAGACGTATCACGAAGAGCAGGCGTGGGCAACAAATCCGGCGTAAGAAGCTGGCCCCTTGTGCCCTCCTGTTCACTTCTATAGACGCGGTATCCCGCCACGTCGGTTTCAAGATTGATGGACCAGGAGAGGTCCACCAGTAACGAGCCTGGAGTGGAGCCGGGGAGCAAGGCAGCGACCAGGCTTTGTGGAGCCGCTGGCGGAAAGGTGTCGAGGGCAGCCACGGCAGCGGGGTCGGAATTATCGGATTCGATTTCGATGCCTTCCTGCGTGATAAGCGTTCGGACAACGTAGACGTAAGTCTTGCCGAATTCGAATTGCGTGTCCCGGAAGCTGTTCGTGCTCGAATTTCCAAGAACTGCAAGAGGAGAAATCCATTTGTTAAGAGCAAGGTCTTTGTTCACCGGCTCATGACCCTGGGAATCAAGTTCGCTGCGATAAATCCGGTAGCCGGAGATGGACGGAAGCGTTTCACCGGCGGAACTGCGGGCCGGCGCGGGCCAAGTGATTTCCACGGAGGACTCTGTAACCACCGTTTGCACCTGCGCGATTCTTTCCGGAACGGGGAAAACGCGCAGTGTGACAACGTTCGAATCTGCGGATGCACGCTTCGGGGATGTGCGCGTTCGAATGATGTACGCAATCGTGGCGCCGGGATGAGCCTTGGTTTCTTCCGGTGAAATGGGGTCGGTAAAGCGAACTTGATCCTTGGCGCGGTAATTCTCCACGAGGGCGCCGGGAATTGTGTAAACGACGCGAAATGATTTTGCATCGGGTGAGCCACCCGGCTTCAACGCACCACGGAGGATTTCGACTGCTGGGACGGTAGGAAGTCTGGCCCCAGATATGGATTTCGCAGGTGCGGTGAATAGGAGTTCCACACCGTCCCCGACCTGGCGGGCCGTGAGGTCCGTGATGGCGGCGGGAACGGGCGGTAAAGGCGGAATGGGCTCGCCGGGAGCGCCACAACCATTCGAAAGCAAAAAAATGGAAAAGAGAAAACAGGAAATGATTGGGGCTTGCGCGGGGCGTCTTGTGATGTGAAGTACCGTCCCTTTTCTATTTTCCATTTTCCAATTTCAGGAACTACAGGATGTACCGGCTGAGATCCTGATTCTTGACGATGTCGGTCAGTTGCTTGTTGACGTACGCGGCGTCCACCTTCACGTTCTTTTTCTTGAGATCGGGCGCTTCGAACGAAAGCTCTTCGAGAACTTTTTCCAGAATGGTGTGCAAGCGGCGCGCGCCGATGTTTTCCGTCTGTTCGTTCACGCTGGTGGCAAAGCGCGCGATGGCCGCGACCGCATCTTCGGTGATGTTGAGCTTCACCCCTTCGGTTTCGAGCAGCGCGATGCATTGCTTGATGAGCGCGTTCTTCGGCTCGGTAAGAATCCGGATAAAATCTTCTTCCTTGAGCGACTGCAGTTCCACGCGAATGGGCAGGCGGCCCTGAAGCTCGGGAATCAGATCGGACGGTTTCGAAACGTGAAAAGCACCGGCAGCGATAAACAAAATGTGATCCGTGCGGATCATGCCGTAGCGGGTATTGACGGTCGTGCCTTCGATGATGGGAAGAATGTCGCGCTGGACGCCTTCGCGGGAAACGTCAGGGCCATGCCCGGATTCACGGCCGGCGACTTTATCGATCTCATCGATAAAGATGATGCCCATCTGCTCGGCGCGCTCCACGGCCACGCGGGTTACCTGGTCCATGTCGAGCAGCTTGTTCTCCTCTTCCTGGATAAGGTATTCGAACGCGTCGGCCACGCTCATCTTGCGCTTTTTCTTCTGCTGGCCGAACATGCCAGAGAGCATGTCCTTGATATTGACGTCCATCTCCTCGACGCCCTGATTGGAAATAATTTCGAAAGACGGCATCATGCGCTCGCGAACTTCCAGGTCCACCATGCGCTGGTCCAGCTTGCCTTCACGGAGCTGCGCGCGGAGTTTTTCGCGGGTGCGCTGGTTCTGCTCGCGCTGCGCGGTGGCTTCGGAATCGGGAGTTCCAGGCGCCGGTGGTGGAGGCGGCGGAAGCAAAAGATCCAGCACGCGCTCTTCGGCAGCTTGCTCGGCGCGGTCCGCGACTTCATCGAGCTTTTCCTCCCGAATCATGTCAATGGAGGTTTCCACCAGATCGCGGACCATGGATTCGACGTCGCGGCCCACGTAGCCGACTTCCGTGTATTTCGAAGCTTCGACTTTGATAAAAGGACAGCCGGCCAGCCGCGCCAGGCGACGAGCGATTTCCGTTTTTCCCACGCCAGTCGGGCCAATCATCAGAATGTTTTTCGGCAAAACGTCTTCGGCAATCTCCGGCGGAAGTTTTTGCCGGCGCACGCGATTGCGCAGCGCCACAGCCACGGCGCGCTTCGCCGCCGCCTGCCCGACGATGTACTTGTCGAGCTCTAAGACAATCTCACGCGGCGTCATGTCATCAAGAGCAGGAAGAAGCTCCGCCTCTTCCGCGGGCGAAGCGCCATTTCCTCCCGGTGTAAAGACCAATTCTTTTTCTGACTTCGTCGTCATGAGTTACTCAATTCCTTTGATGCGAGAAAACGGCTCAGCGTCCTAAACTACAGTTCTTCGACCGTAAAGTTCGCGTTGGTGAAAATGCAAATCTCGCTGGCGATGCGCATGGCCTCCATCGCTAGATCCTTGGCGGTGAGTTTCGAATGCTTCAGAAGCGCGCGCGCCGCGGCCAGCGCGTAACTCCCACCGGAGCCGATGGCCACAATACCGTCATCGGGTTCGATGACATCGCCGTTCCCGGAAAGAATGAAAGTGGCCTTGCAGTCGGCGACGATGAGAAGCGCTTCCAAGTGGCGCAGCGCCCGGTCCTTGCGCCATTCCTTGGCCAGCTCGACGGCAGCCTTCTGCAGATTGCCGGAAAACTCCTGCAGCTTCCCTTCGAATCGTTCGAACAGGGTAATCGCATCTGCCGTCGAGCCGGCAAATCCCGCCACGACTTTGTCGTTGAACAGCCGGCGTGTCTTGCGCGCAGTGTGCTTCATGACGTGGTCGCCCATGGTCACCTGTCCATCGGCGATGAGCACCACCTTGTTGTCTTTGCGCACACACAGAACCGTCGTGCCGTGTATCGGCGTGCTTCCCTGGCCATTTCGCATCCCGCCATTATAACGCCCAGAATGGCTCCGCGCCAAAACCACGGCAAGATTTTGAAAGTATCCGAGACGCAACCGAAGATAACTCGCACTTTCCGCGCCAAAAAAAGGAGTAAATCACGTGCCCGCGAGCAGTTTCCTACTGAGCGATTTCGTGGAAGGAAAGAATCTTGTAACCGCCGAAGGGTCGCGCCTGTTGGATCCAGCAGCTGCTGTACCGGATGCCGTTACCTCCCATGCCGTCGAGGAATATCACGGATGCTCCACCCAGTTTCGGATCGGGTACATTTGTTTTGGCAACGACCACCGCGCCATCAATTTCACGGGTTCCAGTATTATCCGTATTAATAATAGTACCGTTTCCTACAACCATGATTATACCTTGCCAACCATTGTCCGGGTCAAAGGTGTAAGTTCCAGTAACCAGGAGAAGTCCGTATCCCGTGTTGCCCCAGTGAGTCAAATCCAGGTCACCGTTCGCAACCACGGTCCTCATGTTGGATGGTGACATGCCCAGGGAGTCCAAATATGCCGTCTGGACTGTCGAGTCGCCTGGCGGGACGAGGTCGTAATCCGCGTCTTGAATAATTGTTTGAGTAATGGCGTTGAGTTGACTCGGCATTTGCAAGTTTGCTGGAAATGCGCTCAAGTACTCCACGTCCGGCAGGGAATGCGGTGGCGTGTTCCCAGTATAGTTCAGCTGAGGATTCGTGGGCGGAGGAGGCGGAGGTCCGCCAACAGAAGTCGGAATTCCACCTGTAATGCTGTTGAGATCCGGATTATAACTACCGCCGCTATAATCGCCGAAAAGGCCAATCGCTGCAACAGGAGTCCCGGCAGGATTTCCGGAACAGTCCCAATTATTTCCTTTTATGGCATAGCCCGGGTTATTGGCCGGAGCGTGAAACGTGGGGCTATTCCCTGTGCTGCCGGAAATCGACAGCGCTGCAAGAAAGGGAGGCAAATTGATTGGGCCGGGAGCAACTAGATATTGAACTAGTTTCTGGCTGCTCTGCCCGCTAGCGTTGGGAAGGACGGCGAGGGCGGTGATCTCGAACACTTGTCTCCCGGACTTGGTATCGTTCAGGTGTGTGCCATCGTAATAAAGAGGTGTGGGATCTTGGCTGCCATCAATAAAGGGATAGGTATCCTGCAACTTTAGAGATATCTCCGAGACGGCGTTGATGCGCACCCACTTATAGAGCGGCCCCGGGAAGGGTAGGGTGTTTAACGGGCTCTTGTTCCAGACAGATAGCGTTGTCTGCACAGTCGCGCCGACAAGTGCGCCAGCACCAAACTCAGCGTCATATTCCGTATCAGGATAAACAGTGCGCGGGTCGGCTGGATCTGTCGGGCCGGGATTCAGGACATAACCTACCGTTCCGATGGGAAGGGTGGTGCCGGGCGCCGGGTAGAAGGTGGCCCAGGTAGTCTTAAAGGAATTTGGATCCCTGGCCCGGAGCCGGCTACGGGCCTCTTCGAGACCGGCTAGAGCCGCGTAGTAAACACCCGTCGAAGAACGATAGTTCCCGGCGAGGGCCGTTTCGGTTCCGGAAGAAACAATCAAGGCGATGGCCACGACGCTGATCAAGAGCAGAATGAAGATGGAAATGAGCAGTGCAATTCCAGCTTCGGCTTGCCGTGCTCGGAGTTTTATTGCTGTTCTCATTGCGCGTCGAACG
>Ga0307471_100001164_pt1 | contig 14240 bp, 10 predicted proteins | sample atmos_gasesAM3C__2_FD_204566 | JGI IMG/M metagenome (GOLD analysis project Ga0307471, IMG submission 204566) | Hardwood forest soil microbial communities from Morgan-Monroe State Forest, Indiana, United States - atmos_gasesAM3C_515 | ecosystem: Environmental > Terrestrial > Soil > Temperate... | reverse complement strand
TGTGAACTACACGGCGATCGCGGAGCAGCTCGCGAGTCACGGTTTCATCGTAATAACAGTGGATCATCCGTACGCGGGGCTGACGGTATTCCCGGATGGGCGCGTACTTTTGTTTTCGGCCGAAGGTGGCAGCGAAGATGCGCTCCGAAAGAGGGTCGAGGACATGGCCCGCGACGTTTACTTTATTCTTGACGCCTTATCTGACGGGCGCAAGGCATTAGGAACATTCGCGGGACGGATTGACAAGAAACGTATTGCCGCGGCCGGACATTCGCTCGGTGGCATGACCGCCCTGGAAGCGCTCCATCAGGACCGCCGGCTTGCTGTCGCAGTCGACCTCGACGGCTCTCCGGTCGGCAGAGTAACACTCGAAGGGCTCGAGAAACCGATTCTTGTGATGCTAAACCAACCGGATCAAGAGCACCGCCCACCAGAGCGTATGAAGCTGGAACGCCACAAGGAATGGAGTGATCTCATTGAAAAAAAGAAGACAACAACTGTTCTGATGACGATCATTAACACCACACACATGAGCTTCACTGACGCGACCTTCCTGGTACCGCCGGAAAGGCTGGCACGAAGCGGCGCTGTGATCGACGGAAAGCGCCTATTGGAAATCATTGCCCGAGCGATGCTTGCCTTCACCAGCCCGACCGCGACGATGGAAAGGGTCATCCACACCGAAAGCGCAGCGCGCGCTTACTCGGAAGTTACGGTCGAGACATTCAATCTGGGCGCGAAGAGCTCAGGCGTGACGCATCACTAAAAACGATAACGTCAGTTTCCATTCATAGCTTCGCTAGCAGCCAGGACCGAACTTTTGGGACGTTTGGGAAAGATTTCACTATTCAATTCGGCGTCTACAAAAGACGCTGGCATCAAGCTTCTTCCGCCAAGTTGCGGATGGGGAACACCTGTCCGGAAGGCCAGATTGACGCTGTGGCGGGGGCAGTCGAAGATGACGGTATGAGCGAACTCACGGCAACCTCTCCCCGGCGAAGCTCGCGCGTTTTTCACAAGATGCGCGTACAGGCCCAAGGCCGCGGCCACAACGGCAAAAAGTTCCGCGAAACGTGCGAAACCGTGGTCGTCAACGGCCAGGGCGGCTTGCTGTTTCTGAAGCACGAGATCGATCAGGGCGAAATGCTCGTCATAACTAATCCCGAGACACTGGAAGAGCAGGAATGCCGCGTGGTCTATCTGGGTGAGCCGGTAGATAAGGGGCAGCGGGTGGGAGTGGAGTTTCTAACGCCGGCGCCACGCTTCTGGGGCCTGGAATTCAACGACACACCGGCAGAAAACTCTTCAGCCACTCACTGAAGCGTCCGAGGCCGCCACGCGCACGGGCGCCTGGCTCCTGCGCTTGGAAATCCAGCTTCCCAATCTCCACAAGAGAAGAATGGCGACGAGCGCGCCGTAAAAAAGCGGCTTGCGCACGTCGGATTTCACGAGCCAGTAGTAATGAATCACGCCGCAGATGGCCGTGATGTAGATGGCGCGATGGAGCATCTGCCAGCGCTTTCCACCGAGCCGTCGAATCCAACCCGTGGTGGAAGTCAATGCCAAGGGAATCAACAAAACAAATCCCAGGAAGCCGACGGTGATGAAAGGCCGCTTGGCGACGTCTTTCCACATTCCGGCGAGATCAAAAGACTGGTCCGGCCCGAGGTACGTGAGGAAGTGCAAACAAACATAGAAAAACGCGAAGAGGCCAAGCATGCGGCGAAAGCGGATGAGGTCCGGAAGATTGAGGAGTTTGCGGAACGGCGTGATGCAAAGGGTCAATACCAGGAAGCGCAGCGTCCAGTCGCCGGTGGCGTGCTGAAGGAATTCGACAGGATTGGCGCCCAGCTTGTTGTGCAAAGCACGGTCAACGAGACCGGCAAACGGTACAAGGCAAAGCAGAAAGACAACGACTTTAGTCCACTTGCTGGTGAGAATGGCGCGCAATCCGAAGTTCCGCCCTAGTGATATTTCTTCAGGTCCATGCCGCTGTACATCGCGGCGACCTGATCGCCATAGCCGTTGAACATGAGCGTGTTGCGCGTGAAGATTTCGCCGAGCCGCCGCTCCTTGGACTGGCTCCAGCGCGGATGGTCGACATTGGGATTGACGTTGGAGTAGAAGCCGTACTCATCGGACGAGTAGCGATTCCAGGTCGTGGGCGGTTCTTTTTCCTGAAAGCGAATCTTGATGAGGGACTTGATGCTCTTGTAGCCGTACTTCCAGGGAATCACCATGCGAACCGGCGCGCCATCCTGATTCGGAAGCGTGTCGCCGTACATGCCGACGCACAGAAGCGCCAGAGGATTCATGGCTTCGTCCAAGCGCAGACCTTCGACGTAGGGAAAATCGATGCCGCCGTATTTTGCTTGGGGCATTTGCTTTGAGTCATAAAAAGTCTGGAAGGCGACGTAGCGAGCCTTCGGCGTAGGCTCGACCAATTTTGCCAGCACGTTGAAGGAAAATCCGATCCACGGCACGACGATGGACCAACGCTCGACGCAACGATGCCGGTAGATGCGCTCTTCGAGCGGCGCGAGCTTCAGGATTTCGTCCATGGTGAATTTGCGGGGAGTTTTCACTTCGCCTTCAACGGAGACGCTCCAGGGCGAGGTCTGGAATTTCTGCGCGTTCTTCGCGGGATCGCTTTTGTCGGTGCCAAATTCGTAGTAGTTGTTGTAGTGGGACACATCTTCCAAAGAATTCAGCTTTTCCGTGGTGCTGAACGGGCTTTTCACGAGTCCGGTGAATTTGGCCGCAGCGACAGCGGATTGCGAGGGCCACGCCATTTCGAACAATCCACGGCCGGCAATGGCAGCTGCGCCGACGATGCCCATAGCTTCGAGGAATTTTCGCCGGTCGAGGTACACCGACTTGGGCGTGACGTCGGCATAAGTCAAATCCGGGGCTTTGCGAATTAACATCCATTTCCTCCCGATCTCCTGGGGCGCTTCGGCTGCATTCTATTTTACGTCCTTCCATTAAGTTGGATGCAGAAAGTTAGACGAGGGTCCTTCCCGCCGAGACAGACTGAGGAGAGGCTGATGCCTGTCCCTCACAAGTCAGAGTCGGTACCGCGGCGAAGGTTACAGAAAGCGTTTTGGCAAACTTCCGGGAGGTTCCGCGTTGCGACTGTCCCTCCGCTGCATTGCCCGGAATAGGTTTTTAATCGCGGAGGATTGTGTCATTATCGCGCACCAGTGAACACCGAACTTTGCCCTCTGCACTCGGCCGGATTTCCTCGACGAAACGCACAGGCGGTGCACCCTGCAGAAGAATGGACGTGACCATCGATGGAGAACGTAAGCGTTAAGACTGTGGTGGCGGCGCGCGATCCGGAAGCGAATTACACCGGCCCATTGGCGATTGTGACCAGCTTGTTCTTCATGTGGGGCTTTCTGACCTGCCTGAACGATATCCTCGTCCCCCACCTGAAATCCATTTTCGACCTGAGCTACGCGCGAGTGATGCTGATTCAGTTCGCCTTCTTTGGAGCGTATTTCATTTTCTCGATACCCTCCGCCAAGATCATCGACTGGATTGGCTACCAGCGGTCCATGGTGCTCGGCTTGCTCATGATGGGCTTGGGCGCATTCCTGTTCGTTCCGGCGGCGAGTGTCCCGTCGTACCCGCTGTTCCTGGGCGCGCTGATTGTCTTAGCCGCCGGCATTACCTGCCTGCAAGTGGCCGCTAATCCGTACGTGACGGTGCTGGGCAGGCCGCAGACCGCTTCCAGCCGCCTGAATCTGACGCAGGCGTTCAACTCGCTGGGCACGTTTCTGGCTCCGTTCTTCGGCGGACTGCTCATTCTGAGCGCGGCGCCCAAAGCCATGGACGAGATACGGGCCATGGCGCCGGACGCCTTGCAGGCTTATCGCTTGCACGAAGCGGCCACGGTCAAAACTCCTTACGTGGGCCTCGGCATAGCGTTGGTTCTGCTGGCGATTGCCATCGGCAGTTTCAAGTTGCCTAAAATCGAACACGCGCAACACAAAGTCGGCGAAAAGGTGGACGACTCCATCTGGAACCACCCGAACCTCATCTTTGGGGCGATCTCCATCTTCGTTTATGTCGGCGCCGAGGTTTCTATTGGAAGTTTTCTGGTGAACTATTTCACCCAGCCTGAGATTGGCGGGCTGACGGAAAAAGTCGCGGCGAGTTTTGTCGCTTTTTACTGGGGTGGCGCGATGGTCGGCCGTTTCATCGGTTCCGGTCTGCTGCAAAAAGTCAAAACCGGAAAGTTGCTCGGGATTTGCGCCATTTGCGCCGCGGGGCTGGTCGCGATTTCGATGCTGAGCTCGGGACACGTTGCCATGTATAGCATCATCTTTGTCGGCTTTTTCAACTCCATCATGTTTCCGAGTATTTTCACACTGGGTGTGGCGGAGCTCGGCCCTCTCACCGGCGATGGCTCTGGAGTCATGATCATGGCCATTGTTGGCGGGGCCATTATTCCGCTGGCACAAGGCTGGATCGCAGACAAGATCGGAATTCATCACGCCTTCTTTTTGCCCGTGATCTGCTACCTCTACATCCTGTTCTTCGCGCTCAGCGGATCGAAACCCAACAGCGAGCGCCACGCGAAGGCGTAAGCTTGCCTTCAAACGATGGCAATGACACAAACTGACCCAGGTGCCCGCGTGATTGGCGTGGACGTTGGCGGCACGAAGGTGGCCGCGGGCTTTGTCGATCCGCAAGGAGAAATCCACGAGCACACGCGCGTAGCCATGAATTCGCACGGCACGGCGGCGGAAGGATTCGCGGCGGTGACGGAGGCGATCGACGAATTACGAAAGCTAGCGGCGAATGCACCGGGTACTGCAACGCGGATTGGAATTTGCGCTCCCGGACCGCTCGATCCCCACACGGGCGTCGTGTTAAATCCTCCTAACGTGCCGTGCTGGCGAAATTTTCCACTGGCGGCGGAAGTTACGCGGCGCTACGGCGGAATAGTCAAAGTCGAAAACGACGCGAAAGCGGCAGGACTCGCGGAAGCATTGTGGGGCGCAGGCCGCGGCTACCGCCATGTCTTCTACACCGGCATCGGAACGGGGATTGGCGGGGCAATTCTGATTGACGGACGCATCTACCATGGCCGCACTGGGGCGGCCGCTGAAGCCGGGCACGTCACGATTGATTACCACGGGCCGCGGTGCGGCTGCGGAAAAAGAGGTTGCATTGAGGCGCTGGCTTCCGGCACGGCCATCGGCAAAAAAGCGCGAGCCAGGCTTGCGGAAAGGTCGGGCCGCAAATCGAAGATGCTCGACTTGGCCGGAGGCGACATCAATGCGGTGACCAGCGAGACCGTTGCCCAAGCTCATACCGCCGGAGATGCCCTGGCGAATGAAATCCTGATGGAAACGGTCGAAGTGCTCACCGTCTGGCTGGGAAACATAGTGGATCTGCTGGAGCCCGATGTGATTATCGTCGGCGGAGGTGTGGCCACGATGATCAGCCCGTTTTTCGATGAAATCCGCAAGCAACTGCCGAGTTGGTGCTTGAATTCGCGCTGCCTCGAGATTCCCCTGGTGACGGCGCGCTATGGCACGCACTCAGGAATTGCGGGCGGCGCCGCGCTCTGCTCCAATCCTGCTGAAATCTGACCGAGCGTTACTAGGCCAAACTATTTCAGGTCGGCCTTCACTGTTAGCGGCAGATTTTGCGAAGAGCCACCGGCCATGAACGTGTAGCTTCCAGGAATGAGCTTCCATCCATCCGTGGTTTCGTCAAAGATCGACAAGTACACAGGATCGATGCTCACAGTCACTTGTGTGCTTGCGCCCGGGTTCAGGCGCACTTTGCTCCAGCCCACCAGGCGCTTCGGCGGTTCACCCGCGCTCGCCGGGAGCGCAGCGTAAACTTCGGCGATTTCAGATCCAGCGCGGCTGCCGGTGTTCTTCACCATAAAACTGACAGTGGTCGGACTGCCTGCATTTACTTTCAGATCGGAGTAGCTGAAGGTGGTGTAAGAAAGTCCGTGCCCAAAGGGGAACAGCACGGGCTTCTTTTCGGCGTCGTACCATTTGTAGCCGACTTTCAATCCCTCGTCGTAATGGACCGAGAATGTCGGCTTGGCGTCTTCCTTTTTCGCATTGGGGCCAACATCTCGCGCCTCCGGCGGTGGCATCACCAATTGCGGATGCGGAAGATCCGCTTCGCTGCGCGGAAAAGTCATCGGCAGTTTGGCGGACGGATTCACATCGCCAAACAGAATATTCGCGACAGCGTCCGCCCCTTTGCTGCCCGCGTACCAGGCTTCAACCACGCCGCCGACTTTCTCGAGCCACGGCATGGTCACTGCGGTCCCGGTTTCAAGCACCACAACGGTACGCGGATTTGCGGCGGCGACCTGCTCGATCAGCGCATCCTGGCGGTCAGGCAGCGACAAGTTCGGCAAATCCATTCCTTCACTGGTCCATTGGTGGGCAAACACAATCGCTATGTCTGCTTTCTTCGCCAGCGCGGCGGCAGAAGCTTTGTCCGCACCGGAATCAAACTCCACGCTTGCACTCGGAACTTTTGCTGCGATGGCTTTCAGCGGCGAAGTCGGAAACCAGACGTGCTCGAGCCACTTGGGCGCCGGTTGTCCCGGGGGATCTACCTGGGCCGATCCGCCGCCAGAGATCATGGAAGTATCGGCATGGAGTCCAATGACCGCGACGGAATGTACGCTGGCGCGATCGAGTGGGAGAATGCTGCGATCATTTTTCAGCAAGACGATGGATTGTTCGGCCAACCGGCGTGCCGTCTCCAAGCCGCCCTCGACATCCACGACGCTTTTTTTCACCGGGTAATCCACGATTCCGCTGGCAAACTCAGATCGCAAGATGCGGCGCACGTGGTCATCCAGCTCCGCCGGCGGAACTTTGCCCGCCTGCACAGCTTGCTTGAGCTTTTCGCCGAAAAAGTCATCCATGGGCTGTTCATTATCCAACCCGGCCGCGGAAGCTTTTACCGTGCTGTGGGTCCCACCCCAATCCGAAACCACGAAGCCTTTGAAATTCCACGTTTTCCTGAGCAAGTCCGTCATCAGGTACTTGTTCTCGCAAGCGAAATCGCCATTGACCGCGTTGTAAGAGCACATCACCGCCGCGGGATTGGCGATTTCCAGGCCAATTTGAAAAGCAAGCAAGTCGCTCTCTCGCATGGCGCGCTTGCCGATGATGACGTTGACTTCGTTGCGGCCACTCTCTTGATCGTTTATGGCGTAGTGCTTTATGTCGCCCAGGACGTGCTGGGCCTGCTCGCATTTCATGCGGTTGCCCACGAGCGTGCCGGCGAGGATCGGATCTTCGCCTTGATATTCAAACGTTCTGCCATTGCGCGGTTCGCGCGTCAGGTTGACGCCGCCTCCGAGCGTCATGTTGTATCCCTGGGCGCGCAGTTCACGCCCAATCAGTGCGCCGTATTCGCAGGCAGCCTGGGGATCCCAACTCGCTGCCGCGGCAATGTTTGAAGGAAGGGCCGTCGAGTAGCGGCCGTTTTGTGCGCTGCTGCGCACGCCGTAGGCTGCGTCGCTCATTTGGATGAAGGGAATTCCCAGTCGCGGCACGCCGAGAACAAAACCAGCTCCGCCATTGCCGAGGTGCGCGTTGGGCCGCGGCGGGCCCCATCCGGGCATCCCGTTGCCATGAACGAGGTCAATCTTCTCGTCCAGTGTCAATTCCTTTAGCACCATGTCGGCGCGCACATCGGGCGACAGAGTTGCATTCGACCAAGGATGCGTGGCCTGTTGCACGCCGCCCTGAGCGCTCAGAAGATGCCGCCCAAGAACCGGGAGAAATAAGGCGAGAAGTAGAAAAGTTGTGGCAAGCGCTATGCCTAAGCCGCGGAGTTTCGTAATTCTCATTGTGGCCATCCTGAACGTTCGAGTCTGTGCCCGTCATGATATCCCGTTTCGCGAAAAACTGTGTCGAATATCGATATTTTGGGAGTCAATTCAGGGATTCTGAAGGGGGCCTGAAAGTTTCTAAGCCTGACGCATGGATGCAGTAATCGGAACTTCCTACGCCGAGGACTGGCCCTCTACCTCGCCGCCCGCGCTATAATCAGAAACGGAGGAGTGGGTGAGCGGTTGAAACCGGCGGTCTTGAAAACCGTTAGGCCTGAAAGGGCCTCGGGGGTTCGAATCCCTCCTCCTCCGCCAGAATTATTTTTGCGAGTGCCGCAATTCCTCGGGTGCGCTCCGGAGTCAGTTTATTGTTAGGCTCATCGGAAGACACTGCAAGCCCGCACCCTGGCCGCGCGCGTATAAACTGGAATTAATTACCGTATGTCTTCTTCCCGCACGATCGCATGGACCGTGGGCGTTTGGCTGTTTGTGGTTGCCCTCTATGCCGCGGTATCGCTGTCGCTCCCGCGCGGCTCGCAGTCGCTGACCACGTTTGGAAACGTAGTGCAGTGTATCGTGCCGCTGTTCGCCAACTTTGGCCTGCTCTTGAATGCCGGAACCCCGCACTGGCGCCGCAATCTCTTCTGGATGCTGATCTCTCTGAGCTGCACGCTTTGGATGTTCGGGCAATTCCAATGGACCTATTACGAGGTTTATCTTCACAAGCCTCTCCCTCAGATGTATCCGGGAGACATCCTCTTTTTCCTCCGCGGCATTCCCATGATGGCGGCACTGGCGCTACTGCCGGACCGGAAACGCGGCGACCTTCATGCCCGCTTGGGATACCTGGATTTTGCCTTGCTGATGACCTGGTGGACGTTCATTTATGTTTTTTTCGTCCTTCCGTGGATTTACGCAACGCCTTCCTTGGCGCAGTACAACCACAACTTTAATCTCGTTACGGAAACTCAAAACCTAGTCATCGCCGCCGGATTCATCGTCTTCTGGCTGCGTAGCAAGGGTGCTTGGAGAACGGTGTATGCCCATCTCTGCGGTGCGTTCACGCTTTACATGCTCATCGCACTGGTGATCGATGTGGGAACGGATACGGGAGATTATTTCACTGGAAGTTTGCGCGACATCCCGCTGATCTCTTCCTTTTTCTGGTTCGCCCTTGCGGGCGTAATTGCTTTTCAGAATCGCGCGAAGCTCGATGCGTCTGTGGAAGACGATTCCTCCGATCCCCATGACGATCCTGCGCGCAACGTAAACACCTGGTCCAGCCGCCTGGCGATGGCCGCGGTGATCAGCCTCCCTCTTCTGGTCCTGTATAGCTTGCGGTTCAACCACGACGATCAGCCCGTTCGCGATTTCCGCCTGGTTTCCGCTGTGGTCGCGTCGTTGCCACTGGCGATTTTGATTTTCATGCGTTCTCATCTTGCGGAGGCGGACCGTGCGCGTCTGCTCCGGCAGTCCGAACGCTCGGTGGAAAGCCTTCAGCGTCTTCAAGCACAAATGGTGCAGTCCGAGAAGCTGGTCTCCCTCGGCCAACTTGCCGCGGGCGCGGCGCATGAAATCAATAATCCGCTGGCGGCCATCCTCGGGTTCTCAGATCTTCTCGCGGATGATGAATCTCTACCCGCCAAGGCGCGCGCCACGGCCGCGAAAATCCGCGATCAGGCGCGGCGCACGAAAACACTCGTCGGAAATTTGCTGAGTTTCGCGCGCCAGGTACCGGCCGAACGCACGCTCCTCGATGTCAATACCGTGGTGAACAATGCCGTGCAGCTTCGCACCTTGGACCTGCGTTCCGCGACTACCCGGATCGAATTGCAGCTCGAATCCGTTTTGCCCGGCGTCCGCGGAGATGGCAATCAGTTGATGCAGGTCTTCTTCAACATCATCAGCAACGCGGTGGATGCCATGGAGGCGCACAAAGGAGGTGTTCTGACGGTCAAGACCCTCCGCGACCGGGGAAACGTCGTCATCCTTTTTTCTGATACCGGCCCTGGCATCAAAGATCTGCATCGCGTGTTCGATCCTTTCTATACGACGAAGCCGGTAGGCAAAGGCACGGGACTGGGCCTCAGCATTTGCTTCGGCATCGTGCAGGAGCACAACGGAAAAATCCTGTGTTACAACCGTCAGGAAGGCGGAGCGGTTTTCCGCGTGGAGCTTCCAGCCGTTCTCGCAGCGCTGCCCGCAAAAGAATTGCAGCAATTAGCGGTGCCTTCGGCAAGCTCGCAAAAACCCTCTTAAGAAACTTCCATCCATCCGGGATTCATCTCACTCTGCTCTAAGCCCTGCAAGACTCGTGTTAGAGTTTTGTTTCTTGAGTTCGAGTCCGCAGGGGGAGTCTTGATGCCGGAAATCGCCATTCGAACGCAGCAACTGACAAGAAGGTTCGGCAACTTGACGGCTGTGGACGCCATCGATCTCCAGGTGACGGCCGGCCAATTTTTCGGCTTTCTTGGGCCGAATGGCGCGGGAAAATCAACAACCATCAAAATTTTGACGGGCTTGCTCGCCCCGACCAGCGGCAGCATGGAACTCCTGGGCGTGGATTTTGCGGCGAATCCCGTGGAAGTAAAGCGCCAGATCGGCGTCGTGCCGGAGGGCATGGGCCTCTTCGAGCGGTTGACGGGAGCGGAGTATTTACAGTTCGTCGGACGAATGTACGGGCTGGACCGTGCCACCACGCAGCGCCGTTCGGAAGAGTTATTGGAATTCATGCAGCTCGCCGACCGGCCCAAAACGGTCGTCGCGGACTACTCTCACGGCATGCAGAAAAAATTGGCGCTGGCGGCCGCGGTCATCCACGGGCCGCGCATCCTGTTCCTCGATGAACCATTCGAAGGCGTGGATGCCCTTGCCGCCGGTGCGCTGAAGGCCTTGCTGGCCCGCATGACCGAACGTGGCACGACCATTTTCCTGACTTCTCACGTTTTGGAAATTGTGGAGCGCCTCTGCAGCCACGTGGCTATCATTCATAAAGGAAAACTGGTCGCACAAGGTTCGCTGGAGGAATTGCGCGCCGGAATTTCCGGCGAAGAAAACACCAAGACCACGCTCGAGCAGATTTTCCTCTCCATCGTCGGCCAGGACGGAACGCAGCGGGCGCAGCTCGAGGAACTCTCATGGCTGATGTAGCCCAGCCCGTCGGCATCCTCGAACAAATCCGCCTGGTCGCCGGGCTACGCTGGCGAATCCTGCGAAATAGCGCGCGCAAGAAAAGTAATCGGCTCGATCTGATCGGCCTGATTGTTATCGGCTTCTTTGGCAGCGCCGTCGTGATCGCATTGAGTTTTGCCTTTTATGCGGCCGCCCACGCTTTCCTTTTCCAAGGCCGCGCAAATTGGATGGCTTTGCTTTTCTGGGGTATTTTTCTTTTCTGGCAAGCTATCCCGATCATCGTGGCCGGCTTCGGGGCAAATTTCGAATTCCGTACTTTGCTTCGCTTCCCGTTGAATCTCCGTGCGTTTTACATCATCGGGTTGGCTTATGGCTTCGCGGACTTCCCCGCGATTTCATCACTTTGCTGGCTGCTCGCTATGACCGCCGGAGCCGCGGTTGCCAGACCGGGCGTGTTACCGGCCATGGTGCTGATCGTTGCTGCATTCGCGCTACTCAACGTCACGCTTGAGCGGCTCATCGGCTCCTGGCTGGAGCGCTTACTCGCCCGCCGCCGGACCCGTGAACTTTTTGTCGGCCTCTTCGTCCTTTCCATGATTTCTCTGAATTTCATTGGACCTCTCATGTCGCGTTACGGAGCATGGGCGCGGCCGCTGTTTCAACGCCTTCTACCCTACTTTTCATGGCTCCCGCCTTCGCTGGCGGGGCGTGCCCTGGCCGCGATCGCTCAACTGCAACCCACTGCGTTTCTGATGAGTTTCGGTTTTCTCCTGCTCTATCTCGTTTTGTTCAGCGCTCTTTTATGGCGTCGCTTTGCCGCGCAATACCGCGGCGAAGAGTTGAGTGAAACCGCGGCCCCGGCCCGTGCCGCCATCCGTCCGCTCGCGGCGAAAGGCGATGGTCCCGATCGCTTGAATTTGCTTTCGCCGCAGGTGGCGGCGATCGTTCGCAAAGAGTTCCGCTATCTTACTCGCAACGGTTTTGCGTATCTGACTCTGCTTTCGCCTCAGCTGCTGATCATCATTTTCAGCATGAATTTTGCCGGAAAACATCCGACAGTCGGAGGCCGGGGCATCAGCCCGGATATGTTTTTCCCCGGCATGATGGGCTATCTCATTCTCATTCTGATGGCCCCGGCTTACAACAGCTTTGCTTTCGAAAGCCGCGGCATTCAGACCTACTTCACTGCTCCACTGCGCTTCCGGGATGTATTGCTTGGGAAAAATCTGATGCTCATCTCCGTGCTCTCGTTGGATATCATGCTTTCTATGGCCATGCTTGTTTGGCGTGTCGGCCTGCCTTCGGCCCACATGCTGGTGGCTACTTGTGCCGCGATAGTTTTTACTGTCGTGGGCCAGCTCAGTATCGCCAATTGGTCCTCGATCAGCTTTCCGCGCAAGATGGAATTCGGCCAGATGCGCGGCCAGCGCCAGTCCGGCATGGCTGTGTTGGTTGCGTTTGCCACGCAAATTCTGCTGGGCGGCATTTCCGCCACCATACTCTTCACCGGGAAATGGACCGGAAGTCCCTGGCTCCCCGCCGAAGCTTTCGCATTTCTGGCGGTATTGGCCGTCGGCGGTTATAACGCGTCACTCGACCCCCTGACCAGGCTCGCCGAACGAAAAAAGGAATCCTTGATCGAAGCGCTGTGCCGCTAGCCAATTCAGTCACTGTGGCTTGCGCATGAATTCGGCGTAGCGCGCAGCAATGACCCTCCACGAAAAATATTCCTGCTGCGCCACCCAGCTCCGTTGCGCCAGGGAAGCGCGATAGTGCTCGTCCTCCAGAACACGCAGCAACGCGTCGCCCAGGTCGCCCTTGCGCTGTGGTGAATACAGCGCTAGCCCCGCTTCCGTGATTGGCGGCGCCGTCTCCGAACCTTCGAACGCCACCACCGGCAGACCGCACGCAATTCCGGCGATCGCGCTGCTCCTCCGCGTGGAGATGGGCCCGCGCACAAACAGCAGCACGTCGGAAACAGACAGGCTGCGCACGACGTCCTCACTCGGCAAAACGCCAAGCACGTGAAGCTCGACCCCCGTGTCACTCAGTCGTTTTTGTAACTCCCCCTCGGCGCTCTGCGAATTGCGGCCTAGAACAATCAGCCGCAAATTTTTGACACGCGCCGCAGCGAATCGAACCGCCTCGGCAATGTTCTCAATTTCATTCCGCCCCGAGTCCCCTCCGGTAATTCCGAAGACCGCAATGCTCAATTTCCCGCCCGTGGAAATATCCTTCCTTGAATTCGCTTCACTCGTAGTCGGAAAGTTCGCACCAACGGGAATAAAAACCGTGTTCCCGTTTTGAGATTTCATCCAGGAGACTCTTCCCATCGGGACGGTGAAAACCGCCGCGTCGCAAACGCGCACCGCCTCGCGCATGACCCTCAGTTGCGCGCCGCGCCGCAACCGGTCGATCGCGCGCGTTCCGCTGAACGGTTCGATGTCGTGATATACCACGGCCAGCCGAGCGCCCGCGGCCTTCAGTACGCGAAGAACTCGCGAAAATCGCAGCGGGAAGCCCCGCCCCGACCATGCCAGCGCCGTGTATTGCACCAAAACCCAAGTTCCGCGCCACGCTTTGGCTTTTCGTCGCAGCGCGCGCAGTGCTGAACGCCATCCACCTTCGGCCCAGGCCACTCGCTCGATATTCAAATCAAAACCTTCGGCCAGGAGCGCTTCGCCCAGATACCGGCAATACTCCTCGACCGCGTCTGTGGGCGCGTCGGGCCGTCCGAGGAGCGCAATGATGCGCTGCCCGCTCATTCCAAAGGGCTCATTTTTCGACGAGGAAGCTCCCGATCACCAGCGCGTCCATGCCCGAACTGAAAAAAGTGCGAATCGCGTCCGTCGGCGTGTGCACGATCGCTTCGCCGCGCAGATTGAAGGACGTGTTCATAATGACCGGCACGCCGGTGCGCTTTCCGAACTCATCGATCAGCCGCCAGTACAGCGGATTGATCTCCTTCTCAACCGTCTGTGGCCGCGCGCTGCCATCCACGTGCGTCACCGACGGAATCACGCCGCGTTTTTCCGGCCGCACTTGCGCGGTGACAATCATGAACGGCGAATCCGTGCCGCTCTCCAGATATTCGTCCGCCGCTTCCTTCTTGAACGAAGGCGCAAACGGCCGCCACCACTCGCGGAATTTCACCGCGTTGTTGACCTTGGTGTTCATTTCCGGGTCGCGCGGATCGGCTAGAATCGACCGGCTCCCCAGCGCGCGCGGGCCAAATTCCATCCGCCCCTGAAACCATCCCAGAATTTTTCCCAGC
>Ga0307471_100001163_pt1 | contig 14241 bp, 14 predicted proteins | sample atmos_gasesAM3C__2_FD_204566 | JGI IMG/M metagenome (GOLD analysis project Ga0307471, IMG submission 204566) | Hardwood forest soil microbial communities from Morgan-Monroe State Forest, Indiana, United States - atmos_gasesAM3C_515 | ecosystem: Environmental > Terrestrial > Soil > Temperate... | reverse complement strand
TGCCGGCGCTGAATAAAAGTCTTTGAATATGAGAAAACGGCGATATAGATTTTCCATGGAACTTAAGCCTCGCCCGAACCCTTCACTACCATCCTGTGCGTTCAACCTGAGTCGTGCGTTATGGCGATCGACTCTGTCAATGTGGCCGAACATCCCATGAAGTTGCGCCAGAGTACCTTGCTTTTTTGTCGGTGCGAGGACACCGCTGGCGTCAGGAACCGGGATTGTTTCGATCAGGTCAAAATGCCCTGTGATGAACAACCGATGCGCCATCGCACGAACAGTGCGTCTATATTCGCTCCGAATATTCGCCTTGCTGTTGACGACAAGCCCGGTTACGTCTTGGCGCGAAGTGCGGTATTGCATCCTAGTTTTCTGCGGATTGATGACAAATCCAGCCCGAGTGACAATTTCTTGAAGCCGAGTTCCTACTTCCCACTTATGTGTCTCATCCTTAACCGGTTTTGCGATGTTTGACGGGAAGCTTTGCTTGTTTGTCGAAAATGTTATGTCGTCCGCGTACCTCGAGCATGTGCAGCCAGTATCGAACGCAAGCTTACCAAGATGAATGTCGAGCACATGGCCGATCAAGTTGGAGATAACTGGCGAACATGGGCTCCCTTGGGGCAATGAGTTCTGGTAACAGGCAATCTGGGCCAGCACGGTCGCCACGTCCGGGTGTAGGGCAAAGTTCTTATCCTTTATGAAAAAACCCCGAACGCGTCCAAAATTTATTGTTCCAAAGAAGTCTTGAAGATCGATGTTTAGGACGTATCTTCTCTTGCGATGTTTGGTTGCGTTACTAATGATGGAGCGACCACGCTTGAAACCGTGTGCCAGTTGATCTCTCCGGTTTTTGACTTGATTGATTTCTTCCATGCAATCCTGGAGGAGGTCAGAAAGTCGGCGCTGCAGCAGCATCAAATCAGGAGTAGGAGCATTAATCTGGCGAGAACCACCCCCGCGCTTTAGGATCTGGAAAGAGTGATATTTAGTCTGCAAGGGTTTCGCGTACAAAATGTAAGCTAGAGCGCTGGCCTTGAATTTGAGAAGGGCAGCAACGTCGTGCAAGGAGACTGCCGCCTTGAGAGATTGAAGTTGCGGCATCGTTGAAGCGAACCTGAGGTGTGCCTGCAGTCACTCTTATGCGAAGCTCACATCGCGCGCATCACAAGTCGCACAGCGAGCATACCAGCAAAGGCTCTAACATTGTTGTCACTTGCCGCGAAACGCGGCAGAAGATCTGACTGCAGGCGAGAAAAGTTTAGCATAGTTCGGAGACGGCGCATTGCCTTTGTCCCTGTCCACAGGCAATTTAACGGCGCCGAGCGACACGAGGTTTTGTGACTACCCAAGGGCTTTTGGCAGACCGAGAGCATCAACTGAGGAACTCGATGAAAGTCTTGGTCATTTCCTCAGGAGCAGTGACCGGTTCGCGAGTCATTCCGTCCGAGGAGGTGGACCGGGCGTTCCGCATGCCCGTTGGCAAGCTGCGCAACCGTGCAGGCATCGAGTCGCTCGCGTATGCCGCGGAGGGCGAAAGCGAACTGACGCTGGGCGCAAGAGCTGCAGAAGAGGCGCTGCGCGCGGCCTCGTCCGGAGCGCAGGAACTGGATTGGATTATTGCCACCAGCGAGACGCATCACGACTACCCGGCCCTTGCGGCGCAACTGCACTGCCGGTTGCTGGTCCGAGAAAGCTGCGGGGCGCTGGACGTCGGTGGGGCGTGCCTCGGATTGCTCAATGCGCTTGCGGTCGCGCAATCGTTGATTGGTTCGGGCACAGCGCGAACGGTCGCCGTGGTCACGGCGGATGTGCATAGCCGTGTATTGACTCCGGAGCGGGTCGCGGGGGAATTTGGCGGGCTCTTCGGAGACGGCGCCAGCGCATTTTTGCTGCGCCGCGAACCGGGATCGTCGCTGGGGATGAGCTACCGGCTTGGCGAATTTCTCTTTGGCTGCGCGGGCCAATACGCGGCGGCGATTCAGATTGCCGCAGGAATCGGCGGCGGGCTGGACGTGCAGTTTGATGGCGAAGCGCTCTCACGCGCGGCGATTACGCGCCTCGAGAAGGTCATCACCGCCGTGGAGACGCGCAGCGGTATTTCGCGCGCTTCGGTCGGTGGCTTCTCTACGCACCAGCCGAATCCCCGGCTGTTAACGCTTCTCGCGAAGCAGTGCGGGGCGTCGGTTGACGCTTTTCCTCCGATTTGCCGCACCGCGGGAAATCTGGGTTCCTCGATGTGCGGGGCGGCGCTTCATGCCGTCCTGCAAGATGCAGCAAGAGTGGGAGCTGGTGAGCGCAAACCTATTTTTCTCGCATCACTCGGACCTGGCTTGTTGTTTGGAGGAGGATGGCTTACGCCTGTTTGACACAAGACAAAGGAGCAACAAAGGACCTTCTGCGTTTCCTCCTGGATCAAAATGCAAGCTGCAGCGGCGGAAAGAAACCGACGTAAGGGTCGGCCACTACTAGGAACTCATTACGGGCCGGGCCGTGTTCGTGTGGTGAAGTTGATGTCCACGGACGGAACAATGCAGGCTTGCAACGGCGGCCAGCCGGCATCAGTCATCGCGTTGCGGCAAAGCGAAACGAGGGCGTTGTTGAACTGTGAGGGATTGGCGGCGCCGTTGAGGGCCTCCGCGTAAACCGTGTAGCTGTTCCCGACAGGCAATCCGGCAATTTGGTAGGTGCCGTCAAATTGCGCCGGGCCTGGTGCGGCGCAACTCCATCCTCCCAGCGTTGCGCCAATCACCGCGCCCGTTGCATTGTTCACGGCGACAACTTGCGGGCCGAAAACACCTGTTACTCCCGGCGGGAAAGCGGGAAGCGCGAGTGGATTTGCAGGAATGATTCTGCCGCTGACGGAGCCCTGATGCAGCGTGTCGGCCGGGTCGGGATACAAGACGCGCAGTCCGGTGCGCTCATCGTCAGCGAGCGGAGCATCGGGTTGCTGCGGTGTTGGGCGCACGCCGCTGATGGTTCCGGGCGCGGGAGCGTAGGGAAACATCATCGCGCTCCATACCGCCGAGTGACTGAAGCCGAGGAAGTGACCGAGTTCGTGAGTGAGCACGGATTCGAGGTCGTAAGCCTTCGGAGACGCCGGAAGTGCCTGGGGCGTCGCAAAGGTGGTATTTGGATCGCCCGGGCTGAAATGGATGTCCGCATCGAGAATCTGCCCGAGTTCGGTGGAAACGACGCTGCTGCCGATTTGGATGCCGGTGATGTCCGCGGTGATTACGCGCGTGAATGCCAAAACCCCGGGCGTGAACGCCATGTCCATTTGGTCAAAGCAGATGGAGTTGAGGCCGTCCGCGTCGCAGGCATTCTGTGCGGCTATTCGTGTCAAGGGGGTGAGGGTCCCCGGCAGCAAGAGGGTGCCGCTTACTCCCGTCCACACCGCGAGGGATTGGGTTATGGTTTGCTCGATTTCCGTGAGGCGGCCGCTTGCGGTTTGGTTCTGCGTCAGGATGGTCACAGGGCTGGTGTTCATCGCGGTGCTCCATTGGACGGCGATGCTCCCCGGAGCCGTGAGTTGATGAGCACGCACTGGACACGCCGAACCGCCGGAAATCGCCGCAGGCTGCCGGACGTCGGGGATGATCATGTTGAAGGAATAGGCCTGCGAGGCTGGCGCCCACCCAAGACCACAGAGAAGAGCAACAGCCCACGCAGAGAATTGCTTTAGCGAATGCTTCGTTATGCCTTTTATCATCGCGGCGGATCCCCTTTTACCGCTTTTCTCAATTTCATTTGAAAGACAGGAATTGGCAGATTGCGGATCCCCTCGTACACAAATCTGTGCACTAGCGGATCAAAAAGAGGAACTGCCGCAGAATCCTGCGTAACGGTCTCCACCCCGGTTCTTGCGTCGCGGGCAATGCGAAACGTTCCTTGCGACCATCCAAGCACGCGCAACGTCTGTCCTTCGAGGCCCCAGAGGAACAGGTAGGTTTCTTCGCCCGGATGAAAAACCGGCACTTCTTCGACGCGGGAATGGAAATGGCCGAGAGTGCCGCCGAGGGTGCGCACCATGACGGTTGGCGGCAGGGCGCCTTTTGCCAGTTCGACAACTTCGAACTGCGTGTCCGTCCAGATCTCGCCGTTGAGCCAGAAAGTTTTTGTGCTCAGGCAACGCATGCGCGCCACGGCTGTGGCTTGCTGGGCGAGCTCTTCGAAGCGCAGGCGCGCCAGAGTTGTGGCGTTGGCTGCAATGGCAAGCAACGTCAGTGACACAAGGAGTAGGATCCACAGAAATCTCCGCCGCTCTACGTAACTCATTTCAACGGAGCTCCAGTGCGCCGCTTGCAGCGGTCTTGTCCAGATTTGTGTTTTGGATGAAAAGCGTTCGTGCGCCGGGCGCCGCGGTTGCAGAAATCTGCAGAGTCAAGTGGATGATGCCGAGCCCTGCGGGCTGCTTCGAAATCACCGCGATGTCGCCGGGTCCGCTCACGGCGTAGGTCATGCTGGTATCGAACCCGCTCTGTGAGAAAAGGCAGATATCTGCGGTCGCCGTGCCGCTCGCCGGCCGTTGCAAAGGAATCGGATTGCCTCCCAGGGCGCAAGAGTTGGTCGCCGTGGAAAATGTCCCCAGAGCGGCCACGTTGAGGTCGAGGTCGTTGCCGGGAGAAGAAATTCCTGCCGTGGTGGGGTCCACGACAACGATGTCTTTACCCGTGGCGGCGGGCGACGAACTCGTTAGGGCAATCACTTCGTCGGATGGATTTGGCGGAACAACCACAAGCGAAACGGCATTTGATGTCGCTCCGTTCGGATTTTGCAGCTGAACAGAAACGTTTCCGGCGAGAGCGACGTCCACCGCGGTTACGGGCGCGGTGCATTCCTGGGCCGAAATGCACGATGTTGTCCTTGCCGTTCCTGCGATGAGCAGCGTCGAGCCCGGGCCGGGGCTCGATGCAGCAAAGCCGCTTCCGTCCACGCGCAGGGTGAATCCTTGCGCCGCACCTGCATAAACGCTCGACGGATGGAGCGCGAGAACATTCGGGCCTCCCGCGATCGTCACGCTCGCTGTGCCTGACTGGGTCGGGTCGTCCGAGCTGATGGCCACCACTTGAATAGCGTTAGGAGACGGCTTGGAGGCCGGGGCCGTGAAGATTCCGCTGGCGTTGATGGATCCGCAGGCGCCAATTGCCGCACAAGCGCCGCCTTGCACCTGCCAAGTTATATTTTGGTTGTTGCTCCCCAGAACTGATGCCTGAAACCCTTGCACTGCTAACGGCGCGAGCGTGACATTCGCAGGCTGAACGGAAACCAGCACATGGTTGATTAACGTGATTTGCGAGCTGGCGCTTTTTGTGGGGTCGCTAACACTCACGGCCGTGGCGCTGACGGGATTCGGGGAAGGAATGCTGCCGGGCGCAAGATAATCGACAGCAGAGGCGGTCGAACTCGTGACGGCCTGGCAGGGATTTGAGCCAGCGACACAGACTTGGCCCAGGACTGCGTTCCCTCCCGGAATTCCGTTGACGTTCCAATTCACCGTCGTGTTGGAAGCTCCGTTGACCTGGACAGTCAGCGTCGTGCGATGGTTTGCTGCGAGCGTGTCCGTTGCGGGGGAAACACTCACGCTGACTCCTGGTTGAATGGCAATGGTGGCTTGGGCTTTTTTGGATGGATCGGCTTGGGGAGTAACCGTGACAGTCACGGTGTTTGGACTGGGAGCCGTGCCCGGTGCGGTGTAGGTCGCGGAATCCGCAATCGAATTTCCACCCGTAGATTGCGTGGTTGTGACGCTCAAGACTCCGCAAGAAGATCCGCTGCAGCCCGCTCCGCTAAGCATCCAAGCAACCGCTGTGCTGGGATTGGAGTTAGGTAGAGGCGTGAGCGTGGCCACAATCGTTGCACTGGCTCCCGCTGAGACGCTCGACGGCGCGGAAAGTTGCAACGCGAAATTGCTGGTGATGGTCACCGCGGCAGAGATTTGCTTCGAAGGGTCGGCAACACTTTGCGCAGTGAGCGTGACGCTTGCGGGTGAGGGCAGAATTCCCGGAGCAGTGAATCCGCCACTGGCATCCACCGTCCCGCACGAGCTGGGGCACGCAGCGCCGGACAAACTCCAGCGAACGGTGGTATCCGGATGACCGGCGCTCGTAAAAGCGGCTTGGAAACGCTGAGTGGCGCCAAGGTCCACACTCGCGGGATTCGGTGTCAGCGAAAGCGTGATGTCGCTCGTGACGGTTATGTCGGCAGTGTTTGATTTTGTGGGATTGGCGTGGCTCGTCGCTGTGACTTGCACCGTGGCAGGAGAAGGCAAATTCGCAGGCGCGTTATAGACGCCTGCGGACGAGATGGTTCCGACGGTCGAATTCCCTCCAGCAATGCTGTTCACGCTCCAACTCACCGTGGTGTCCGTGGTGTTGGTGACAGTGGCGGTAAACGTCACCTGGTTGCCGAGCACGACAGAGCCACTCGACGGCGCGACGCTCACGGTAATAGAAGGAGGAGGTGGTGGCGGCGGGGAAACTGCGCCTCCTCCGCCGCAGCCGAGTGTCCATGCGCTCGCCGCGAGAAGAGTGAGGAAGCTGACTCGCGTCTTTTGGAAACTTTCAACGATGCTTTGCGGAAGGGGCCGCATGCCTTAAGGAAAGCAGGCGAAGGGCCAGCAAAAAAATAAAGGGAACGAGGGTTAGGGACTGGCGGATAGAGACAATCAACTTGTGGTTAGAACCCGCACGAAATGAACGGCTTGCAGTTTTCCCGAGCACTTCTTCCCAATGCAGGCATTCGTGAGGGGATGGATTCCAAGGGGTGGCTTTGAAACTGACCTTGTTCTAATTTGGTGCTGAAACCTTAGGCTGCTGTTTCATTTCGGTATCGCCTCGCCACCTCCTTGAGCGCTTCCTGCGTTGACTTCCCTCGTTCTCCCGCGAATAATCCTGCGCATGGCTCGCCCGGATGCCGTTCGCCGCGTTAAGAGCTACTCCGCTGCCGACGGCTTCGTGTATCAGTATTACTTCTTTGAGGGGAACCGGGCGCAACGCCGTGGGAACCCGGGGGGCGAGTTTACCTACGTCGTCTCCGTGGACCGGCAATCTGCTTTTCCGTTCAAAATCTTCGTGCATCAATCCGCGCTCGACGGCTGGGCCGCGCAAAACGGCCGTCCGCTCTCCAGCTCCGAAGAATATGCCGTGGCCAAGATGCGCCTCTTCAACGCCTTCGACGAGGGCGCGGTCAAAGCCAGTCCCTCGGGGGAGCCGCCCCTGGAAGTAATCGTCAACGAAGCCAATCTTGAAGGGCTTTTGGGCCAACTGGGCATTTAGCGCCTCGTCGTGCCAAGGCTGCTTCGCAGTGAACCAAACCCGCCACCACGGCGTCTGGTAGTTGTACGGGGATGAGGCCCCTTGCTTCCTCCGGCCAGCCGAGTGCGCCGAGCAATGTAGAAGGGATCCTATGCAGGAGCTGGTCCTGAACCAACCAGTCAGCACAGCAAGGAGCGAGTTGGTGCGCGAGGCAGCTCAAGCGGATGCCCGGCGGGAGTTCGAAGAGCGCCTTGCCGAATGTGGTCCGCTGGCCTTCCGCGTTGCTCGCGGCGTGCTGCGCAACACGGCGGATGCGGAGGACGTGGCCCAAGAGGCGCTGCTCCGGGCGTACAAGAGCTTCGACCGCCTCCGCGACCATAACAGGTTCCGCGGATGGCTGGTGCGCATTTCGTTTCGGCTGGCGCTAGATCGTTTGCGTTCGGCGAAGCGCCGCGAGCAGCGCGACACGCTGTGGGCAAAGCCGGAGCATCTGCCGCCCGTGGCTAGTGCGGAAGAGATTGCCGCTTCGAACCAGTTTCAAGGGCGCCTGGATCGTGCTCTGGAAGAATTGCCGGAGAAATTCCGGTTGGTGCTTTTGCTCTCGGCGATGGACGGCTACACGATTGAAGAAATCGCCTCCATGCTCCGCGTCCCACGCGGAACCGTGAAGTCGCGGATTTTTATCGCCAGAAAGAAATTAGCGGAGAAGTTGCGATGCCATGCGAACACTATAAAGATGCGTTAATCGACGCAGCTGCTTCGGGGGCCGCGCCACAAGACGAATTGCGCGCGCACCTTGTCGAATGCTCTTCTTGCCGCGCCGCCTTTGCAGAAGAGCAAACGCTTTTTGCTGCCATCGATTCTGGGCTGCACGACGCCGTTAGCCCCGAAGTGCCCGCCTCCCTTCTTCCTCGGGTCCGCGCAAGTCTTGATGAAGCCGCGGTAGTCGATCGCCGTTGGCTCATGCCTTGGCCTGTTTTGTCTGCTGCGGTGGTAGCCGCCGGAATTCTCTTTGCTGTGAACGTTTTTCGCCACACCAATAGTGGAAACAACGTGGGAGATCGCATTACCAGCGTATCTTCGATCCCATCGCGAACGCAGGCTCCCTCCAACGTCGTCTCTTCCGCGCAATCGAGGCCAGCGGACAAGATCTTCCCGCCGCAATTGTCCGCAACGAAGAATGTCGTATCATGGGAAACTTTGGCCAGCCGCAACTCTGCGCCCGAAGTCCTTGTGCCCAGGGACCAGGAGCTCTTGATAGCGAGTTACGCCCGGCAATGGAGTACGCAGCAGCGCGCACCTCTGCTCTCCGAAGATGTAAACCAGACAACGGTCACGCCTCTCGAAGTCACACCGATCCAAATTACCGAGCTTGACGTCAAGCTCTTGAAGGAAGACGGATCGATATGACTTCCATAAACGGTGTCAAATCTCAGAATAATCCGAATTATCCAGGAGGAATAAGATGAATAAGCTATTCCATTTGCTTTTGGCAGGAGCGATCTGGTTGCCTACATCTCAGATTTGCGCTCAGGAGAAGCCGAAGGCCGAAGAGCGCGTAAAAGCTCCCACTCCTGTTAAGGTCCAGATCGTCTTTACGGAATACGACGGTGACAAAAAGGTTTCGAGTATGCCGTATTCTTTTACGGTGATTAGCGATGACAAGTCAGGCCCCGCTAACTACACCACGAGCCTCCGGACTGGCATCCGGGTTCCCATCGAAACGGACGCAAAGGACCAGAAAACCACCTATATGGATATTGGCTCAAACATCGACTGCGGCATCAAATCTGAGGAGGATGGGCGTTACCACGTTTCTCTCATCTTCGACCGTTCGGCCCTTTATCCCAATAAGTCCCCTGACGGTGAAAGGTTGGTGGCTGAACCTAATGGCCTGCCGCTCGTTCGCCAATTCAGAACGGGTGGGTACCTCATTCTCAAGGATGGGCAAACTTCCGAGAATCTTTCGTCCACGGATCCGCTCAACGGTCATACGCTGCGAGTCGCAGTTACCATTAATGTTTTGAAGTAGACCATCTCCTAAGTTCTGGCTAGTAACGCGCTCAGCGCAGGTACCAATTCTGGCTGCGAAAATGAATAACCCAGCAGTTGGAGTCTTTGCGGTGTGACGCGCTGGCTTGATAACAGCAGCGCGTCGGCCATTTCACCCAGCGCGAGCCGCAACGCGAACGCCGGGGCAGGGAAGTGCGCTGGCCGATGCAGCGCCTTTGCCAACACTTTTGTGAACTCGACGTTTTGCACCGCGTTCGGCGCAACGACGTTTATCGCGCCTCGGATTGCCAAATTCTCAATGGCAAAACGGATGATTGCGACGACATCCTCCAACGTGATCCACGACATCCACTGCTTCCCGGAGCCGATGCGGCCTCCCGCTCCTAGCTTGAACGGAAGAAGCATCTTGGCCAATGCTCCGCCATGCTGCGCCAGAATAATCCCGAAGCGCGCGACCACTACGCGAATTCCGAGCGCCTCCGCTTTCAATACTTCTGCTTCCCACTCTCGCGCCAAGCCCGCTAAAAAGTCTGTCCCCGGCTTGCTTTCTTCCGTCAAAACCTCATCTGCGCGATCACCGTAAATTCCAATCGCCGACGCCGACACCAGCACTCTCGGCCGCGCATTCATTTTCGCCAGCGCATTGACCAGTGCTCGCGTCGTATCAATTCGGCTTGTACGCAGCAATTCCTTTCGTGCGTTCGTCCATCGTCCTCCGGCGATGGATGCTCCCGCCAGATTGACGACCGCATCCGCACCAACTCCGGCTCCACCCAATTCTGCCGTCGCAGGATTCCAGGCCACATCGAAGCCTTCTTTTGCCCCTGCAGTTGACACACTTTGAGGCCGAATCAAGCGGCACACGGTGTGACCCTCGTGCGCCAGCGAGTTCACCAACGCCGTCCCAACTAGCCCTGTCGAACCTGTCACCAAAACCTTCATCTCTTCCTCCGCTGCCTTGCCTCATCAAAAGGTAGCCAGACTCGCTTGTTCGCACCCTACGCAACCCATGCTCTGCGGTCAAGGTATCGAATCTTTCAAAACATCCAACCCTGATGAACAGGAATGAACCATTGGCTCTTCCACTGGCCGCCTGCTCCCGCTCGCGCTACAATTCTCTTGTGGCTCCTGTTTCACAAACCGTTCGCGTGAAGGTCCTGTTCTTCGGCCGCCTGAAAGATGTTTTCGGCCGATCCGAGGACTCTCTTGACGTTAATGACGCTTCCACCATCGAGCAGCTCTTTGCTCTATACGTGCAGCGCATTCCCGACTTGGCCAAGTACCGCTCTTCTGTCGTGGCTTCCCGCAACCAGGAGTTTGCTGCCTGGGACACGGTGCTCCGCTCTGGCGACGAAGTCGCTTTCCTTCCACCCGTCAGTGGCGGCTAGGTTCCGACCTTGACCCCGCCTCTCGATCACGACGACATTATCGAGCTCGTTCGCGAGCCGATTGATCCTCGCCCCCTAATCGATCACATACGCGCTCCCGAAGACGGCGCCATCGTGACTTTCGACGGCTTCGTGCGCAATCAATCTCACAATCGTCCCACCCTTTACCTCGACTACGAAGCCTACGAATCCATGGCCCTTGGCAAAATTCGTGAAATCGCCCTCCAGCTTCACGAAAAGTACCGCGTTCATCGAGTCGCGATCGTTCATCGCCTGGGTCGTCTGGAGATCGGCGAAACCAGCGTGTTCATCGCCGTCAGCGCGCCGCATCGCGCGGCTGCCTTTGACGCTTGCCGGTTCGCCATTGACACGCTTAAGCGGACCGTGCCCATCTGGAAAAAGGAGTATTTCGAGGACGGCGCTGTCTGGGCCGATGGCGAACTGCCTCCCGCACCCGTGGCGACACGGGGCGCAAAACCTGCATCCTAATTCCCAATGCTCACCCCGACGCCCTACGCCGGCCGCTTTATTTTCCTGGCCCTTGCCGTTTTCCTGGGAAGCGGAATTGCCTCCACTCAGGACAATCCCAACCGTCCTCCCTGGGCGCAGAAGTCCAAGGCCAAGAAGAATTCCTCCTCCAGTACCACCTCCAGCGCGAGTTCCTCTCCTGCTCCTCCCGATGGAGAGCCCGGCAAGATCGTTCAGCCCACTCCGCCCCCTCCCAAGGAAGAATCCGCGCAGCCGGCCGTCCAGGGCAACCGCATTCGGGTCAACGTCAATCTGGTTACTGTGCTGGTTAGCGTTCTCGACGAGCACAACCGTCCCGCCCCTGATCTGCCACGCGAAGCGTTTCAGCTTTTCGATGAGGGCAACGAGCAAAAAATCGACATCTTCGAGCCGGAAACTTCTCTCCCGGTCGACTTGGCGCTGATGATTGACGCGAGCATGAGCGCGCACAAGGAAATTACGTTTGAGCAGGAAGCAGCGGCTCATTTTATCCGCCAGGTTGTCCGGCCTGGCGATCGCCTGGCTGTCTTTTCGTTCGATGAGGATGTGACACAACGTCCGCCGGGTTTTTCCGACAATGTCGCCGCTCTTCAGGCGGCGGTCCGCAAAATTCCGGACGGGGCGGGAACTTCCATTTACGACGCTGTGCTTTTGGCCTCGCGCACACTGGCACACCGCGGGGACGACCGGCGCCGTGTTATCGTCCTCGTCACCGACGCCGGGGAAACGACCAGCCGCTCCGATTTCGATGCCGCTCGCAGAGAGGCGGTCAGCTCGAATGTGCTTCTTTACACGATTGTAATTCGTCCCGTGAAAAACGAAAACGGCCGCAACACGGCGGGCGAGCACGCCCTCGAAACCATGACCGATACTACGGGTGGCGCCATGTTCTACCCGGATGCGCCCCAGGAACTTACCGCCATTTTCGACCGCATTGACCGCGAGCTTCGTACGCAATACCGCTTGGCTTACTATCCCAATCCCCGCGGACCCGCGAACACGTATCGCTCCATCGAAGTGAAAGTCACGACTGGCAACTACCAGGTTCGCCACCGCAAGACCTACCTCACCGCCCCGCAATAGAAGCCGCTTGGCCAGGCAGTTTCTTTCGTCTTGCATCGAGTAATGCCGCTTTGGCCAACGCAGTACTCTTTGGCTATGGCTTCTTTACATTTCGGAAAGGGAACATGAGCCCTAGGGCCTCGCGTTCCTACGTCCCGAGGACCTTGCGGAGACCACCCATGTCCATCATGTTGCGGCCAATACGAGTAGTAGCAGCTCTTCTTTGGCTCGCGATTCCCATCGCACCCGGCTCCGCCCAAGATCAATCTCAGGATCAAGCTCAACCTCAACCGCAGCCGTCCTTAGGGGATGTGGCTCGGCAAGCCCGCAAGGACAAGGAGAAGAACGCCACCAAGGCCAAGACGGTAATCACGGACGAGAATATGCCTTCGAGCAAGGGCTTAACCGGGCTTGCGGGCGACATCGGCGGCTCGCAGGGCGGAGTGGATGGCGCGGCAATGGCCAAAGCCTTGGCCAAAGTCGAAGAAGCCGAAGCCGGTCTTAGGAAATTGGAGTCACTCGACCGCGCGACTCTGGCGAAGGCCCTCTTGCTGGACAACGACGTGGACTTTCCCAATCGGCGTGCATGGGAAGAGAAACTTTACGCCGCCAAAGAACATTACGTTTCTCGTGAGGGCCAGTTGATTACGGAGTTGAAGCAAATTGTTGGTCAAGTGCAATCGTTGCAGAGCCAGGGCAAGTTAGACCCCAAGGATCCCCGGGCGCAGCAAATGAAGACCCGGCTGGTGGAAATTGTGCAGGATTCCCTCCGCACAGAACAGGACTATCGCGCTGTCGTAATGGAGGGGTGGGACCTTGCCAAGCAAGCAAAGCACTAACGAGATTTTCACCGAGTTAGAGGAAAATCTGGCCCGCACGGCCACGCCCAACAGCCCGCACCTCCGGAACAAGGCCGTAGTCGCCTTCCTCGATGGCCGCCGTTTGAAAGGCTATATTTACAATTTCTCCGCCCAGAAAGACCGCTTTCGTCTCTTTCTTGAACAAGACACTCTCCAGCGCGAAGGCACCGACGTGCAAATGAAGGACTTAAAGGCCATTTTCTTCGCCAAGGATTTCGTCGGCAACAGCGAATACACAGAATCGCAGACGCTGACGGGCCAGAATGGGTGCCGCAAAGCCGAAGTCACTTTTCGCGATGGCGAAAAACTGGTCGGCACTACGGACGCCTACAATCCCCAAAAGATAGGCTTCTTCCTGGTACCTGCGGATCCCCGGTCGAACAACCTCCGTGTGTTTGTCATTAGCAAAAACGCCACGCAAATCCGCTGGATATAGTGCCTCCCGTACCTGACGTCTACTTCTTCCATTTCCATGGCCCTAGGGCGTAGCGAATACGACTCCTAGAGGCACCACCCCCATAGGGTTAAGGTTTTTACCCTACAAACGAATCCGGTATTCGCTCAATTGTTCTAAGGGGGTCAGTTCCTACACTCGGTACAGCTACGCTTACGCAAGCGCAGAGAATCATGAGTGCAGGAGCCCACCCCTGTTCCCCATGTGTAGCGGCAGGGGCTCTGTCCGTATGCAGCCTAGGGTGCTAATAATTTGCGAGCGCGCAGCCGAACGAGACACGATTCGTGTGCTCGTAGGGACTATGGGGTGTCAGTGGGTTCTTGCCTCGGGCATTGAGGAAGCATTGGTTCTGCTCGGGCGCGAACGAACATCGGCGACTCTGCTGGAACTTCCGGGTACAATTTCTGACCCTGCAAAACTGGAACAAGGTGTAAGGGAACTTCTCGTGCGTTTTCCCGGTCGAGTGATTGTTCTGACAGACGAAACACCGGGCCTTCTGATTCGTGAGCTGATAACCAAATACTCGATACCCTTTGTGCAGCGTGACCGCCTGGCGGTGGATCTCTGGCCCCGTCTGGAATCAATGGTCTATCCGCAACTCCAAACTCGCCGCGTCGCCAAAGTAGCCCGCCTCGTCTTGGACACTTTCTTGCAACCCCTGCCCGCTGGAATCCGGTACGTACAGCCCAATACGCGCC
>Ga0307471_100001162_pt1 | contig 14260 bp, 10 predicted proteins | sample atmos_gasesAM3C__2_FD_204566 | JGI IMG/M metagenome (GOLD analysis project Ga0307471, IMG submission 204566) | Hardwood forest soil microbial communities from Morgan-Monroe State Forest, Indiana, United States - atmos_gasesAM3C_515 | ecosystem: Environmental > Terrestrial > Soil > Temperate... | reverse complement strand
ATGCATTTGGGATCCAGCGAACGGTATCGGCGGCGCCACCCATTACTTGCTGCCCAGTTGGGATGGCAAAGGTGTGAAGTCCGCCCGCTACGGCGACGTTGCCGTTTCCATATTGCTGCAAAAACTCCTTGAAGCTGGTGCGAATCGCGGACAGCTTCGCGCCAAAGTCTTCGGAGGAGGCTGCTTGTTCGATTCCATGCGTGAGCGGAGTTCGAACAAAGAGCAGCACCTGGGAAGCCGCAACGTTGAAGTCGCTCTTGAAATCCTCACGAAGGCACGGATCCCCGTGGTTTCCACCGAAGTTGGCGCGGACCGGGGACAACGAATCGTTTTTCGCACCGATACGGGCGAAGCTTTAGTCAGGGTCTTGTAGAGGAATCATGGAGATCAATCGAGAAATCCTGCTGCAGTCGTTTCGGGAGGAAACCGAGGAATGCCTCTTGCAAATGGAGCAATTGCTCCTGGCGCTGGAGGCGCATCCTGATGATCGTGAATTGATCTCTTCTCTCTTCCGGGCGGCTCACACCATCAAAGGCAACGCATCCTTACTAGAGTTCGGCGTGCTCGCGCAATTCCTGCATGGCCTCGAGGATCTGCTGGATTTGTGCCGTAGCAATGCCGAGCTGTTGTCGCACGAAGTGATCAATATTCTGCTCCAGTCCGTGGACGCCGTGCGGCAAATGGCTAAGCTGGCCGCTGACGGAAAAGAGGGCCTTCTTCCGGAACATGAACAACTGAGCGCACAACTCGCCGAAATGACCGGCGAATTCAAGAAAACTGAGACACCAGCAACGGTGGAGTCTCCTGCTTCGCTATTTCCTGCCTCTGCTGGCGGCGCCGGGGTTTCCAAAGCTACCGTCCAAAATCTGCGAGTGGACGTCGGCAAACTGGACCGCATGCTGAACTTGACCGTGGAGTTTGCGATTGGCCAGGGCCGTCTGCGACGCATGATCGAGGAAAAGTACATAACGACGGCCAGCGGAAGCGAAGTCCTCCAGACACAGCATGAGCTGGAAGCATTGTTCCTCGACTTACAAGAGTTGGTGATGAAGATTCGAATGGTCCCAGTGGGGCCGACGTTTCATCGGTTTGCTCGCAGCGTGCGCGATACCGCCCGGAAAAGCGGCAAGCTTGCGCGCATGCTGATCGTCGGTGAGGACGTTGAAGTGGATACCACCATTCTTGAACACATTCATGACCCGCTGATGCACATGGTCCGAAATTCGGTGGATCACGGGCTGGAATCGCCGGAATTCCGACGCGCCGCAGGAAAAGACCCCAGTGGAAAGATTGTCCTGAAGGCTTTTCATGACTCCGGCAGCATCGTCGTGGAGATTTCTGACGACGGGGCAGGCCTGGATCACGAACGCATCCTTCAGCACGCGCGAAAGCAAGGAATCATTCCCGAGAATGCGCGCCTCACTGAAGCGGAAATTCATAACCTGATCTTTCAGCCCGGTTTCTCGACGGCCGACAAAGTGTCAGAACTTTCCGGCCGTGGAGTGGGCTTGGATGTAGTGCGCCGCAACGTAAATGCACTGAGCGGTGCCATTCATGTAGCAAGCCAGAAGGGACAGGGGACTACTTTTACCATCCGCCTTCCCCTCACGCTGGCCATCATCGATGGATTTGCCGTGAAAGTAGACACGGAAACCTACGTGATTCCTCTCAGCTCGGTACAGGAATGCCTCGAATTGCCCCAGGAGAAGCATCGTTCCGAGGAAGGCGGCGTCATCAATCTGCGCGGCGAAGCTTTGCCTTACGTCCGGCTCCGCGACCTGTTTGGACACGCGGGGCATGCACCAGCACGGGAAAAAATCATTGTCGTCGAGTACCAGGGAGGCCGGGCAGGGTTGGCGGCCGATGAGTTATTGGGCGAGCAGCAGACCGTGATCAAGCCGCTCGGGAGATTGTTTCAGGGGATTCGCGGTGTTTCCGGGTCGACGATTCTAGGCAACGGGCGTGTGGCGTTGATTCTCGATGTTCCAGCCCTTTGCCGCGAAGCGATTCGACGGAGCACCGAGTTGATTTCGCAGTAGGGCCATTAGTAGACGATTGGAGGCGGCTGAGGCCGCACTCAGGATTCTCATTCGAAGGAGAGTTGCATGTTGAAGAATATGTCAATCGGTAAGCGGTTAGGGATCGGCTTCGGGCTGATCGTTCTACTTCTCGTCGCCATGGGTCTTAGTGGCTATTGGGGACTCGAGGCCATTACCAGGGAAACTCTGAACGTCCTGAACGGGGACGCCAAGATAGTGACGTTGGCTGCCCGTGCCAAGGCCACCACGCTGGAATTGCGCCGATTCGAAAAGGACACGTTTCTAAATATTGAGGATTCTCAAGTCAGGAGTCAGTACGCAGCCAAGTGGGACGCCCAGCGGCAGAAGTTGCGCGACGTTATGGCGGAGCTGGAAAAGTTCCAGCTTTCCACCGATGACAAGTCCGCAGTGAGGTCCATGCGCGAAGACCTTGCCGCGTACGAAGCTGGCTACACCAAAGTGCTCGGCATGATCCAAGAAGGCAAATTGCACTCGCCCCAGGAGTGCAACCTTAAGATCAATGAGTACAAAGATTCCATTCATCGCATGGAAGACCTGGCCACTGAGATGACGAACCGCCACTCCGAAGTCCTAGTGCCACTGGTCACGGAAATCGCCAAAACCACCACGACCACGCTGGTGATTTTTTCGTTGCTGTCTATCTTCGTCAGCATCGTGGTTACTCTCGTGATTTCACGCGGAATCACCAAGCCCATCCAGGAAGTGGTCGATGTCGTCGAGAATGTTAGTGCTGGCGATCTCACCAAGACCATCAACGCGGACCGCGGCGATGAGATCGGCCGCCTGCTCGGAGCCATGGCCAAGATGACCGGCAAGCTTAACGAAATGATCGGCGAAGTGCGCATGGGGGCCGGATCGGTAAGCACCGCGGCCGCGCAAGTGGCTTCCTCCGCGAGCATCGTGTCTCAAGGCACCAGCGAACAAGCCGCCGCCGTTGAGCAAGTAACCAGCAGCATGGAAGAGATGAGCGCCTCCATCACTCAGAACGCTGAAAACAGCCGCAAGATGGAGCAGACTGCTCGTAAGGGTGCACAAGACGCCGGACAAAGCGGCCAGGCCGTGCAGGAAGCGGTTTCTGCAATGAAATTGATTGCGGAAAAAATCGCCGTCATCGAAGAAATTGCTTACCAAACAAACATGCTGGCGCTGAATGCTGCAATCGAAGCAGCACGCGCCGGCGAACATGGCCGTGGCTTTGCAGTCGTCGCCGGCGAAGTGCGGAATCTGGCGGAGCGCTGCCGCACCGCAGCTCAGGAGATCGGCGGGTTGGCAACGGCCAACGTGCAGATTGCCGAGCGTTCCGGCGGCTTGCTGGCCGAACTGGTCCCGGCGATTCAAAAGACCGCGGACTTGGTGCAAGAAGTGGCCGCAACCTCCAGAGAACAGGCCGCTGGCGTCAGCCAGATTAACGGCGCGATCAGCCAGGTCGGCATCGTCACGCAACGCAACGCTGCGGGCGCCGAGGAACTCTCCAGCACCGCCGAGGAGCTTGCGTCACAAGCCGAAGCGTTGCAGGACATGATCAGCTTCTTCCGTGTCAGCGTTCACGGCAACCGCGCAGGCAAGAAGCAGAAGGCCGACAAGTTGCATTTCCAGGACATCAAAGACGACGACAACCATGGCTCCTCCAAGAACGCGGGAAGGCCAAACGGCGACTACGCCGAATCATTTGCCCGGATCTAAGTCGCCGAGGAGACTTATGGAAATCAAAGAGAAAGAAGAAACAGCTCAACAGCAATACTTGACGTTTTTCCTCGCGGATGAGGAATACGCCGTTAACATTCAGCGCGTTAAAGAGATCATCGAGTACACGACAGTCACCAAGGTGCCCAAGGTGCCGCAGTGGATTCGCGGCGTCATCAACCTGCGCGGCAACGTCGTTCCGGTGGTTGATCTCGCGGTGCGCTTCGGTCTCGAGGAACGTCCCGTAACCAAAACAACGTGCATCGTCATCGTGGAAATCGAACAGGAGTCTGAACGAGCCGTGATGGGAGTGATCGCGGATGCCGTCAACCAGGTCATCGATCTCGCTCCCAAGGACATTGAAGAGCCGCCCGCATTCGGCACGCGGGTGCGACTCGAATATCTTTTCGGTATGGGCAAACTTGGCAAAAAATTCGCCCTCATCTTGAACATCGACAGCGTCTTGAGCAACGCTGAGCTGCTGACCGTTTCCACTCTTCAGGCAGACTCGGTTGATGCGCAGATTGAAGCAATCGGAAGCGCCGAGGACCAGCCAGAGGCAACTTGATGGCCTCCGGAGAAATCCCGGCGCATTCCCCGCTGTTGCTGCCCAAACCGATTCCGGATCTCGCGGCGGAGGAGTTCTCTCTTTTCCAGGCCCTCGTCCTCCGCGAATCTGGAATCCATCTTGGTGCAAAAAATCGCGCCATGTTGGTCAGCCGTTTGTGGAAGAGATTGCGTGCGCTGGAACTGAACTCCTTCTCGGCCTACTACCGGAAAGTAAAGGCCGATCCCCAGGAAATGGTGCTCATGCTCGATTGCATTTGCACCAACGAGACTCACTTCTTTCGGGAGCCTGCTGCGTTCGAATGTCTCCGCCACCGCATTTTCCCCGAATGGATCGCTCAGGCCGAGGCGAACAAACGCAGTCGAACGCTGCGGGTCTGGAGCGCTGCTTGTTCCACTGGTGAGGAGCCTTATTCGCTGGCAATGACCCTTTTGTCTGAATTTCCCCCTTCCTCTGGCTGGAACATCGAGGTTCTCGGCACTGACCTGTCAACCAAGGTGTTAGCCCGCGCCGCGGCAGCGATCTGGCCTAGCGAGAAAATCTCCGACGTGCCGGTAGACTATCAGCGCAAGTTTCTTCTAAAAGGCTTCGGGCCGGAGAAAGGGAAAATCAAAGCGGCTGACGAACTCCGGCAGGTCATCCGATTTCAGCGTTTGAATCTTAGTCAAGAACCTTATCCTGTTGCGGGCCCCTTTGACTTAATTTTCTGCCGCAACGTCCTGATTTATTTTGAATGGGAAACTAAGATTAAAGTGGTTGACCGCCTTGGAAGATTCTTGACACCCGATGGATATCTCTTTCTCGGCCATGCGGAGAGCCTGCATGGTGTAGCAGACAAATTACAGTCCGTCACACCCAAAGTCTTCCCGGGACCAAGAGTTCCTGCGGCCCGGAGCGGCGCCCTCTGCATTCTCCAGCGCCGTGAAAATGCTGATCGCGATTGAACAAATGGCTGGTAGCCCCGTGACACGAACGTGGGAACGCGTGCTTTCATGCATGAGGAAAAGACGTGAGCTCTGACAAACACCAAGCCCTCGCCGAACCCAATCTTGGTCCTACTCCAGGGAACGCTGGGCTGTTGAACGTCCTCGTGGTGGATGATTCCGCGATCGTACGCCAAGTCCTAATGGCGGTGCTTTCGGAAAAGCGCGGATTTCGCGTCACCGTGGCCGCGGACCCCATCATCGCCATGGACAAAATGAAAAAGTTTCCGCCAGATGTGATCCTTCTGGACCTGGAAATGCCACGCATGGACGGCATGACTTTTCTAGAAAAGCTTATGTCGGAGAATCCCATTCCCGTCGTGGTGTGTTCCGGTTTGACTGGCCCCAGGACCGAAGAAGCCATCCGCGCCCTCGAAATTGGTGCTGTGGATCTCATCACCAAACCAAAAGTCGGCATTCGCGGTTTCCTCGAGGAGTCCGCAGTTCTGCTCGAAGACACGGTGAGGGCGGCTGCGAAAGCAAAACTAAACAAATTTCGTATGCTCCGTGGCAAGTCCGCGAAATACAATTCCACCGACGTTGTAATTCCTCGCGCGGTCCTTCCCGCGGCTCCCCAACAAAGGGAGCAGATTGTCGCCATTGGCGCGTCTACAGGAGGGACGGAGGCGCTGCTTCAGATTCTCGACCAGATGCCGGAGGATTGTCCTGGAATTGTGGCAGTGCAACACATGCCGGAAGGTTTCACTGCCGCTTATGCGAAGCGCCTGGATGGCATTTGCCGGATAGAAGTCAGAGAAGCCTCTGACGGCGATAAAATCGTTCCTGGCCGGGCGTATGTTGCCCCCGGAAACCGCCACACGCTTGTTCGCCGGATAGGTCCGAGCTATTTTCTCGAAGTACGTGATGGTCCTCTCGTCTCTCGCCATCGTCCCAGCGTCAATGTCCTATTTCGATCCGTGGCGCAAGCCGCGGGCTCCAGCGCGGTAGGGATTCTGATGACTGGTATGGGCGACGACGGCGCGGATGGCCTCCTGGAGATGAAACAGGCGAACGCGTTCACCATCGCGCAGGACGAAGCCAGCTGTGTAGTTTTCGGGATGCCGCGAGAAGCCATTCTTCGCGGAGCTGCGGAAGAAATTCTCCCACTGTCCAAGATTCCTTCAGCGATTCTGCGACATAGCTTTACGCGGAAATCCTGAAATACGGGGCCAAAGGTCATTTCGAAGCCGGGTTGTGGACATATGTGAGCTGAGAACTGGTTTCGCCGAATCTGCTTCACGCACACTTCACGTCTTCTCACACTCACCGGTGAATGACAACGGCCGCCTCGGGAATTCCGCTCTTGAGAAGCTTGGCGAAATGCTGGGGGAGAACCGGCCGGCTGAAATAGTATCCCTGCGCTTCGTCGCACATGTGAGCCTGAAGAAATGCGAGCTCTTCGTGCGTTTCCACGCCCTCGGCGATGACTCGAAGCTTCAGGCTTCGGCCCATGCTGATCACCGCGGTCACGATGGTTGTATCGTCAGGAGCGGAAGAGATCTGGCGGACGAAGGACTGGTCGATCTTGAGCGCATCGATCGGAAACTTCCTTAGATAGCTCAAGCTGGAGTATCCCGTGCCGAAGTCATCCACGGCAACTTGCACGCCTTTTGCCCTAAGTGTTTGGAGCACAGACGCAGCGGACTCGGCACGCTTCATCAGAACGCTTTCCGTCAGTTCCAGTTCGAGAGATCGCGGATTCAGGCCAGTCTCCTCCAGGACCGCGAACACATTCTCCAGAAAGTTGTCGTCCCGAAACTCCATGGAGGAAATGTTCACCGCCATGGTAGCCAGGGGCAGGCCCGCATCCAGCCAAGCACGGGCTTGCTTGCACGCTTCACGAAGAACCCAGTTGCCGATCGGTAGAATCAGGCCGCAGTCTTCAGCGACGGGAATAAACTGAGCCGGAGAAACCGGCCCACGAATGGGATGCGTCCAGCGGATCAATGCTTCGGCGCCGGTAATTTCTCCTGTCCGTAGATTGATCTTCGGTTGGTAGTGCAGCGAGAATTCCTGCCGCTCCAGAGCGCGCCGCAGATTCTCCTCGATGGATTGCCGCTCCACGGCCCGGACGTTCATGGCCGGCTTGAAGAACTGATAGCTCTGACGGCCATTTTCCTTGGCCTGGTACATCGCGGTGTCCGCGTTCTTGATCAGCGTCTCCGCGTCCAGACCGTCATCGGGATACACGCTCACGCCAATACTCGCGGTGACGTGGAGGTCGTGCTGGTCAATGGTGTGAGCTTCCGCCACCGCCTGCAGGATTCTTAGGGCCGAAATGGCCGCATCTTCCGATTGCTCCATCTCGGAAAGCAGCACGACGAATTCATCGCCTCCTTGCCGACTGACCGTGTCCGAGCCGCGCACGCAATCCACCAGGCGTCTGGCTATGGATTGAAGAAGTTTGTCGCCTATGGGATGCCCCAGGGAATCGTTGATGTGCTTGAAGCCATCCAAATCTAAGAACAGGATTGCCACTTTTTTCGAGTGGCGCGTCGCCAGGGTGATGGCCTGGTTTGCGCGGTCGTTCAGCAACATGCGATTAGGCAGACCGGTCAGAAAGTCATGCTCGGCCGAATGGGTCATCTGCAACGCCATGGTCCGGGCCGCGCTAACGTCGCGAAAAACGATCACCGCCCCGGTCGCGCGCCCTTCCCGGTCGTGGATAGGGGCCACGGAGTCTTCAATGGGAATTTCTAATCCGTCGCGCCGAAGAAGGATGCAGTTCGACGGCAGGTGCACGGTCCGGTTTTGACCGACAGCCATTTCCATCGGATCGGGTGTGGCTTCGCGGCTGGTGTCGTCGAGGATCCGGAGAACTTCGGCGATGGGCCGGCCTGCGGCTTCCTTTCGCGGCCAGCCGGTCATTTTTTCCGCGACGAAATTGAGGAAGGTGATACTCCCGCTGATGTCCGTGCAAATGACGGCGTCGCCGATGCTATTGAGCGTGACCTGTGCGCGTTCCTTTTCCACAAACAACGCCTCTTCCGTCGTCTTGCGTTCAACAGCATAGCGCAAGGCTCTTAGCAGGCCGCGCGCATCAATCTGACCTTTAATGAGATAGTCTTGAGCGCCTTCTTGCATGGCCTGCGCGGCCAGCGACTCGTCGTCCAGGCAAGTGAGTACCACCAGAGGGACGCGGGGCGCGGCGCGGTGAGCGCGGCGCACCGCCCCCAGTCCCTGTGCATCGGGCAATCCCAGATCGAGCAAGATGATGTCAAAGGGAGATCCCGCAAGGTGCTTCTCCGCATCACCCATGCACTCCACATGGGTTAATTCCGTGTGGTGCAAGCCCTGATCGTTGAACATTTCGCGGAGCAAACGGGCGTCTCCGAGATTGTCCTCGACCAGAAGGAGTATTTTTATGGCTTTTTTTTTCATGTCCCTTACCTCTGCTGCGGCAACTTAACCTTGGTCAGCCAGAAATCATTGATGCTCTTCACCAAGCTCACGAACGCGTCCAATTGCACGGGCTTGTTGAGGTAGCAGTTCGCCTGCAGTTGGTAACTTCTCGCAATATCCCCTTCCGCCACGGAAGTAGTCAGGATGACGGTAGGGATAGTTTTCAGGCTGGCGTCCTCCTTGATATGCGCCAAAACCTCTCGACCATCCATCTTGGGGAGGTTCAGGTCCAGCAAGATGAGATCCGGGCGAGGAACCTGAGTATGGACGCCCTCGTGCCGTAAAAAGGCCATGGCTTCCACGCCATCGGAGGCCACGTGCAAATGGATGGTGGGATTGGCTTCGCGGAACGCTTCCCGCGTCAGGCGCACATCACCGGGGCTGTCTTCAACCAAGAGTACTTCTATGGGCATACCATTTTCTCCTATCAGTCTCATGCCAACTTCTCACTCTCCGCCGTGGCAAGGCGAATCCTCATGACTTTGTCTCACTCCCAGACAATGCAAAGCGAAACGTGCAACCCTGCCCCGGTTGTGACTCGACTGAGATGTTGCCGCCATGCCGCTCGACAATTTTCTTGCAGATGGCCAACCCTATGCCGGTGCCGGCAAACTCTTCCCGCTTGTGTAACCGTTGGAACATTCCAAAAATCCTTTCGAAGTACTGCGGGTCAATTCCCAGCCCGTTGTCTTTCACGGAAAATATCCACTGCTTTCCGCCATTCCTGGCGGCGGAGATGTGCACTCGGGGGATTCCCGGGCTCTGGTACTTGATGGCGTTACCGACCAGGTTTTGAAATAGCTGAATCAGTTGCATCTCGTCCGCCAGAACCGCGGGCAATGGGTCGTGCGTCACCACCGCACCGCTTTCCGCAATGGCGCCGTGCAGATTGACTAGCGCCTGTAGCAATGCTTCTTCACTGGAGAGATTGAGCAGTTCCTGTCCTTTTGTCCCCACGCGCGAAAAGGCCAGCAGATCCTGGATCAACCGCTGCATGCGCCCGGCACCATCCACGGCGAAGGCAATGAACTCATCCGCATCGGAGTCCAGCCTTCCCTTGTACCGTCTGGACAGAAGTTGCGTATAACTGGCCACCATGCGCAGCGGCTCCTGCAAATCATGAGAGGCAATGTACGCAAATTGCCCCAGTTCCTCATTCGAGCGGTTTAATTCCTCCACCTTGTTCAGAAGCTCCGCCTCGGCCTGTTTGCGCGTGGTGATGTCGCGAATCGCCGCCGTCACCAGGATGCCCTCGGCACTTTCCAGCGGGCTCAGCATCAATTCGATTGGAAACTCAGTTCCATCCTTCCGCCGTGCAATGAGTTCAATCCCTGTGCCAATCTGCTGTGCAAGAGCATCTTCAACGGATCGAAGGGCGTCCGCCACGAGTCGTTCCGCAAATCCTTCAGGAATGATGTTCTTCACCTTCTGCCCGACGAGTTCATCCCGCCGGTATCCGAACTTCTTCTCCGCCTGCACGTTCAACAGCACAATCTCCCCGCCCTGGTTCACCACTACCATCGCGTCCGGCGCTGCTTCCAGCAGTCCGCGGTACCGGCTCTCCATCTGCGCCAGGTGCTTCTCCGCAGCCTTGCGCACGCTGATGTCGCGAATCGCCGCCGTCACCAAAATGCCCTCGGCACTCTCCAGCGGGCTCAGCATCAATTCGATTGGAAATTCGCTTCCATCTTTCCGGCGCCCAATGAGCTCAATCCCTGTTCCGATATGCTGCGCCAATGCGTCTGCTGCGCTTCGTGCACTGTCCGCGATCAATCGTTCCGCGAATCCTTCCGGAATGATGTTCTTCACCTTCTGCCCAACGAGTTCATCGCGTCGGTAGCCGAATTGCCTCTCCGCCTGTACATTCAACAGGACGATTTCTCCGCCTTGATTCACTACAACCATGGCATCCGGTGCAGCCTCCAACAGCCCCCGGTACCGGCCCTCCATCTGCGCCAGATGTCCGTCCGCTTCCTCACGTACGTTGATGTCCCGGCTCATGGCGCCGCGCCTTGCATGGAAATTTCTTGCGGCAGCGTGAAAGAGTTTGCTCCCGATGACAGCAGATTTCTCTCGATGAGCTCTGACTCGAGAGGCCGGGAAAAGAAATATCCCTGGGCATATTCGCAACCGAGCGATTTCAACAGGCTCACCTGTTCAAGAGTCTCCACTCCTTCGGCCACCACTTCCATGCCCAGGTTGCTTCCCAGATTCAAGATGGTCTTTACGATTTCCCGGCTTTCGCTGTTGTTCAGCATTTCGGAGATGAAGGAGCGGTCGATTTTCAAAACATCCAGCGCGAAACGGCGCAAATAACTCAAAGACGAATATCCTGTCCCGAAGTCATCGATGCACAAACGAACACCAAGGGACTTGAGTTCGCTGAGAATCCGGGTGGTTTGCTCCTCATCGCGCATGGTCACGGTTTCGGTAAGTTCCAGTTTCAAGTCGTGAGGCGCAAGGCCAGATTCGCGCAGGATCTGGCCGACTTGGCTCACCAGATCGTTTTGCGCAAACTGCTTGGCGGAGATGTTTACTGCCACAGTAAACGTGGGATTGCATGGAAATCTCAGGTTCCAGGCCCGAACCTGCCGGCACGCTTCGTGCAATATCCATTTCCCGATCCACAGAATTAGACCAGTGTCTTCGGCCGCCGATATAAATCCCCCGGGCATCACCAGTCCAAACGCCGGGCGCTGCCAACGCACCAGCGCTTCGAATCCTGTGATGCGAAAATCGCGCAGCGCCACGATTGGCTGGTAGTGGACGACGAACTCTGCGCGTTCCGTAGCCCGCCGGAGATCGGTTTCCAGCCGGAAGCGTCCTGCTGCCGTGGCATGCATCGAGGGGTCACACATTTCGTAGCGCGCCTTGCCGAGGGTCTTGGCACGGGCCATGGCGGTATTCGCATCGCCCAGCATGTCTTCCGCAGCGCTGTAACCGGTGCCGCTGAAGGCAATCCCGATGCTGGCGGTGGCAAATACCGCTTGCCGATCAATAAAAAATGGAGCTTGGATGCTTTGCAGAATTCGTTCCGCCACGCGGATTCCCTCGCCCGCATTCCGGATGTTATCCAGCAAGATGGTGAATTTGTCGCCTCCCAGCCTCGCCAGTATGCCGCCTTCATCCTGTGTTGCGGTCATTCCCCCCGTTTCCGAAGAACGAACCATGGCGTCATCTCGCCGGATGGAGTCGAGCAGCCGCTCTGCAATCTGCACCAAAAGCCAGTCTCCGGCGGCGTTTCCGAGGCTGTCGTTCACGATTTTGAAGCGATCCATGTCCACCGATAACACCGCAAATTCATAGTCCGGGTGGTGCATTCCCCAACTAACGCACAGCGCCAATCGCTCCAGAAAAAAAGCGCGGTTGGGGAGCTGCGTGAGGGGGTCGTGAAGTGCCTCATAGTTCAATTTGTCTTCCAGATTCAGGATCCGTTCACCCGAGCGCAAGCGGGCCTTCAGTTCTTCCGTGTCCCACGGTTTGATTAGATAGTCGTCCGCGCCTGCTTGCAGCCCGCTTACGACGTCCTCCTTGGAGTCTCTCGTAGTGAGCAGAATCATGTAGATGTAGGGATATTCGGAGTGCCTGCGTATCTCGCGGCATACTTTGAGCCCGTCAGGCTCGGGCATGAGCCAGTCCAGCAGGGCCAGCCGCGGGCCGTCTTTGCTGGCGAGACACTCGAGGGCCATCTGGCCGTTCGCGACCGCAACGACACCGTAACCGGCCTGCTCCAATGTTTTTTGCAGGAGACGCCGCGTGAGCAAGTCATCGTCGGCAATGAGGATTCTCATAGGGCCGCGTTTTCCTGCCGGCTTTGATCTGAATGGGATGAGCGGCCTCTTCAGATTTTGCTGCGGTTCCAAACGGCCGTCTGAGGGTGTGAAGATCTTCATGTTGTCCCCGGCGAAACGGCATTGTTCAGGCGTTTGTTGCCCGCTATTCCACGCGAATAGGCAGTCTCGGAACAATCCAAGGCATTCACCCATATAACTGTTCGCACGAATTTCATTGTGTCCGCCAATTCTGCGTGAACCTGAATCTTGGGAGTTTTTTCTTTCATTCGTCCTCTCGCAGGAGAATCCGCCGACAATGCGCCGCCGCGCGCCCAAGCAGGTTCTCGAATCTCAAAAAAGGAATTGGCGGCTCTTGACTTCACTGAGCTGAAAGAGAGGGGGAGACAGCTCGAAACGCCGCTACTTACTTGAAGGGACTTACAGTATCCAACGCCGGCAATGCTAAGGGTCAATGCATTTATTCAATCGGTGTCCCATGCGGTAGCCCCAGCTTCCCGGTCCACGCATGGTCGCTCATCATAGGGCATCCCTGATCTTTACCAGATCGTGTTCATAGTAAAGCAGCTGCACGCCTATCCCCGAATGTCCCTGGGGCATGTTCTTCGACTCAATGTGAGTAACTCGGCCTGTGAATCGCCGCATACCAGCCTTTACTCCGGTGACCCGCTTTGGCATTTCCAGCAGGACTTCCACGGCTTCACCGACACTTAGGACGATGTCTGTGGCAAAGTAAACGCCCCTCGTCGATATATTCATTGCTTTTGCTTGGTGGGCGCCTCCTGATGGCGTCTCCATGCGATGAAAGGACAGCGCGGTATGTAACTTGAAACGTGGCGTGATTCGGTGCTCGGGTACGACCATGCCTTCTCCTTCTTTCGCCTGTGAAGGGTAAGGCAGGCAGCGTCAATCTGGTAAAGGGGAGATCAATGTCGCACGGCAACGGTGCAAAAGCTGTCCCAAACTAGACACTTTGAAAATTTTCGAGATTCTCCTCATTGCGACTCCCCGTTATGTACGTGAGCTGTAAATCTGGAGTGGAATAGCTTGGCTGTGACGAGCACCGGATAGGCTGGCCTCCGGTCCACCCCGAATCCTTTGCTTCAAACTCCGTCAGATGGTGTTATGCTCCTGCGCCATGCGTCGCCGCGAATTCCTTACTTTGTCCGCTGCCAGCATCGGCGGAGTGCTCGTCTACTCCCTTGACCGCAAAGTTTCCCGGCTTTCCGCGCAAACAAAACAGTCTATTCGCATTCCTCTTCGATTTTTCTCTCAATCGGAAGCTTTGATTGTCGCCGCTGCTTCCTCTCGAATCTTTCCGAGCGATGAAGCGGGTCCCGGCGCGCACGAGGCAGGAGTCGCCGCATACATCGACCGCCAGTTGGCCGGACCTTGGGGCCGCGACCGCCATCGCTACACCAAGGGACCCTTTGAAGAGAACGCCCCCGTTGAGTTCGGTTACCAAGGTCAAGCCACTCCGCAGCAAATCTATCGCCAGGGCCTGAAAAGCTTGGCGGGATTCGATCGTCTGGAGCCCGCGGAGCAGGATCAGAAACTGAAGCAGATCGAAACCACTGTGTTTTTCTCGCTGCTCCGGCAGAACACCATCGAAGGTATGTTCTGCGATCCAATTCATGGCGGAAACGCGGACATGGTCGGCTGGCAACTGATCGGCTACCCGGGCCCCCGCATGAGCAACCTTGATGACGTGGACAAACACTTCGGTGAAGCATTCCGCCCGAAACCGGTCAGCTTGCGCCAGGCCACCGGTCG
>Ga0307471_100001161_pt1 | contig 14262 bp, 12 predicted proteins | sample atmos_gasesAM3C__2_FD_204566 | JGI IMG/M metagenome (GOLD analysis project Ga0307471, IMG submission 204566) | Hardwood forest soil microbial communities from Morgan-Monroe State Forest, Indiana, United States - atmos_gasesAM3C_515 | ecosystem: Environmental > Terrestrial > Soil > Temperate... | reverse complement strand
CCATCGTAGAGAAGCTATCGCGCTGCCGGCAGACTTTGGAAAGGATTCAGCCGGGTTGCACTAAACCACGTACGCGAAAAGCGAAACACTGAGTTGTCCAGTTATTTTTCGGACACTACACTAGCTCCTGGGAAGTCTGCCGCAGAGCGGCTTCATTCAAGTGGCGTTACCGGAAAGTGACCCACTACCGGCGCTGACCCGCGATAGACTTGTCGCCGTCCCCATAGCATAATTTAGGGTCATCATCTCTCGCATGCGCGAGACCATCTTTTCTGAGGAGGAAGAATGAGTCTTTCCCCAAACATACCGGATCCACAGGAGTCCTATCACTACGACAACGTTGGGACACCACGTTGGATCGCCGTTCTGTTCGGCGTTTTGTTTGCCGCCCTGGCCGTGCTGGCCTACGCCGGCTATTCGGTGCAGTCACGTCTCGAACAGGAGTTTTCCAAAGCCGAGGATCGCAATAAAATTCTGACCGCACAACTCGACCAGGCCAATACGCGCCTGGCCGACCTCAAGGGGCAGATGGAGGTGACTTCCCAGAAGATCGGGATGACCCAGGCGGAATTGGCCGATGCCAAGAGCCGCGCCGAATCCATTCGCAAGCAACAGACGGCTTCGGACCTGAAACTTTCAGAGCAAATTACCGAAGCCCAAAAGGAAAGTGAAGCCAAAATCGGCGCTGTTGCCACTGATGTGACCGGGGCCAAGAAGGACATTGAGACTACGCGCACCGATCTCGAAGCCACCAAGTCCAAACTCGACCGCGCTACCGGCGACATGGGCGTCATGAGCGGCCTTATCGCCCGCAACCACGATGACCTCGAAGATCTCAAGCGCCGCGGCGACCGCAACTACTACGAATTCACCCTGCAAAAGGCCAAGACGCCGCAGCATGTCGGTCCCGTGCAATTGTCCCTGAACAAGACCGATCCCAAGAAATCCAGATACACCATGACCGTCCTTGCCGATGACAAAGCCATCGAAAAGAAGGATAGAACCTCCGGAGAGCCGGTGCAGTTCTACGTCAAGGGATCCGCAAAACTGGCGCCGTATGAAATCGTGGTCTTCGACGTGGGCAAGAATCAGATCACCGGCTACCTGGCCACGCCGAAGGACACCGGCTCGTCGGCGCCGGCCCCGGCCGCAGCGGCCAAACCCTGATTCTCCCGGTGCTTTTCAGGCGCCTGGTCCATCGTCCTGCCTGGATGGATGGACCAGCCGTTTGTGTTGTTGTGCGGACTTTAGACTGTGAATCCGATTCGCCTCTCTGTTGCCCTACCCCTTTTGCTTTTCTCACTCGCCCTTCGAGCTCAGGAACCATCCCAACCCATTCTTATCAACGTCGAGCGAGTAAATGTCGGCGTCATCGTCACCGATTCTCACGGCAAATTTGTCGAGGGGCTTCGCTGCAAGGATATGCACGTTTTCGACAACGGCACCGAACAACCTATCACCGAGTTTGCTTCTGTCGAGGAACCCGCCCAGGTTCTTCTTCTCCTGGAGGCCGGCCCAGCCGTCTATTTTTTCCAGGACTCCAACCTCTTTGTCGCTGAGGCTCTTCTCAGCGGCCTCTCTGCCGGGGACCAGATCGCCGTTGCACGCTACGCCCAGGCCCCGGCTACGCTGCTGAATTTCACGCCGAATAAACAGGCAGCGCAGGCCGCTCTGGACCAGATTCGCTTCAATCTCGGCTTCGGCCAGCTGAATTTATCGGCCAGCCTGCTCGGCGTATTGGAATGGCTGGTTCGCGTGCCGGGCAAAAAGACCATCGTGTTGATCTCAACGGGCGTGGACACCTCGTCGCCAACCCTGATCGAAGCCTTGCAGCAAAACCTCCGGGTCCTCGATATTCGCATTCTTGCCATTTCCATGAGCGGACCGCTGCGCAATGGCAAGCAGGGCGACAAACGCGCGGCGCTACAAGTTCAGCAAGGCTTCGAAGATGCCGATGCCCGCCTCCGGTCCCTTGCCGAGGCTACCGGCGGCCGCGCTTTCTTCCCTGAAAACGCCAAAGCCTTTCAGGATATTTACCGCCAGATCGCAGAATTGGTGCGGCACGAATACAGCCTGGCTTTCACCCCACCTAAAGCCGATGGCACAGTGCATTCCATCGATGTCAAAGTGGATTTTGGCATTGCCACCGGAACTGAGAAAACGCCGGACTATCGGGTGGATCACCGCAACGCTTATCTGGCCCCGAAACCACCTCAGTAACGCATGGACCCGCAACGGCAGTACGGCAATCTCTTACTCAAATTCCTTCAACGTGCGCGCCATTTCGCGCAATCGTTCGTCCACTCGGGCAAACACGGTCCCGGCCTCGAAAGTTCCGTCTCCGTTCCGCGTGCCCGCGCGGCAGCCTGTCAGCAACTCCACTCCCTGCTCCACACGGTTCACTGGCCAGATGTGAAACTTTCCCTGGGTTACTGCTTCCAGCAAATCCTCTCGCAACATCAAGTCTTCTACGTTTGCCTGCGGGATCATTACCCCTTGCGTTCCGGTTAATCCCTGGATCCGGCAAGTATCAAAAAACCCCTCGATCTTTTCGTTCACGCCACCGATGGCTTGTATGTCGCCGCGCTGATTCATCGAGCCGGTCACGGCAACGTCTTGCCGCAGCGGTAGTTCGGAAAGCGCCGAAAGCAGCGCATAGATCTCGGTCGAGCTGGCGCTGTCCCCATCGACGCCGGAATACGATTGCTCGAAACAGATACTGGCGGCCAGCGAGAGCGGCTTGTCCTTGGCAAAGCAGCTTCGCAAATAGCCCGCGATGATCTGCACGCCCTTGTCGTGGAATCTGCCGCTGAGATTCGCCTCGCGCTCGATATTGATCAGGCCGGTCTTGCCCAGCGCGGCGCTGGCGGTAATGCGCACGGGCTTGCCGAAGGAATAGCCTCCAATCTCCATGACGCTCAACCCATTCACCTGGCCCACGCAGGACCCGGCAACATCCACAAGCAGGGTGCCTTCTTCAAACATCTCGCGGATGCGCGTCTCAATCAGATTGTGCCGCTCCATCTTCGAAGCGATTGCCGAGCGCACGTGCGCCGCTCGCACTACATTTTCCCCCGCGGCGGCGGAAGCATAATGCGCTTCACGGGCCAGGTCGGCGATGTCTACGAACCGCGCGGTTACCTTGTTCCGGCGGCCCGCCCGGCGTACCCCGTATTCCAGGATGGCCGCAAACGCCCCGCGATCGAAGGGAAACAAATTCTCCTTTTCACTCAGTCCGCGCAGCCGCCCGGCGTATTCCTCGATCACGCCGTCGCTCATCGGCATTTCTTCGTCAAATTCCACGCGGACCTTGAAAATCTTGCGGAAGTCTTCCTCATAGTCATAAAGGACTTCATAGAGGTCGCGGTCGCCAATGAGGATCACTTTCACGTTGATGTCTACAGGTTCCGGCTTCATCCCGGTATTGGCAAACGGAAAGAGCGATTCCAGCGGCTGTATCTCCAGGCGGTTGTGGTTCAACGTCCGCTTTAGTGCGCGCCACACCCCGGGTTCAGACAGCGCTTCAATCGAGTACGTAATCAGGAATCCGCCGTCGGCACGCAGCAGCGATCCGCCCCGCAGGTCCATGAAATCGCTGGTCCAGCCGCCGCGCGTGTCGTAAGTGCGCTGAATCGTTCCGAACAAATTCGCGTAGGTCGGCGTGGTCTCAAAAATCACCGGCGAATCTTCTTCGCTGTTGTGCGCCAGGATGACATTGACGCCGTACACGCGGAAGGGGTCGCGCTCCGGACCCGGAATCCTCTGCTGAATCTCCGGCGGTTCCGCCGCTTGCTCTTCTTCTCCCTCGCGCTCCTTGAACGGCCCGAGGTTGTCCAGCAGATGATGGCGCACTTCTTCCAGGTATTCCGACACGCCATCACCCGGATATTTTTCCTTTAACTCCTCGATCACTCCATCCACCAGAACCGACGCGGCTTCCTGCTCGAGATAGCTGAGTTCGCTGGCCAGCTCCCGCGAAAGCGTCAGCGTTTTCCGGTAGACAACCGTGAATTCCGAGCGGAACTGCTCGTACTTTCGTTCGATTTCTTCGGCTACGCCCGTCTCGAGTTTCCCCTCATGCACCATCTTCGAGATGTCCTCGATCGGCACCATCTGCCCTTCCAACACAGGAAAAATCTCCGGTAACGCCACCGCGCCCACCTGCATGTGTCCCAGCGCAAACTGGTCGCGCGCTATTCGCCGGGTGAAGTCGTCCATCAACTCCTTCTCGCGCACACTGAACCTCTCCACGATGCGGCCTTTTTGCCGCTGGAACGGTTCGCCCTCGAATACTTGCGGAATCCGCCGCCGCAGGAAATCCACACCCGCCTGCATGTCTTTTCTAAATGTGTTCGCGGAGCCGCGCGGCAGGGATAGCAGGCGCGGACGATCCGTGGTCTTGAAATTATTCACGTAACAGCGGTCGAGCGAAGGCTTGGTTGCGGGATGCAGATCCTCGATCATCTGGGCAATGGTGCCGCCACGGCTCGTTCCTGCCAACCCGCAGACAAACACGTTATATCCTGGCGCAGACAGTTCCACACCCATCTTGAGCGCCCGCAACGCGCGCTCCTGCCCGACGAATCCTTCGCGCTTGGCAGCTTGCGCGGTCGTCTCAAACGGAATGCGCGAAAGTTCGCATCGCCACCGCAGTTTGCCCGGAGGCAGTTCTGTCAGGTCGGTCTTCGAGTTGATGTCGATTCCACTCATTCGAGCGCGTACTCTAGCACAGAGCGAACCACCCGGCAGTGATTTTAGCCACCGGTGTTGTTGTAAAGACCAAACTCTATTTTGCCGCAGCCACCTGTTTAACCTGGCAGCCAGCTGGCTCTGTTGACATCCCTTCTCAGTTTCGCGTCACACTAGAATTGTCATCCCGAATCTCCGCGGTGTTTGCGGGGTGAGGGATCTGCTTTTCGCTTTTGCCGCCCCCCATCGCAAGGATTTCAACAGAGCCCAGCCACCTCATAAATGGTTTTCAGGGCGTCGGAGCTTTGGTTCACCCTGAGTCTCGAAGGGCTCCGACATCAAGATTCCCAAAAATCCGGGCTTTCGCGCCTTTTGCGTCCCGGTGCTTTCTACCGGGAAGCCCCTGAGGAAACGCTTCCCTCATGCTGAACTCCGGAGGGAGCAGGGGAGGCGGTCTTCACACCCTGATTGTTCCCATCAAAGGAACATCTCTGCGCCTACGCCGTCCTCTTTTCCAGTTGGTCGCGGTGCTCCATATAAACCCGCAAGACGCCGAGGGCCGCCGCCATGATCGTCGGACCCGCCAACAAACCCAATAATCCAAAAGTCTGCAATCCTCCCAGAATGCTGATAAACAGGAGCAGATCGTTCAGCTTCGTCCTGTTGCGCATCAGCAGCGGCCGCACGAAATTATCCGCCAGCCCGGCGACTCCTCCGCAGATCCCCACTAGAAGTAACGCCTTTCCCCATTGCCCATTGATGGCTAGCCATGCGGCCGCGGGTACCCAGATCAGCGCTGATCCCACCACCGGGACAATGGAGAAAAAGGCTATCAGCACGCCCATAAAAACAGGCGCGGCCAGTCCCGCCAGGGCAAAAGCCAATCCGCCCAAAACTCCTTGAATCCCGGCAATGAGCAAGGCTACGGCAACGCTGGCGAAAATCAGGTCGCGGGATTCTCCCACCATGTCTTCCTGAATTTCACGGTCAAACGGCACTAGGTGCCGCAGCGCTCGGAGGATTTTGTCGCCGTCGCGAAACATGAAAAACAACGCAAAAAGCAAAATGAACAGATGCACGAAAAACGTGAACAGATTCTTCAGCAACGCCGCCAGATTCGAAGCCAGATAGGACGCAATCTTCTCCGCTCCTTGCCGCAGCGGCCCGATAATATCGATCTTCTGCCAGGATTCCGGAAGCCGTTCGCGCAGCCAATCGGCAAAATGCGTCGGATGCGCAGAGGCTCCACTGCTAACTAGCTCCTGAATCCGCGCCGAAGCCTCCACGGCCTCACGCGCCGCGAACAACAAAACGAACAGGACGGGAACGATCAGCAGCAGAGTGACTCCAATCGTGCATGCCAAAGCCCCCCATGTCGGGCCCACTCGCTTGGCAACCTTTTCATACACGGGAAAGAAAAATATGGCGAAAACTGCGGACCAGGCCAACGGCACCAGAAACGGCGCTACGATCAGGAACACCAGATAGCCGAGCAACAACAGGGCGCCATAGGAAAGTACCGTAGTCAACCGGTCACTGGTCGTCGTGTTCCATTTGGCTTGTGTCATCTGCGTTATATACTCTACCCAGTTCCGGTGCCGGAGGGACCCGCGGGTCTCTTACGTCTTCAGGTCGTCCGCGCCCGAGGATCCCGATACGGTATGTCACTTCGTAACATTCCGTTTACGTACGCGCAGGCGCGCCTCCTTGCTGTACTTGCTTTAGTCAATTTTGTCAACTTCGCCGATCGCCAGGTGCTGAACCCCCTGGTTCCGCTGCTGCGCCAGCACTTCGGTGTGAGCGACGCGCAGCTCGGTTCGTTGCAGATGATTCTCCTCGTCGTGCTTGCCCTCGCCAGCATTCCTTCCGGCTATCTGGCCGATCGCTTCAACGAGCCCAAAATCATAGCTGCCGGCGTGTTGTTCTGGAGCCTCGCCGCCATCGGTAGCGGGTTGGCTCCCACCTTCACGGTTTTGATTGTTGCTCGCGGGCTCGTCGGTATCGGCGAAGCGGCTTACGCTCCCGCTGCCCAGTCGCTAATCTCCGATTCCTTCCCCCGGGACAACCGCGCTCTCGCGCAGGCCGTCTATGCTTCTGGCATGATCTTGGGGGGCGTTACCGGCCTGGCTTTAGGCGGAATCATGGGCGAGCGCCACGGCTGGCAGCATGCCTTCATCATCATGGGCGTTCTCGGATTGCTTCCCGCGCTTTCGGCACTCAAGCTCAAGGAGCCGCCGCGGCGGCCGCGCTCCGAAGTTGTCGCCGTGAGTCAACTGCTTCGCGTGCCCGCGTTCGTGGCCATGATCGTCGCCGGCATTTGCGTCACGTTTTCCAGCGTATCGTTCGTCACCTGGGGCATTGATTACGCCACAAACTACAAGAACTTCAGTCTCAAGGAAGCCGCCCTGTCTCTAGCCATCATCGCCCTGCTCTCCTCGGTTTTCGGGGCACTCGCGGGAGGCTACTTCGCCGATCGCCTCCAAAGACGTTTGAGCTATGGGCGCGTGCTGGTTATCGCCTGCGCCTTCCTGGCCGCTACGCCGTTCCTCCTGGTCGCGATTCAATCGGAAGAGAAATGGATCGTGCTGGCGGGATTCTTCGTGGCCATGTTTTTCATGTCCTGGTATCACGGGCCAGTGACGGCGGTAATTCATGACCTCACGCCGCAGCGCGCGCACGCCACCGCGATCGGCGTGTACATGTTTGCCACGCAGCTTTTCGGCGCCCTGGGTCCGCTGTTTATCGGGCGCATTTCCGATATTAGCGACCTGCAGATCGGTCTGCAGGCCACCACGGCGGTGTTGGTCTGCGGCGCCCTTCTCTTGCTCCTGGTGATTTATTTCATCCGGCGCGACGGTCTGCACCATCCGCGCCTGGCTTCCTTCCGCGCTGAAGACGTAGCCCGCTAGCTCGCTCGACGCGCAGACGTCTTTGTGGCCGCCGCTTTTTATTCCGAACACGGAGAGCGGCTGAAGCGGGCCATTCCGGGGTTTGCACTCGCCGCATTTTCACGATTTACGACGATCCCTTGTTACTTGATTCCCGCCAACGCAATCAAGCGCTTCATCTTCCAGCCGCTCGCGCAAAAATTCCGCCGCCACAAAACTCGCTTCCCGATCCGTCAGATCGCGTCCCGCCTTTTCCCGGAATTCCACAAAAGCGGTGTGCGTCAGGCCCACGATCCGGCCTTCGCCATCCACGATGAACTTCGCATCAATCGTATCGCTGTGCCGCGTGGCAATCGCATTCCAGATGTGTGAAAAACTGCAGTGATACACATGGCCGCTCAGTTTCGAGGTGACTTCAAAAGCGCCGATGAACTGGTTCATCGCGCCGGTGTTCGCAAGCACGGGTACGCTGGGCACGTTTCTCTCCTCGTTTCGCGGCATTCGCGCGCATAGCTAGTGTTCAATACGCCCGCTCCCCTGTCAATCTTGCCCGCTCTTCGGGATCAAATCCCACGATTAGAATTCCATCCGCGCCCTTCAGTCTACATAGACTGCGAATGGCAAATGCTTTGTCAGGGGGCCGACCAAACCACTTTCTTGACCTTGTCGAACAGCACGATGGACGGTGTTGTGCCCCGGGTATCCACCCATTCCGAAGAGACTTTGCCGGCAGCGTCTCGGAAACTGATCGTTCCCATCGCTTTTTCTACGGACATCGAAGCCTGCGGCCCTCCGGCCTCATCCCAGAAATCGAGCCCGGTGGAATCGTGGGAGACGGAGAAGGAGGCGCGGGGCCGCTTGTCGGCCAGATCGATTCCGTAAAACTCTTTCGAAATGCGCAAGAGGATGTGCGCGCCATTTTCCCAGCGCGTCAGATAAAGAGATGGCTCGTCCCCGCCATCAAGGCTCGCCACCGGGAGATCCTTGTTATCAAAAAAAGTAAGAGAAGGCTTTCCTTTGGCGCCTACACCCAGTTTGGCCACCATCTTTCCGTTCGTATCCATGAGGTGAAAGGCGTTGGCCTGCACCACCTTGCCGGGTTTCGCCTGACCCATCAGCACGCCAGTCGCGGCAATCAACAGAACGGCGATTCCCACCCGCTTCATGCGCCGATTCTGGGCTTCGAGCTTTGCCACGCGCTCCGCAAGAGCCTCGAGCATCCGGTCGTGGGATTCCATGATTGCCTCCTGGCAATGCCTGAGCTGTGTTGTGCTAGTAGAACGACGAAAAGTCTAGCATGTGGGCTGCCGAGTTCCGCACGGGTGCGCTGAAGTGGTGCTCAAAGGAAGCACTCCCCTTCGGCAGGATTGCTGCTCTTTTTCGCGACGAGTGAACGGATTAGCGCGCGCTGAGCGCCGGCGCTTCCGCGTGTGTGTAGGAATGAATCGCCGCGCCAACTCCTGCGCCAGGCGACATGCGATGACCCTGATCGATTAGAACCTTTTCGAAGGCCGCGAGCAGTTCCAGGATGAAACCCTTCTGGCTGCAATGACCCATCGTGCCCAGGCGCCAGATCTGGCCTTTCAGTGCGCCAATCCCGCCGGCGATTTCAATATTGAATTCGTCCAGCAGTTGGTTGCGCGCTTTCAAGTCGTCGATTCCCGCGGGAATCATCACAGCAGTTACTGTCGGCAAGCGATCAGCCGGTTTTTCGACAAGTAACTTCAAGCCCATGGCCTCCACACCAGCGACAAGCGCATGTTGGTTCTGGCGGTGGCGTTCCCATCGTGCTTCCAGCCCTTCTTCCAGGACGATCCTCATCGCTTCCCGCAGCGCGTAGATCAGCGAGATCGGCGGTGTGTGGTGATAGAGGCGGTCCTTACCCCAATAATTCATCGCCGTGGACAGGTCGAAATACCAGCTTTGCACTTTCGTTTTGCGAACGCGGAAGGCCTCTTCTGCTCGCGGGCTCACGGTGATCGGCGACATGCCCGGGGGGGCGCTCAGCGCTTTCTGTGAGCCGCTGAAGCAAATATCGATTCGCTGCCTGTCAATGTTCAGGGGAACGCCCGCCAGCGTGGCGACGGCATCAACGACCAGCAAAGCCCCGCATTCATCCGCGACCTTGCGGAAAGGATCGATATTCGTCAGCACGCCGGAAGAAGTCTCTCCCTGGGCCAGGCCGATCATCTTGATCTTGCGGCCCTTGACCACTTTCCGCACGTCTTCGGCATCGACGGGCTTGCCATAAGGCGCTTCCACCAGATGAATTGTCGCAGGCGTGTGCTGGGCGATCACATACATGCGTTGCGAAAACAGGCCGTTGACGCAGCAGATGGCTTCGTCACCCGGCTCCAGCGAGTTCAGCACCGAGGCTTCAATGCCGCCCGAGCCCGACGCCGAAAGCGGAAACGTTACGCGGTTTTCCGTCTGAAAAATCTGACGCAGCAGTACTTGTGTTTCGTCCATGCAATGACGGAACCACGGGTCCAGGTGGCCGACGATCGGCGTCGCCAGGGCGCGATACACGCGCGGGTCCACGGACGATGGTCCGGGGGTCATCATCAATCGTGCCGGAGGATTAAGTTCACCAATAGGATTGGTCATGAGTTTACGCTCCAAGGAATTTCAATGAGCCCGCGGGTGCGTACTTCGGGGAGGCGCTGGAGTACGGCGGGAACTCTAGTGTGGCGCAGGAAAGGGTTGTGCGCAACGGTCAATTTGGACGCCCGGCTTACGGGGCCGTCAGTAGCACAGGCTTTAACCTCTGTCCTCCCCGCAGCTTGCATCTAGGTCTTGGGTTTGCTCAGCCTTAGGACTATCCCGCCCTCAATTGGGTTTAGTCTTCGTAGCGCTGGCTGCTTGCCCCTGAGTAGCGAAAGGGTTATGCCAGCCTCTTGGGGCGCTATTTGCTGTTGTAGGGGCACAAATCGTGCCCCTCCGGGCTTTGCGATTGGTTGTTTCTTGTGCGTGTTTCCCGCGGGTACCCCACATGCCGATTTTGCATGTGGGTCTTGGGTTACTTCAGGCCGCCGCGGCGTCAGCCGCCCGGCCCTCCGCAAGCACGTGATCAGGGACGCGGCGCAATTCGCGGACAATTCCAAACCACGACAAAACTCTCAAGGTGTAAAACGTAATATCGATCTCCCACCAGTAAAACCCCTGGCGCGCCGAGGCCATGTAGTGATGGTGATTGTTGTGCCAGCCCTCGCCGAGGGTGACTAGCGCAAGAAGCCAGTTGTTCTTGCTCGTATCCGCCGTTTCGAAACGCCGCTTGCCGAACAGGTGCGACAGCGAGTTGATGGTGAACGTTCCGTGCCACAACAGCATCGTACTCAAGCAAAAGCCCCAGAAAAACAGGCCCCACCCTCCTACCAGCCACATCGCAGCACCCAGGACCGTTGGCGGCACCATGTGGTACTTGTTAATCCACCGCAGCTCCGGAAATTTCGCGAAATCGCCAATGTAATCAAAGCGCGTGTCGTTGTACTTGTCGGACAAGATCCACCCGATGTGCGACCACCAGAAACCGAATAGCGTCGGCGAGTGCAGATCCAATTCCTGGTCCGAATAGCGGTGATGATGCCGGTGATGCGCCGCCCACCACAACACGCCCTTCTGCGAAGACGACATGGCCAAAAACGCCAGTACGAATTGAAACCATCGGCTGGTCTTGAACGACCGGTGCGAAAAATACCGGTGATAGCCCGCCGTCACGAAGAACATCCGCACTTCCAGGACTATCAGGCAGGTGAGTAGATACCACCAATGAAACGGAACAAAGAAAATTCCCAGTGCTGCGATATGAATGATTGCGAAAGGAATTGAAGTTACGATCTGAAGACGCGCCCCGTTGGGCAAAGGTACAGACCATGTTCTAGCGACTGATGCCATCCAGCTTGCTCCTGCACGGGGTTCCCGCGCTCCCTTGATCGACGCGCGCAAGAGACGAGCGATGCTCAGCGCTACGTACCGTAATTAAGTTTACGGGTCGCCACAAAGCAGGTCAATAGCCCGATCGAACAGGGTTTGCGCCAGGTGCGAGCATAGGAACATCGCGAAGACCTGTGCTATCGTGCCTGTGCATCGCCGCAAGGAGCCCGCATGGCGGAACGTCCCGTGTTGGTGGGTTTGATTCCTCAGGTGGTTGTTCTGGAGCCCGGTGACCAGGTCAGCTGGATCTCCGATGCGGGCAATCTTCGCGTCGAATTTGACACCAACCGTTGCCCTTTTTCTTCCAATATCTTTCAGGCTCCCGTCGGCATGCGCCTGCTCAGCGGGCCTCCCATCGTCGGGACCAAGGCCGGTTCCTACAAATACCGCCTCTGGCTCAACGATCAGATGGTAGGCCGCGGCGAAGTCATCATCCGCGATAAATAAAGAATGGAGCGCGGCCGTCCTCGCTCCCTCGTCTTGCACTACGTTACTTCTGTTTCGCGATGATCAGGTCCTTGATTTTGTCGTACGTGGCCTGCGGAATTATCTTCTTCTTCACCAGGTCGGTCTTCTTGGCGTATGGCCGATTCGCTATGATCTTTTGGGAATACGCCGCGCCAATTCCCGGCAGCGCATCTAATTGCTCTTTCGTCGCCGAATTAATGTCCAGGAGACTGCTGGAAGGGGCCGATGCTGCCGGCGTGGTAGGTGTTTTTGTCTGCCCCTGTGACATCGCCACACTCATTCCCAGGACGAGAATCAACGCGGCGAGCAGGGCTCGGGGACGATTTCTGTTCATGCATTTTCCTCCTTAAAATAAATGTATCGCTCGCATTTTCGGGTTGGCCAGAAGCTCTAGTTCTTCTCTGAAGCTCGATAACCTGCCTTGATGGCATCGGCTTCACTCATGTATTTCCCCTGCTTGGTCTTGCCGTAATACCGGCTGCCGGGCTTGTGGTATACGCCGGAATCCGTGTTGACCCAGACCATGCCGCTGCTGTTGGCTGGCGGCGTTTTTTCCGAAGCAGCAGCCGGAGTAGGAGCCGGCGTGCCGGCGGCAGACTTGACGGCCTTGGTCGTAGACGACGCGGCAGCGCCACCAGCCGCAGCGGTGCCAGTGGCGGCGGAACTGCCGGCGGCCGCTGCTGTCCCGGCACCATTTGTTGCTGCCGAGGAGGCTTCCGCAGTTGCTTTCTTCGTCTTGGTCTTGGTAGCAGTGGCAGCATCGCCGGCAGCGGTTGTGGTGGTCCCCGCCGTCTTCGTTGCCGCCGAAGAAGTCTCAGAGGCCGCCTTTTTGGTCTTGGATTTTGTGATCGTGGCAGAGTCACTAGCCGCTACGGAAGCTGCTGCTTCTGCCTTCTTTGTCTTTGAAGATTTCTTCGGTGCGGCAGTGTCGGCCGCGGATTGATCCGCCGTCTCGGTCTTCTTGGTCTTGGACGATTTCTTCGTTGTTGCAGACGAATCTGTCGCCGCTTGGTCCGAAACGCTCTTCTTCGATGTGGACTTGGAAGTGGCTGCCGCCGTGTCCGCAGTTGCAGTTTTGTCCGTGGTGCTCTTCTTTTCCTTCGACTTGCTGGTACTGGAATCGGTCTGGTCCCCGGGTTGTTGTGTCTGAGCGACTGCGCGCAGGGAGAGGTTTCCGGCTACGAGCAGAAGCGCACCCAATACCGCCAGATAAATCGTCTTACGAGTGCTTTTCATCTTCGAGAAGTCCTTTCGCCCGAAACGATCCACAGCGCCTGGCGGCACACTAAAAATCCGTGCTGCAGGGCGGGGGCAGGCGCAGGAAAAGATGGGTTCCGGGCTTACAAACTTGAATAGGCGGATGATGGAAGAGAAACGGGGCCAAGTCAAGCAGGAATGAGGTCCCCCAATCCGTCAGTAAGGTAGCAGCAACCGGCGTACACGGTCCGAGATTCTGGTTTGTGTAGGCACGAGGCGATGCCAGGACTCTTGGTTGAGGTTGCGCTAAGAGGGCGGGGTGCAGCGCCGATCCGTAAACCATCGGGCAACAGTTTTCCGAAGCGCCATCCAAAAGGGGCTCTGCAAATCCGTCGATAAGCTCACGCACCGAAGTTCACGTTAGGTCTGAAGCGGCAGGAATCGCAGGGCTTCCAACCACAGGACGATCCCGTCCGCCTCCCGGGCCAGCCGCAAGCGCATCTGTCGGGCGTGATGCACCAGCCGACCCGCCGTGTAGAAGATCAGAAATCGCAGTCGCTTCGGGCGGGCCCGCAATAAATCTGCGGGCAACGCCAAACGCTTCAGAGCCGTCAGCACGTTGTAGGCGATCACCGCCAGCCGCAACCAAGCAGCGTTGGCCCCAAAGTATTTCGACGGCAGCACCCCAGTCGCTAACTCATTCTTCAGCACATCGTGGACCCCTTCGATCGTGCCGGCTTTTTCTCGATGCCACTCGATCAGTTTCACCGGCTCCCAGTCCCAAATGTTGCTGAGCACCGCAAAGTGTAAGACGCTACTGCCGTCAGCAAACAAGGCCCCCTGCCGCTTCCGCAAGCGGATAGCCACGTAGCGCAGCGGTTTCGCCCCTTTCGGTTCCAGCCCCTCGTTCGAAACGAATACCACCTCGGCGCATTCGCGATCCACATCCGGCTCCGGCTGGCCGTAAGCTTTCCATCCTGACTCCGGAACTTCCAGAATCGCCGCGTGTAAGGCCTCACTCATCCGTGCGCTGACCGCAAAACCAATGAATCCCGCCGGTCCGCCTTCGCGTTTCTCGTCCAACAGC
>Ga0307471_100001158_pt1 | contig 14271 bp, 10 predicted proteins | sample atmos_gasesAM3C__2_FD_204566 | JGI IMG/M metagenome (GOLD analysis project Ga0307471, IMG submission 204566) | Hardwood forest soil microbial communities from Morgan-Monroe State Forest, Indiana, United States - atmos_gasesAM3C_515 | ecosystem: Environmental > Terrestrial > Soil > Temperate... | reverse complement strand
ATGTGGTTTGCCCTTGCCAAGACCGAGGAAGAGGCACTGTGGGCATGGCGTGTGGCAACAGCCTTCGGGGTTCTTTGGATTCCGATTTTATTCCACCATTTCGTCCATGAGTTTTGCGAACTGCCTAGGAAGAGATCACTAGTTCTCCCTTATGTTTTCGGGGTTCTCATCTTCCCCACCATCTTCACGGACCAGTTTTTCTCAGGTGTTCGCTTGGCCTTTTCATCCTTTTACTATTCCCTTCCGGGCCCTCTCTTTCCTCCCTTCACACTCTGGTGGTTCGGGATGGTCATCTATAGTCATTACGAACTCTACAAAGCCCATCGTTGCATGCCAGCTCAGAAAAGACACCAAATCGAATACTTCTTTTTGGCCACAGCCATCGGCTACACAGGAGGCTCATTAGGCTTTTGGCCGATTTACGGCGTTGATCTCTATCCCTATGGAAATTTTGCTGTCGTCCTCTACCCGATCATTATGACTTATGCCATCGTCAAGTACCGGCTTATGGATATCACGGTGGCAATGGAGAAAGGGCTCACCTACCTGCTTCTCCTAATCATCCTATTGGTCCCCTCCTCCGTCGTTCTTCTGATGGCCCAGGAATCTTATTTCGGCACGATTAGCTATCCCTTTTCATTGACTGTGTTACTGTTGTTCGCCCTCATGCTACTCGGAGCCTACAAGATCAAAGGCGAAGCTCAGGTTGCGATCGCCCGGATGTTCTTCAGGGAACGGTACGACACATACGAGACCTTATCGAAATTCTCAAAAGCCCTGGTCAAGATCCTGGAACTGAAAACCCTCATCGAGGAGATCGAGCGCACGCTCGTCACCGTCCTGGGTGTTGAGACCGCGACGCTCTACCTTTTCAACAAGGAAAGGAACGTGTACGCGCCGGTGTCTACCTACGGCCCCGGTCCTTCAAGTGGGGCCTGTATCCCCTTGGCTGCTGATGCCGAACTCCCACGCCACCTGGCCATGGGACAAACCATTCTGGTCAGAGAAGAGATGGAGCACTTCTCAGGCACCGAGGAGAAGCGCACTCTCATTGACGTCCTCCTGAGAATCAAAGCCGACGTGTGCATTCCCTTCGTCAACAAGAACGCCTTGATCGGGTTTTGCGTCCTGGGTCCCCGGACGACTCGCCAAATGTACTCCGACCAGGATCTCAGCCTGTTGACGATGCTGGCGCAGGCTGCTGCCATCGCCCTGGATAACGCGGCCCTGTATGAGGAGCTGAAGCACTCGCGGTCGCTTGTCCAGCGAACGGACCGCCTGCGCTCCCTGGAGACGATTGCGGGCGGCTTCGCCCACGAGGTCCGCAACCCCTTGACGTCCATCAAAACCTTCATCCAGCTCACGCCGGAGCGCAAGGACGACCCGGAATTCATCGGCCACTTCAGCACCGTGGTGGCGGAGGATGTCGCCCGGATCGAGCGATTGATCCAGGAGATCTTGGACTACGCGCGCTACATGCAGCCCAAGTTCCAGGAAGAAGACATCAACGTCATCGTGGAATCCTGCCTGTATTTCGTCAGAATCAAGGCGGACTCGAAGGCGGTCTTGGTGAAGAAGGACCTGGCCTCCGATTTGCCCTCAGTCTTGTTGGATCGCCAACAGATCAAACAGGTGCTGCTCAATCTCTTCATCAACGCCATCGAAGCCATGGGCGACGGCGGCGAGTTGATCATGCGCACCCACCGGCTCTCCAAAGCCCCTGGCGACACCTGGGTCCAGATGGAAGTGACGGACACCGGCTGCGGCATCCCCCAGGCCGACCTGGAGCATATCTTTGACCCGTTCTACACCACCAAGCACGAGAGCCAAGAGCGTGAAGGGACCGGCCTGGGCTTGACGATCGTGCACCAGATCGTCCAGGAGCACGGGGGGCACATCGAAGTCAAAAGCGAGTTCGGCCGCGGGACGACGTTCCTCGTGAACCTGCCGGCCGTTCCAGTACGGGTGCTGGACGCCCAGATGGAAACGCGCGGCGTATGAAGAAACGGGTCCTGGTAGTCGACGACGAGCCGGGGATACGCGCCTCCCAGCAAATGACCCTCGAGCCGGCCTACGAGGTCCTGTGCGCCACAAACGCGCAGGAAGGCCTGGCCCGGTTCCGGCAGGAACTTCCCAACCTGGTGCTTCTGGATGTGGTCATGCCCGGGTCGGACGGGCTCGGGCTCTTGCAGTCCATGCGGTCGGAGGACTCCACGGTTCCCGTGATCATGCTGACCGCCGTCAAGACAGTCAAGACCGCCGTGGAAGCCATGAAGATCGGCGCGGCCGATTACCTCACCAAGCCGTTCGACGTCGAGGAACTCCGCATGATCGTGGCCAAGGCCCTAGCCACACAGGCACTGGAGCACGAGGTTCGCTACCTCCGCTCGCAGGTCCTGAAGTCGTACGCCTTCCACAACCTGGTGGGCAAGAGCCCGGCCATGCAGGAGATCTACTCCAAAATCGAGCAGGTGGCCGACACCCGCACGACCGTCCTGATCACCGGCGAGAGCGGCACGGGCAAGGAGTTAGTCGCCCGCGCCCTGCACTATAACAGCTCCAGGCAGGAGCGGCCGTTCATCGCCCTCAACTGCGCGTCCATCCCGGAGACCCTCATCGAGAGCGAGCTGTTCGGGCATGAGAAAGGCGCCTTCACGGGCGCTCTGGCGCGCCGGCTCGGCAAGGTCGAGCTCGCTCACGGCGGCACGCTGTTCCTGGACGAGGTCGGTGACCTCGGCATGCTCACGCAGGCGAAACTGCTTCGCTTCCTGCAGGAGCGGGAGTTCACCCGCGTCGGCGGAACCCAAACGATCAAAGTGGACGTGCGGATCATCGCCGCGACTAACAAGATCCTAGAGGATCTGGTCCCCCGGAAGGAGTTCCGGGAAGACCTGTACTATCGCATCAACGTGGCCGTACTCTCCATACCGCCCTTGCGGGATCGTCGGGAGGACATCCCGTTCTTGTCTAAGCATTTCCTCTCCAAGCGGCTGGAGGCAGAGGGACATCCACCGCTGGAGATCTCGAAAGAGGCGATGGAACTGCTGACGCGGTATCACTGGCCCGGCAACGTTCGCGAACTCGAGAACGTCATCGAGCAGGCCATCGTGTGGTGTCGCGGCACGGAGGTCACGACGGACCACCTCCCGACCACGCTCAAGACCGAAAGCCGGCATACCGGGCTACGACAGAGCGCACTGACCGGACAGGTCTCCCTGGAGAAAGCGGTGCAGGAATTTGAACGGGAGTTGATTCTCGATGCCCTGACGCGGACGGGCCATGTCCAGACTCACGCCGCGGCCCTGCTGGGCATCACCAGACGGATGCTCAAGTACCGAATGGATATGCTCGGGATTAAATGCCCGGATACGCAAGCTGCGCCCGGCCCCAAGGACGTGCCCTCGGCATGAGTCGTGATGGCGCAGGACTACAACGCACGAAATTTCCTGATTGGCCAAAGCTGTGATACAATACCTTTCTCGTTCAAATTTGTACAGGAGCGTCACTGTTTGCTGCTTGTCTCGATGTAGCGACGCAACGGAGCGACAGGGCATGTCAGCTTTGAGCGTATTGGGGAGCGCGGATTCTGAACATCTCGGAAGGCATGGCAGTTGCTAGAGGACAACGTTAGGATGTGCTTCCTCAGACACAGGAGACAGAGGTGCCGGTAGAGACTTCCCAGTTCCACGTTCCCAACGAGCGCCACCAAGCGGTCCGGGAGCGAGACTCGTCCAAGCCGACCATCCTGATCGTGGAGGACGAAGCCGGCCCGCGCGAAGCGCTCAAACTGATCCTCCGTCCCTTCTACAACCTGCATTCGGTGGACAGCGCAGAGGCCGCCCTCCACCTCCTGAAAGAACAGGCGATCGATTTGGTGACCCTGGACCTCAAGCTCCCGGGCAAGCAAGGAGCGGAACTCCTGCAGGATATCAAGCGCGATTACGAGCACGTGGAGGTCATCGTGATCACCGGCTACGGGAGCCTGAAATCCGCGATGGACGGGCTTCGGTACGGCGCGTCCGGCTATCTGCTCAAGCCGTTCAACGTCACAGAGTTGATTGCGATCATCAATCAATCGCTGGAAAAAAAGCGACGGCTCGAGGGTCTCCGGGGCGCGCTCAAGCAATTCGAGGACGCATGGCAGGGGCGGCATGACTCGTCCAGCGCGTGGAAGGCCCTGTCCGGCCTGCTAGCGGCCAAGGACCCGGAATTGGTCCGCCATTGTAACCGTGTGCACGGTTACGCCGCCCTGTTGGCGGACCGGCTCTCTCTCAGCCAGGAAGAACGGGAAGCGGTCCGGATCGGCGCCTTGCTGCACGACATCGGAAAGTTCGGCATTGACGAACGACTATTTTCGACCATCATCCGGCAGGGGGAACGCGAAGACGAGTTCGTTAAATTTCATCCTGAAGTCGGCGCTCGCATGGTCCAGTCGCTCGCCTTGCCTCCTGCAGTCAGTGAGATTATCCGCCACCACCACGAACGGTATGACGGGTCCGGCTACCCAGATGGCCTGAAAGGCGACGCCATCCCCTTCCTCGCCCGTCTGGTCGGGCTGGCCAACGCGTTTGATGAACTCTACGGGGAGAGACCCGAGAATGCTCCGTTGCCGCTCGAGGCGGCGAAGGACTACCTCCGTCGTCAGGCCGGTATCCTGTTTGATCCGTCGATGGTGAAGCAGTTCCTGAAGGACGGTCGCTAGCCAGTCGTCCCGCGTCTACTTCGTCTCTTGCCAGCTCCTCACCCGCCGCGTCTGTAACACGCCGTCGATCCGCTCGATGGCCTTGAGCACGCGTTCCAGGTGCGCCGTGTTCTGCACCTCCACGACGAAGTCGAGCTCGGCTTTCCGGTCCTCGCGCGTTGTGATCTCCGCGCGGCTGATGTTCGCGTCGGCATGAGTGATGGCTGCCGAGACGTTGGCCAACATCCCCGGCTTGTCGAGGGTGAGGGTTGTGATCTTGACGGACACGGTGGAGAGATGCGCCATATCCCAATCCACATCCACGAGCCGCGCCTTATCGTAGTCGAGCGCATCGAGGTTGGGACAGTCCACGGTGTGAATCGTCAGGCCGCGCCCGCGGGTGATGTAGCCGATGATCCGGTCGCCTGGCACGGGCTCGCAGCACTTGGACAGGTGCATCATGAGGTCGTGGACGCCTTTGACCTTGACGCCCTTATCCTGGGTCCCCGCGGCAGCGCGTTTCGCCACGGTCTTGTCCTCCGCTTCCGGAGCGGCAGCCACGGCCTCGGGGTTCCCCTCGTCGAGACAGAGCCGGTTGGTCACATGGATGGCGGAGACCCGTCCGTAGCCGATGGCCGTGAACAACTCGTCGACGCCGGGCAGGCCTGACTCCCGCGCAACCTCCTGGACGCGGGTGGTCTTCAGCAGCGTGCCCAACGCGACATTGTGACGGCGGAGCTCCCGCTCCAGCAGGCGCTTGCCCAGCTCCAGACCCCGCTTGGCCTCTTCCACCCGCAGCCAGTGCTTGATCTTGTTTTTGGCCCGCGGGGTCCGGACGAACTTCAGCCAGTCCCGATTGGGCACCTGCGCGGGGGACGTGACGATCTCGACCGTGTCCCCGCTGCGGAGCTGATATTTGAGCGGCACCATCTTGCCGTTGACCTTGGCGCCGCTGCAGCGATCGCCGATCTCAGTGTGGATGGCGTATGCGAAATCGATGGGCGTCGAGCCCTTCACCAGCTCCTTCACCGCGCCCTTGGGGGTAAAGACGTAGACCACGTCCGAGTAGAGATCCAGCTTGACGGACTCCATGAACTGCCGGTTGTCTGTGACATCCTGGTGGGATTCCAGGAGCTGGCGCAGCCACGTGAAGACGCGCTTCTCCGTCTCGTCGATCTCGCCCTGTTCCTTGTACGTCCAGTGCGCCGCAATCCCTTCCTCGCCGACCCGGTGCATCTCGTAGGTCCGGATCTGAAACTCCACGTGCTCGCCCTGGGGGCCGACCACAGTCGTGTGCAGCGACTGGTAATGGTTGGACTTCGGCACGCCGATGTAATCCTTGAAGCGGCCCGGGACTGGCCGCCACAGCGAATGGATGAGGCCCATAATGGCATAGCAGTTCATCTGGGTGTCGGTGATCACGCGGACGGCGGTCAAGTCGTAGACCTCGTCGAAGGAGACGCCTTGATGCTCCATCTTTTGGTAGATGGAGTAGAGGTGTTTGGGCCGGCCGGCCAGCTCGCCGACCAGCCCATGCTCGGCCAGCTTGGCCTTGACGACGGCGATGACCTGCTGGATGTACTGCTCGCGCTCCTCGATGCGCTTGGCCACCCGCTCGGCCAGCGCTGCGTAGACGTCGGGCTTCAGTGCCTTGAAGCAGAGGTCCTCCAGTTCGGCCTTCATCCAGCCGATCCCGAGCCGGTTGGCCAGCGGGGCGTAGATCTCGAGCGTTTCCTGGGCGACCGTCTTCTGGTGAGCCGGGCTCAGGTGCTCCAGGGTGCGCATGTTGTGCAGGCGGTCCGCGAGCTTGATCAGGATGACCCGGATGTCGTCCGCCATCGAGATCAGCATCTTGCGGAAGTTCTCGGCCTGCTTCTCCTCGTAGTTCTTGAAGGGGATCTGGCCGATCTTGGTGACGCCGTCCACGAGGCGGGCGATGTCCTTCCCAAATTCCGCCTCGATCTGCTCCCGCGTGCAGACCGTGTCTTCCACCGTGTCGTGCAGCAGCCCCGCCACGATGGCCGACACATCGAGCTTCAAGGTCGCCAGAACCTTGGCGACGGCCAACGGATGTTGCAGGTAGGGCTCTCCGGACCGGCGGACCTGGCCCTCGTGCGCCCGCGCCGAGAAGTCGTACGCGCGCCGGATCAGGTCCACTTGCGCGTTCGGGTTGTAGCGCTGGACCTGCTCGATCAGCTCGTGAATGCTGGTGGCGGTCGAAGTTCCCATACGACAAATCATAGTCGAGGGGCAGACCCGTAGTCAAACGCGGGGAAGATCGGACTTAGGGGAAACCGTATAGGAGGTTCTCGTGAGACAGACCGGCAACGCGCCGGTTAGGACGTAACCTTGGCGGGCAGGACCTTGAACCGTAACGTGCCGACCTGGTTCATGTCGTGACTCCCCGTCCCGATGAGAATCTCGACTTTGTAGTCGCCGAGGGGCCAGCCGTTCTTCGGTCGCTTCAGCGAGACATATCCGGATTCGTCCTCCGTCATCAGAATCATGGCGTCGGTGCCGAGGACGTGGTTCGAGGGCGTCCCCTCACCCCTTTCAACCACCCAGCGGCCATAGAGCTTGAACTCGCTATCGTGCTGCTGGAGGGAGAAGACGACGAAGATTTCGGGCACGTCTGCGGAAAACGTCTTCGTCGGCTTGACCGGCACAATCTGGAAACTGCGGGCCTGCCCCATGACCATCTCCTGGCCATGGGCCGTCACGATCGAGGAGAACATGCCCTCCGGGTGACGATCTTCAAAGCCGCTGTTGTCGAGCGGCGGCTGAGGAGCATCGGCAGGCTGGGCGAAGGTGGAAAACGGCAAGACAAGCAGCGCGGCGAGAAACGGGGGCAGGGCCTTCATTCACCGCCCTTCTGCACGTAGTTCTTGATGAACTCCTCGGCGTTCTCTTCCAAGACGTCGTCGATCTCATCGACGAGCTTGTCCATGTCTTCCTTGAGCTTCTTGCCCGCTTCGACGACCTTGGCGTTCGCCTTGGCCTCGTCCTTCGGCTGCGCGCCGCCCCGCTTGGTCTCGGTCTTTTTCTCCTGCTTTTCCATGCGGCCCTCCTCCACGAAGTCACGCCGGCAGAATCAGGTCGGCGTCTCGCTGAGCAGCCAACAATCAGCATACCTCAGAGCGGAAAGGCCCGTCAAGGCTGAGGGCTCAGACGATGAGCGACACGATCAGCAGCGCCACGATGTTGATGACCTTGATCATCGGGTTGATGGCGGGACCCGCCGTGTCCTTGTACGGATCGCCGACCGTGTCGCCAGTGACGGCGGCCTTGTGCGTGTCCGTACCTTTGCGCCCCTGTTCCTCGATGTACTTCTTGGCGTTGTCCCACGCGCCGCCGCCGCTGGTCATGGAGATGGCGACGAAGAGCCCGGTCACGATCGTCCCGAGCAGCACGCCACCCAGAGCAATCGGCCCGAGGATGAAGCCCACCAGAATGGGAGAGAGCACGGGGATCGCGGCCGGCACCATCATCTTCCGGATCGCCGCCTTCGTCACGATATCCACGCAGGTCCCGTATTGCGGCTTGCCAGTGCCTTCCATGATCCCCTTGATTTCTCGGAACTGGCGGCGGACTTCGGCGACGACTTCGCCAGCGGCGACGCCCACCGCCTTCATGCACAACGAGGCGAAGAGGTACGGCAGCATGCCGCCGAGGAACAGCCCCACCAGGACCTTGGGGTTCGACAAATCGAAGCTGCTCGTGGCCTGCTGCCCGCCGACCGCCCGGGCGAACTCGGCGAACAACACGATGGCCGCGAGGGCGGCCGACCCGATAGCGTAGCCTTTCGTGACGGCCTTGGTGGTGTTCCCGACCGCATCCAAGGGGTCCGTGATGGTCCGCACCTCCTTGCCCAGGTGCGCCATCTCGGCGATCCCGCCGGCGTTGTCCGTGATCGGGCCGAAGGCGTCGATGGCGACCACGATGCCGGCCATTGAGAGCATGGACACCGCCGCCACCGCCACCCCGTACAGGTCTGCCAGCGCGTAGCTGGCCATGATGGCCGCACTGATCACGACGACCGGCCATGCCGTCGCCTGCATGCCGACCGCGAGCCCCGCAATGATGTTCGTGGCATGCCCGGACTCGCTGGCTTTGGCGATCTGCTGCACCGGACTGAAACTCTTGGACGTGTAGTAGTCGGTGATGAAAACCAGCGCGAGGGTCACCACCAGGCCGATCACCGCGCAGCCGAAATAGGCAGCCCCGCTCACGTTTCCTATGCCGTCCATCAGCCAAGCGGTCGCCGGATAGAACGCCACGGCCGCCGCACCGCCGGCCCAGAACAGGCCCTTGTAGAGCGCCCCCATGATGCTTCCGCCCTCGCTCACCTTCACAAACCAGATGCCGAGGATCGTCGCGAAAATGGTGATCCCGCCCAGGAGGAGAGGATAAACCAGCGGCTCGGGAGCGCCCTTGAATAGGGTGAACCCGAGCACCATCGCCGCCACGGTCGTGACCGCATAGGTCTCAAACAGGTCGGCGGCCATGCCGGCGCAGTCCCCGACGTTGTCCCCGACGTTATCGGCGATCACGGCGGGATTGCGCGGATCGTCTTCAGGAATGCCCGCCTCGACCTTGCCGACCAGATCGGCGCCCACGTCGGCCGCCTTCGTGAAGATCCCGCCGCCGACGCGCGCGAAGACCGAAATCAGGCTCCCGCCGAACCCCAGGGATAGCAGCGCGTGCATCGCCTTGTCGGGGCTCGCTACGGCCGAGGCCACGTAATAGAACCCGGCGACGGCGAACAGCCCCAGCCCGATCAAGAGCAGGCCTGTCACCGCGCCGCCTTTGAACGCCACCTGCAAGGCCGCGTTCAGGCCGCCGTGCGCCGCCTGGGCGGTTCGGACGTTGGCCCGCACGGCGATTTTCATCCCGACGTACCCGGCCGAGGCGGACGCGACCGCGCCAATGAGGAACCCGACAGCCGTCAGGATGCCAAACTTGTCAGACCAGAACCCGGCCGCCCAGAGCACCACGAACAACCCCGCGGCCACGTAAGCGACCGTCGTGTACTGCCGGTTCAGGTAGGCATTGGCCCCCTCCTGGATGGCCTTGGCGATGGCCTTCATCTTCTCGGACCCCTCCCCCAACTTCAGGATCCACTGAATGAGGTACGCTCCATAGGCGATCCCGATAAAGGCCGCCACGACGGCAAACAGCACAACCCCTGCACTCCGGTCCATGAATTCAGTCTCCTCTTCTTGAACGATGGTAAACAGCCGTGGACTCTGAATTGGGGGAGCATTCTATAGGGGCCTCCCCTAAAGATTCAAGCAAGGACCTGAAAAGGCATTCTCACCTACCCGCATCGTCGATCTCACGGCCGTCCAGCAAATGCTGCGCTAATTTTCCGTTTTTGGGTCCGTTACGCCATATTTGGGAGGGAATTGCATTTTGTCTGAACTCCAAGACATCAGATAAGTCTGCAATACAAGTTGACAGGCGCTTGGACGACACCTATACTGCGAGTCAACATTTGCATTAGGTAGTTGACCGCTTTGAGTGTGGTTCGCAGCGACTCTTTTCAAGCGGCATCTAACAAAAAGGAGGGCCCATGACAAGGAAACTCGTTCTCCTGCAAGTAGCGGTGGCGCTGGTCTGTCTCTCCGCCACCATGCCCTTGGCTGCCATGAACCCTGACACCGGCCCGGGGTGCGGAATTGGCAAGATCGCATGGGCAGATTACAGGCACCAGAAGAACATATTGCCCCAGTCCCTGATGGCCACCACCAATGTTGCATTCAGCAATACCATCGGGATTACCTTTGGCGTATCAGGATGCACGAATGACGGCAAGTTCATGGCAGAACAGAAAGCGACGATGTTCGCAGAGATCAATTTTGAGAATCTCTCGCAGGAGATGGCCCAGGGACAGGGTGAGCACCTTGCCTCTCTCGCCACGCTACTGGGGGTACCAGCCGAGCACCATGCTGAGTTCTTCGCGATGACCCAGGAGCGCTACACCTCCCTGATCCAGTCCGGCGAAACGACGCCGGTGGCCATGTTGAAGGCCCTGAATGCCGCGATCGCCGGCCATCCGGTGCTCGCACAGTTCTCCAATAACCGTTAGGTGACAGCGGGCTCCCGGTCTCTGGGCCGGGAGCCTTTCATCCCTTCCGCTCGCCCTGTTGCTTTGCGACTACGGGTTGGTCTTGCTCTTGTCCTCGTGCTGGTCTCCGGCCCAGTCTGGGCCGACGCGGCCGGTGACGATGCCTACCTCAAGGAGCTGATTCGACAGGCTAGAGAAACACGCCTCTCGGAGCAACGGTACTGGCACCTCCTGCTGCACTACCGCCAGGACCTCACCGGCGGTTATACGAGCGAGGTAGACGACCCCGGATTCTTTCTAGCCCCAAACGGCAAAACCTCTCCTCAAGCGGAACTGGAAGCGACGCTGGCCAAGTTCTTTTCCGACGAACTGGTCGGCCGATCCCGCCAGTCGGCGCAGTGCGCCTTCCTTGCGCGCTACCAGTGGCTGAAATCTCAATTGGCGATCGACGATCGGCGGCTGCCGCCGCAACGCTGCGAACGGTTCCAGTCATGGCTTGCGGAGATGAACGCCCAATCCATCACGGTGATCTTCGCTTCGGCGTTCATGAACAATCCATCGTCCATGTTCGGGCATACCTTTTTACGAGTCGACCGGAAGGGGCAAACGGAGCAGACGCGCCTTCTGGATTACACGATCCACTACGCCGCACAAGTGACGACTGAGAGTCAGATCGCCTTTGTCGTTCTCGGAGTCTTCGGAGGGTTCAAGGGCTACTTCTCGGCCCTTCCGTACTATATCAAGGTTCAGGAATACCGCGACCTTGAGAACCGGGACATCTGGGAGTACCGCCTGAACCTGTCTGAAGATCAGATCACACGGCTGCTGATGCACACGTGGGAACTAGACAACGCGTATTTCGATTATTTCTTCTTCAAGGAGAACTGCTCGTACCACATCCTCTCCCTGCTGGAAGTCGCCGATCCCAGGCTGCATCTCACCGATCAGTTCGTGGCCTGGACGATTCCCGCCGATACCGTGCGCGTCATCACCGAGCAGCCGGACCTGGTCATCGACATCGCCTACCGGCCCTCGCGGAGCACTCAGATCCGCCGGAAACGCGAACTACTGTCGCACCACGAGGATCGCCTGCTCCTCCGCCTCATCGAGACTCCGGCCGTCGCCGAACGCGAGCCGTTTGCGAGCCTGCTGCCTGACCGACAGGCCTTTGTCCTGGACCTCGCCTCCGACTACTTGCTGCACCGTCTCGCCACCGACCCTGAGCCGAGCGCCGCCGCCCGTGACCTCCAGCATTCATTGCTCGTCACACGGAGCAGACTCGCCACGGCCTCCCCGGAAACCACCATTGCTCCGTTCACCCAGCGTCCAGAACTGGGGCACAAGACCTCGCGCGTTGGGCTGGGCTCCGGGTGGCGGCAGGACGAGTTCTTCGAAGAGCTGTCCGTGCGCGCCGGCTACCATGACCTGCTCGATCCAGAGATCGGCTATACTCCTGGCGCGCAGATCGAAGTGATGAGCTTCAACTTCCGTCATTACAACAGGCGAGACCAGACGCGCCTGGAACGCTTCAAGCTGGTGGATATCGTGTCGCTGTCTCCGATGGATTCGTTGTTCAAACCCGCGTCGTGGAAGATCAGCGCCGGCTATGACACGGTTAACCGGGCCGACTGCCGTTACTGCGGCAATGTCAATGTGAATGGCGGAGTTGGTGCGGCAGCGGAAACGCGTTGGCTGCGCCACGAGATGTACTTCGCCTTCGCCGAGCTGGACGCCAACTATAGTCACGCCTTCGACGAGAATCACCGGGTCGGCGGCGGGGGTACCGTGGGATGGCTCGCCGACCTCACCGAACGATGGAAAATCCTGCTGTCCACCACGTACCTCCGGTATCCTCTGGGGGAAGATTCCGACGATTGGCGGTTCTCGTTTCAGCAACGATTCACGCTGCACAAAGACCTGGCCCTGCGGCTGGAGTTTAACCACTGGGACCGTCACGACAATGAAGCGGTGCTGTCCGTGCAGGTCTACTTCTAGGAGGAGAGCAGTCCGTGCTTGACCAGCTCCTGGTCTACCATCCCTCCTCGTGGGATGATCGGGACTGGGCTCGCCTCAGCGGGCTTCCCCTGGAGGAGGTCTGGTTCCAGGCTCAGGATGGGCCCCGCCTATTCGGCTGGTATGTGCCGGCCACGGGCCTTCCAGCGGTGCTGCTGTGGTGTCACGGGAACGCCGGCAACATCATTCACCGTCTGGAGAACCTGGCGGCACTTCACAGGATAGGACTGTCCGTATTGCTCTTCGACTATCGCGGCTACGGGCGCAGTGAAGGCATGCCGTCAGAGCCTGGACTCTACCAGGACGCGCTGGCGGCCTATGAGGTCCTCATCACGACCAAGCAGGTCCCTCCGGAACGGGTCGTGCTCTTCGGCCGATCCCTAGGCGCGGCGGTGGCCGGCACGCTGGCGAGCCAACGGCCGGCGGCCGGCCTGATCCTGGAGTCCGCGTTCCCCTCTGTCGCGGCCTTGGCCCGACATCACTACTGGGGGCTCCCGATGGATTGGCTAGTGAGCGCCGAGTACAACCTGGCCGACAGATTGCGCCAGGTCCGCCGGCCGATCCTGGTCATCCACGGGGACCGCGATAGCCTCGTGCCGCTCGAACTGGGGCAGGCAGTCTTCGAGGCGGCGCGCCAGCCGAAGGACCTCTACGTCGTCCACGGGGCCGACCACAACGATCTGGTACGGGTCGGGGGCGCTCCGTACTTCGAGCGCCTCCGGCGATTTGTGAAAGATGTCACCGGGTGAGACAGGACGATGCTTGTCTGAGGCGCCGCGACCTGCTATAGTCGCGCTATATGCCCGTAGAACCTCAGTACATCGTGGTGGACCAGAAGACTTTCACCAAGGAGGACTTGGTGCTGGACAACCACGTCTACAAGAGCTGCCAGATCGACAAATGCCGGCTCTACTACAGCGGGGGGCCGTTCGAGCTGATCGACACCCACATCACGGAATCGGAGCTCGTCCTGAACCAGCCCGCCAAGAACATCTACGCGGCCATCCAGATCTTCCGGTCCAAGTCGCCCGGCTCGACCGTCGTCTTCGAATAACAGCGTTAATCGTTATTCGTTAAACGTAACTGCTGTTTCGATTAACGTTTAACGCTTAACTTTTAACGTCCTATACTACGGGCACGGCCTCTTCTGTATCTTCCCCTCCGCCACCCTCGTGTTTCCGCACCGCTTGGTGATCTCCGAGGGTTTGAAGACCGGGTCCGTCATACCTTTGGGCGTGAACGAGGCGACCCGCTTGGCGAAGGCCTCCGGCCACAACTCGCCGGGCGTGGCATAGTGGAGCGAAATCTCCACGTCGAATGAGGGGGTCGCCTCAGGCGTCGGGAAGGTGAAGGTCTCCACGCGGGTCTCCTCGGCCTTGAGGATCGTATCCTCCAGCAGTTTGACCGCATCGTGATCCACCAGCGTCCGATTGCCCTTCGCATCGGCGAAGATGCGGCCGTAGACGCGCTTTTCTTTAAAGACCTCACGGAGGTTCAGCCCTTTGATGAT
>Ga0307471_100001157_pt1 | contig 14272 bp, 9 predicted proteins | sample atmos_gasesAM3C__2_FD_204566 | JGI IMG/M metagenome (GOLD analysis project Ga0307471, IMG submission 204566) | Hardwood forest soil microbial communities from Morgan-Monroe State Forest, Indiana, United States - atmos_gasesAM3C_515 | ecosystem: Environmental > Terrestrial > Soil > Temperate... | reverse complement strand
ATAGGGTCGGGGTATCCCGAGGATAGGGTCGGGGTATCCCGAGGATAGGGTCGGGGTATCCCGAGGATAGGGTCGGGTATCCCGAGGCGGGTTACGCCCAATCTCGAGGATGTCCTCTTTCCTTGCCGGGAGACCTTACTGACCGATCGATGGTAGGAGTCGCTCCGCTCCGGCGTTGCGCTTACCCTTCCGACGGTGGTGTCGAGCTCTTCCGAAGGGTTGTATCGAGCATTGCCTGCTCCGACCCCCGACCAGCGGCACCCGCGACCTACGGCATGGGCCCGAACGTCTCGCTGATCACGCTCTTCGGATCGATCCCGTTCTCGTGCAGCGCGTCGACGACGCGGTCGATGAACGGATCGAAGCCCGCGGCCATCAAGACCGCGGAGGGCATGCTTCCGCGGTTGCGGGCGATCAGAATGTCGATCTTTCCGCTCTCATGGACGATGGCACCGTCGCGCGCCAGCGGATCGAAATCGCCCGCATAGAGGATGTTCCGCTGATCGGGCTCGTAGAGGACGTAGATCTTTCGCGGGTCGTGATTGGCGAGCATGCTGAAGACCATGCTGCGGATGGGAGCGATCCCGGTATCCCCGGCCAGGAAGACGATCGGGCGATGGTCGTTCCTAGGCAGAAGGAAATCGCCGTACGGGCCTTCGATCGTCACCGTCGCGCCGGCGTCGAGCTTCGTCAGCGCCTTGCCGCCGCGGCCTGATCCTACGCGAACGCAAAGCTGCACAGCCTGCGTCCGCTGGGGTGCGGACGCGATCGTATACGCGCGTGACACGCCATCGGGGAAGCGGAAGTTCACCCACTGGCCCGGCTCGAACGAGAAGCTGTCGTCGTCGAATGCCACCGTGATCTGCACCACGCTCGGCGCCAGCTCTTCGATCTCCGTTACGGATGCGGTGTGAGAGCGCATTCAGGCAGTTACCTCAGCCACCCCGGTGTGATCCCAAGGCGGCGCGCATCGTCGCGGAACTGGTCGTTGGCGCGTTGTGCGCGCGTCACCGCGAGCTCGGCGGCTGGCATCTGGTCGAGCGTGATCTGCAGCTCGCTGGACTGGTAGGTGAACTGGTTGGCCTTATAGCCAAGCGAAAAGAACTGCTCGATCTGGTGCTTCAGCGCCTCGGCACGCGCGCGCAACAACTCCACATTTTCCTTGGCCTGGCGGACGTCTTCCTCGTGGGCGCGCGCCGCCGTACGCCATGACCATTCGTCGCCCTTATCGGCGGGTTCGCGCGGCTCCTGTACTTTTTCCAGATTCAGATCGGCCACAGGGCCGCCGGAATGGTTCTGCTCCAGTGCCCGCAGCAGCCGGTCGCGCTCGGCCGCCGAGACTTTGAACTTCCTGTCGGGGTCATTCGACGCCACGATCGTCTTGGTGACGGAGGCACGCGTGGCATCCATGTCGACGTCTCCGAGCGGGATGGAGTAGAGCGACCCGGAGGTGCGGAAGATGATGCGTCCCTGCTCCTCGCGGATGGGCCCATCGACCTCGAATCGCGTCCCGTTATGAAGGATGAGCGTCGTCGTAAGGATCGGTTGCGCCGTCGAGATCGCAGTCGCCAGGAGAAGGATGGCCAGGGAGTGCATGAGCGAATTATCGACCCGATCCCATCAGCGGACGTGTAAACGTTACTATTCGCGCTCATGCCGAACTGGATTTACCTCTTTTTCAATGCGCTGTATCACGCCGGCCTGGCTCTTTGGATCGGCGGCGCTATCGTACTGGCAGGGGTGGTCGCGCCCGCGCTCCTCGCCGCGTTTCCGCGGCATCAGGCCATCGTCGTCAGCGTGCCGATGCTCCGCCGCTTCGCCCGTCTGCGTCTCGCCGCGCTGGTCATGATCATCATCGGCGCCGGCGCCAAGGCCCTGGTGTGGGAGAGGTTTGCTCTCACTCCCTGGCTTGCCATTCGCTGGGGAGCCATCGTTCTGCTGGCCTGGGCACTTCTCTTCGATCTCATCCGCACCAAGAAGCTGGTGGCGTTCGGCGTCGGTGTCGAGGCCGAGGCGGCGCCGGATGATCCTCGGGTCGTCTTCTTCGACTACTTCTACACACGAGCCGAGGGGCTCATGAAAGCGTCCGTGGTGGCCGCATTCATCGCCCTCATTTTCAGTTGATAGAATCCGCCATACACACCCATGGGAAGTAGTCTCTCGCACGTCACCTGGATCGTCCTGGCCGCGATCGGCAGCCTCCTTTTTCTGATTTTCGACGCCATCCGCTACTTTGCCCAGCAGATCAGCCCGGTCACGCTCCGCCGCTGGTCCGGTGATCAGACCGTGGAGCGCAGCAGCCGCTGGCTGCACTTCGATCCGCGCAATCTCCAGCTCGTCAGCGGCTCGCTCCTGCAGATCACGCTCGTCGGCGCGTTCGTAGCGACCATCCGCATCTTCGACGGGGAGTCGCCGGCCGTTGCATGCGGCATCTCCGCGGCCGCATGGCTGATCATCGTCATCGTCTGGAAGATCGTTCTCGCCTTCGTACCCGAGGACATCGGCGAAATGATCCTCAAGACGCTCATCCCCTTCTCGCACTTCTTCTACTACCTATTCTGGCCGGTGCTGTTCCCGATGCGCCGGGTCTTCGACCGGCTCGATCGCGAAGAGGAAGAAGCGCACGAGGATGAGGAAGTCACCGACGAGGAAGTGCAGGCGTACATCGACGTCGGTGAAGAGGAAGGGATCCTCGAGGGCAGCGAAGGAAAGATGATCCAGTCGGTGGTCGACTTCGGCGACCGGGTGGCGCGCGAGCTGATGACGCCGCGCATCGACGTCCTGGCCTTCGACGTCACGCGATCGTTCGACGATCTGGCCCGTCTCTTCAGCGAGTCGAAATACTCCCGTATCCCGATCTACGAAGGGAGCGTCGACAAGATCGTGGGCATCGTCCACGTCAAGGAAGTCTTCGAAACGATCGTCAAAGGGGAGAAGCGGCCAGTGGCGGAGCTGGCCCGGGCGCCATACTTCGTCAGCGAGACCAAGAAAGTACCCGAGCTCCTGCGCGAGTTTCAGAGCGAGCACATTCAGGTGGCCGTGGTCGTCGACGAATACGGCGGCACAGCCGGTATCATCACCATCGAAGACATCGTCGAGGAGATCGTCGGCGAGATCGCGGACGAGCACGAGGAAGAGGAATCGACGATCGTCGACCTCGGCGGCGGCGAATACATGGTCAGCGGCCAGCTCCGCGTGGAAGCACTCGAGGAGCTGCTCGAGGCCCATCTTGAAGGCGATGACTACGAGACCGTTGCGGGATTGATCTTCACCTCGACCGGCCGCATCCCCAAAGCCGGCGTCGTGGTGAAGAAGAACGGCTATCAGTTCGTCGTCGACCGCGCCGACCGGCGGCGTATCTATCGCGTGCGGGTGTCCAAAGATCCGGAGTGGACGGCCGAGGATGAAGAGGAGAGAGAGTCCCGTGGCTGAAACGAAATCCGCTCGCAAGCCTCATTTCGGCGTGGTGGCGCTGGTCGGCCGTCCGAATGCCGGCAAGTCGACGCTGCTGAACCGCATCCTCGGCCACAAGGTTTCGATCGTCTCCGCCAAGCCGCAGACCACGCGCAACCGGATCGTGGGTATCCTCAACGAGCCGAGAGGACAGATCGCCTTCCTGGATACTCCCGGCATCCACCGCCCCATGCACAAGATGAACGTCCGGATGATGGAGCACGTGCGCGCCAGCGTCTCCGAGGCCGATGTCGTGGCGGTCATGATCGACGCCAGCCAGCCCTTCGGGCACGGAGACGAGTTCGTCCTGGAGATGATGCGGCAGCAGAAAGAGAATCAGCCGGACTCCAGGCGCTTCGCCATCCTCAACAAAATCGACCTGCTGAAAAAGAACAAGCTCCTGCCGTTGATGCAGCAGTACAGCGAGACAAAACTCTTCGACCAGATCGTGCCCGTCTCCGCCGCGACCGGCGACGGCGTCGAGCAGCTCGTGAGCTCGTTCTTCGAGACCATCGGTCTCGGTGAGGCCATCTATCCGACCGAAGACTTCACAACGCAGCCGGAGCGCTTCTTCGCGGCGGAGATCGTTCGCGAGAAGCTGCTGGCCCACACCTCGGACGAGCTTCCTTACACGACGGCCGTGGCGGTCGATCGCTGGGAGGAGGAAGAGGAAAAGAACCTCATCAAGATCTACGCGACCATCGTCGTCGAGCGGGAGACGCAGAAGCCGATCATCATCGGAAAGCGCGGCGACATGATCAAGCGGATCGGGACTGAAGCGCGGGTGGAACTGGAGGCAATCTTGGGCGCGCGGGTCTTCCTCGATCTGCACGTCGCCGTCCACGGCTCGTGGCGCGAAGACGAGCGTTTCCTCGGCGAGTTGGACTGGCCGCTTTCCTGATATTTGTACGTCGCGGATCTGTGAAGAGCAGGTGTAGAATCCGCGAAATTCTGTCCAACGGTTCGCGAACAAGAGGGAGAACATATGCAACTTCGCAGGCTGCTCTGCTGTCTATTGGTGGTCTTTTCCACCGCCACAGTCTTCGCCCAGCAAACTGGGTCAATCCACGGAAGAGTCACAGCCTCGGACGGCTCCGCGCTGCCGGGCGTCACCGTCGAAGCACGTTCGAACGTGCTGCCGAAGCCGCGCGTGACCGTGTCCGACGGCAACGGCGATTACCGGCTGCCCCAGTTGCAGCCCGGATCGTACACGCTGCAATTCACGCTGTCCGGCATGCAGACCGCCACCGTTAAAGCCGACGCGCTCCTCGGTCAGGACCAGGCCGCGAACGTGAAGATGGCCGTGGCAGGCGTCTCCGAGAACATTACCGTGACGGCCGAGAACACCCTCGTCGACAAGCAGTCCACGGCCATTCAGAGCGGCCTGTCGCAGGCGGAGATTCAGCGGCTTCCGGTCCAGCAGAACTACGGCGACCTGCAGAAGCTCATCCCCGGCGTCATGTATTCGCAGGACACCGTCCGCGGGCCGAGTGCCGGCGGGAGCGGCCAGTCCAACGTCTACCTGTTCGACGGCATCAACATCACCATGCCACTATTCGGCGTTCTGAACCCCGCCGGCGAGCCCAACACGCATGACATCGCCCAGGTGAACGTCATCAAAGGCGGCGCGAAGGCCGTCGACTTCGACCGTGCCGGCGGTTTCCTCATCGACTCGGTGAGCAAATCGGGAACGAACAAGTACTCCGGTGAAGTCGGCTACCAGGTCCTCAATCACAATTTCATTGCCAACCAGACCGGTACGCAACTCCTCACGTTCGCGCAGGACAGGGATTGGGGAACCGTCAACCTGGGCGGGCCGATCCTCGCCGACCGGCTGTTCTTCTACGGCTCGTACTATCAACCCGACTACACGAAATCCAATCAGGCGAATGTGTATGGCAACCTGCCGTCGTACAGTCTGAAGGAGAAGGAAGAGTACCTGAAACTTACCGCCACGCCGACGCAGTCGATCCTGATCAACGCCGGCTATCGGCACTCGCACACGATCGAGACTTCTAGCCAGTTCAGCGCGTTCCAGGCGCCTACCACCGGCACCGGCTCAAAAGAGAGTATCGAGCTCGGGACGATCGAGGGCTCGTGGATCGTCAATCCCAGGAGCTACGCCACCGCCAAGATCACCGACTACCGCAACCCCGGCGGCGGATCAGCCGACTTCCAGGCCAACACGACAGTCTCGACCGCACTCGGTACGCAACTCGATATCGGCAATCTTGCGAACATCGGGCGCCTGATCGTTCCCACGCCGAGCGGCACCAACGCCGCGTACAACGCGTTCGTGCAGCCGTTCATCACCAAGTACGGTTACGTTTGTCCGGCAGGCAGCACCTCGTGTACCCCGGGCGCGCTCACCGGCGGCGGTACCGTCGGCTTTGGCACCTTCGCACAGGATGACGACAGCTTCTTCCGCAAGGCCGCCCAGGTCGGTTACAACTGGACGGTCGGCGGAGCGATCACCCACGATCTTCACGTCGGATATCTGCACGACAACGAGGCCGAGGACCGCTTCCAGACGTCGAACGGCTGGGGCGTGATCACGATCCCTGGCGGCATTGGCACTCCGGGGAACGTCTGCCCGCCCGGCACTGCCTGTGCCGGCCAGCCCGAATTTTTCGTGGCAACCTTCCCGCAGCAGACCACAGGTAAGGTTCCCACGCTTCACTCCGAGTTCCACACGGACGCCCTCGAAGTGAACGATACGATCCACATGCACAACTGGACATTCAACCTCGGCCTCATGTCTGGCGACGACACGCTGTACGGCCAGGGCCTGGCGGATGCGGACAACGTCGCCGGCAAGATCGCCCAGCCGGGTCACAAATACCGGATGCACGATTACAGATGGGGGCAGGAGCTTCAGCCGCGTTTCGGCACCACCTGGGCCTACAACGGCAACGACACCGTCTGGGTGAGCGCGGGCCGTTACGTACCCGCCGCGAACTCGGACGCCCGCGCGGCGTCGTGGGATCGCAACCTTGTCACCTCGATCAGCGCTTACTTCGATGCCACAGGGAAACTGATCGGCGTCCAGCCGAATGCTTCGTCCTCGGGCAAGTTGTTTGAGGCTGGTATCAAGCCCCCCGAGGAGAAGGAGTACATGATCGGAACGGCAAAGCAGCTCACCAGCCGTTGGTCGAGCCGCCTCTACGGCCGCTACCGCAAGGGCGATGACTTCGTCGAAGACACGAACAACAACGCGCGCCTCTTGTTCGGTCCGCCCCCGGGGATTCCCCAGAAGTTGTATGTCCCTGACCTCGGATCGGTGTCGCAGCACAACGGGCTGCTCGGTGCCATCGGCAGCGGTTCCACGTACGTCATCGCCAACCTCGACGGCGCCTTCACCAAGTACTACGAAGCGACCATGGAACAGCAGTGGCGCGGCGACAAGCTGATCATCGACGGCTCGTACACATGGAGCCACTACTACGGCAATTTCGACCAGGACAATTCCTCGTTCAGCTTCGCGAACGACGCGGCGATCTTCATCGGGTCGTCGAACATCGGTGACGGTGCCGGGCGCCAGCTCTGGAACTTCAAATACGGCGACCTCCGCGGCGACCGCAGAAATGTCGTCAAAGGGCACGCCACGTATATCCTGTCGTGGAACGCCACCGTGGGCCTCTTCGGCGTCTATCAGTCCGGGCAGCCGTATCAGCTCGAGAGCGTGTTGCCGTATCGCCCTCTCACCGGCTCGACCAGCGACACGGCCCGGTACGCCGAGCCCGCGGGATCCCGGAGATCGCCCGGCTACTACGACGCTGATCTGAACTACACGCAGAACTTCCCGATGCGTCGCGGAGTGAACCTGCAGCTCGCCCTGGACATCTTCAACGTTACCAACAACCAGGAGGGATACAACTACGAGACGCGCATCGGCGTGCTCGGTTTCACGAACGACCCGACGGTGAAACAGGTGCCCATCCCTGACTCGATCTCCGACGCCACTCTCAAGCCGCTTCTCTCGCCGAACGCGCCGTTCGTACGCTCCGCCTGGGGCGTGAAGGCCCCTTACGCGAATACCTTCTACGCTCCTCGCCGCTACCAGATCGCGGTGCGCGCGCAGTTCTAAGTCTTTCGATCGAAGTGAACGAAAGGGCCCGGCGGCAACGCCGGGCCTTTTCATTTCACTGGAAGAGCCGTTCGCGCGAGATCAGCGGACCCGTCACCGCGTTCGCGTGCGCACGTGCGGCGGCGATGCGAGTGGGAGCATCAGGCTCGTGTAGTAATACGCTTACCTGTGCGCGCTTGAAGAGCGCCATCGGGTATGACGGATCGTTTGGCGGAACGCGGTCGAGGGCCGCTCGTGCTTCATCAAACCGGTTGGTAGCGAGATAAAGCACGCCGAGCTCGGTGTCGTGCTTGAAGACTGCGCCATCGAGGGCGCGAGCCCTCTCGAACGAATCGATCGCCGCTGCCGTCTGACCGAGGGCCATCTCCATCGCGCCCAGCCCCGTCAATTCCGCGGCGGTGGGGGAGCGGAGCGCATAGATCTTCTGGCGGAGACGGACGGCATCGTCAATCTGACCCTGCCGTTCGCGCAGCACGGCCAGCGCTTCCAGAGCAGGCACCTTGTCCGGAGTCTCCGTCACGATTCGCTCGAGCATCGGAACGGCCTTTTGCCACTCCGCGGTGCGCGCGTAGTGCAGCGCCAGGTACGTCCGCACGTCCGCGGAACTTGGCGCGATCTCCTCGGCCCTCTTGTACGCGGCGAGCGCAGCCTCCTGATGGCCTAGCGCCGAGTGCGCGGTTGCCAGGCGGAGTGCCGCATCGAGGTTGTGAGGATCTTTGACCAGGATCTGTTCGAGCAGCGGAATCGCCTGCGCGTATTGTTCTCTCACAAAAAGACGCGCCGCCTCGTCGAGAATGGCGAACATCGGCGCCATGTCCGCCGGCCTGGGCGCGTCCTTGCGCACGACAGGCCTGGCCACGGAGCTGACGTAGCCGAGCGCGGCCAGCTTGCGGCGCTCCTCGTCGCTGAGATTGGCGTCGCTCTGCCGCGCATCCATCGACGGAACCGGATACTCCTGCAGCGTCGCCCGCGCCTGACGCGACAGGCTGGCTCCGGCGGCGAGATCGTGCGTTTCCGCCGGATCGGCCACGACATCGTAGACCTCCAGCCTCCCGGCCAGGATGGCCTTGTGATTGCCTTCGACGGCCATCACCTGCGGCTGCCATCCATAGTCGAGGAACGGCTTCATCGCTTCTCCTGCCACGACTTCGGTATCACCGCGAAGCAGGCTGTTCGCCGTATCGATTCCTGCCCAGTCGAGGATCGTGTGGAAGATGCGCCGCGTGCTGACCGGCGCCTCGTTGACCCCCGCCGCGACGCCCGGACCGATCAGAACGAGCGGAACGTGCATGGTGGCCTGATAGAGCAGATCGCCGTGCTGCTGCTCACCGTGCTCGCCGAGGCCTTCGCCGTGGTCGCTCACGAGCACGATGGCTATCGGCCCTTTCACCTGCTGCTGGAATGCCGCTGCCAACCGGCCGAGCTGTTCGTCCATGAAAGCCACTTCGCCGTAGTACGGTTGCTTCGCGTAGCGGCTTCGGAACGGCTCCGGCGGCGTGTACGGATAGTGCGGATCGTAGTAGTGGACCCAAAGGAAGAGCGGGTGAGGGGAGTCGACTCCCGACCCCCGCAGAAACGCGATCACGCGATCCGTGGTCTCCTTCGCCGTTCGCTCGGCCAGCCCGGGCGGCTGCTCGTCGTCGTAGGTGTCGAATCCGCGCGCCAGACCGAAGCGGCGCGCCAGCGCAAACGCGGAGACGAATGCGGCGGTGCGATAGCCGGCCGCGTGGACGCGCTCGGCCAGCAGCGGCTGCGTGTCAGCGAGATGCCGCGCATTCTCGTGTACCCCGTGTCCGGCAGGGTAGAGGCCGGTTAGCATCGACGTGTGCGACGGCAGCGTCTGCGGCACCGTGGCGTAGGCCCAGCGATAGCGCCGTCCGCGCGCGGCCAGCGCATTGAACGACGGTGTCGTTACGCCGACAGCGTCGGGCCCGATGGCGTCAGCGCGCGTGGTATCGAGCGTGACGAAGAGGATCGATGGGTGGGGAATGGGCGGGGTGGTCGTTTCTTTGTGGCATGCAGCGGCCGCCAGCGCGGCGGCTATCAGAGCGATGCAGGCACGTGGATTCCGATTCATCGCCTCTACTTCTAACACGACGCGTTCGACGGCGGAGCCGTCATAGGTCACAATAACCGGAGAACCATGCGATCTCTTGTCGTCATCGCCGCATTCGTTGCACACGCGGCGACGGCCGCCGTGTCGTTCCCACCGGCGCTTTCGCCGGAGCAGCCGGTGTCGGAACGTGCCTTCGGTGCGGCGGCGGGCAATCAACAAACGCTGGCTATAGCGTCCAATGGACAGATTGCCTTCGCCGTCTGGTTCGATCAGCGCCGAGGCGGCTTCGATCTCTACGGCTCCCGGATCGGCGCTGACGGCGCCTCGCTCGATCCGCTGGGCATCCCGATCGCCAACAACGTGAGAGCCGGGAACGTCTTCTGGAACGGCTCGGACTTCGTGGTGATCTCGCAGTATGGGATCGACACGACGTTCTCGTTCGTCACACCCGAGGGCCTCATCGCCGACCGCAAATCAATGCAGATCCCCTTTAACGAGATGATGGCGACGCTGGGATCCGGGTCTGATACCCGCCTCCTCATCGCCGGGAATGGCGTGGCTGCGATCCTAGACAGTCAGGCGAATGTCGTCAGGGCCGGCGTACCGTTGACGACGCCATTCGAGACTTTGCGCGCAGCGGGTGGAAGCGGGTCGGAGTTTCTCATCCTCTCCACGAAGGACTCCAGTTCGCATCTCGTCGCCGACCGTATCGACAGGGAAGGCAAATACCTCGGCACGGTCGACACGGGACTCGACCTTTCCGACACCGGAACCACCCTTGCGCTTGCCGGCGGTGTTGGCGAATACCTTCTGGTCAGCCGCGGACCGGCCGACCGTGAGGGCTTCCTCGCTTATCTCGATCAGAACGGCGTGAAGAAATCAGTTGGGATTTTCGCGCCGTACGATTCGACCTTGCGGCTTTCCAATCCGCCGGCGACGCCGGGCGTCCTGTTCGACGGAAGTGTCTACCAGATCACCTGGACGACTTCGGAGGCGAACGGCCGCGCGCATACATGGTCGACTTACGTGTCGGATGGGCCCGGTGCGTCGACACTTCCGCTTGGCGAGTTCTTCACGTGGACCGGCACGGGCTACGGCGTGGTGATGGCAATGCTCGGCTCGCAGTTGATCGTGATTACCGACGCATTCCGCGCCGGCGTCTCTACGAGCATCGACCCCGTCATCTGTATGAGCCCCTATCATCGGGTCCTTTCCTCGACCGCCACGCTTCAGACGACACCGCAAGCGGCTTCCGCGGCGAACGGTTATGCGGTCGTATGGAATGAATACGGCCCGGACGGATCGACGCACCTTTACCTGCGCCGTTTCTCGCAGGCTCTGTCAGGTGCGTCTGTCGATGCGGCGCCGCTCGAGGTAGCAAGCGACGCCGGCGGCCGCGCCATCACCGCGAGTATTACGGCCGCCGGCGACGTGTACGTGATCGCCTGGACCAGTTCCGTTACTTCGACGGGCAGCGACTACGTCGTGCGGCGTTTTTCCGCGACCACCGGTTGGTGGCTCGATGCGGAGCCTGTTCCACTGGCCAACGCCAAAGAGCTCGTGCTGGGCTCGAACGGCGATGGGGCTCTCGCTGTCTACACCGTAAGCTGTCCGGCACAGGAGCGTTGTTTGCGCGCCCGCGCCATCGCCACCGACGCCGGTGCTCCGCTCCGTGGGACCGAGACCACACCGTCAAGCATCCTCGCGTACGCACTCTCGATTGACAGCAACGGCCACGACTACTTGATCGCGTGGAATGACGACCCCTGCGCCTCCTGTGACGTGATCTATCCCTCGCGCCTGGTCGCCCTACGCTTGGCGGCAGACGGCATGCCGCTCGATACCACGCCGATCGTTCTCAACGGCCCGGAATTGTTTCTGGCCTCCGCGTCGATTGCGTGGAGTGGCAGCAATTACGCGGTGAGCTGGGTGAGTGGCTCTTCGATCCTCGGCGTCCACATCAGTCCGTCCGGCGTCAAGGATGCCGCGCATGAGATGTTCCCCAGGCCACTGCTCCTGGGCTCTCATCGACTTGTCGCGAATGGCACCGGTCTCCTGTTGCTCATGACGCGGCAGACCGATGATGGCGCCACGACATCCGGGATCGCGGTCAATCCACAATCGCTTCTCGCGATCGGAGAGCCGGCGCTCCTTGTGGCCGACCAACCGCGCAACGCAACGGTTTCGGCCGCGACTCTCCCGATCGGTGTTGCCATCGCCTACGACCGCGTCGATCCTGCTGCTGCCAACGTCCCTCGCGTATTCGCGCAGGTATTCGGCAGCGTACAACGGCGCCGCACCGTGCGCTGAGATCGACCTGTGGTAACTTCAATAACTAACGATGCGATCTCTTTTCCTCACTGTTGCTTTCGCCGCAACTGCGGTGGCCGCGGTGGCCTTTCCGCCGCCGTTGACGCCGGAGCAGCCGGTGTCGCAGCGCCTCATCGGCCCTGCCGCCGGCGATCAGCAGACGCTGGCAGTGGCCTCCAACGGCCAGATGAGTTTCGCGGTCTGGCTTGATCAGCGCGGCGGGCCATTGCAATGGAATCGTATGTACGATCTCTATGGCTCTCGCATCGATTCGGCAGGCGTCTCGCTCGACCCCATGGGTATCCACATTGCCAGCGTCGTCACCGGTGGCACGGTCATCTGGAACGGCACCGCATTCGTTGTCGTTTCGGAAGGCCCGAGCGCGGGGACACTATTCACGTTCATCACGCCCGATGGCGTACAGGCCGGGCAGAAGGTCGTGCCGGGTGCCGAGGGAACTGGCATCCAGCCATTGGCCACGTCGATGGGTTCCGGTCCCGAAGCGAGAATCCTGTTTGCAGGGAGAGGGGTCGCCACGATCGTCGACGGCTTCGGCGATGTCGTAGCAACAGGCATTCAATTGCCGTCCGGTTCTGGACTGTTGGCTGCCGGATCGAACAGGTCCGAATTCCTCCTTCTCCTTTACACCTCGACGAATCAGCACCGGATCGACGCCATTCGCCTGGACCGCGACGGCAAACTCATTTCGACCTCGAACACAGGTCTCGATCTCGCAATCATCGGATCCAACGTGTCCCTTGCCGGCGGGAATGACAACTACCTGCTTGTCGGGTTTGGCGGGAAAGTCTTCGCCTACCTCGACCTGAACGGCATTGCGAAGGGGCCTCTCACGCCGCTGGACTCTTCCGGTCCCCCTTCTTCTACGAAGTCCGTAGTCGTGTTTGACGGAGATACCTACCTCGCCGCATGGACGGCGACGACCACGGATGGGCACGCGTACGCGGCCATCGCCCGTGTGCCGGCGACCGAGGGCGGAACCGATGCGCCCGTGTTGACTCACCCGCTCCAGTGGAGCGGTGAGGGTCACGGCGCGGTGTTGGGACTTGCAGGCACTCATGTGATCCTCATCGTCGACGCCTTCCGTGCCGGAATCTCCACCACGATCGATCCGATCGCGAAGGTACTGGACGCTCCCTTCGATACAGTTCCGCTTCCGGGCGCCCTCTCATCGAGCCTTACCCGACAGGTGGTACCGCAGGTGGCGTCATCGACGAACGGATATGCCATCGTCTGGAACGAGTACGGTCCTGACGGGGCCAATCATCTGTACCTGCGCCGATTCTCGCTGACCGGTGCGCCAGCGGACCCCGCGCCGATCGAGGTTGCCCGGGACGACGGCGGCCAGGCGATCACCGCGCGGATCGCAGCCGCGGGCGGCGAATACGTCGTGGCCTGGTCATCGGCCTACGTTTACTATGCAACCTGGAATTACGTAGTGCGCCGGCTCTCCGCGACGACGGGAGTGTGGATTGACGCGGCGCCTGTTCCGCTGGCAACCCGAGCCTCTGATCTGACCCTCGGCGCGAGCCGCGACAACGTTCTCGCTGTCTACAACGTCTACAACACCGCCTGCACGCAAGGGTGCATGCGCGCGCGTGCCATTGCCATGGATTCCGGTCCGCCGCTTCGAACGGCCGAGACGTCTCTGGCCACGATGATCACTACCGACTTTTCCGTCGCAAGCAACGGCGCCGATTTTCTCGTCGCATGGACGGACAACCCCTGTACGTACCCCACATGCGACGTTCTCAGCATTTACAGCCTCTTCGTGGAGCGGGTTGGCGCGGATGGAACTCCGCTGGACAGCAAACCGCTGGCTCTCGACAGCGGCTTGCCGGAGTTCCCCTCGATCGCATGGGCAGGGACCTCTTACGTCGTGACCTGGACTCCCGGCCTCTACACGATCATTGCGGCCCGGATCAGCGCGAACGGCGGGCTGGCCTCGACCCAACAAGCATCGTTCACGATCGGTACCGACTGGTTTGTGTCGCAACGCGTCGTCGCCGGCGCCAGCGGTCTTCTTCTTTTCACCACGGGCACGACCACCACGCAGGGAACCGCGCTTGACGCGGCGTCGCTCGTCCCCAGCGGTACGCCCTTCACCATCAAGACCGATCCGCGATTCACGCAAACGTTTTCGGCGGCGCCGTTGCCGAGCGGCGTTGTGGTCGCCTACGACCGCGTCGGCGAAGATACGGAGAACGTCGAGCGCGTTTTCAACCGGGTTTTCGCGGATACGGTTCGGCGCCGCGCTACGCCCCATACGCACTGACTTCTGCTGGCAGGCATCGGGCAATCGCGTGCATACGCCGCGATAGCGGCAAGAGAGGATAGCCAGGGGTGCG
>Ga0307471_100001156_pt1 | contig 14283 bp, 12 predicted proteins | sample atmos_gasesAM3C__2_FD_204566 | JGI IMG/M metagenome (GOLD analysis project Ga0307471, IMG submission 204566) | Hardwood forest soil microbial communities from Morgan-Monroe State Forest, Indiana, United States - atmos_gasesAM3C_515 | ecosystem: Environmental > Terrestrial > Soil > Temperate... | reverse complement strand
TCTGAGTAGTTCTTCATGTTGTTTTGGTGACAAGTCCTTCTTTGTTTTGACGCCTTTCATATCGGCTTCCTTTCTATTGCTGTGTCTTGTCAGGCCGATCTTTTCGAAAGCAGTCGTCGAAGGAGATAGCCTTTCCACATCCACAATCCCGAAACCACCATTACCGGAAGGAAGACAAAACGAGTTACGGGAGCATAGTCCGGAAGTTTTTCAAACGGACTGTAAATGTAACCGAGTATCGGAATGCTAAAGAGGATGTGAATCCAGCGAAAAATCGTACGTTGGGTGGTCTTGGTTTTGGGGGTGGTCTCCGCAGATGGGAAGGCCGGCTTCTGCAGGGTCGATTCCATGGAGTTCTTCCTCCTACTCTTCAAGGCTTCGGGGCGTTGGTCGCCCAACGGGGGTCTTAATACCGAACTGCTTTGCGTACTCGTCGTTCAAACGCTGCCAGCCGCTGAACTTCATGGCATCGGCGCCGGCGATGCATCCAATGGGGTGACCGGCCAGAAGGTGATCCAGCACGTCGAAGGAGATGTGCCAGCCCGCGGCACCCCACGAGATGAAGCGGCGATCGATGTTGTGCCATAGCGTCAGGCGCGTGCCTCCTGCAAAGCCTTCGAGTTCCCACCGGGTATCGTTGTACTCAAGCACCCTGGGAGCGTCGGCTCGCTTCACTGTTGTTTCGAGCGGCGTGGGCGCTCCCACCCAGGTGAGCTTCACCGTTCCAACCGTACCCAGGTTCCCATCGGTGATAAACGGTGCCCACTCGCGCAGATGCGCCGGGTCGGTAAGCGCCTGCCAGACTTTTTCCGGCGAGTGGCGCAGTTCTCGGACTAGAATGAGCGTCCACCTCTCTCCGTCCTTACGTACCTGCGCCCCGCTGGCCGGACCGGGTGTGTATTGCTCGCGATCGGTCATCTTCTTTTCCTTACGTCCGCTTCTTTACTTGCGCCCGCCCTACCAGCGCATCAGCTGCGTTACCTGAATGAGATTGCCGCAGGTGTCGTTCAGCCTGGCGATTTTGGAGGCTGTCACGTCCGTTGGTGGCATGGTGAACTCGGCGCCGCGGTGTTTCATACGCTCGTAATCGGCCTGCAGGTCGTCGGTGTAGAACATGGCGGCCGGCTGGTCTTCCTGGAACATGGCCTGCTGGTAGGCTCTGGCCGCCGGTTTGTCGTTCAGCGACAGCTGCAGCTCAATGCCATCTGGCTCCTCGGGCGAGGCCACGGTCAGCCAGCGAAATGGGCCCTGACTGAAATCGGCCTTCTTCACGAAGCCCAGCACTTCGGTATAGAAGCGCAGGGCCTTCTCCTGGTCGTCCACGTACACGCTGGTCAGTTTGATCTTCATTTCATTTGTCCTTTGTCACGTTCGCGGTTTGGGCCGCGTCGTCTTGTCCTTGTTCTTCCTTTTCGTGGGCGTTGATTGATCCATGCGGTCGAGGTGGCGTTCGAGAGCATCCACGTGAGCGGACCAGAACCGACGGAACTGAGCCAGCCAGGCATCCAGCTCCTGAAGTGGTTCCGGTTTCAGCCGGTAGAGACGGCGCTGTGCGTCCACCGTGGCTTCCACGAAACCGGCCTCGCGCAGCACGCGCAGGTGCTTTGACACGGTCGGCTGCGGCATACGAAGTTGACGCTCGATCTCTCCCACCGACTGTTCTGCCGAGACCAGGAGGCTCAATATTGCGCGACGGTTCGGCTCCGCAATGATTTCGAAGAGAGATTCCACTCCGTTCATATACTCCACAGAGCATATACTTGTCAAGGTATATAACGGCAGGGCCCCAGGCTAGGTCGCATTGACTGAGTTCGCGGGATAGACGCGAATAAGCAGCAGGCCACTAGCTACGCCGCGTATCGCGCGCTCGTCGACCTGCTGCCCCTAGACACGAATTCTGTCTACCGCCCGATCTGATGGGACGCCTAATGGGGCGCCCGGTAGGAGAGGGGGGCTTGGATGAGAGCGCAGAGTTATTTTAACGGTTCTGTCGCGGACCTGCCCGGGATAAACCCTCAAGCGTGTTGGGCGCATGGAACTGCGAAGGTAGAACCTATCAGTTGCGACGCCGCTACTTTTCGGCTTTATCGGAGTGAGCTTTGAATTCGACCCGGATGCTGCGTCTTGCTAAGTAAATCCCACATAACTATCAGTCACCGCGAAGGCGCCGCCACGATGCAGACATCCAGAACAGTGCGTCTTTCCTTGGGAAGGGAGATGAGTGTAGCCCATCAGTCATCATTCTGCCACGCCCGCGTGGCCGTCTGACTTCGTTGTCTATGATAGTGCAGGTCCGCTTTTTAAGTCCCATGCGTCTGCCAATTTCGCCACCCGGTCGGATTCCTCGCATTGTACAAGGCGCTGCTAGCAAGCGTTGCATATGGTCGCAACGTGAGGAGACCTCGATTCGCTTCTGTCCTTCGGCGGCAAGCAGGTAAGGCGTACCATTGAGTATGAGCAGACTACACGCGAACTGCCCCGGATCGGACTGCTTCGGTCGCATCGCACTCGTCGATGCCCTCGTTCGCAATGATGATGAGGAGGACGAAGACGAAGAGGAAAGCGACCACCGAGACGATGACAATGAAGATGAAGAAGATGACGGATATTCAGAATGAGTGCCCGCCTTGACCTTACTTCGCAAAGACGAAAGGTGAACTCTGGAGGCCGCAAATGATGTAAGCTCTAGATAGTCCCATCAGGACTGATTGGGGGTGAACGGATTGGCAGAAGTCCGACTGCAAGAAGGCGAGTCTATCGAAAATGCCCTGCGCCGATTCAAACGCAAGGTCCAGACCGAGGACATCATCAAGGAAGTGAAGCGCCACTCCTTTTACCTGAAGCCGGGCGCGAAGCGCAGAGTGAAGCAAGCGCTGGCACGAAAGCGGGCCCGTAAGAAGTTTCGCAAAGAGCAGGATTAGTTGCTACAAATGGAGGTCGCTGCCAACAGCGATCTCCATTCTCTTTTCTGAGACACGCACGCCGGGCATCATGCGTCAGATGCGGTGGCGGAAACCGCCGGACGAACGTCTAGGGCAGGGACTGGTCCCCGAGGTGCTGTTGGATTCAATCCGGCAAGAACAGCACCTGAACGCACTGGGAGACTTGGGAACCCCTGGAACCTGACCCACCCGTGATGGGCGGCGTGGCAGAATACTGATCGTCACCCGCTCACCGATCCATTGGAAAACTTGGCGGATGTTTCTAGCTGTCTACACTCTCATGCGACGTACTTAATTCTGCGAGCCGACTGCCGCGTTGACTGCGAATCATCTGGCTGAGGAGTGTCACGAGGGATAACACCAGTAGAACGTGAATGAAACCGCCAAGCGTGTAGGCGGTTGCTTCTCCGGCGATCCAGAGGCCGAGAAAGAGAATGCCAAGCAAGAACACCGCAAATCCTTTCAAGATGTTTGTTTGAGTTGGTGCCGAAGGTAGGGACTCACATCGTTGTGGGAAGCCGTACCTACTGAATGAAGTCAGAGTAGCAAGGTGGGAGCGATTGGTCGAAATAGCTAGTGCATCGGATGATGACACAAGTGAAGCCCATGGGTGTCAGAAGTACATCACGAAGGGCCTTTTCTTTGAAGGCCCTCCTGTCATCGCTGACCGCAAGCCACGATCCGCTCCGGCCAGAGATGACCGAAGCGGATCTCACGACTTGTTCTTCCAAACTGAGCGGCACTATTTCGCATCGGCACTGCTGATGGCGTAGATCACGCCCACCGTGACTGTATTCTGATTGTCTTTGAACAATCCCGTGCGGAACGGGAATGTGTCCTGATTCGACATGTCCCGGCGGTATTCCAGGCGGCTGATGATGCTCTTCGCGATGGTGCACTGCAGCGTGGCCGTGAATTCGCTCAGGTGCTGCGTGGCGCCCGTTTCGAAGCCGTCATGGTCGTCGAAATATTCGCCGCGCGTGGCGAAAGTCCACTTGTCGTTAAAGGCGTACTTGATGTAACCGGCGATGCCGGCCCAATGAGCCATGGGACCCGTGATGGGTGAGGGCACGTTGGTATCGACGAAGTGGTCTTGGCCGTAATCGTAGTTCGCCATCAGCGACAGCTTGGCAGTCGGTGAGTAGGTCAGCACTGTGTCCGAAAGGTGGCGAAACGTTCCGTTGAAGTTGGATGCTTCCGGACCCACCAGATAGTTCTCGATCAGGCTGACTTTCTTGTTGGGAGTCCAGGCAAACGTGAAGCCGGTGGTTTTGCCACTGTTGTTATCGACGCTGTTGTTCCAGCCGTTCACGAGATAGGCGGTCAGCGCGGCTTTATCGTTGAAGGCATATTTGGCACTCATGCCAAAATGAAAGTAGGGGATGGCCCAGGCGAAGAGCAGCCCGCGGGAGTAGTTCCAGTTGTCCTTGCTTTCGATGACCTCGGCGCCGGCCGGAGTCACAAACTTTCCGACGTTGATTTGCAAGCCCTTGCCCACCGGGGCGAGAAACTCGAAATAACCCTCTTTCAGATACTGATCGAAGTTCAATTCAGTACCGCCCGGTCCGATTTCCGTGGCGTTTACTTGATTCATCGCCTGGCCGAAGCCGAGTGCAATGTGATAGCCCAGTCGGCTTGCGGTGGCGTCGGGCGCTTTGTCGGCGACCAGTTCGATCATGTTTAAACCAAACTGGGCCGAGTTGATTTCAAAGTTGTGATATTGGTTGATGCGACTAGCGGGTTGATTCGAGTTGTAGCCGTAGTAGGTGTCGATGAAACCGCTGAGCGTGGTGGGCCCCAGCAGTCCAGAGAGGGAGACTTTTTCTGGAGCGGCAGCGGGCGCGGCCGCGGCGGGTACAGCGTCCTGCACAAGAGGTTCGGGGGCGCTCGCAGGAAGCGAGGGCATCGTCGTCGACGCAACCTCAGCGATTGCCCGCGGTCCATGAGTCTGCTTCATTGCGGCCAATTCGTTGCGTAGGTCTTTGAGTTCTTTCTCCAGATCTTGCACGCGTTGCGCCAGGTCTGCGGATGGAGCTTGCGGCGCTGCGCCAGACTACGCCTGGGCCCGGATCCCGGAGCGCACATCAAAGCCATCATGACTCCGCATAGGGCAACGGTTACACGCGAACCAACCCTCATGTTTGAAATCACGCATTCTCCAAATAATTTGTAAAAGTTAAATCTATGGACAACATAAAAGCGGCTTATGCGTAACGTGTTCGTGGGTCGCGTCCTCACGCTTTCTTTTCGCTCGAGATTTGCCGTGCGCGAGGTCTGCACCCTCTAATATCGGAACATTTGAAATGAATAAGTTGGACGTGATCAGATAATTGTCGTGATGAAAGGAGAGAGGAGAAATCCTGTTCACCGTGATTCACTGCCGTGCAAGAGTTTCACGCATCGAGTGTCGCGAGAAACGAAGAGATCACGACCTCGAAAATCGATTTGGTAAATCAGGAAAACACTGAGCGCCAGCGTTAAACTCGTAAGGAGGCGGGATCGATCAGCTATTACAGAGAGGGCCATTCCTGTACCCAATACGTGCTACCATCCGCTCAAGGGAGACCGATCGCTGCAGGCCGTCGAATAAATGTTTCCCGCTTTACCACACAACGGTTTGCCATTTGGGACGTCAATCAAGATATGCCGGATGACAGTTCGCACATGTTTGGCAATAATCCTCTGAATGAGGGCTGGCGTCCGCGGCCTGCGTGGCTTCTTTCGCTTGCAATTCACGTTCTGCTAGTGACCGCTTTGCTGCGCGGGCGTTCGCCTGTGTTCGTGGCGCCATCGTCGGTGCTGGGCGGCGCGAATGGTACTGCGATTACCCACCTGTATTGGGCGATAGGATCGGATGCCGAGGCCAAGTCCTCAAGCCAAAGTTCGGGGGAGCGCTCCGCTTCCGGAAAACGACTTACCTGGAAGAAGTCACAGAAAACGCAGCTCGCCTCGAATCGTAATACCTCGAACCCGGAGACCGACAACGGTGAGATGGCCTCAGCCGCTGCGAATCCGGCGCCCTCGGCTGGTTCTGCTTATGGATCTTTGTCAGATGGTGCTTCTGCGGGTCACGAGATTCGAGCAGCTTTGCCGGCAGTGACCTTCGAGCCTCTGGTCAGCACCGATGACTTGCGCGGGGGTGTCGAGGGCAATGTGGTGGTGGAGATCACGATCGACGAGGCTGGGAATATTGTGAGCACGACGATTGTGCAGAGCCTTGGCCCGGCGATCGACGCCAAGGTGTTGGCTGCCCTGGAGAATTGGCGTTTTCGCCCGGCTACGCGCGACGGCGTTCCGATTCCTTCCAAGCAGGACGTCGTGTATCACTTCAAGCCGCGTTAGGGCACATCCGAGACTCTCTCCTTTCTGTTGTCGGCCTTTTCCCATTGGATACTCGCGGCTTTGACGGTGTAGACTTTTTGGTCTTTGGCTTCGACCGCAAGCTAGGTCGCAAGCGGGTAGGGAATGCATGAAGGTGACGTTTGCAAAACTTGTGAAGCCGTATCGGGTCGAGCACGGCAAGCATTTTCGTTTGCGCGATCACGATCCGGGGGAAACCGCGGGCGTTGGGTCGAAGGAAGAGGCGGCCAAGCTGCTTGCAGAAGGTGTGGCGAAACTCGCTGATCTGCAGGACAAGCTCTATGCCGACGACCACTGGGCACTTCTGCTGATCTTCCAGGCCATGGACGCGGCGGGCAAAGATGGCGCCATTAAGCACGTCATGTCGGGTATTAATCCCCAAGGGTGCCAGGTGTACTCCTTCAAGGCGCCGTCGTCGGAGGAACTCGATCACGACTACCTGTGGCGAACCATGAAGTGCGTTCCGGAGCGGGGGCGCATCGGCATCTTCAATCGGTCCTACTACGAGGAAGTGCTGGTGGTGCGCGTACATCCCGAGCTTTTACGGACACAGAGAATTCCGCCACAACTGGTCACGAAGAAAATTTGGAAGGAACGCTTCGAAGACATCCGCGCTTTTGAGCGCTATCTCACGCGGAATGGAATCCTGATCCAGAAATTCTTCCTGAATGTTTCGAAGAAAGAGCAAAAGCGGCGATTTATGGCGCGCCTGGACGAGCCCGAGAAGAATTGGAAATTTTCCGCCGCCGACATTCACGAGCGAGCCCGTTGGGACGACTACATGGCGGCATACGAGGACCTGATCCAGCACACCGCCACGCCCGAGGCGCCCTGGCACGTGATACCTGCGGACAATAAGTGGTTTACGCGGATCGCGGTGTCGGCCGCAATCGTGGATGCGTTGGAAGACTTGAATCTGGCTTATCCCACTGTCGATGGCGCAAAAGCCAAGGAACTGGCAGCGGCCCGAAAATTACTTGAAGGGAAGAAGTGACAATCGGCGTCGACAACTTCCCACGTTTCTAGCCGGCGAGATGAGCTGTTTCCAATTTCGTGAATGTGTCTTGCAGTCATGCTGGATCGAACTCTTGGCGATGTCTCAACAGATCACTTTTCGTCCAACGAGCTACGCGATACGATGACCCGATCAAAACTTCACCCGGAGAACACATCCAAGATGGTGACCAAGACTCGGTGTGCGGGCGTCCCGGCCTGCGCCCTTTTCGTCTGCAGCCTGTTTTTTCCCGGAGCTGCCTTCGCTCAGAAAACCTGGCCTGAGAAGCAGGTGGTCTCGCCGGCGGCGCAAGCCACTCCCAAGACGGAAACCGCCGAACCGGAAAAAAACGAGGACCCTTTGTTCAAGGGGATGAAATATCGAATCGTCGGCCCATTTCGTGGCGGGCGCTCATTGACCGCGTCTGGGATACCGGGTGATCCGACCACGTATTACTTTGGCGCAACCGGCGGAGGTGTCTGGAAGTCCAGCGACGGGGCGTTGACCTGGGCGTCGGTTTTCGATAAAGAGGGCACCTCGGCGATCGGCAGCCTCGCGGTTTCGCCCTCGGATCCCAATATCGTCTACGTTGGCACCGGGGAAGCCTGCCTGCGCGGCAACATCTCGCACGGCGACGGCGTGTATAAAACGCTGGATGGGGGCAAGACCTGGAAGAACACCGGGCTGCGCGACTCGCGCGCGATCGGCAAGGTGATCGTAAACCCGAAAAATCCCGATATCGCTTTCGTGGCAGCCCTCGGTCATCCCTTCGGACCCAACGCCGAGCGCGGTATCTTCCGCACGCTCGACGGCGGCAAGACCTGGGAGAAGGTTCTCTACAAGGACGACAATACCGGTGGTATCGACGTCGCGTTCGATCCGCGCAATTCCAACGTTCTCTTTGCAGCACTCTGGGAAGTGCGGCGTACCCCATGGAGCCTTTCGAGCGGCGGTCCCGGCAGCGGGCTTTATCGTTCCAACGACGGCGGCAGCACGTGGAAGCGCCTGGATGACAAAGGACTGCCGAAGGGGCCGTACGGGCGAATTGGCGTCTCAGTAGCGTCGAACTCGGAACGGGTGTACGCGCTGATCCAGGCAAGTGAAGGTGGTCTGTATCGTTCCGACGATGGGGGAGATAGCTGGCAGCTCGTGAACGGCAGCCACAGCCTGATGCAAAGGCCGTGGTACTACATGCACATCATCGCTGACCCACAGGATGCTGAGATCGTTTACGTGATGGATGTGGACGCGTATCGCTCCACCGATGGCGGGCGCAGCTTCAACAAGATCAAAATTCCGCATGGGGATCACCACGGACTGTGGATTGACCCGAGGAATACCAAACGGATGATTGCGTCCAATGATGGCGGCGTTTCCGTGACGCTCGATGGCGGAACGACGTGGTCGCGCCAGGATAATCAGCCGACCGCGCAGTTCTACCACGTGATCGCTGACCATCGCACACCGTACTACATCTACGGAGCGCAACAGGACAACAGCACGGTGGGCATTGCGAGCCGCAGTGACGAAGGCGTGATCGACCGGCCCGACTGGTATCCGGTGGGCGGTGGAGAGGCGGGCTACATCGCACCGTATCCTCCCGATCCCAACATTGTGTATGCGGCCGACTACGAAGGTCTGATTACGCGCTACGATAAGCACAATGGGCAGTTGCGGAACATCACGAACCAGACGCGTCTTTCCGATGCGGGAGGCGCTGCGCCCCTTGAGCATCGCTTCCAGTGGACATCGCCAGTGATGATCTCGCCACACGATCCGGAAACGCTTTACCATGCGGGTGAGCGGCTCTTCAAAACTACCGACGGCGGCGTGCACTGGGAGGCGATCAGTCCGGACCTCACCAGGAACGACAAGAGCAAGCAGCAGCCTTCAGGCGGGTCCATCACGATCGACGACAGCGGGACCGAGTACTACGATACGATTTTTGCGCTGGCCGAGTCCCCAGCGACTAAGGGCCTGATCTGGGCGGGAACCGACGATGGGCTTATTCAGATCACACGAGACGCCGGTAAGAACTGGAGCAACGTCACGCCGAAGGATTTGCCTGAATGGAGCCGCGTCAGTCAGATCGACGCCTCGCCATTTGACCCCGGGACCGCGTACGTTGCGATCGACCGCCATCAGAACGATGACCTGCATCCGCACATTTATAAGACCAGCGACTATGGCAAGAGCTGGACGACGATTGTGAAGGGGATTCCCGACACGACCTTTGTCCGGGCGGTGCGGGAAGATCCGAAGAAGCGCGGACTGCTGTACGCGGGTACGGAAATGGGTGTGTTCGTGTCGTTCAATGACGGAGCCGACTGGCGCCCGCTACAACTCAACCTCCCTCGCGCCCCCATTCACGACTTGATCGTGAAGAACGATGACCTGGTCGTTGCCACGCACGGCCGCTCGTTCTGGATCCTGGATGATCTGACCCCAGTGCGTCAGTTTACCGACGACATTGCGAAGAAAGATGTCCATCTATATACGCCGCAGACGGCATATCGCATGCAAAATCCGGGAGGCGAAGACCGTCCGAAAAAGCCGGTGCTGACGGGGCAGAATCCGCCAGCAGGAGCGGTGATCGATTTCTACGTGAAAGCAATTCCGAAGGCTGAAACCTTGATTGAAGTCCTCGATGGGCAGGGTCAGGTCATTCGCAAGTATTCGAGTCTGAAGACCCAGGTGCCCGATGAACCGCCCGATCCGGACGACAAGAAGCCGGAAAAGGAAATCAAGGTAGAGGCCGGACTGAACCGGTTCGTCTGGGATTTGCGCTATGAGGAAGCCAACCGGGTGCCGGGTTATTACCTCTGGGAATACACCGGTGGCGCGCAGGGCCCAGTCGCACTGCCAGGCAAGTATCATGTGCGCCTGACGGTGGATGGCAAGAGCCAGACCGTCCCACTCGAACTGAAGCTGGATCCTCGAGTGCAAGTCTCCCAGGCTGATCTCGAAAAGCAGTTCAATTTACTGCTACAGGTACGGGAGCAGCTCAATCGCGTCTACACCGCGGTAAACCAGATTGAGGATGTACGTAATCAGACTGCCGAGATGAAGCGGCGGCTTCCGGCCGATGACAATGCGCGTGCGGTCACGTCCTCGGCAGACGGGCTTACCGCGAAGCTTGTTTCGGTGCGCGAGCCTCTGATCAACTTGCGCATCAGTGCGAATGAAGACTCGCTCGCCTATCATCCGGAGCTGGATGGGCAGTGGGCATTCCTGGCGATGATTGTGTCGGCGGGATGCGACTGTGCTCCGACAGAGGCTGCACTGCAGCGATTTGATGAACTGAAGAAGCAGACTGAAGACGCCATCGCGAAGTGGACTGATCTTCAGAAAACCGACGTGGCGGCGTTTCAAAAGCTGGCGGTCGAGCGTGGGATTCAGCCGGTCGCGATTCCCGCGGCGGACAGTGCGGTGAGTTCCGGGGAGGACGAGCGATAATTCAGAATGGCTGGGCTAAGAATCGGTGGACTGGACCCCAATGCCTTGTTCCGAAGTGCCAGCCGCGGATACGCCTCGATACCTGCGGCAGTCAGAGGACGAGTGATAAAATCGGTTCACTTCCTGCTGAAATAAGGCAGTTGCAAGGCGGGATTTCTGCATCCAAGACGGAAGCGAAGGGCGCAGGCCGGTCGAGGGCCGGTCTGGTTGGGGCGCGGAGCTTCTACATCGTCAAAGTATCGAATCCACCAAGAAGAAGAATAGTGCGCCTATCCCTGTCCAAGCGCATGCCAACAGTGAGGTAGAGGAACGCATGCGTGTTGGTGTTAGCTTTTTGTCGCTAGCTCTCGAAGTGTGGTCTTGTGATCCGCCGCTACATTGCACGTTTCGTTGGTTCAATCTGAATTGCGACTTTTCAGCCAAAGAGTCGTCGCGATCCGATGGAGAGTAATGGAATGAAAGAGAAATCCTTCTTCGTTCTTGCCGTCTGCATGATGACGTTTCCCGCGTTTGCGCAGCAAGGGTCTCAGCCGGGAAGCGCCCAAGACTCGTCTGCCATGGAGCAGCGTATGCGCGAACTCGAGGACCGCGTGATTTCGCTGGAGGGTCAGGTGCGCGTGCTGAAGGCAGCGCAGTCAGCTCCTGCTGAGCCCGCCACGGGCGCCGCACCCGCGCCTATGGAAGCTGCCGCACCTACGGGTGCCAGCGCACCGACCCAGACCGCACCGGCTCCGGCGACGCAAGCGGCGGCCCTGGCCGCTGGTGCGCAAGAGCCCTCGCTGGGCGGCGCCGGCGGGTCAGCGGCCAAGGCTTTGAACCCCGACATTAGTGTTATCGGAGACTTCATCGGCGCCCTGGGAGGAAATTCGCAGCAGAACACGGTATCGCTCGAGCCAATCCCAGCGTTTCAGATGCACGAGTCCGAGGTGGGCTTTCAGTCGATCATCGACCCCTATGCGCGTGGAGATTTCTTCATCTCTTTCGGAGAAGAGGGCGTCAATCTGGAGGAAGGTTACATTACGTTTACCGCGTTGCCGGCTGGTCTCGTGGCAAAGGTGGGGAAGATGCGGTCCGCCTTCGGCAAGGTCAACACCATGCATAACCATGTTTTGCCTTGGGTGGAGCGCCCTCTAGTCAGCAACAACCTGGTGGCGGGCGAAGATGGCATCGACGACGCCGGATTCTCCATCCAGCGCATTCTGCCGGCACCCAAGGGAATCTTTCTCGAAGCGACCGGTCAATTATTCCGTGGGGATTCGGGCGACGTATTTAGGTCATCGCAACGTAGCGACGTGAGCACGGTTGCTCACCTGCGCGGCTACCGGGACATTAACGAATCCACCAATCTGGATCTGGGAGTCTCGTATGCGCGTGGCCACAACGACGTCGGCTCCGACTTTCTCACGCATCTTTACGGAGTGGATGCCACGTTGCGCTGGAAGCCTCTGCGGCGATCTATCTACCATTCGTTTGTCGCACGCAGCGAGTTCATCTGGAGCGACCGGCAGCAACTTCCCACGACCCAGAAGGCTTTCGGGTACTATGCCTCTGCTGATTATCAGCTGGGGCGGCGCTGGTTCGTGGGCGGACGCTACGATCACTCCGACCGCAGCCGCGACGATGTGCTCACGGATAAGGGCGGCTCGGTGGTGCTGACATACTGGCCCAGCGAGTTCAGCCAACTGCGCGGACAGTATCGCTTTACCCGCTATGCGAATAACATCGATGCAAACGAACTCTTCGTACAGTTGATCTTCTCGCTGGGGGCGCATGGAGCGCATCCGTTCTAGAGTCTACGAGCGAGGACTCGCAGGATGCTGCATACCTCGGCGGCTAAATCCGCGATTGGAAAGGGAAGTTCACAGCGCGCCTGATGGCGCGCGCCTTCAAAGCAAGATGCGGGCAGAAAATCGTCAAGAGGTTGACAGGGCTATCGAACGGAGGACGATCTCAGTAACAGATTTTGGGAAGGGAAGGATAGGAATGTTGAACCGGAGTCGTTTTGGAACTGTATTTGTTTTCTTATTGATAGGCACACTGTTTGTGCCCCGGCTCGTGGAAGCGAAAAAGCTCATTGTTGTAACGGCTACGACCGACATGGCGGCGCTCGCGCAGGAGGTGGGCGGGGACAAGATCTCGGTGGAATCGATCGCCAGAGGTTACCAGGACCCACACTTCGTCGAAGCCAAGCCCAGTTTCTTGCTGAAGCTGCGTAATGCAGATCTGCTGATCGTGGTCGGACTGCAATTGGAAATCGGCTGGCTGCCGCCGCTCGTTAACCAGAGTGGAAATGGCAGGATTCAGGTGGGTGCGGCGGGCTATCTGGATGCCTCGCAATTCGCCGAGATTCTCGACATACCACAGGGCCAGGTGACCCGGGCCATGGGGGACGTTCATCCCCTTGGGAATCCGCACTATTGGCTCGATCCAGACAACGGGCGGCGAATTGCCCGCGGCATCGCAGGAAAATTGGGAGAACTGGATCCGCCCGACTCTGCCTATTTTCAACAACGTTTTCAGGACTTCGACAAACGTCTTTCTGCCGCCGAGCAAAAGTGGGACGCGGCCATGAAGCCGTATCGGGGCCGCAAAGTTGTGACCTATCACAACTCATTTCCCAACTTCGCGAAGCATTTTGGATTGAACGTCATTGGCTATGTCGAGCCGAGGCCTGGCATTCCGCCAACGCCGAGTCACACCATCGAGTTGATCGGTCTGATGAAGCGCGAGAATTGCAAGATCATCCTGGTGGAACCCTACTTCGATCTGAAAACGCCGAATGCCATCGGTCGCGACACGGCCGGCAAAGTCGTGCAGTACCTGCCGTCGGTTGGCGGCGAGAAGCAAGTAACGGATTATTTTCAGCTTTTTGAGTACGATATTGATTTGCTGACCAAAGCGTTCCAGGCAACCCAGTAAGAGGAGAGTGATGGAGATACTTCCGTTTTTATTGTGGCCATTTGTGGCTAGCCTAATTCTGACTGGGATTCACGCCTATCTGGGCGTTCACGTAGTCGAACGGGGCGTGATTTTCGTGGACCTGGCGCTGGCTCAGATCGCTGCATTGGGCGCGACGATCGCCATTCTAATCGGGATGGACCCGCACGGGCAGGGGGCTTATTTCCTGAGCCTGGGGTTCACTTTTCTGGGAGCGGGCATCTTCGCCCTGGCTCGCACGCGGCGCGGACATATTCCGCAGGAAGCGTTCATCGGCATCGCCTACGCCGTGGCATCAGCGGCCGCCATCCTCGCCATGAGCAAGGCTACCGGTGAAACCGAACATCTTAAAGACATGTTGGTCGGCAATATTCTGGCGGTCTCCAAAGCAGAAGTTGCAAAGACTGCTGTCCTGTATGGCATTGTGGGTCTCTTTCACTACATCTTCCGGCGCAATTTCCTGCTGATCTCGACCAATCCTGCTGAAGCCGAAAGACGAGGGCTCAACGTCCGGCTGTGGGATTTCTTGTTTTACGCGTCGTTCGGTTTTGTGGTGACCTCCTCAGTGGCGATTGCCGGGGTGCTGCTGGTTTT
>Ga0307471_100001155_pt1 | contig 14288 bp, 14 predicted proteins | sample atmos_gasesAM3C__2_FD_204566 | JGI IMG/M metagenome (GOLD analysis project Ga0307471, IMG submission 204566) | Hardwood forest soil microbial communities from Morgan-Monroe State Forest, Indiana, United States - atmos_gasesAM3C_515 | ecosystem: Environmental > Terrestrial > Soil > Temperate... | reverse complement strand
CGCATACCCGCGTCGGGAGCGGTCACCGTGTCACTTCGCAGATCGACGATGCCGGCAGCCAAGCCTGCGATGGTACGGCGCTGTGACGGCGGCCTGTTAGGCTCGGGACGTGCCGGCAGTCGTGATCAGCTTTCTCGATGGCGAAGTGCTGCACGCCGAGACACCGCCGATCACCTTCGATCGCCAGGTCATCGAGGCGGAGGTGCGCAGCGTCGATCCCAACAACGAGCGCGCCCTCTTCCCCGTCACGGCGATCCGTCAGATACTCGTCGGTGATCCGTCCGCGGCGCCGGGTCCGGCGGTTGCGTCGGGATGGGACCGCGCCGCGTTTCACTTCAGCGACGGCGACGTGCTGCGCGCGTCGATCAGCCCCGACGCGCTCCTCGGCCGCTACGGCGGCGTGTGGCAGATCGTGGAGCCAGGATCCATCGACCTCCGCACCATCGCCATTCCCTACTCCGCGCTGAAGGGCGTGTACCGCATCAAGCAGTGGGACAGCAGGCCGCTGACCGAACGCATGGCCAACGGTCGCATCGAACAGCTGGCTCGGATCCTCGCCGAGCGGGAGGCGAATGTTACTGGCGGCGAAGCGCCGCCCCGAAGGGTGCTGCTGTCACGGATGCGACGTCCCCCTCGCGACGAGCCCGGGAGATCCTGAGACCTCCGAGACGGGGACAGGCGTGGAACGTGGCCGCGACGTTCGAGTGATCGGCGACATGCTACGGTGCTGCGCGTGACCGCGCCCGTGGCCGCGGCCGAGCCAGAGGTGCCCGAGGCGCCGTCGTCGCTCACCAGCCGCCTCCTGACTCCCCGCACGATTGCCTCGCTCGCCGCTGCCGCGATCATCGTCGGGGTCGCCATCTGGCGAGCACCGATCGACTGGAACGACGCCTGGACGCGGATTCGTCACGCCGATCCCCTGCTCTACCTGGCAGCGCTGCTCGTCTATTACTCGTCGTTCGGGGTGCGCGCTCTCCGCTGGCACGTCCTCCTCAAGAACGCCGGGGAGCCCGAGCCCACACGCTCGCTGATCAGTCCGATCATCACGTCGTTCTTCGTCAACTGCGTGGTCCCGGCAAAGATGGGCGACGTCTATCGCGCGTACCTCGCCCGCGTGCGCCTGCACGTGTCGGCGAGCAAAGCGCTCGGCACGATCATCGCCGAGCGTCTCCTCGACCTGTGCGTCCTGATGGGGCTGCTGCTCGTCGCGGGAGCCATCGTGTTCCATCGCAAGGCACCGGGGATCCTCGTCCCATACGTCATCGCCGGGGGTGTCGTGTGCCTTGCGGGAATCGCCGTGATCCTCACGATGCGTGCCGGTCGCGGCCAGCGACTGCTGCGCCTGCTGCCAGAGGCCGTGTTCCACCGCTACGAGAGCTTTCGCATCGGCACGGTCACGTCGCTGCGGCGCCTTCCGATGCTGGTCGTTCTCACCGGCCTGGTGTGGGCGCTCGAGAGCGCGCGGCTCGGCCTGGTGGTCTCCGCTCTCGGCGTCAGCGGGCTCGGCATTTCGCAGTTCGTTCTGATCGCCCTGGTCGCCGCTCTGCTCACGACCATACCGTTCCTGCCCGGCGGGCTCGGGTTGGTGGAGGCCGGGATGGTCGGCGCGCTGATCGCGGTCGGCGGGGTCGGCCGGCAGGCGGCGATCTCGATCGCACTGCTCGACCGCAGCATCAGCTACGGCAGCCTCGTCGTCCTCGGTTTCATCGTCTTCGCCATCACGCACGTTCACGCTCCACGACCGGAGACACGTCCGCTGCGCGCCGGCGGGTGAGGGCGCTCGTCACCGGCGGAGCGGGATTCATCGGCTCGAACCTCGTCGATGCGCTGCTCGACGCCGGACACGAAGTCACCGTTGTGGACAATCTCGCGCGTGGTGTGCGTGACCAGGTGCGACCCGAGGCGCGCTTCGTGCGGCTGGACGTCGCCGATCCCTCGCTCTCCGGCGTGATCGCACGTGCTCAGCCGGACGCTGTCTTCCACCTCGCCGCACAGATCGACGTGCGAAGGTCGATGCGCGAGCCACTCTTCGATGCGAATGCCAACGTCCTCGGCACCGTGAACGTCCTCGACGCGTGCCGCACAGCCGGCGTGCGCCGGGTCGTCTTCGCGTCGACCGGCGGCGCGGTCTACGGCGACACCGATACGCTGCCCACTCCGGAGAATCATCCCCTGCTGCCGGCATCGGCGTACGGCGCCGCGAAGGTCAGCGCGGAAATGTACGGCGAGATGTTCCAGCGCGGCGGGGGCCCCGAGTTCGTCGCGCTTCGATATGGCAACGTCTACGGTCCGCGCCAGGATCCGCATGGAGAGGCGGGGGTCGTCGCGATCTTCGCGCAGCGCCTGCTCGGCGGCGAGCAGACCGTCATCAACGGGGACGGCCGGCAGACCCGCGACTACGTGTTCGTCGACGACGTCGTGCGCGCGAACGTGCTCGCGCTCGCGAGTACCGCCCTCGGGCCGTTCAACGTCGGCACCGAGATCGAAACCGACGTCAATGAGCTGCACTCGAGACTGTCCGCCATCTGCGGCTCCGCCGACGAGCCCATCCACGGCGCGGCGAAGCCGGGCGAGCAGCGCCGGTCGGCACTCGACACCGAGCGCGCACGGACGCTGCTCGGCTGGACTGCGATCACCTCGCTCGACGAGGGACTACGCAGGACTGTCGACCACTTCCGCGCCGGCTGACCCGAGCACCCCGGCCGACTCGACGAGGCAACGGTCGGCGTGGGCTCGAAGCTCGGCGACCGCCCGCTGCATCCCCGAGTTGGTGCCAAAACCGGCGGTTTCAGCGATGCGAGTGGCCCAGACCAGGTCGTCGACGGCGCTGGAGAGCAGCTCGTGGGCGGTGAGCTGAGCGTGGTTCAGCGAGCCGGTGTCGACGCGCTCCAGCATCTGCGCGCAACCGTCGAGCAGGCGGCGTATGGAGCGTGGTGCCTCGACTCCCGGAGCGGGTTCCGCCGCTGGTTCCGCGGGGCGGTCGAGCGCCTGCCGCAGGGTGGACGCAGCGTCGCGAGCAGCGGCGTCAACGGTGCGGAGGAGCGTGGCGGAGTCCGACGTTCGCGACGCGGCGCCTCCCAGCACGCGGTACGCCCCCCACAGAACGGCGACGGCGACGAGCGCCACGAGGATATAGACCGCCACGGCGGGAGGCAGCGGACTACTTGTAGCGAAAGGTGATGCGTCCGCGCGAGAGGTCGTACGGGCTCAGCTCGACGCGCACCCTGTCGCCGATCAGGATGCGGATGTAGAACTTCCGCATCTTCCCGGATGTGTACGCGAGCACCTCCTGCCCGGTCTGCAAGCGCACCTTGAACATCGCGTTGGGCAGCGGCTCGACGACGGTGGCATCCATCTCGATCGTCTCCTCCTTGACCTCGGGCTGCGCGCCATCGACCGCGGAGGCGTCACGACGGCGCGCCGGACCTCGCCTCCTGGTGCTGCCTGGTCGTGGTGGACGTCGTGCCATACCCGCGCACGAGCCTAATCCATATAGCGGCGGATCCGCTGGTCCTCCGCTTCGTGCTCGCCGCGGTACAGCGCGCACGTCGTGGGATCACCGATGCACGGTGGCACCGGGTGGCGGCCGGTGAAGCGGTGGGTCTTGCGGTCGACGTGGCAGTCGGCCTTGAACCGGGTCAAGAGTCCGAACGGGCCGGCGCGCTCCTTGAGAATCTGCTCGAGGTAGGGACAGCGCTGATGCCGGACCGGGACCAGTCCGGGCTCACTCGCGTGCGAACTGCCTCGGCGCGGTGGGGGCGGTGGTTCCGCTCGCATCGAGATGCGAAATGAGCGGCGGTGTGATTCAGGAGGCGAGCATGGCCTGGATGCGCGAGGCCAGCTCTTTGATCTTGAAGGGCTTGGCAAGCGTCTGCACGTTGCCATATGCCTCGAGCTTCGGCGCCGTCGATGAGTTGACGAGCGCGCTGACGATCAGCACCTTGGGGTCAGCGCCGTGGTCGGCGCGAATGCGCTCCAGCACCTGGGTGCCGCTGAGGTCCCCCGGGAGCATGAGATCGAGCAGCACGAGGTCCGGCTTGAACTCGCCGAAGGCCGCCAGTCCCTCGTCGCCGCTCTTGGCGACTTTGACCTCATAGCCCTCCATGGTGCACAGCAGGGACTCGATGTCTGCAAGTGCGTAATAGTCCTCGATGATCAGGATCTTTTTCATGTCGACACTCGAAGCGCTGAACGTAGCCATGGATCCGTCAGAGCATAGCACGGTGATTTCGGGGCTCCCGATCGTATGTGACAGTTCCGTAGCCACGCTGCGAGATGGCCGCAGGGACCGTCGCCGGTCAGGTCTTGCGGTCGATCACCGTCGCTGTGCCGAGCCCCCCGCCGCAGCACATCGTCTGGAGCCCCAGCCGCTGGTCGCGGCGCTCCAGCTCATGAAGAAGGGTCGTCATCAGCCTCGCGCCGCTGGCCCCGAGCGGATGTCCGAGCGCGATCGCGCCACCATTGACATTGACCTTCTCCATGTCGGGGTGGTGCTCCTGCGCCCATGCGAGCACAACCGGTGCGAACGCCTCGTTGACCTCGAAGAGGTCGACGTCCTCCACGCCGATCCCGGCGCGCTCCAACACCTTGGCAGTGGCGGGAATCGGCCCGGTCAACATGGTCACGGGATCGACGCCGACGACCACCTGCGCCCGGATACCGGCGCGAGCGTGCAGACCGAGCTGGTCGGCCCGCTGCTTCGACATGAGGAGGAGCGCCGAGGCGCCGTCGGTGATCTGCGACGAATTTCCCGCGTGCAAGATGCCGTCCGGCTTGAATGACGGCTCCAAGCCGGCCAGCGTCTCCACGGTCGTCCCCGGCCTGATGCCCTGATCACGGCTGATCGTGTGCATGTCGCCGTTGCTGCCGACTGCGACCGGAACGATCTCCCGGTCGAAGCGCCCCTCCTGCTGAGCCACGGACGCACGCCGTTGTGATTCCGCGGCAAACGCGTCCGCGTCTCGCCTGCTGATGTGCCACTGCTCGGCGATCATCTCCGCGGCAAGCCCCTGACTCACGAGGTTGTACTCCTCGAGCAGCTCTGGCGGGAATGGGCTGCCCGGACCCTGGATGACCGTGCTTCCCATCGGCACCCGGCTCATGCTCTCGACGCCCGCGGCAATCGTGATGTCGCAGACGCCCGACTGGATCAGGTTGGCGGCAAAGTGCACCGCTTGCTGCGACGACCCGCACTGCCGGTCGATCGTGGTCGCGGGCACCTCCACCGGGAAGCCCGCAGTGAGCACCGCCTGGCGCGCGATGTTGATCGACTGCTCACCCGTCTGGCTGACGCAGCCCATGACCACGTCGTCGACCAGCGCCGGGTCGACCCCGGCCCGAGCGGTGACCTCCCGGAGGACCTGCGCCGCGAGCAGCACCGGGTGCACGTCGCGGAGCTCCCCGTTGCGGAGGTTGCCCCGCCCGAGTGGCGTCCGCACGGCGTCGACGATCACGACCTCGGTCACGAATCCACCATAGCAACGCAGAGCCGGCGCGCGCCGGTTTCCGAAGGGCTCATGTGGCTCGGTAGATCATGACCAGCGCAGGCGGCTCGCCGCCGGGATGCAGCGGGTCGACCGGCGCTCGCTCCTCGCCGATCACCACAGCTCGCCGGGGACGCGGGTCGGTGATCCAGAGCACCAGGAGGTCTCCGGGCGCGGCGAACGCCTCGGCGTCCGCGGGGTCGCTCACCCGCATCCCCAGCCGGTCCAGTCCGAGCGCCCCGTCGTTGTCGACGGGCGTGGCCGGGGGTGGCGGAGTCAGGGCGAAGAACGCGTCGATGTACGGCTGCTCGAGCGTGTCGGATACATAAATGGTGTGCCCTCCCGCCGCGGCGGCGGCGGCAGCGAGACCAGTGACCTCTCCTGTGTCGAACGCCGCCGCCGCGCGAACCGGGTACGCGGTGTAGAGGTCGACCGTGTAGAAGGCGCCCTGCGCGAGCAGCGCGGCTGTGATCGCGGCGACGACGGCGACGGTGATGACACGGCGGCCGCGGACCAGATCGGCGATGCCGACCAAACCGAAGAAGGCGAGCAGCATCCAGAAGGGGATCGCGGTCGCTGAGCGCAGCGCGTGCGGCGCCCCGCCGTTGTCGGTGACGGCGGCGGCCACCGGCGCGAGCACGATCCCGAGCAGCACGATCTTGGGCAGCGCCTCTGATCGGCGCCGCCAGCAGGTGACCAGTCCCATGAGCAGCAGCGGCACCATCACTGCGAGCAGCATGCCGGCATAGCCTGTGTTGTGCCGCGGGTTCGGATCACCGTGGATGAACAGGAAGTCCGGTGTGAAGTAGAGGCCATAGTTGGCCAGAAAGCGGCCGGCGACGGTGATCGGCGAAGCATTCGGCGATGCGATCGATATGCCGTTGAAGTGGCTCGTCAGCGCTCCGGGGTGCAGCAGCCCGTAGACGGCGAGGACGGCGTAGCCGGCGATGACCGGCACGAGCGCCAGCCACCACTGATGGAACCGCCGTCGCGCATACACCGCGACGAACGCCACGGTCAGGGCGAGGACCTCGAACCGGCCCACCGTGTAGCCATAGATCGCGAGCCCGAGAAACAGGCCCGCACCGGCGAGGCGGCGCGGGCGCAGCCCCTGCTCGTCCGCGAGGCACCAGAGCGCACCCGAAAGCAGCGCCACCATCGAGACCACCTCGAAGCCGACCCGGGACTGCTGGGTGATCCAGGGCGTCAGCGCCGACAGACCCAGTGCGAAGAGTGTGATGGGGCGGGACCGGCTCATCCGCCAGGCGGCCATCGTCAGGAACGCGACGATGAACAGCCCGAACATCGCGGCCGGCAATCGCTCGACGGTCGGCGTCAGCGCGAGGAACCGAGCCAAGGGGACGAGCGAGTAGATGTAGACGGGGTTCTTGTACTCACCAAAGGCCGCGAAGAACAGCGGCACGTGGACGCCGTGCTCGTCGACCCCGTAGTGGGCCACCGTCCACGCGTTGTACCCGATCGACGATTCGTCGATGTACAGCCCCGGTGGTGACCCGGACAGGTCGATCAGGTTGCGTACCACGAGCAGAGCCGCCACGACAGCGAACGCGGTCGCCCAGAGCCACGCGTGGCGCGACCCCGCGGGGTCACGCTCACTCACGCGTGGCGAAGGCCGTGCGCGTCACGACGTGAACGCGAAGTGACCGAGGTGCAGCCACGGGGTGAGCACCGCGCTCTCGTCCTCGCCGAGCGCGAGCCCGCGTTCGCGGCTCACGCCGCGAACGTCGTCCAGCGCATCCACGATGCTCTGCGTGAAGCGCAGATCGCGAACCGGTCGTCCGATCCGCCCGTTCTCGATGAGAAACGTCCCCTCGCGCGTCATGCCGGTGATGATCGTTCGCAGAGGATGAACGTCGCGCACGTACCAGAGGCGCGTGACAAGAAGCCCGCGACGCACAGACGCGATCAGCTCGTCCCGCGATGCGTCGCCTGCTTCCATGACGAGATGACGCGCATACGGCCCGTACGTATTCGGTTGCGGGAGTGAGTGCCCCGTCGAGCTCACCCCGTCGCGCCGCGCGGTCGGTGTGTCGTAGAGGAACCCTGCGCACACGCCGTGGTCGATCGAGGTCACCCGGCGCGATGACACTCCCTCGAGGTCGAACGGAAAAGGAAAGGAACCTGGATCGGCGGGGTCGTCGGCGATGGTGACCGTTTCGCTCATCAGGCGCCTGCCGGGGCGCATGAAGCTGCGCTGTTCCTGCTTCGCGAGCGCGCTGAATCCCATCCAGGAGAGGTGCTCGACCACATCGGTCACCGCGTACGGTGTCAGCACGACCTCGTACAGACCCGGCTCAACGGCACCGGCGTGCTGATTGCGCACGCAGGTGTCGACGGCCTCGCGGCCCACCGCTGCAGCGTCGATGTCGCCGAAATCCGCTGAGTGCCCGGCGGCGTACCCGGCGCCGTCCTCACCGCGAACCACCGTGATGACGCTCGCCTGCGTGGTCGCGGCGTGACGGCGTACACCGTTGCTGTTGACGATCGCCGTCCTCGTCGTGCGCGTGCTCACCGAGCCGAAGGCTTCGACCCCCTGCTGCTCGGCCGCCGCGATCACGAGCCCGGCGACGCGTGCACGGTCTTCGGGCGACGCCGACTCCGTCGCCTCGCTGAACGCTGCGGCAACCTCGCCGGCGCCGTCGGGCTCGGGGAGTGGTGACGGGTCGGACTCCGAGGCGAACGATCGCGCTTGCTCCGCCGCCTGGACCACGCGGGTCTCCGCGTCAGGAACCTCCCCGCGCAGCTGCGCAACGCCGACGCGCGAGTTCGCGATGATCCGCACCCGGAGCTCCAGCGATGACTCCGCGACGTTCTGATGGACCACGTTGCCCGCGAAGCGCGTGAGCTGCTGCGTCTGCTGAACGGCGATCACCTCAGCCTGACCGCCTGGGGCCCGATCCAGCGTCGCAGTCGCGACCGACAGGAGCTCCTCGCGTTCGTCCGTCCTCACGATGCAGGGCCCACATCCACGTTCTGGAAACGGCACGGCGCGGCGCCGTGGCCGACGTGCATCACCTGGGAAGGCTCGCCCTTGCCGCAGTTGACGACACCCCACATGCGCCATTCGTCCGGACCCGCGACGGCGTCACACGAGCGCCAGAAGTCCGGCGTCACGCCACGGTAGAGCGGGTTGCGCACCAATCGCACGCGCCGGCCGTCCCGGATCTCCCATCCGTTCTGCGTACCGAACTGGAAGTTGAGGCGACGATCGTCGATGCTCCAGGACCGGTTGGTCTCGAGGTACACGCCGTGCTCCGTTGTCGCGATCATCTCCTCGAGGCTGGACGTCCCCGGCTCCAGGTTCACGTTGGTCATCCGAATCAGGGGTATCCGGCACCACGAGTCGGCGCGCATTGCTCCGTTGCTCGTGCCGCCGATGACGGCCGCGGTTTCGCGGGATGTCATGTATCCCGTGAACACGCCCTCATCGACGAGCACGACGCGCTGCGCCGCTACGCCCTCGTCGTCCCAGCCGAAGGTGCCGAGCCCGCCCGGCTGCGTGGCGTCGGCGGTGAGTGTCACCGCCCGGCTCCCGTATCGAAACGTGCCCAGCAGATCCGGGGTCAGAAACGACATGCCGGCGTACGCCGCCTCGGAGCCCAGCACACGATCGAGCTCCGTCGGATGGCCGCACGATTCGTGCACCTGCAACGCCGCCTGCGTCCCGTCGAGGATCACGGTCATCCGTCCGGCAGGACAGAGCTCGGCGCTGAGCAGCGCCACGGCCTCTTCGGCAATGCGCCGTCCGTTGCCCGGGAGGTCGAATGCCTCGATCGCCTCCCAACCCGCGCACAGCTGGTGGCGGCCGAAGCTGTTGGGGAAGCTCCGCGTCTGCACCTCGTCCGCGCTCGTCGCCGTGGCGTCGAACCCACCACCCGACTCGATGATCGTCTGCGCGATGGCCGCGCCTTCGCTGCTGGCGAAGTACCGCTCCTCTTTGACGAACTCGAGCGACGCCTCGCGCACCGTGATGCCCTGCACCTCGCTCATCGCCGAGTCGCTGCGCATCAGGACGTCGAGCTTGTCTTCGAGCGACACCGTGAAGGGATCCCGCTGCACCGGGGTCCGGTACTCACCCTGCGCGGGCTGCACGGGCGCCAGTCGTACGGGATCACGCCGCAGGCGCGCCGACGACCGCGCGATCCGCACGGCAAGTGCGGAGGTCTCGTCGACACTCGCTGTGTCGAGGCGGTCGACGCTTGCGAAACCCCACGCGCCGTCGACGAGGACTCGCACGCCGACGCCCGTGTCCTCGGAGAGCTCCACCAGCGCGACCTGTCCGTTCTTCACGGTCAGCTCCTGCACGGAGCGGTTGATCACGCGGCAGTCCGCATAGTGCGCGCCCGCCGCAGCGGCGGTGTCGAGCGCCCGGTCGGCGACTTCACGCACGGCTGGCGAGTATAGGTAAGGCCGGTGAGCCGCGGGACACTGAGGCGGCGGTCCGTAGACTTGCGGCGGTGGCGGCGACAATCGGCGTTGGACTGCTCGGCCTCGGCACGGTCGGCTCCGCTGTGGCGCGGCGCCTGATCGCGCAGTGGGAGATGCTCGGGGAGCGCGCGGGCGTCGTTCCGGTGCTGCGCAGCGTCGGCGTGCGCGACCTGCGCCGCGCGCGCGAGGTCGAGCTGCCGAACGTCGAGGTGACCGATGACGCGTCGGCGGTCGTCGACGATCATCGCGTCGAGATCGTGGTGGAGGCGATCGGCGGCGTCGACCCCGCGACCGCACTCATCGAGCGCGCTCTGACCAGCGGCAAGACGGTCGTTACGGCGAACAAGGCGGTCATGGCGGCGTCGGGACCGCGGCTGTGGGAGATGGCACAGACTGCGCACGCCGGAATCTGGTTCGAAGCCGCCGTCGGCGGGGGTCTGCCCGTCGTCGCGCTGCTGCGCGACAGCCTGCGTGCGGATGTCGTCACGCAGATAGATGCGATCATCAACGCGACCACCAACATCATCCTGACCCGCATGCGTGACTCCGGCGTCCCGGTGAGCGCGGCGATCGCCGACGCGCAACTACGCGGATTCGCCGAAGCCGACCCCAGCTCGGATGTCGACGGTTGGGATGCCGCTTACAAGCTGGTGATCATGAGCTGGCTGGCATTCGGAGCGCGCGTGACGGCCGCCGATGTCCAACGGCAGGGCATCGGCGGCCTCGACGCCGTCGACTGCGGCTACGCAGGCCAGCTTGGCTACAACGTGAAGCTGGTCGCTCACGCCGAGCGGCGTCAAGAGCCTTCAGGCATCCACCTCCGCGTCCGCCCAACGGCCGTCGCCGCCACGCACCCACTGTACGATGTCAATGATTCGGACAACGCTGTCATCATCTCGAGCGACCTGGCGGAATCGGTGACGCTGCGAGGGTTGGGCGGGGGTGGCGACTCGACGGCGAGCGCGGTGGTCAGCGATGTCGTCAACGCAGCACGCCGTGCCGGATGTCCGCCGGCGCCACCGCCCACCGAGTCGATGGCGCTGCTCTCCGATGAGGACGTCGACGTCGCCGCGTACCTCCGGCTGCGCACCGGTGCCGATCCCGACGCTCGCGCGTTGATCGTGCAAGCCCTCGAAGACCGCGGGGTCCCCGTCCTCGACACCGTCGCGAAGCCCCCGCTCGACGGCGGGTCGCCGCAGCTGCTGGTGTTGACGGGCAGCGTGCCACGCGCAGTGCTGGATCGCGCGCTCGAGACCGTGGACACGCTCGCCGCCGTCAAGGAAATCGCCTGCGTCATGGACCGTCTCGAGGGCAATGGATGACAGCCGGTGTGATCGAACGGTACGCAGACCGGCTGCCGGTCAGCTCCGCCACACCCCGCGTCACCCTCGGCGAGGGATCGACGCCGTTGGTCGAGTCGGTTGTGATCGGCAGCGAGCTCGGATTGCAATCGCTGCATTTCAAGGTCGAGGGCGCCAACCCGACCGGCTCGTTCAAGGATCGCGGGATGGCGGTCGCCGTCGCCAAGGCGCTGGAGGCGGGCAGCAGCGCCATCGTGTGCGCGTCCACCGGCAACACCAGTGCATCCGCGGCGGCCTACGGCGCGCGCTGCGGGCTGCAGGTGGGAGTGGTCGTGCCGCACGCCGGCATCGCCGCGGGGAAACTCGCACAGGCGCAGGTGCACGGGGCGGTGGTCATGGCCGCCGGCGGCAACTTCGACAGCGCGCTCCGAGCGGTGCGCGAGCTCTGCGAGACACACCCGGTGACACTCGTCAACAGCCTCAACCCGCATCGCCTCGAGGGGCAGAAGACCGCAGCCTTCGAGGTCGTCGATGAGCTCGGCGACGCACCCGACGTCGTGGCACTTCCGGTGGGCAACGCTGGGAACATCACCGCATACTGGCGCGGCTTTCGCGAGTACGCCGCGGCGGGACTGAGCACGCGGCTGCCGCGCATGGTCGGCGGGCAGGCCTCGGGCGCGGCGCCACTGGTCGTCGGACACGCGATCGACGACCCGAAAACAGTCGCATCGGCCATCAGAATCGGGAATCCCGCGTCGTGGCGCGGAGCGATCGATGCGCGCGACCAGTCGGAAGGGCTCATCGACTCGGTGAGCGACGCCGAGATCCTGGACGCCCAGAGCCGTCTCGGCGCGCGCGAGGGCATCTTCTGCGAGCCGGCGTCCGCCGCCGCGCTCGCGGTGCTCGAGAAGGCCGTTCGTGGTGGGCTCATCGCGTCGGGGACGAGGGCGGTGTGCATCCTGACGGGCAACGGCCTCAAGGACACCGACGCAGTCGCCGGCTCGCTGAGCCCGCCAGTCCCTGTCGATGCCGACGCGGAAAGCATCGCGCGGGTCCTCGGCGTCTAGGGAGCTGGGATGCGTGCTTTCATCGCCGTGCCGGCGACGGTCGCCAATCTCGGAGCGGGCTTCGATATTTTCGCGCTGGCGCTGCAGCTGCAAAACGACGTGCACGCCGAGCAGCGCGGCGGCGACGTGATCACGATCGATCCCGGGCCGGGCGCACCTCACCAGCTACGCGATCCTGCGCGCAACCTCGTCGTGAGCGCGTACGTTCGCGCCTGCGACGCGCTGAACGTCTCCCCGGGTGGCGTGCACTTCAGATGCGTCAGCCGCATCCCGATCGGGCGGGGGCTGGGCTCGAGCGCTGCGGCAACACTGGCCGGCGTGCTGACGGCGATCACCTTCACGCGAGCCGGCTGGGGCCAGAAGGAGATCCTCGACTGCGCAGCCACGATCGAGGGTCACCGCGACAACGCGGCAGCCGCACTGCTCGGCGGGCTCGCCATATGCCCTCCCGGAGCTCCGACGGCGCGCATGGATGCGCCCGAGGAGCTGCACGCGGTGCTGTTCCTGCCCAAGGACCGGCTCCCCACGTCGCGCTCCAGGCAGGTCGTGCCGGAGGCTTTCAGTCGCGCTGATGCGATCTTCAACGCGGCGCGGTGCGCCCTGCTGGTTCGCGCATTCGCCATCCGCGACTATGCGTCGCTCGGCGACGCCATGGACGACCGCTGGCACCAACCGGCGCGCGCGGCGCTTGTTCCCGGACTCGCTCGGCTCTGCGAGGCTGCGCGCGACGCCGGCGCGGCGGGTGCCGCACTCGCGGGTGCGGGCCCCTCGATCGTCGCCCTGACGCCGCTCGATCCGACGCCGGTGGTGGCAGGACTCCGGGTAGCAGCCGTCGAGGCGCAGATCGACGGGGAGACACTCACTCTCGATGTGCGCAACTGGGGCACTCGCGTGGATGTGAAGCCATGAGCGAGCGACGCGCGACCATCGTGCAGAAATACGGCGGCAGCAGCATCGCATCGCCGGCCAAGCTTCGCCGGGCCGGCCTGCGCGTCCGCGAATCGCTGCATGAGGGCGTGGGCGTCGTCGTCGTCGTCAGCGCGATGGGCGACACGACCGATGAGCTGATCGCCCTCGCGCACCGCGTCAGCTCCGATCCCCCGCTGCGCGAGATGGACATGCTGCTGAGCACGGGCGAGACGATCACCGCCCCCCTGCTGGCGATGGCGCTCGAGGCAGGCGGCACCTCCGCTGTTTCGCTGACCGGGCTGCAGGCGGGCATTCGCACGAGTCGCATGCACCGCACCGCGCGGATCGTCGACATCGTGCCGCAGCGGGTGCTCGACGAGCTGGCCCGCGGCCGGGTCGTCGTCGTGGCGGGCTTCCAGGGCGCGACCGAGGAGCTCGACGTCACGACGCTGGGACGCGGCGGATCCGACACCAGCGCGGTCGCGCTCGCCGTCGCGATCACCGCACAGCGGTGCGAAATCTTCACCGACGTCTCGGGTGTGTACACGGCCGATCCGCGCGTGGTGCCCGACGCGCGCGTCATTCCCGAGATCGGCTACGACGAGATGTTAGAATTCGCGGCCGCCGGGGCCAGGGTCATGCATCCACGCGCAGTCGAGATCGGCGACGCGTATTCGATGGAGATCCGGGTGCGGTCGGCGTTCGACGACGGTCCAGGGACCATCATCACCCGGCATCCACGCATGGAAGAGCGCCAGAAGGTGCGCGGCATCGCGCACGAGACCGACGTCGCAAAGGTGACGCTGCTCCGCGTCCCCGACCGTCCTGGCGTGGCGGCGGCGATCTTCGGACCGTTCGGGGACAACGGCATCAACGTCGACATCGTGGTGCAGAACATCAGCCACGAGGGCACGACTGACCTCAGCTTCACCATCGCCGAGTCCGACCTTCGGGCAGCTCGGAGGCTGCTCGGTGACATCGCGCGCGCGGTCGGTGCAGGTGGCTACATGGCGACGGCGGATATCGCCAAGGTGAGCGTCGTCGGTACGGGTCTCCGCGAGGTGCCCGGGATATACGCG
>Ga0307471_100001153_pt1 | contig 14290 bp, 8 predicted proteins | sample atmos_gasesAM3C__2_FD_204566 | JGI IMG/M metagenome (GOLD analysis project Ga0307471, IMG submission 204566) | Hardwood forest soil microbial communities from Morgan-Monroe State Forest, Indiana, United States - atmos_gasesAM3C_515 | ecosystem: Environmental > Terrestrial > Soil > Temperate... | reverse complement strand
GAGAGAGGGCCAAGTTCAGTCGGTTCTTCGATTGGTTCTCCCAATTTCAGCACCGACATCTTCTCCGCGAACATTTTTTCGAATTCGTCCGCAATCGCTTCCGCAACGATAAAGCGCTTCGCGGCGATACACGATTGCCCGTTGTTGACAATCCGCGCCTTCACTGCCGTTGCCGTGGCTGCTTCAAGATCCGCGCTGGGCATTACGATGAAGGGATCGCTGCCGCCCAATTCCAACACGACCTTCTTGATTCTTTTCGCGGCTCCCATGCCAACTTCCACGCCCGCACCTTCGCTTCCTGTGAGCGTGGCGGCCTGTACACGCGGATCGCCCAACACGCGGTCCACCTTTTGCGAGCCAATCAGCAGCGTTTGAAAAGCTCCGTCAGGGAAACCTGCCTTTTGAAAAACCTCTTCAATAAGCAGAGCCGATTGCGGAACAATGGAAGCGTGCTTCAGCAGGCCGACGTTCCCCGCCATCAATGCCGGGGTCGCAAACCGAAACACCTGCCAGAATGGAAAATTCCACGGCATCACCGCCAGTACAGGGCCCAGCGGAAGGTAGCGAATGTAGCTGCGCTTCGCAGTGGTCTCCACAGTTTCATCCGCCAGGAACCGTTCCGCGTTTTCCGCATAGTAGCGGCAAACCCAGGCGCACTTCGCGACCTCGTCTACAGCGGATCGAAACGTTTTGCCCATTTCCGTGGTCATCACTCGAGCGCAATGCTCTTTTTCGCTTTCCAGGATTGTTCCAGCTTTCAGCATCATCCGTGCGCGCTCGGCAAACGGCGTTTTGCGATAAATCGAGAACGTATCCGCCGCTTTCTGGAGCTTCACTTCGAGTTCCCCGTCGGACAGCGATTCGAACGTCTTCAGCACCTGTCCTGTCGCCGGATTCACCGTCGCAATTGCCATTTTCTCTTCTTCCTCCACACTTCCTTCTCAACGCAACTCACGTCATTAAGTAGTTGGCCCAACCACTATACCTCCAACTTTGTCTGGCATAACAGTTCGAGCCGTGAACTTCTTGCGGCCTCTTGATTCACCAGATTGGTAATCGCGGCAACAGGAAGACATTCGCGGTACAAAGCCCGGGGGACCCTACTTAAGAATCAATGCCGACCTCAAACAAATACTCAGCTATAAGGACCGAGATGTGCAGAGCGGTAAGACTTATTACTATGTGACGCGATCCGTGGACGCCGATGGTCTGGAAAGCGTCAACTCCACAGAGACTACGGCAAAGATTCCCTAAGCTCTGCATGTGCCCCGGAGATTAGGAGCAATTTGGTCTTCTATTGAGATCTCGAGAGCCTTTTGACTGCTGCGTTGCTCGGGTCCCAAAGCGAATTGGTGCGCGCAGTCGTCTGGCTCACTACCGACTTGTAATTAGCAAGGGCATCGTCGTGCTGGCCCGCCGCTTCCTGGAGCTGTGCAAGATAGTAGAGGCGGGATAGACGGTTCGACGACGAGCCGCCCGAGTTCGCATCCAAAACATCGAACAACCAATGAAACGTCGCAACGTGTTCGGCGGGCGGCACGGCGTTAATGAAAGCTGCGCTTTTCGGGGTCTGGTGCGCAAGCTCGAAGTAATAACGACCTAGAATGTCGCTGCGTTGCAAGTCGTCAACCGTCCGGTGCTCTTTGCGCATGGCGTTGGCCACGCGAACCACTTCCTGATCGGCTTCCTCCATATTGCAACCCAGGAGCGCGTAGAGTTGCAGACGGCGCACGAATTCGCCTTCGCGCTGCGAAGAGATGGCAGCGGCAAAATGGGCGCCGGCCTCATTCATCCGGTAGCAGTGGTCCCAGAGAAGTGAATAGCCCCACATGGCTTCGGCATAAGGATTGTTAGGATCTTCGCTTGCGGCGTCCCGGAAAGGGCCTGTTGGATCGATATCGGATGTTCCGTCGCGCGATTCGAGAAAATAAGCCCATCCCACGCGCGCTCGCAAATCCGCTTGCTCGCGTCCAGGCTTGGCGGCAGCAACGGCGCGAGAGAGGATAGGCTCCAGCTTTTGCGCGACGGCCGAGTACTTTTGGTTTTCTAAGAAATAGACGGCGTCCAGCCAAGTGACCGCAAGCTTCTCCCGCGCGGCGCGCACCTTGGCTGAATCGGGATCGAGCTTCGCGGCTTTTTCGAGCGTCTGCCATGCGGAAGGGTAGTCGCGCGATTTTTCCTGCTCAGCTTCCGTGGCAAAGAGGTCGAAGAGACTCCTCCTGGTTTCCGCCCGGCCATAAAGATATTTCCCGACGCCCCAAACCGTGGCGCAGAGCGAAAAAATCGCCGTGAGGTAGCCGACCCATTTGAGGACCCGCGAGAACTGGCCGTCTTTCCCGTCTTTCCCGTCTTTCTTCATCTGGAGTGCGGCCATTGTATCCCTTCATGCCGGGGATAGTGGGAAGAAAAACGGCTGCGTGTCATCGGAGACCGCCGCCGCACAAAGAAATCAGAACCAGTCGCTGCGGTAGGCAATCCACCAACTGACGATGCCAATGGGGATGGTGGCGAGCAACCCCCACATTAGGGGCAAAGTAAAATCAGCGATTAGGCCCAGGCCTATGAAAACGGTCCAAAAAACTTTTCGCTGCATTTCTACATTCTACTTCCTACTTCGCCGCTGCGCTTGCGGCCGAGCTTCCAAAAACGCTAGTTCGTACCGCTCCACCCGCTCTCGAATACATAAGCGCCCGAGCCCACTTCGACCAGCACGGCGTCGCCCGCTTGATACACACCAAGCAGATCTGCGTGGCCGCCAACAAGCTTCTGCCCTTCCCGGACCTGCTCTAACTTGGACTTTGGGATCCGCACGGTGGCGGTGGTGTTGAGAGGCACTTCGACCGTCAGAGTGAATTTGCCGTCAGCAATTTTCCAATCCGATGCCACGCGCCCATACAAACTCTCGACTGACGCGTTCGCATAAGTCAGCCCGCCGCCCGGCTGCGGCTGAATCAGAATATGTTTGTACCCTGGGCGGCTCTCGTCCAGTTCAATTCCCGCAACCACGCGGTACATCCACTCACCAATTGCGCCATAAGCGTAATGATTGAAGGAATTCATATCGGGATCCTGAAAACTGCCGTCGGGCTTGATGCCATCCCAGCGCTCCCAGATGGTTGTCGCCCCTTTCGTTACGGGATAGAGCCACGAAGGATAATTGGTGCGATTCAGTAGCATGTAAGCGATATCCAGATAGCCGTAATCGCCCAGCACCTGACAAAGCAGCGGTGTGCCCAGAAACCCCGTGGTCAGATGGCCAAATCTCTTGACGTCTGCGGCAAGCCTTGCTGCGGCTTGCGCACGTTGCGTTTCCGGCAGCAATTCGAAGGCGAGCGCAAGCGCGTAAGCGGTCTGCGTGTTCGACGAGAGGCGTCCGTTCGGAGTCACAAACTCTTTTTGAAACGCCGTCTTAATCTTTTCTTCGAGCAAATTGTATTTCGCTGCGTCTTCTTTCTTTCCGAGCACTTCCGCCGTTCTTGCGAGCAACACCGTGGAGCGCGCGAAATATGCTGTCTGAATCAAATCCTTGTCTGTGGTTGCGCCGGGATAATCCGATCGCGTGGTCGCAAAAGCGAGCCAATCACCAAAACTGAAACCGCTGCTCCAAATGTGTTTGTCGCCTGCCTGCAGGAGCATGTACTCGACCCAGGCTTTCATGCTTGTGTATTGTTCTTCGAGAATCCGCTTGTCGCCGAACGACTGATAGACAACCCACGGCACGACGACTGCCACGTCGGCCCATCCTGCCGAGGCCGCTTCGCCTTTTCGTGTTTCGTGCGACAAAACGTTTGGAATCACAAAAGGCACCGCTCCATCGTCTTCTTGATCTAGGGCGACATCCTTCAACCATTTTGTGTAAAAGGCCGCGGTGTCGTGATTGAACGAAGCCGTTCGCGCGAATACTTGTGCATCACCGGTCCAGCCGAGGCGCTCATCGCGCTGCGGGCAGTCCGTGGGCACATCCACAAAGTTTCCTTTCTGGCCCCAGATAATGTTGTGCTGCAACTGATTCAAAAGAGAACTGGAAGTTTCGAACGATCCCGTCTTTGGAATCGCGGAATGCACTACAATTCCGGTGAAATCTTCTGGCTTCACTTCTCCCGGCCAGCCACTGACGGCCACATAACGAAATCCCTGAAACGTAAAATGGGGTTGAAACGTTTCGGTTCCTTGTCCTCGGGTGGTGTAGCGAATCATTTGCCTGGCCGAGCGCAAATTCTCCGTGTAGAGATTTCCTGCCTTATCGAGGACTTCCGCGTGCCGCAAAGTAATGGTGGTTCCCGCAGGCGCCGTCACATGGAAACGCATCCACCCGACCATATTTTGCCCCATGTCGAGGACCGTACCTCCCGCGGGCGGCTTCAAAACTTTCACCGGAGTAATCTCCTCCATTGCTTTGACCGGCGGTCCCGCAGGCGCCACCAGCTTGGCTTTGGGGGGTTCCATGACGCTGACGGGTTGCCAGTTCTTACCGCTGAATCCTGCTTCGTTCCAGCCTGGCTGTTCGAGCCGCGCATCGTAGGTCTCGCCGTCATAAATGTCGGACTCCAAGATCGGCCCGGTCGCAGATTTCCATTGGTCATCGCTGCTGACGATTTGCTGCGAGCCGCCCTTGTAGGTGATGACCAGTTGCGCCAGCAGCGCCACCTTCTTGCCGTAACGATTCCGAGGCATCTTGGCATCCCACGCCAGCCTTCCGCGGAACCATCCGTCGCCTAGAACTGCCGCGATGCAATTCGTCTCAGATTTCAGGAAATTCGTCACGTCGTAGGTCTCGTATTGGTAGCGGAAATCGTAGGAGGTCCATCCCGGCGTAAAATATTCCTCGCCCACGCGCTTGCCATTCAATGACATTTCATAGAGCCCCATCGCCGTAGCGTACAAGCGCGCGCGCTCGATTCTCTTGTTTATCGAGAATTCTCTGCGCAGAAACGGCGCAGGATTTGACTTCGACTCATCCTCGGCAAGATTGGGGCTGATCCATTTTGCCTTCCAGTCCGCAGGCTCAAGCAGCCCCATCTCCCAATGCGCGGTCTTGCTCCATTCCGAGAGATGCCCATGATTGTCAGCAACGCGCACTTGCCAGTAATAAATTTTGCGGCTTTCGAGCGCGGGCCCACCGTACTCCACCTGGATGGATGCATCGGAAGATTGCTTGCCGCTTTCCCAAATCGTCTTCCCTTCGACAAGCTCCGTTTCCGAAGCGGCCACGCGGATTTCGTAGCTCGTCTGCAGCACGCCTCTTTCCGAGCCCTGCAATTCCCAGCTCAGCCGCGGCTTTCTAACATCAATTCCTAGCGGGTCGATTTTGTATTCGCAGCGCAGGTTTTTCACTGCAAAGGGAGTATCACCGAGCGCGATCGCAGTGCACACCAGCACGATTCCGGCGATCCACGTCGCAATCATCTTCCACTTCATCGCTTTCCTCCTTACCCGCCCAAACGCGTCTTAGATCTCTGGTGTACTCTCTCTTGGCGTCTGGAAGACCACACAGGCAACGAAAGAAATGAGATTCTACTACCTGCTGATTTCCATAACACCGAATGTTTAGGCACCTAAAGCACAGGACTGCGTAAAATGGCGGAGCCCGAAAAGAGTATGAATCTTGTGAAGCGCCATCCGGTGGCAGCCTATTTCATTCTGACGTTTGCGATTTCCTGGCTGGGCGCGCTCGCTGTGGTGGCCCCAAGGCTCTTGCGAGGAGAAACGATACCCAAGTTCAGTGGAATCCTGATGTTCCCCGTGATGCTGCTGGGACCAGTCGTGAGCGGAATCCTGCTGACGGGCGCGGTGGATGGGACTAACGGTCTGCGCAACCTTTTTTCGCGGATGCGGCGGATTCGGGTAGGAACCCAATGGTACGCGGCGTTGCTCATTCCGCCTCTAACAATTCTCTTCGTGCTTCTTTTCATGAAGGTCTTTGTTTCGCCGGTATATGCGCCAAGCCGGTTCTTTGTTGGTGCTTCTTTTGGTATCGTGGCGGGATTCTTTGAGGAGATTGGCTGGACGGGTTATGCGTTTCCAAAAATGGCGCGAACAGGAAACACGCTGGGAGCGGGCTTCGCCCTCGGTGTGTTGTGGGGATGCTGGCATATTCCGGTGATCGACTTCCTTGGAACGGCAACGCCACACAGCTCCTATTGGTTGCCGTATTTCCTGGCGTTCACGGGAGCCATGACGGCAATGCGTGTGCTGATTGGCTGGATTTACGCGAATACCGAAAGTGTAGCCCTCGCGCAGTTGATGCACGCCAGCTCGACGGGCTCGCTGGTGGTGCTCAGCCCAAGCCGCGCAACGCCGGCGCAAGAAGCGATGTGGTACGTGATCTATGCCATAGCTTTGTGGCTGATTGTGGGACTTGTCGCGATGATACTTGGCAAATTGCTGAAGTGAAACGGCACCTAGCGTCAGAGGGTGCTCCCTTATCTACCAAGAAACACCTGCCCGAAAGTGCAGGCTTACCTTCTGGGAATACCTCGCAAAAATACGCGGATAACTGGGGCGCACAGCGTCATGATGAAGGTACAGCCCAAAGGCGGGAAATATGGACCGTACAAAACAAGCAGAACCCCCCTCCGGCGAACTCACCACGGCTGCGGTGGCGGAGCGGCAGGCCGAGGCAAAAGAGATTGCGGAGTCCATAGCCGGCGCACGTGCCGCAGGACCCGCAAAAGCATCGCGCTACTCGCCGGTAACTGTACCGGGGAGCGCGGCGCGCGAGTCGTCGCCCGCCAACGATTTCGTGGATTTTTTGAAGCAAACCAAGCGCGTTTGGCTGATGGTGGTGGGAGCGATTGCCGGATTAATCCTTTTGGTTACATTGGCACAGCGCGGGTTTGAGTGGTTCAGCAAATCGCGCGAGCGGAAGCACGAACAAGCGGTGGCCAGCGTTACGCCGGAACACTTGCTCGCGCGGTGCGGCCAGCCGGCGGAAGACACGACCAGAAATTTATATCCCATCCTGATGCGCACGATGATCTACCAAATCAGCCGGAACGAAGCCTACACTTTTGAGTTTAGCCGAACGGCGGAAGAACAAAGCGACTGGGTGTTTCTCTCGATGAAAGACGCGAACGGCAAGAACTACGAAACGGCGGAAGAAAAAGTCGGCGCCATGTCCTGCCTGAATTCGCGGAAGTAAACGATTTCGTTCTCTTGCCGTCTTACGCCCACGAGAAACCGTGCTTCGACAGCGGCAGGGATCGAATCCTCTTTCCCGTCACCGTAAAAATCGCATTGCACATCGCAGGCAGAACTGGAGGAAGCGCGGGCTCCCCGAGGCCGGTCGGCGGATTATCCGTCTTCAGGAAGTGCACCTCTATTTCGGCTGGCACTTGGTTCATTCTGACAGGCGGATATTCATGGAAATTACTCTGCACGGCGCGGCCGCCATCAATGGTGATTTCATAAGACATGACCTGGCTGAGGCCGTCAATCACTGCGCCGCGAACCTGATTCTCTGCCCCGCTGGGATTGATGATGGTGCTGCCGACGTCCCCGGCCACCCAGACTTTGTTGACCTTAATCCTGCTGTCCGCATCAACTTGCAATTCCACAACTTCCGCAAAATAGCCGCGATGAGAAAACTGGAATGCGACCCCCACCCCGGTGTTTTTGGGAAGCTGGCGTTTGCCCCAGCCGGATTTTTCCGCCACGAGCTTCAATACGCCAGACATGCGCGCGGCGTCGAAATCGGTTTCGACCGGATTGCCCGATGGCGCAGCGGATGGGATGCGGGGAGCGCTCAACAGGTCTAGCCGGAACTGAACGGGGTCCTTCCCGGCAGCATGCGCGAGCTCATCGGTAAATGATTGAAAGACCCACGAAAAGGCATTGCTGCGCGGAGCGCGCAACGCGTAAGTAGGAACGCCGAGCGGCATCAACGAAGCGCCAAAGAAAAAGCTTTGCAGAAAAGTCCCGGGAAATTCGTTCGCGGGAATATTCGCGGAAGGCGCAAACTTATCGCCCTCGCCGAAGGACACAAAATGGTTGCGCCACGCAACGAGTTTGCCCGAGGCATCGATCCCACCCTTCAGGTAATGAAAACCGGCGGGACGATAGTGGTCATGGTGGAAATCGTCTTCGCGCGTCCAAAGCAACTTCACGGGCACGCCAATCCGCTTGGCGATTGCGCCGGCTTCCAGCATATAGTCGTTCGTCAGCCGCCGCCCAAAACCTCCGCCAGCGCGCTTCATGTGCACGATGATATCGTCGTGCGGAATGTTCAAAACTTTGGAAACAATTTGACGGCCGGACTCCGGCGTCTGACTGGGCGACCAGAATTCGAGCTTGCCGTCATGATAATGCGCGAGGCAGTTTTGTGGCTCCATGGGAGCATGCGCGAGGAACGGATAAGAATAGGCCGCTTCGACCGTTTTCGCCGCGGATTGCAGCGCTCCGTCGGCATCGCCGTCTTTCCGTAGCGTAATTGCGGGAGTCTGCTTCGAGAGTTCGTCGGCATGTTCCTGAAAACCCTTGCTGCTTTGTTGCGCCGTCGGACCTTCGTTCCATTGTGCGCGCAATTTCTTGCGCGCCGCGTTTGCCTGCCACCAGGTGTCGGCCACCACGGCAACACCCCAGTGCAAGCCCAGCAAATCCTGTGTCCCTTCTACTTCAAAGACGTGGCGCACTCCGCGGAAGGACTTGATTTCGTCGAGATTCGCGCCCATGCACTTTCCCGCGTACACCGGGCACTTGTCATAGACCGCGTACAGCATTCCGGGAACTTTGAAGTCGATGCTATAGAGAGATTTACCTGTGACAATGCTTGCATTGTCGACGCCCGGCGTGGAACGCCCGACGATTTTGTACTCCTTGGGATCCTTGAGCTTCACGCTCTTCAGGTCGGGTGCCGGAAGCGTCGCGGCTTTTTCCGCGAGCGCGCCGTAACTAAGCATGCGTTTGGTGGAGGAATGTATCACGCGGCCGGAAGACGTCGTGCATTCGGATTCCGGCACAGACCAGGTCTGCGCTGCCGCGCTGACAAACATCTCGCGGCACGCCGCGCCCACACGGCGTAGCGGGTCCCAGTTGATCGGCGTAGCCGTGCTGCCGCCAGCGCGCTGTGGACCGTACTTGGTCTCGTCGAGGTCAGCTTGCTCGATGTGAACATCTTTCCAATCGACGTCCAATTCTTCGGCGATAAGCATGGGCATACTAGTCTTGACGCCCTGCCCAATCTCGGGATTCTTGCCCATGATGGTGACAGCGCCATCGGCAGCCACGCGCACGAACGCGAGCGGCTGAAACGCCGGAACGGGCGCTTGCTGCGCGGCAGCTTGCGCGGCCGCGGCGAACGCCTTGGCTGGTTCGAGATAGTAAGCAAGGAGAAAGCCGCCTCCTGCCACGGACGAAACTTTCAGAAAAGCGCGGCGGTTCAGATGTGCGGCAGCGGAACCATCCAGAAGTGCGGAGTTCATTGAGCCTCCAGCAGGTGACGGACGCGGTTCAGGCAGGCTGGGTGCGTCCGCACGCCTAGCATTGTAAACCCATCCCGCCACTTTCGCCTCGCGGGTTCTTTCTTGAACCGCAGCAAAGCCGAGAAGATAGGAACACCAAGCCGCGGTCCGTTGCGTCGGCCCCCAGCGCTGCTCGGGGGCTTGCAACCATATCGTAATACGATACGTCTTAATAAGTAGGCGAGCCCGGGCAGAAGCTGGGGTCGCCGCAGTGCTGGAGGATTTGTGAAGACCGGGCCGAACAAAGGGGAACTCAGAATACACAGGAGCGATTATGGGCCCCTTCAGCGGAGCCTGGCTTCGCCCGCGCCGGGTACTGCTGCAAAATTTCGGCGCTGGAATCTCATTTTTATCGCGATTCTGGCATTCCTTGTTCTCGGAGTATTCGTCGCCGCAGAGGCGCCGCGTACCGCCAACGACACCAATGCTTCACTAAAAGAAAGCGAAACCCCAACTTCCGTCCAACACGCCAACTCCAGCAAGAGTGCGCTACCGGCGATTCACAGCCGGGCGGGATCCGGAAATCTCAGCAAGGATGTCATGAACAGTCATCACGCAGGCTGAACTCTTTAGCTTTCTGCGCGACTGCGCTGACCTCACCGCAGCAGAATTCACCCTAACAAAATCTGGTCGCAAGAGCGCAAATGTCTTAGAATGAATTTGTGCGCCCGTAGCTCAGTTGGATAGAGCGTCTGCCTTCTAAGCAGAGGGTCGGGAGTTCGAATCTCCCCGGGCGCGCCATTATCTTCGGGGGTCCGGCCCGGAGACATGGGTTACACAATGTACCAGCTACATAGGTAACACTTTTGGGCCGAAGGGATTTTCCAGCGGTTCGAGCACTCGAGTCTCCAGATCGAAGTATCCCAGATCATAATCCATAAAGCTGACCAGCCAGATGTCGTCGTGGACTTCTTTGATGCCCACGGCTTGACCGGCGAAGACGGTGCTGAAATTGATTTTTTTTCGACCGAGACCGATGCGGCCGCAATGGGTGACCACGATGATCTTATCGTGGAAGGGGTAGTCGATATCCGGCAGGCCGGTGTAGGCGCGGTGGGACGGTTGATAGACCTCCGCCGGACATTTCTTGTCGAGCGCTTCGTGCGGCGTTCGTGGCTGAAGACTTCTGCTCATGGATGTTTCCTTAGGCGTTCGCAACCGATTTGCCGACGGAGGTAAGCTCTTGCACGGCGCGGTACCCTTGATCGATTGCGATATTGGTATAGGCATGGCCATCCGAATCGGAATTCGCAATCGTTATGCGGCCAAAAGGCTGGCGGCCAATCACGCAGGGGCGCTCCGATTCCGGCCGATCGAGCGGCTCGAACAGGGAGTTGTATTCATAGGCATAGCCGTGCGGCCAGCGATTTACCGTGATGGCCTGGATGTCCTTGGCGGGATCGAAGCCGCCTGCGCCTAACATACGGCCTAGCTGATCCCGAATCTTCCGCTCGAATGTTTCGAATGGCGTGGTGAGCAGTTCGTACCGCCCGGCCTTGAACTGCTCTTTGCAGGGAAGCCCCGGACTACATGGAGTGCGGACGAGGTGTAAAAGGCAGGACTCCTGAGGTGAACTCGGGAATTTGTATTTTCCCAGTGAAACGGGAAAGTCCAGAGTAGTGGAGCAGAAATAACCTCCCGGTGAGTAGATGTAACGAACGCCGAGCTTTTGAAACGCAGTCCAATTTCGAATCTGAACATTCGTGTAAACCAGCGGCTGCTTCACGGCATATGCGAGACCAACCTTTTGCTTTTCTGGCATCTCCGGACACATGAAGGGCACGACGCAGTTGTAGCAGGCCAACACGCAATGCGCAGCGTGCACTTTGTGCGCCTTGCCTGCCAAGATGTAGGTAACCTCTACTTCTTTCGCGGTAGATGGATCGCCATCGTGCTTGGCACGAACCGCAGTGCTATTTAGACGAATACGCACTAAATTGCTTGGATTGTCCAGCCGCGCATAATTCATTCTCGCGGTGACGATGTCCTCCATGGTGTTGCCGGGAGCCGAACCCGGAATGAGAGAGCGCACCAGCAATCGCGCTATGGATGCGTTGCCGTCTGGAAAGTGGAAAATGTAGGGTTCTTCCTCACCGCCCTCCTCACTTCCCGACCGTCTCCTTGGAGTCGCCTTCACACCCGTAAATCCTGGGTACCCCATGCCCCGGCACGCCAATGCCGATACGGCATCGATACCTACGCAATAGAGATCATGCGTCGAGGATTGAAAGACCTTGACAACATCGGGGTGGACCTTGGCGTCCTGTAATAGGAAATCCTTGTAGCTGGTCTTAATCAACTTTGCGCGTGTTTGGATGGCGTCCAGATCAGGGAAGTAATCAACAGACTCCGTCTGAAGGCGCAAGATATCTTTGCGCGCCACCTCCGTGATTGGCATCTGCGCAAGGGTCTCTGGGGGCAGCGGTTTGCTTCCAGAATAAGCCTCGTCATAACCAACAATCACGTGTGGCCACAATAGATCCTGCCCAAAGCTTTCTCGGTCAAAGAAAGTCGCCGATTTCAGATGCATCGAGTCGAACAGTTTCCGATCGTAATATTGATAGAACTTTTGTGTGTCGATGCCGAGTTCCCTGAGAAGTCCGATAGCCACTTTGCTATAACGTCCGGGAGCCTCGATCGATTGCGTGCCGCCATAGCCTAGAAGCAAACGATCCCCAGCGCGAAACTCATTGCGTTTGGCATGGCCTCCAAAATCGTCATGATTGTCGAGGATGAGGATTTTGGCGCCAGCACCAACGGACTTGCGGTAGAAATAGGCTGCCGCAAGCCCGCTGATTCCGCCCCCGACGACCACCAAGTCGTAATGCTCGCCGGTATCCGTTGCATTTTCGGTTTCATTTCGATCGCGGAGTGCATGGGCCGCTTCAAAAGAGCCCGGGTGGCTACCGCGCATACCGCTTAGAGCTGGTGGGTAATACCGTGGATCCTGCTGCGTGATGCCCTTAGAAAGGAAATATTCCTGCGCCGAAGAATCCGGGCCAGAGTCTTGTGCTAACAACTCTTCAAAAGGAAACAGCGTGGCGCCAATCGTCACGGCCACGCCATTCAGGAAGTCTCTGCGATCGATGGGGCATCCTATTCCTAGTTTCTTGTCACCAGTGCTTTGACTCATGGCATTCCCTCCATCGAACGAGTAGAGAGGCGCATTTTGACCTCAGAGAGAAAACGCGGGCGGAAAGGGGTGAGCAATCCGCCCGCGCATCAGGGTTGAAGCTAGAACGTCAGCTTCAGCGCCAACTGAAGGATTCTGGGATCGTAGGTTCCCGTAATCTGGCCAAAAGTCCCCGAGGTGAAGGAAGTGGCCGAGGGTGGCCGGAACTCGGTGTGATTGAAAATGTTGAAGGCCTCAACGCGGAAGATGAGCTTTGCCCGCTCTCCAGCGAGGTTGGTTGCTTTCTCCAGAGCCAAGTCGAAGTTAACACGCCTGGGCCCACGGAAAGAGTTTCTCCGGAACGTTCCATAAAATCCTAACGGGCAGTTGCCAGCGGCAATACAAGGATCCAACTGAAAATCGCTGGGGTCGAACCAGAAGTTCGCAGTCACCGGCCCATTGATCGTATTGAAGGTCTGCACCTGATGCGGATCGAATGTGTGGATTGAAGGAGTGACTTGGTCGGCTCGGACTATCTCGCCATCACCGGCGCCTGACGGACCGGGGCCACCTTGATTCTCGTGCCGACCGGAAAGAGCGTCCAGTGGAATACCGGATTGCGCGAAGGCGATGGGAAAAAGGCTCCAGCCGGTTGTCAGGCGCTTAGGCCCGTTCGTCCAGGCTTTAGCAAAAGGAAGTTCCCAACCACCGCTGAAGGTCAGGCGCTGCCGGATATCGAAGTCGGAGTTCCCATAGAGAACATGATGATTGTAAGAAGCAATTTGCGTATTGCGCGAGTTGAAACCCGAGCCGTTGTCCAGGTTGTGCGACCAGGTATACGCAACCGTAAAGAACACGTTTCCTAGATATCGCAAGTCGGTCTCTCTCTTCGTGAGGCTCGTCAGCAGGCCGTTATAGTTGGCGTTATTCATCCCGGCAAAAGTGGTGATGTACCCGAAGTTGGGGGTCGCGCCGGGCGGGAGCCCTTGGTTTAGGATTCGCGTGGTAGTTCCCAGGATGTAAGGGTTGGCGTCGAGCCATGTCAGAAGTTTGTGAGAGGAGCTCCCTGCATAGCCGACTTCGGCCATGAGGCCGTTGCCCAGTTGACGCTGAACGCTGAGATTGTACTGGTAGATGTAGGGAGTCTTCAGGTGCGGATCAACGAAGTTGTTGCTACCAAATCCGAATGGAATGAGCCCCAATGAGTTAAAGTCAACGTTCTGGGGCGGCGGAATTTGCGACGGGAATGGGTCTGGTGATCCAGCAGTCCCATAGGGATCGGACATCGTTGTATTCGCGGCGTTCGGGCTGGGGTTGAAGAAGAGGTCCGCGCTGCCCGCGAAGGGAGGTTCATCGGTCGCCCAATCCGACATCCAACCGTTCAGGGTGTCGTAAAACAGTCCGAAACCACCGCGCAGACTGGTCTTGCCATTGCCGAACGGATCCCAGGCAAAACCGATACGCGGCGCAAAATTCTTGTAGTCTGGGAAATACCAGCCCTTTGGTGCGCCTTTATCGCCGGGGAAGACCAAACCTGTTGGGGCATTCACGAAACGTGTCGACTGGAGGCCGGGAAGAATGGTGAAGCTGAAACCCCGTTTGTCCGTCTCGGGAGAGGTGTACTCGTAACGGAGCCCGAGAGTCAGAGTCAGCCGTGGAGTCACCTTCCATTCGTCTTGAGCAAAGGCAGAGTATTGCTTCTGGTGCTCGTTACTCGGAG
>Ga0307471_100001151_pt1 | contig 14314 bp, 14 predicted proteins | sample atmos_gasesAM3C__2_FD_204566 | JGI IMG/M metagenome (GOLD analysis project Ga0307471, IMG submission 204566) | Hardwood forest soil microbial communities from Morgan-Monroe State Forest, Indiana, United States - atmos_gasesAM3C_515 | ecosystem: Environmental > Terrestrial > Soil > Temperate... | reverse complement strand
GGGCGGCGGACATGAAAACGGCCGACGAGTGGGTGGACAAAACCATGGCCACTAAGAAAGCCAAGGCCGAGAAGCAGCCGGGCGCTCAGGGCATCACCATGCCTAGCCAATAGGGATGGGCACAACTCTTTAACCGCGAAAGCCTCTTCTGATGAAGAGGCTTTCGTATTTTTGAGGGTAGTCTTCGGTCGTCAGTCGTCAAGTTATGTTCAGGAAGATTCTTGTCGCCAATCGGGGGGAGATTGCGGTGCGGGTGATTCGTGCCTGCCGCGAGTTGGGGATTCCATCAGCTGCGGTCTATTCGGACGTTGATCGCGCCGCTTTGCACGTTCTCATGGCCGATGAGGCGTACTCTGTCGGCGCTGCAGCTGCGGCTGAGTCTTACCTCAACATCAGCAAGATTCTGGAAGTCGCGAAATGCTGCGGGGCGGACGCCATTCATCCCGGCTACGGATTTCTTTCCGAGAACGCGAAGTTTGCCCAGGCCTGTGCTAGCGCGAGCATAAAATTCATCGGGCCCAGCGCCGCTTCGATGGAAATGATGGGATCAAAGACGCGGGCGCGCCAGGAGATGGAGAAGGCCGGTGTGCCGTTCGTTCCCGGCACTTCCCGGGCGCTGGAGTCGGTGCAGCAAGCCAAGGAGATCGCGGCGAAGATCGGCTATCCGGTCATGCTGAAGGCGGCCGCAGGCGGAGGCGGCAAAGGGATGCGCCTGGTGCATACCGCGGAGGCGTTGCAACCATCACTCGAAGCCGCTCAGAGCGAGGCGCAGCGGGCTTTCGGAGACGGTGAGCTTTACCTTGAGAAGGCCATCCTCAACCCGCGGCACATCGAGATGCAGGTACTGGCGGATGAGCACGGCAACGCAGTTTATGTCGGCGAGCGCGAGTGTTCCATTCAGCGGCGCCACCAGAAAGTGCTGGAGGAGGCTCCCTCGCTGCTGGTTGGTCCCGAAATGCTCCGGCGCATGGGCGAAGTCGCAGTCCGGGTGGCCAAGGCCTCCGACTATTGGAACGCGGGCACGGTCGAGTTTCTGGTGGACGCGGAGAAAAATTTCTACTTCCTGGAGATGAACACGCGTCTGCAAGTAGAGCATCCGGTGACGGAGCTGGTCACGGGGCTCGACCTGGTGCATCTGCAAATACGAATCGCGGCGGGAGAGGAGCTTCCTTTCCGGCAGGAGGACATCGTCATTCGGGGACATGCCATCGAGTGCCGCATCTACGCGGAAGATGCGGACAACAATTTTTTCCCCAGTCCGGGAAAGATCGAGACGCTGTTGAGTCCCGCGGGGCCGGGAATTCGGCTGGATAACGGGGTATACGCCGGCTGGACCGTGCCCATTGATTACGATCCGCTGCTGGCGAAGCTGATTGCCTACGGCCAGGACCGGCAGCAGGCGATTTCCCGGCTGGCTCGCGCTTTACCGGAATACTTTGTGGCGGGGATCAAGACCAACCTGGGATTGTTTCGTCGGATTGTGGCTGATAAAAGCTTTCAGTCCGGCGAAATCGATACTGGATATCTTGAGCGTCTGCTGAAGATCGAGACTGGCGGCGAGGACAGGAAAGGAACGGCCGATGTCGCTGCCATTGCCGCGGCAGTTTTCACCGTGCTGGAATCGAGAGTGACCGCCTCAAGCAATGGGACGGGCGTAGCCGGCGCCGGGCCCGCAACATCCAGTTGGAAAAGAGCATCACGAACCGAAGGCTTGATGTAACGCATTTAATGGAGGACGGGCGTCCTCGCCCGTCATGCGCGGGCCACGTCTGGGACGGGCGGGACGCCCTCCTCCAATGGAATTTCGAAATGATCTACAACGTCGCCATCGATGGAACCGTCTTCCGCCTGGACCTCGATCTCGATCGAGAGACCGGGAGCTGGCGCTGTCTTCTGGACGGACGCGAAGTCCAGATCGATGCAGTGCTGGCGCAGCCTGATGTGTTGTCCATCGTCATCGCTGGCAGGGCATACCAGATCAGGCGCGAGAGGCTTGCATCCGACGTGCGAATTTGGGTGGGCGATCAGTCCTATGTGGCTGAGGTGTCTGACTCGCGATCGTTGCGCAGCCGCAAGGCCCGCGCCGATTCCGGCAAAGGCCCGCGGCCCCTGGTGGCGCCCATGCCGGGGAAGGTGGTCAGGTTCCTGGTCGGTGTGAACTCGCCGGTGGAAGCCGGGCAAGGCGTGGTCGTAGTCGAAGCGATGAAGATGCAGAACGAAATCAAGTCGCCGAAAAAAGGGACGGTGCGGAAATTGGCTGTCGCCGAAGGCGCGGCGGTGAATGCCGGAGATGTATTGGCGATCGTAGAGTAGCCTGGGTGGGACGGGCCGGACGCCCGTTCTCCATCATATCGCGGGCGAGTCGCCCGCGACCACACGTACCTACTGCGCGGCGCCGTTGCCGTCCAGCACTTTTTGCGCGTAGTAGTTGTCCACCCGGGCCTGGTCGCGGAGGACCTCGTAGTACGCGGCTTTGAGCAACTGCTCACGCCGGTCGCGGAGCTGCGAGCGAATGGCCTGCTGCACCCGGGGATCGGCTAACTCGCGCTGTCCCGCCGGCTCCTTTGAAATCAACTTCACGATCTGGAATCCCCCGACTTGCTTGTTCATCGGGTTGGCGAGCGGGATCACGGCGCTGTACTGGCCGGGTTTCAGCTTGGTCATCGCATCGCGCGTGCCGGGGTCGGTGTTGTGCAAGGAGGATTCGGGGGCGAAACCCAGATCACCTCCGCTCCCCGAAGTCTCCGCATCCTCAGAGTAGTTCATGGCGAGTGTCCCGAAGTCGTCGCCACTATCCAGCCGGTTCATGATCATCTGAATTTTCTTGCGGGCATCGGCCTCGCTCTGCGCCTTGTCATTCTTCAGGTTGTGGACTTGAGGATTGGGCGTAGTCGTAACCAGAATGCGGGCCACGTGGTACTGCGGCTCGATGAGATTGAATTCTGCTTTGTGCGCGTTGTAGTAATTCGTAATGTCCTGGTCGGTCACGTTGATCTTGGACGTAATTTCCTTGTTTAACACTTTGTCCACGGTGAGGGAACGACGTAGATCGCGCTTAAAGTCGTCCACCGTGATCTTCTTTTCCTTCAGCCGGGTTTCAAACTGTTCCTTGGTGTAGGGCGACTTGATCTCGTTCAGCTTCGCCTCCACCTCTTCGTCGGTGGCCAGCAGTCCGAGCTTTTCCGCTCGCCGCATGAGGATTTCATTATCGACCAGCTCCTTCAGAATGCTGAGCCGCAGGCTGGTGGCCTGTTCGCCGACCGGCACCTGGTCCGACCCGGCGGTCTGGTTCTGGTAGTACTTTTCCACGTCAGCCCGGTAGATCTTGCGGCCGTCCACCGTGGCAGCAACGTCGTCGCCGGCGCGCTTGGAGTTGCAGCCGGCAGAAAAAAGCATGAGATAGACGGCAAAAAGCGCAGCCAGCCTGTGGCGCAAGAGATCGTTAATTTTCAAGCCAGGTCCTCCGCGTTGCTGATCGATACGTGTCCGGGCCGTTATTCGCAAGCCATCATCCGGAAATTATTTACTTCCCGGCTGGGATGTGCTGGCCGGGGCTGGGGCAGGATGCGCTGGCGGCGTCTCTCCCGTCTGCACCAGGGCGCGATCCAGGATTGCGCGAAGCTCGCTGAGAGATAGCGCTCCATCCACCTGCTCGCCGTTCACGAACATGGTTGGCGTAGCTTCGACGCCCAGCGCCTCGCCCTCGTGGACGGAAGTCTTAACCTGGTCGTCCTGTTGCGCTTTGATGCAAGCTTGAAGTTTTGTACCATCCACATTGTGCTTTTGCCCCTGCTCGGCGGCCATGCGATCAAGCGCCGCGAACTGACCGTCGTGGCTCTTCTCGGAATTCACGTCTTTCTGGTTGGCATGGATGTAGTCGGCGAAATCCCAATATGCGTCCTGGTTCTGCGCCGCCAGGCAGTTGGCATTTACCGCCGCATGCATGGCCCAGGGATGGATCTCAGACAGCGGGAAATCCTTGTAAATGAATAAAACGCGGTCGCCATATTCCTTCAGCAGGTCGGGGAAGAGGGTCTGGTGCATGCGCGAACAGAAGGGGCATTCGAAGTCGTCGTAGTTGATCGCGACCACCTTGGCCTTGCTGTTGCCTCGCGTCGGGCGTCCGCTGACGTCGATCTTTTTCATGACCTCAGCGTAGGGGTCCTTGCTGAGGTCGAGTTTGGTCATACGGAGCAGCGTCTTCCCGTCCTTAGCCAGCAGGAAGTCGTAAGTCTGCTTCTTCGTGCCCCCATCGAAGGTGATAGTCAAAGCGTCGTAATTGGGAAACTCGGCGCTAGGCTTGACCGGCCCCAGAACCACTTTTACCCGGGCTGGAATGGTGTAGAAAATCCGCACTTGTTGCTCGATCCGCCTGGCCACCTCAGGGGGCATCGACTGGGCGGAGCAGCCCAGGCATATGACGAGAAGCACAACCGTGGCACGCCGCAGAAACGTCACTAGAAACCGCCTGTACATTGCAGAATAACCCCGATTATCTCACACCGTGGGGAAGGCCGACCGCTGCGAATAAGGGTGGAAAGGCCATTTTCGGCGGCGAAATCAACGTCCGCCAGTCAGGATTTCCGCTGCCAGAAACGTGTTCATGGAGCCGGAACGGAAGCCTTCGAGGTCCAGAGTCACGAACTTGAACCCCAGCGCTTTGAAGGTGCGGGTAAATTCCGCGATCATCTCTGGACTCAGCGCACGGGTCAGTTCCTCGCGGGCAATTTCGATGCGAACAATATCTCCGTGATGACGGACTCGGACCTGGCGGAAACCGAGAGCGTGCAAAGCATCCTCGCCCCGTTCGACAACGCTGAGCGTTTCGCGCGTGACTTCGCGCCCGTATTCGATGCGCGATGACAGGCATGCCGAAGCAGGCTTGTCCCAGACGCGCAGCCGGGCAGCGCGGGCTAGTTCCCGGATGTCATGCTTGGAGAGGCCGGCATCGCGCAGCGGCGCGGCGACCTGATGCTGCTCGGCCGCCCGCTGGCCGGGGCGGAAGTCGCCCCGGTCGTCGAGGTTCACACCGTAGGCGATCGAATCGAAGCCGCGCCGGCTGCGAAATTCCTCCATCGTCGTGAACAATTCGTCCTTGCAATGAAAGCAGCGGGCAGTGTCATTGCGGGCATATTCCGGCCGGTCGAGCTCGCTGGTCACGATGACTTCGAGGGGGATCTCCTGTTCAGCGGCAAAGGCGGTTGCATCCGCCAGTTGGGTGCGGGCCAAGCTGGGCGAATCAGCGATGACGGCCAGCATATTGCTGCCTAACACCTGGTGCGCCGCCCAGGCGAGAAATGCCGAGTCCACGCCACCGGAGTAGGCGACCAGGGTCCGTCCCAGGCCGCGGAGGTGGTCGTCGAGCAAGGCTCGTTTGGCGGCAAGATTGGGTTCAGCTGGCACTGGTGATATCTTACGATGCTTTGCCGGCTTGGCGCGAATTTGGGTGCGCATCGATCAGCTCATGAACAATGTCATCCTGAGCGGAATCTTTTCACTCGCTCGCGGATGGAAAGATGGAGTCGAAGGCCCCTATAGGCTGAACCTCAGGCGGGAGCGTTGAGGCAGACGCCGAAACTCCCACGAACCAATGAGTTGGTGGCGCAGGTGGGGGTCCTTCGACTCCGCGATGGGCTTCGCTGGGCGAAGCAATCGCTGCGCTTAGGATGACAGGCGGACGCTTCGTGCTTATACTTTCGCGTCCGACCTGGCACCGCCAAGGCATGCCTTCATCTCCTACTCATCGCCACGCCTACATCGACTGGATGCGCGGCCTGGCCTGCGTCCTGATGTTTCAAACTCACTGCTATGACTCCTGGCTGAATGCCGGGGCCCGCAAGACGCCATTTTTCATGTGGTCGCAGCTGGGCGGGACGTTACCGGCGCCGTTGTTTCTTTTTCTGGCGGGAATCTCCTTCGCCCTGGTGACCGACAAGCTGCGACAAAAGGAAACGCCGCCGAACACTATTGCGCGCACGACGATCCGGCGCGGCGCGGAAATTCTGGGGCTGGGTCTGCTGTTCCGCTTGCAAGAGTACGTCATCTCCTGGGGATGGGCCCCGTGGAGCGACCTGTTGCGGGTGGACATTCTGAATACGATTGGCGTCTCCATGATGCTAATGGGTGTGGTGTGCTGGGCAGTGCTTAGCCTGGCTTCGACGTCCCGGGCACGGCAGGTTCTCGGGGGGACCGCAGGCGGAGTCGCCCTGCTGATCTCACTCCTGACTCCACCGCTCTGGACCACCTGGCGTCCGCACTGGCTGCCCTGGCCGATCGAGTCCTACATCGACGGAGTGCACAATCTTGGCCAACCCCAGTCGTGGCTTTTCCCGATTTTTCCGTGGACGGCCTTCGCCTTTGCCGGACTCGCCGTCGGTTTCTTCCTTCTCGGCCATTGGGCGCGGCAGCGTGAAGCTGCGGTGTTCGTGCTGGCGGGCATGGCTGGGGTGGCCCTGATTTACCTGGCGCGATGGATGGATGCGCGGCCCGTCCAAATTTATTCGGTTTATGACTTCTGGCATACCAGTCCAAATTTCTTTTTGATTCGGATGGGCTTGCTGCTGGCAATTCTTTCTTTGGCTTATGCGTGGTGCCGCTGGGGCGCGGGCCAGTGGGGTTTCAGTCCGTTGATACAGCTGGGGCAGACATCTCTGCTGGTGTATTGGGTGCACATCGAGTTCGTATACGGGCGCCTTTCCATTGTTCCGAAGCATGGTGCCGGTATTCGCACGGCGTCGCTTGGACTGCTGGTGACTTTCCTCGGCATGTTGCTGCTCTCCATCTGGCGCACCAATATGAGGGGGCGTGGAGCCTGGATTCGCTGGAGGACGGGCGTCCTCGCCCGTCCATCCTGAAACCGGTACAGTGATGGTGCCGGCACGAGCGGGGCGCTCGCGCCTACATTAACTCGACCTGGCGTATGGCATTCTTTACCAGCTTCAGGGCAATTGCCCAGCGCCGGCGGGCCTGGGGTTCGTCGTCTCCGTAGCCAAAGAGGTAAAGCGTGATGTAGAAGCCCTCCTGAATCTCATCAGCCGAGTGGTAAAAGGCGCGCCGGATCAGGAATTCGGCGGCCGCGGGAATTTCGGGGACGCGCTTCAGGAGTTGCGTGACTCGTTTCGCGAATTGCTCATGCTCTGCCAAACAGTAGCGGGCGGTTCCCGCCGAAAACAGGATGTCCACATACGAGCAGAATTTGTGTGCAGCCCCAAAGATTTCCTCTTCGGGATTGATCTCCGTACTCGACCAGGTGTCGCATTTCGCGGTTTCGAGAATACCGCTGGAAGAATTTATGACGCCAAGAAAACCTCCCAATTCCGGCACGCGCCGGGCCTCTTCCAGTTTCGGCAGAAGCTCCGGCTGACCCTTCAGATCGTAATAGCGCAGGCCGCCGTCCTCGGCCCAGGGGAATTCCAGGGTCTCATCGTCCGCCCCCAGTTCGACAGCGAAATCAGCTTCCACGCTAGTGCGCGGGAGCGGGCTGCGGCGTGGCTTGGGGTGACGTGGATTGGGGAGTGGCGGCGGGTGGCGCGAAATTCACTGTTGGCACCTGTCGCGATCCCTCGGACGCAGCGAAATAAGCCTCGTTGGGTCTGAAACCCGCCCAGCCGGCAAAGATGTTGTTGGGAAATTTCTGGATGTAGGTGTTGTAGTCCTGCAGCGTGTCGTTGTAGCGCTTGCGTTCGACCGCGATGCGGTTCTCGGTGCCGGCCAGTTCATCTTGCAGGCGCAGGAAGTTTTCGTTGGACTTCAGCTGCGGATAGTTCTCGACGATGGCGAGCAGGCGGCCCAAAGCGCCGTCCAGTTGTCCGTTCGCGGCAATCTTGTCCGACGGAGTGCCGGCCGAGAGCAGCGCCGAGCGGGCCTTGGCGATGTCGCCAAAAACGGTCTGCTCCTGTTGCGCAATACCCTTCACGGTGGCGACCAGGTTGGGGATCAGGTCGGCGCGGCGTTGTAGCACGATGTCTACCAGCGACCATGAAGCCTTCACGGCCTCATTCTTGGTCACCAGAGTGTTGCGTACACCGACATATTGTCCGAAGGCTACGAAAGCAATCAGTGCCAGAATCGCGATCACGATTAGAACTTTGACCATACTTCCTCCTGAATCAAGTAGTCACAGAAACGGTCAGGCCCCGCCCGGACGGTCATTCGCCATTTGTCATTTATCGTTATCCAGCATTCTATCGACTGCGGCGGTTACGTGCTGCACGGCCGCCAGATAGCGGGTGAAAACGTCCTTGGCATCGAGCTGTGTGCGGTCCGCCTTGTGGTCGCGGATATCCAGCAATTGCAGGAAAGCCGAAGGCTCGAAGGGAATGCGAGTGGCGAGAATCTGGATGGCTTCGCGTTTGGAATGGGGAGCCGCGTCACCCAGCGCCAGCAGTGCGTGGCGGAACAAAGTCGCAAATGCCGATACCGAGCCCAGCAGCAGCTGCCAGAGGGCTCGGTCGTTGTCTCCGGCCTCCAGCAGGCGCTGCCGCAGCAGGATCAGTTTCTCGCGCAGTTCATACTCCAGCTGGGCGCGATGCAGCTGCATCGGAATCTGCAAGGGCGTCAGCAGTTCGTCGCCAAAGAGCAGCCGGTGGTGATGCTGCATATCGAGCAGTTCGATCGAGAACACGTCGGCGGAACGCTCCAGTTCTTCCTGAGTCATCACGAGCGGCGCGGGATGCTTCTGGTGATGCCACCAATCCACCACTGGCGCGATGGAGGAAAGCGTGGAGAAAGAACTCTCCCGCAGAATGCAGAGCAGGTTCAGGTTGGAAAACTCAGTCTGATATTCCCCGGTCGCGGCCGAACCGTAGAGAATGACGCTCTGCAGGTTCTGTCCCGCGGCTTGTTTTATGCGGCGAACGAATTCGTCGATCTGTTTTTCTGCAACCATTCCCGAAACCTCCTGCTTTTCTGCGCCGCCGTTGCTAACGCAGGACGACCGCCCGTCCTCGAACCTCGCCAGAACGATGGCCTATGCGCCGAGGGCAAGCCTGCCCTGAGCGAAGCCGAGGGGATGCCCTCGGGACAGCCGGCGAGATGCCGGCGCTACAAATTACCAGCTGCCGCTGGCGCCACCGCCGCCGGAGCTGCCCCCGCCGAATCCCCCGAAGCCACCGCCACCACCCCCGAACCCTCCCCCGCCGCTGTAGCCGCCGCCACCGTAGCCTCCTCCGCCTCCCCCGAACAGGAGGAAGTAGAACAGGAGTTTGCGAAGCGGGGTCAACAGCACGATCAGGAGAATTACGCCAAGAATGAGCAGTTGTTTTCCCGACAGCTGTCTCCCGGGCTGGACCCTGGGCTGTGCCCGGAGTTGCGGACGGGCCCCCGTCAGCTCTATGCCCGCATCCAGCGCTATGACATCAGCGACCCTGGAAGTCATGAGCGAGACCGCGCCGTTGTAGTCATTCTGCCGCAGCAGCGGGACGGCCTCGCGGCCAATGCCTCCCACTTTGCCGTCGGTCAGAATCGGCTCCAGTCCGTAGCCGACTTCGATGCGGTATTTCCTGCCCTGCACCGCGAGCAGGATCAGGACGCCGTGGTCTGTAGCTTTGCTGCCAATGCCCCATTGCTTGTACAGGGCGACGGCATAGCTTTCAATGTCCGAACCGTCCAGCGAATTTACTGTGACTACGGCAATCTGGGCCTGCGCTTTCTGCTCGAGCTGCTGGCAGATGTTGTCCAGTTGCGTGATGGTGGTCGGATCCAGAACGTGGGCGAAGTCGTTGACATAATCGGTCGGACGCAGTTGGGAGGCGGGTTCTGCCGAAACCAACAGCGCGAGCGCCAGCAGGACAATGGCGACGCGGATCGACTGCAGAAACCTCATTCGGCGTGATTGTATAGGAAATCCAGTCGAGCCTTGCTCGACCGCACGAGCGAGGGCGCTCGTGCCTACATTGCGTGCAGGAATTCTACGATTTGCGATTCCGCCCAGCGGCCGTCGCTGCTGCCGTTGGGGTCGGCGAGATACGAACAGTGGCCGCCGTCTGTGGTCTCGACAAATGTGATGTGGGGATTGTCCACGATCTTCCGGCGGGTTTCGGGAAGGATACGAATGAAAGGATCGTTGGCCGCGTTAAGGATGAACGTGGGCACTGCGATGCGGTCAATAACACGCGCTGCGGCAGCGCGGTCGTAGTAGTCATCTGCGCCGGCAAAGCCGCAATAAAACGCCGTGATCCGGTCGTCGAACTCACGCAGGCTGCGGATACCCCGGAGGCGCGAAGTATCGAACGCGCCCGGAAACAATCGGGCCTTGGTCCGCAGCCGCCGACCCAGGTTCCACAGGAAATACTGTTCATACAGACGGTTGCTGCGCAGATGCAGAGCGTCGGCCGAGGCCGCGAGGTTGATCGCCGGGCATACCGCCGCTACAGCCCGAAATTGCTGCGGACCTGTACTTCCCCATTCGCCTGCTAGTTTCAGCACCAAATTTCCGCCCATCGAAAATCCCGCCAGGGCAAGACGGGAGATGTGGTCCTGCTCGATCAGATTTTGTGCCACCGCGGCGACATCCTGAGAGCGGCCAGAGTGGTAGAGGGTGGGGGCCAGTGCTTCCGTACCGCCGCAATTTCTCTGGTTCATTCGGACGACATTCATACCGAGGGCGAGGCCCTTGGCGGCAATCCCCAGCATGTAGGTGGAATCGCTCGAGCCCTCGAGGCCGTGGACGATGATCAGCGTCAGGGCATTCTGCCGTTCGCTTTGCCAGTGGCAATGGACCAGAACCTGGACGCCAGCTTCGACTTCGATATAACGGGCCTCGGCGGGTGGAAGTTTGAAACTGCGGGGAAAGAAGAAGCTGGCCAGGGTCTGCCGATGTCCGCCGCTCAGGCCGCGTCGCGGCACAAAGGTCGCCAATTTCGTTTGCACAGTCTCCACCCCTTGATTTTAAATGGGTATAGCCTGAAAAAGCGCTGGCGGCGGAGGCTGTCGGCAAAGGAGTCCCGACGATGCCTATTTTCGAGTACATCTGCAAGGATTGTGATCACCAGTTTGAAGCTCTGGTATACGGCCAGCAGAAGGCGGAGTGTCCCAAGTGCCACGGCAGCAAGCTGGCGCCTCAGCTTTCGGTGTTTGCGGTCAGCGCCAAGGGCGGCTCGACTGCCGCACCCTCGACGGGCGCTTGCGGTTCCTGCGGCGACCTCCGTGGGCCGGGATCCTGTTCGCTTCCCAATATGAACTGACCCGGATCCGCCTGTTCCGTCTATCCTTATGTGCAGGCATGAGTTAGCTGTGTGACCAGGGGCACCACCCTGGCGTGACCCCGGTAAGTTTTCTTCTTCGTCCCCTGCCCCTACCATCCTCCCATCAAGCCGGAAGAGGTTGAGCGTCGAAACATCACCTCGAAGCGGCAGGGAGAACGAATGGATCGTCGTCGCAACTCGCGGGTCACAGTCCGTTTACCAGTGCGAATCTGGGGCGTGGACGCCCATGACTTGCCCTTCATGCAACTGGCCAGCGTCAGGAACCTGAGCAGCACCGGCGCGGTCATTCAGGGGATGCGTCGCCAGATCAAGCCCGGAGAAATCCTGGAAATGCAGCTGGACGAGGAGAAGGCCCAGTTCCGGGTGATCTGGACGGGCCAGCAGGGCACCGACAGCGCCGGCGAACTCGGTTTGCAGAGCCTGGCTTCCGAACCTTGCCTCTGGGCTGTGGCTTTGGGCTGCTACAGCGAACTGGTGGCCGAAGGCTAGTAAGGTCGAATATTTTTCTCACTAGAGAATCCCAGTTTCATAACCCAACACGCCATTGTGTAGGAAGACGAAGTGCGGTCCCGGAGGGACCCCTGACAGTAGCCCGCCACTTCAGTGGCGGGTAGGCTGATGAAAAGATCCGCGCGCCGTAGGCACGACTGAAACGGGACCCCATCGCCGTCAGAAGTATTTTCAGCCGTTCCTACGGGACGGGAATAATTTGGCCAGCTCACCCGGCGTTGAAACGCCGGGCTACTGTCAGGCGTCCCTCCGGGACGCTGTGCACTTTGTCGCCCCTCTCGAGCCTCTGTAATTTGCAGACCGTACTCGCTTCTACTATGCTGCCCACTTCGTGACATCCTCGTAATTAGTGACGTGCAAATCTGGAGAACGAATGGTACGGACTATTCTGGCTGTGATGTCTTGCTTGGTATTCATCTCTGGGGTTGAGGCACAGCCCCTGAACCTGATGCCCATGCCGGCCAAAGTGCAGATGGGCAGCGGCCAGCTGCTGATCGGCCCAACCTTTTCGGTTTCCATCGTCGGCCGTCACGAGCCGCGGCTGGATCGTGTCGTCGAGATATTCCTTGGACAACTGGGCCGGCAAATCGGAATGCCGCCCATTGATATGCAGGTCGCGGATTCCACCAATGCCACTCTGCTGATTCAAGCGGCCGGCGGCACCAAAGACGTGCAGGAGTTGGGAGAGGATGAATCGTATCGCCTGGAGATCAGCACCTCCGGCGCCCGGTTGAACGCGCTCACAACATTTGGCATCATGCGCGGGCTGCAGACTTTTCTGCAATTGGTGCAGACCACGAGCGCAGGGTTTGCCGTAACTGCAGTTTCGATCGAAGACAGCCCGCGCTTCCCCTGGCGGGGATTGATGATCGATGTAGGCCGCCACTTTATCCCGCTCGACGTGCTGAGGCGCAACCTCGATGGCATGGCTGCGGTGAAGCTGAACGTGTTTCACTGGCATCTCTCGGAAAACCAGGGCTTCCGCATCGAGAGCAAGAAATTCCCCAAGCTTCAGAGCATGGGCTCGGATGGCCTTTACTACACGCAGGACGAAGTTCGTGGCGTGATCGCGTATGCGCGAGAGCGCGGAATTCGCGTCGTTCCTGAATTCGATATGCCGGGGCACGCGACGGCATGGTTCGTCGGATATCCGGAACTGGCCAGCGGCTCGGGGCCATATCAGATCGAGCGCCGGTGGGGCGTTTTCGATCCTGCCATGGACCCGACGCGTGAGGAAACTTACAAGTTTCTGGACGCATTCATCGGCGAGATGGCGGGGCTTTTCCCCGACCAGTTTTTTCATATCGGAGGCGACGAAGTAAACGGCAAGGAGTGGGATGCGAATCCCAAGATTCAGTCGTTCATGCGCGCCCATAGCCTGAAAGACCACAATGATCTGCAGGCCTACTTCAACCAGCGCGTGCAGAAGATCGTTGCCAAACACGGAAAGACCATGCTCGGCTGGGATGAGATTCTTCGTCCCGATCTGCCCAAGAGCATCGTGATTCAATCGTGGCGCGGCCCGGACTCTTTGGCCCAGGCGGCGAAACAGGGTTATCGCGGTTTGCTGTCGTCCGGCTATTACGTTGACTTGATGTGGTCAGCGGAGCGGCACTACGCGACTGACCCGCTCAGCGGCGCCGCGTCCAGCCTGACTCCGGAAGAGCAGAAGCGCATCCTGGGCGGTGAAGCCTGCATGTGGGCCGAGTACGTCTCGCCGGAGAATATTGACTCCCGTATCTGGCCGCGGACCGCTGCCATCGCAGAAAGATTGTGGTCGCCGGAGGATGTCCGCGACGTGAATTCGATGTACCCCCGCCTTTCGGTAGCGAGCAATTGGCTGGACGGGCTCGGCCTGACCCACAATTCGAGTTACGCTCCCATGCTTCGCCGCATCGCCGGGACAAACGACATCGCTGCCCTTAAAGTTTTGGGCGACGTGCTCGAACCGGTGAAAGACTACACCCGGGAAGAGACCGCGCCCGTCCCAGCTACGAGCGCTTCACCGTTGAATCGTGTGGTGGATGCGGTTCGTCCGGAAAGCACGACTGCAAGGCAGTTTGCGGATGCCGTGGACCAACTGCTTGGCAGCGCCGCCAAGCCCGGTTCGGAGGCGCGGGTCAGAAACCTGCTCAGTCACTGGCGTGATAACCAGGTTGAGCTTGGGTCGCAGTTTGAGAAGTCTCTGCTGCTCAAGGAAGTTGCTCCTATCTCGCAGAACCTTTCCGCTCTCGGAGCGGCAGGACTGGCCGCTCTCGACTATCTCGACCGTGGCGAACCGGCCCCGCCCGCATGGGTCGCCCAGCAACTGGCTCTGGTCGAGCAGGCCGAGAAGCCGCAAGCCCAGCTGTTGATCATGGTCGCTCCGTCGGTCCGAAAGTTGATTCAGGCCAGCGCCGGTCAAGCCGCGCCATCCTTATCGCCCGCGAAATAGTAGTACCCTGATCAGGAGGGAGGTGGGCAGTGGCATCTGCAAAAGAACCTGGCCAGAAGGCGATCGCGGGCAGCGACAATTTCACCACGAAGCCGGAATCCTGGCCCGCTTTGCCACTCGAGGCTTGGCAGGACACATACGCCACGCTCCATATGTGGACCCAGAT
>Ga0307471_100001150_pt1 | contig 14324 bp, 7 predicted proteins | sample atmos_gasesAM3C__2_FD_204566 | JGI IMG/M metagenome (GOLD analysis project Ga0307471, IMG submission 204566) | Hardwood forest soil microbial communities from Morgan-Monroe State Forest, Indiana, United States - atmos_gasesAM3C_515 | ecosystem: Environmental > Terrestrial > Soil > Temperate... | reverse complement strand
TGGTCCGGGGCGGGCTGGTCCGGGGCGGGGTGGTCGGGCGCCGGGTGGTCTGGTGCTGGCTGGTCGGGCGCCGGCTGGTCCGACTACATGTGGATCTGAAATTCACTGATCTTGGGGGGACGACGCGGGGACTCGGCCAATGCGGCCGGGTCCTCGCCCTTTTTTTTTAACACCGAAGAGTCCGCATCCGACCCCCGCGGTTCTTCGGAGCCCGCTACCTACCTGCCGTGCGGCCGCGCCGGGCGAGCGCGTCGATGGTAACGGCGGCAAGCAGCACGAGTGCTGTGACCACCAGCTGCAGCGCCGCGCTCAATCCGAGCAGGCCCATTCCGTTGTAGATGGCGGCGATGACGAGTCCGCCGAGCACGGCGTCGAGCGCCCTGCCGCGTCCGCCGAAGAGGCTCGTGCCGCCGATGACCGCGGCAGCGATGGCGTACAGGGCGAGCTGACCACCGTCCAGGTTGGTTGAGACGGATTCCAGCCGCGACGCGTAAATGAGTCCGGCGATACCGGCGGTGAACGAGCACAGCGCGAACGCAAGTGTGCGGATCCATGTGAGATCCACGCCGGCTCGACGCGCCGCCTCGGGGTTGCCCCCGATGGCATAGATGTAGCGGCCGAATTGGGTGCGCCCAAGAAGGAAAGTCCATGAAGCCAGCACCCCGAGGACGATCAGGACCACCCAGGGCACGCCGGTGATTGGAACGAGAGTCCCACGGTTGATGTTGCAGATGAGCACGAGCGCGATACCGGCCGCCGCCACGGCGGCGATCTTCAGCGCCGTCAAGCTTGCGGGTGGGGCGACGAGTCCGCTGCTCCGACGGCGGCGGTCACGCCGCCACAGCAACAGCGCGTACGCGGCGACGACGACCGCCATCACGATCCACCCAACAGCCGGATCAAGGTTGGCGTTGGCGAGATTGTTGATGACCTGGTCATTGATCGGAAGCGTGCCGCCATTGCCGAGGATCAGCAGCATCACCCCCTGCCAGGCGAGCAGCCCGGCGAGTGTCACCACGAACGACGGCAGGCCGAGACGCGTGATGATCGAACCCTGCAGGCCGCCGATGGCTGCCGTCGCCAGCAGTGCAACGATGATCGCCGCCCACCAGGGCCAGCCGGTGCTGGCCTGCACGAGCTCGGCCGTGATGATGCCGGCGATTCCGGAAACGAAGCCAATCGACAGGACGACCTCGCCCAGCAACAGGACGAAGACGACGCCCATCGCGAGGAGCATGAAGACCGCGCCCTGCACGAGCAGGTTGACGAGGTTCCCGGCTGACAGGAACTTCGTGTCCGCGGACTGGAAGATGATCGCGATGACGATCAGGCCGACCACGACGGGCAGCGCGCCGCTCTCGCCGAAGCGCACCCGAGCGATCCACGCGCGCACGTACTCGCCCAGCGAGTTCGCGATGATCTCGGGCGGGACGACCACTGCCGCCGCTTGGTCGGTTAGACGTTCGACCTCGCCGGTCGGGACAGCCGCGTCACCCTCGTCGGTGCGTTCCGTCGCCGGCCGAATGGTCTCGGTCATCGGTGCGTCTGCGTGGGCGCCTTGGTCTGCCGGCTCGATTTGCCCGTGGTCATGAGCTCGACCACGATCTGTGTATCGAGCTGCGACTTTGGTGCCTGCGCAACCATGCGCCCGAGGTGCAGCACCGCGACGCGGTCTGCGACCACGAACACATCGTTCAGGTTGTGCGAGACAAGAAGGACTGCGAGCCCGCGTCCGGCCAGCCGCTGCACCAGATCGAGCACCATCGCGGTCTGCGCGACGCCGAGCGCCGCAGTCGGCTCGTCCATGATCACGAGTTGCGAGTTCCACATGACCGCCTTGGCGACCGCCACTGCCTGTCGCTGCCCACCGGACAGCGACGCGACCGGCTGCCGGATGGACCGCACGGTGGTCACGGACAGGCTGGCCAGGGTCGATGTGGCGGCGCGCTCCATGCCATCCTCATCGAGGAGACCACGCCGCAGGCGTTCACGTCCCAGGAACATGTTCTCCACGATGTCGAGGTTGTCCGCGAGCGCCAGGTCCTGGTAGACCGTCTCGATGCCGAGTGCCGCCGCATCCTTGGGATTGCGGATGTGCACCGGGTGGCCGTTCCAGAGGATCTGTCCGGAATCGGGGGGGTTGATCCCCGCGATGCACTTGATGAGAACGGACTTACCGGCGCCGTTGTCACCGCACAGCGCTGTCACCTGGCCCGACGGGACGTCGAGGTCGACGCCGATCAGCGCCTGAACCGGACCGAAGCTCTTGCTGATGCCGCGCAGCTGCAGCAGTGGTGTAGCGGGTGAACGGACCGCGCCCGTCGGTCCGGCCGGGGCCGGCGCCATGCCGGTGCTCACACCCGTTGCCTCCATCCTCGCAAGGGTCCGTCTATCGCTCCCCGAAGGGAGTGGGCCGCACCCGCATGATGGCAGGTGCGGCCCGGCGATTTCGTTCGAGTCTCTCGACTAGGAGATTCCGTACTGCTGGCAGAGGGCCGCGCCGGCCGAGCTGCACAGGTCAGTGGCCTTGATGAAGCCGTCCTTGATCACCGTCGACTCCATGTTCGAGGTGGTCACCGAGACCGGCGTGAGCAGCACCGAGGGAACTCCGACGTTCGCGGTGCTGTCCTGGGCGGTGCCGTTCACCAGACCCGACGGAGGGGTGTGCCCAGCGCGCAGGTACAGAGCCAGGGCAACGGCAGCCTGGGTCTCCAGGTAGATGGGCTTGTACACCGACATGCACTGGTAGCCCTGGAGGATGTTCTGCATGCCCTGCAGCGTCGCGTCCTGGCCGGTGGTCGGCACCTTCTTGGAGGGGATGCTTGCCGCCTTCAGCGCCGAGATCACCGCATTGCCGAGCCCGTCGTTGGCTGTGACGACCGAGTTGATGTTCGGGTGCGCGGTGTACTGCTGCTGGAAGATGGTCAACGCCTGCTGGTTGTTCCACATGGGAACCGCCTGCTCACCAACCTTGGTGTACGTTCCGCTCTGGAACATCGGGCTGAGCACGGAGTTGTAGCCCTGCGCAAATAGCGTTGCGTTGTTGTCTGTCGGCGCGCCGTCGAGCTCGAACACCTGCGGGCTCGAGACGTTCCACGCAGATATGCAGCTGACCTCTCCCTGGCCGATCAGTTTGCCCACCGTGACGTTGTTGAAACTCACGTAAAAGCTGCGACTCCCACCGAGCACGAGCCGGTCGTAGTCGATCACCTTGACGCCGTGGGACTTGGCGTAGGACTCGATGCTCACACCGACGCCGGAGTCCAGCGGGTCGACCAGGAGCACGCTCGCACCGGCGGTGATGTCCGCTTGTGCCAAGGTCAGCTCCGTCGAGTCGCTGCCCTGTGCGTTGTCGACCTTGTAGTTGCTGGCGCTGAGCCCGGCGGTCTGGAACGCCTTCGTCAGGTACGGTGCGTCGAAGTCGACGTAGCGCGCCGATGTAGACGTGTCAGGCAGGATCACGCCGACCAGACCGGTTCCCGACGCCGCCAGTCCGTGGAACTGACTCATCACCGAGAAGCTGCTGTCAAACGAGTCGGCGGTGATGCCCGTTGGCGCCCCACCTCCGGATGCGCTCGGGCTCGACGTCGACGAACCGCCACAGGCGGCCACAACGACGCCGATCGCCACAACGACACTCATCCCTCCCAAACGCCTCAGTTTGCGCATGCCCACCATTGCCGCCTCCTTTACCCCGCGCTTGTCGAGGGGATTGTGAACCGTTCGCTTTCTTGCAGTGCCAGCCCGACCGCACCAAGCACCGCGCTCCGTTCGCGGAGCGTACCAAGCACCACCTGGGTGGTCTCGGCGGTGATGGAGATCGCGCGGCGCGTCATCGCCTCACGCAGTGATGACAGGAGCACCTCGCCCGCGAGCGCCAGCTCGCCGCCGACCACGATGCGCTCCGGACTGAGCAGGTTGCAGAGGTTGGCGACCGCGACCCCGATGTGACGTCCGGCGTCTGCGATGACCCGCCGGCACCCCACGTCGCCGTCCGCGCTGAGCTTGAGGATGTCCTCGACCGTGAGCTCGTCGCCGTGGCTGTTGCGCAGCAGCTCGATCAGGGCCGGCGCACCGGCGAGCACCTCCAGGCACCCGCGATTCCCGCAGCGGCACACCGGGCCGTCCTCTTCGATGGTTGTGTGCCCGATCTCGCCCGCCGTGCCGAGCGCTCCGCGGTACAACCGGCCGTTGAGCACGAGGCCGGCGCCGATTCCCGTCGAAACCTTGAGATACGCGAAGTCACTGCAGCCGCGCCCGGCGCCCCAGAGTGCCTCGCCCACGGCGCCCAGGTTTGCGTCATTGTCGACAATAACCGGTCCAGGCAGCGACGCTTCGAACGCCTCCTGGATGTTGATCCCGGCCCAGCCGGGCAGGATGCCGGCAGAGGCGATGCTCCCGGTGTCGCGGTTGATCGGCCCGGGCAGACCGACGGCCACCCCGATCAGCTCGTCCGGGCAGCGGCCGGTGGATTCGACCAGGCGATGGATCGTCGCTGCTGCTCGGGCCACACCGTCCGAAGCGAGGTGGCCCGCGGCGAGCGCAGTCTGCTCTTCCGCCACGATGGTGTGCGCGACGTCGGCGATCGCCACGTTCATGTGCCGGTTCCCGAAATCCACGCCGGCCACCAATCCGCTCGCCGGGTTCAGCGTGACCTCGACGCCACGACCGCCGTTGCGCTGCACCCGCGACGCGCGCGCCGTCCCCTGATCGGTCAGCGTTCGGACGAGGTTCGAGACCGAAGCCGGCGAGAGGCCCGTGGCCCGTGCGATCTCCGCCTGGGACAGGCCACCACGCTGCCGCAGGACATCGACCACCAAACGCTGATTGGTTTCACGCAGGCCGCGCAGCGCGCCGCCCTGCCGTGGAGCACTCATGACCGCGCTACTGTGCGCGAACCGTCGTGGCGCCGTCAAGCTTTGAACACTGAACGCGTCACGGATGCAGACGAGTGGTCAAAGCTTGACAACCGGCGAGGCACGCTTCTACGATCCGTGACCTCGTTTCCCACCCGACGCCGGTGTGGGTGACGCCGGCGGAGCGACCAGGAGGGGAAGGAGAGAACGTGGGAATGAGTGTCTCGGGTGTGAGGAGCCGCACGAGGCTCGTGCTCACGACGGCGGCGACGGTCGCAGTGGTGTCGGGGTTGTTCTCACGCGTGTCTGCTGCGGCGGACACGCTGCCGTACTCCCTGCCGGTGAGCTTTCCGGCGTCGGTGAGCTCTCCGCCCTGGGACCCCTCGGCCCCCTTCACACCGACGGTGCTGAACCTCATCCATCAGCTCGAGCCGGACAACCCACCCACCAACGCAGAGCTCAACAACGCCGCAACGCTGATGCACGGGACCAACAGCACCGTGTGCACCGCGGTCGGGTCGAACGCCGCACCGACCGGCACCACACCGGCCGTCGCGCCGCTCTGCTGGGCCGACGCGCTCGGTGTCAACGTGACCGGCGGCAAGCAGGTGCGCCAGACGACCGCGTCGCCGCTGCGGCTGATGATGTCGTCGTCATTCGACACCGGCCTCATGAACGCATGGGGTCAGGTGGAGGGGAGCGAGGCACGCTGGCTCGGGATCACCGGGCTCTACGGGCCGCAGGTCGACGTCACGCGCATACCGAACTGGGGTCGCGACGACACCAACCTCGGTGAGGATCCGTTTCTCGACGGCACCATGGCCACGTCGGAGATCAACGGCCTGCAGGGGAAGGGCCTCATGGATCAGATGAAGCACTTCACCATGTACAACGGCGGGCCGATGGACCAGGACACCGTGGTCCAGGATCAGGCTGCGCACGAGCTCTTCATGACGCCGTACGAGTACGGCACCACGGGCAGCGGCCAGCTGCCGAATCCCGGCCTCGCTGCGTCGATGATGTGCTCATACGAGCGCTACGAGATCGCTGCGGCGCCGGGCTCGTCGGCGCCCGCGAGCGCGCTCGGTCCGACCGGCGGTGATCTCTCCTGCGACAACCAGTTGAAAAACAACGTGCCGCGCAACCTGTGGGGCTGGCAGGGGTTCTTCGCCAGCGACTACGCATTCGCGATGGACAGCACCGTCAAGGCCATCGAGAGCGGCACCGACCAGGAGATGCCGACCGGCGTGTTCTTCGGCGCACCGCTCGCACTCGCGGTGCAGGGCGGCCAGGTGCCACTGTCGATCTTCAATCAGGCGCTCGCCCGCATCCTCTACCAGGAGGAGCGCTTTCACCTTCTCGGGCATGCGGATGCGAACTCGAACTATCTGACTCCGTCGAACCCCACCGACAGCACTGGCCAGTGGGCGCTCAGCCAGGCGCAGAAGGACTATGACGCCTCGATCGTGGAGAAGGCCTCGGAAGAAGGCGCGACCCTGTTCAAGAACGCCAGCCAGACACTGCCCCTGACCACAAGCAACCTGAGCAGCGGCGTGTTGGTGCTCGGTGAGTCAGCGGAGTACATGCCCGCAAACCCGGGGGCGGAACGCTCCAACGGGTACTACGACCGCACCGCCATCAGTCCGCTGGAGCAGCTGAAACAGTTCGCTCCCGCAGGCTCACACATCACATACCTGCCGTATGTACCGAGCAGTGGCACCGTCGGAGACGGTGTTGCGGTGCCCAAGGCTGTGCTGTCGACAGACGGCACGACCATCGGCAACGGACTGCAGCGCACCGCGGGACCTGGATCGCCGGCGATCGACCCGCAAATCGACTTCACGTCCCTGTCGGGACACGGGCAGCTGCAGCCGGGCCAGACGTACACGTGGACCGGGTACGTGAACGTCCCCGCCGCCGACAACTACACGTTCCACTTCCAGTTCAGCGTCCCCAACCTCGCGGGGGCGACCGCACCGTCGTGCACCGGCAGTGGCGCGCCGACGTTCAACCTCGCCACGAGCGCGGGAACTGGACAGTCCACGTCGAGCGAGACTTTGTCCGCGGCGGGCAGCACCCAGTCGACGATCTCGACGAATCCGACCATGTCGGGCTACATCGAACGCGGGCTGGCGAACTGCCAGTTCAACGCCGGCAGTCTCTCTGCGGGCGTGCACGAGATCCAGGTCAGCTGGGCGACTCCGGCGAGCCTCGGCACGGATATCGACAACCTGCGTGAGCCCGGGTCGACGGCTCCGAGCCTGCGCTTCGCGTACTCGCGAACCAACGGCGACCTCAGCGACGTGCTTGCAGCCGCAACAGCGGCGTCGAAGGTGATCGTCTTCGCGGACGCGCCCTACAACGGAGAGCTCGGGTCTGCCGCGCCGCAGGCAAGCGTGAACGCGCTGGACGCCGGCACCAACAGCCTGATTCCCGCAGTCGCGCAGGCGAATCCAGCCACTGCTGTCGTGTTGAACGCGGCCGTGCCAACGCTGCTGCCGTGGAGTGGCAACGTGAAGTCGATTCTGCAGATGTGGTATCCCGGCGACGAGGGCGGCACGTCGACGGCGAGAATCCTGCTGGGTTCGGCAAATCCCGCCGGTCACACCGTGATGACGTGGCCGGCGAACGGGTCGGACACGATCTACACGTATAACGAGACGACACCGTTGTACCCCGGCGACACGACCGGTGTCCACAACGAACGGCTCGGCTTGTTCGGCAACACGCCGTCATCCACGTTCAACTTCAGCGAGGGGATCTACGTCGGATACCGCTTCTTCGACCAGCAGGGCATTCAGCCGCTGTTTCCGTACGGCTACGGTCTGTCGTACGCGAAGTTCGGCTTCACCAATCTCAGTGCGACGCCGACGCCGGGTGGTGGTCTGAACGTCGGCTTCGACGTGACCAACACGGGAAGCGTGGCCGGCGCGGAAGTGCCGCAGGTGTACGTCGGACCGGCGCCAAATGTGCCGAGTGCTGTGCAGCAGGCGGTTCGCGCGCTCGCCGGGTTCGACCGCGTCACGCTGAACCCGGGTGCGAAGGTGCACGAGACCATCCACCTCGGACCCGGCTCGGACGTGAAGGGGCACGGGAACCGGCGCGCATTCCAGTACTGGAGCAGCCCGACCCAGACGTGGCTGACGGCAGCCGGCTGCCGCAGCATCTCAGTCGGTGACGCGGACGCGTTGGCCAATCTGCCGCTGTCGACGGTGACGTGTGTGCAGCCGGGGACACAGATTCCGGAGTCGCCGTGGGTGCCGCTCTTCGTCCTCCCGCTCATGGGGATCGCCGGCATGGCGGCGATCGCATCGCGGCGCGCGCGCCGCCGTCCCGTTCAAGCCAGGTGATCTGACGTCAGGAGGGTGACATGACACGCAGAAGCATTCGCATCGCGCTGGCGATCGCCTGCGCGGGGGTCGTCGTACCGTTCGGGCTCGCTCCGCGGAGCGCGCACGCCGCCGGGTGCTCGGCGTGGATGGACACTACGAAAACGCCTGACCAGCGCGCGCAAGCGCTCCTGGCGGCGATGACCCAGACCGACAAGGTGGCGCTCACTCAGGACCAGGGGCTGATCTGGTCGCACTACGGAGTAGCGGGCTACATCGCATCGCCCGACACCACGCTGTGCATTCCAGATCTCGTGCTCAATGACGCGGGCCAGGGAGTGGGTGACCAGATGACGGGAACCACTGCATTTCCAGCGCCGATCTCTCAAGCCTCGAGCTGGGACCCGACGGCACAGCAGACATTCGGTGCGGCCCTTGGCGGTCAGGCGTTCAGCAAAGGCATCAACGTGCAGCTCACACCGGGCATCGAGACTGACCGCATCCCCCTGAACGGGCGCAACTGGGAGTACATGAGCGAGGATCCGTATCTCGCCGGACAGACCGCCGCGGCGGTGACTCGCGGCCTGCAGTCGCAGCACGTCATCGCCACGCTCAAGCACTACATCCTCAACAGCCAGGAGAACATCCGCAACGGCGGATCGTCCGACGTCGACGAGCGCACGGTGCACGAGCTGTACCTGCCGCAGTACGAGGCGGCGATTCAACAGGCGGGCGCGGGCGCGATCATGTGCTCCTACAACCGCATCAACGGAACGTACGCCTGCCAGAACCCCGACGTGCTGTCCACCGACCTGCGCCAGCAGATCGGATTCCAAGGGTTCGTGATGTCGGACTGGGGTGCGCAGCACTCAACGGCGGCGTCAGCCGCCGCGGGCCTCGACATGGAGATGGGGTCGAGCACGTACTACGGGTCGACGCTTGCGACGGCGGTGCAGAACAGTCAGGTGAGCCAGGCGACGCTCGACGCGATGGTGTTGCGCATATTGCGCAGCATGTTCGCGGTCGGTCTGTTCGACCATCCGATCGCGATGGGCACGGCCGCGCAGTCGCAGGCCGCCGCAACGCCCACCGACATGCCGGATCAGAATGCGCTGGCTGGACAGATCGCGGCGCAGGGCATGGTGCTGCTGAAGAACCAGGGCAACATCCTGCCCTTGCAGAGCACGGTCACCTCTCCCAAGCGCATCGCGGTGATCGGAACGGTCGCCGGCCCCGCGGGCGCGTACCTCGCGTACAACGGCGGGGGCAGCGGGCACATCCCCGAGTTCGGTTACAAGGCGAACATCATCAGCCCGCTCGCGGGCTTCCAGAGCTACGCCGCGACGGCTGCCAACGGCGCGGTGATCACGTATGCCGACGGCACCGGTGCCAACTTCTCCGACGCGGTGGCCGCAGCGACAGCCGCCGACGTCGCGGTGGTCTTCGTCTATGACACCAAGAGCGAGGGAACGGACCAGACCACGCTCGCGCTGCCGCCCAACGGGAGTCAGTGCACGCTCTTCGGGTGCACGTACAACAGCGCCGGATACAACCAGGATCAGCTGATTCAGGCGGTCTCGGCGGCGAATCCGAACACGGTCGTCGTGCTGGAGACCGGCGGGCCGGTGCTCATGCCCTGGGTCAACCAGGTGAAGGGCATCGCCGAGGCCTGGTACCCGGGCCAGGACGAGGGCGACGGAATCGCGAGCGTGCTGTTCGGCGGCGTGAACCCCGCAGGACACCTGCCCGAGACGTTCCCGGCGTCGATGGATCAGCTCCCGACGGCCGGATCGCCGGCGCAGTATCCGGGCGTCACCGGGAACAACGCGGACGGATCGCCGAGCCCGCACGACACCTACTCGGAAGGGCTGTATGTCGGGTATCGCTGGTACGACCAGCAGGGCCTCACTCCGTTGTTCCCATTCGGATACGGGCTGTCGTACACGACGTTCGCTTACAGCAACTACGCGGTGCATGCAGCACCGTCACCGAGTGGACAGGCAACCGTCACCTTTGACGTCACGAACACGGGAAAGAGAGCCGGAGCGGAGGTCGCTCAGGTGTATGTGGGCGCGCCGGCGAACAACTACGTCGCCGAGCCGCTCAAGCAGCTGCGCGCCTACACGAAGGTCGTCCTGCAACCGGCGCAGACGGCACACGTCAGCCTGCCCATCGATGCTCGCGCCGTGTCGTTCTGGAACACGGCGTCGCACAGCTGGCAACCCGAGACGGGATGCCACCCCGTGATGGTGGGCAGCTCGTCTCGCACCCTCCCACTCCAGGGGCAGGGGCTCACCGCGTCGCTGAAGGTGGCGTCGTGCAAGGGCGTGATCGTCAACCCTCCGCCACCGCGGATCCCTGAAACGTTCTCCGTCGTCGGGCTGGTTTCCGGCGGGACAGCCTCGGCTCTGGTCGTTCTGATGTGGCGCTCGCGCCGGCGTCGTCACCTGCACACGGAAAGGGAGTACAGCTGATGCTCGCGAGAAACCCGTTTGCCCGCCTGGGAACGCGCAGGCTGGTCGCAGCAGTCGTCGCAGGGCTGTGTCTGACGCTCGTACCGATGTCGATCCGAGGACTTGCCTTCGGATCGACGGCAGCGTCGTCAAACGGACCGGGATGCCACTCCGGGTGGCCCGTCGTGGCCCATCGTGCCGGCGGCCAGGTGGTGCAGGGCTCGACTGGGCTCGTGCCCTGTGCGACGGAGACGGGCTACTACACCGGAGAGACGACGATCGGCGTAACCAGCGGTGGCACCATCTGGCTCCAGGCCGCCGACTGGGAGTGGGCGCTCGCGCGCAGCAAGGACAACGGCGCCAGCTGGGTCGATTTCACCGTGCCCGGTCCTCAGGCGTGGCCGGGATGCGAGATCGGAACCAGCGCGCTGGTGACGCCGAAGTGCAGTGACACCGAGTCTTCGAAGTACAACACCGTCGCGGACGGGTTCCTCTGGGTGGATCCAACCACGTCGAGGGCGTTCTGGAGCAAGACATACGGCTTTGCCGTCTGCTCGAGCCTGAACCTGAGCGACGACGGAAAGGTCTGGCACCCAGTGACGCAGTTCGCCTGCCCGGGCGGGGATTACGAGAAGATCGGTGGGGGACCTGCGCCGTCGGGCGGGGCCAAGCCGACCGGCTACCCGAACGTCCTATACGGGTGCGCCAACGGCTACGCACCGTGGTTCGTCGTCGGACCGGGCCGGTTCTGCTGGAAGTCGCTCGACGGCGGCTTCACGTGGAATGCGACCGGAGCGCCGGTCGTGCCGTCACCGCTCGCTCCGGGGTGCCTGCACTTCCAGGAGCCGCAGAAGGTCGGTCCCGACGGGACCCTGTACCTCCCGCTCGGGTGCGGCGCCACCGGAACCAACCCGGCAGGCCTGGTGCGGGTCGCGATCAGCCACGACGAAGGGCAGACGTGGAGCTACGTCGTTGCGCCGACGGGATCGGTCGGCAGCGGCGCCGGATTGATCGGCGGGGTGAGCCTGGCGGTCGATCAGGGCGGAAACCTCTACGTCGTCTGGCCGGGGGCGGACAACAAGGTGTACCTGGATGTCTCCAGGGACCAGGGTGTGACGTGGAACGGCCCGCTGATGATCGGCGCTCCCGGGGTGACCGAAGCGACGCCGCGGGCGCAGGTGGCGGCACGTGAGCCCGGGCACATCGCGGTCGCGTACTACGGCTATCCGACGGGATCGTCCTCGTCGACGCTGAACGGCTACCTCACCGAATCCTTCAACGCCGCGGACAGCCAGCCGCTTTTCGACAGCGCTCGAGTCAACGACCCCGCGCATCCCCTCTATTTCCCAGTCAAATCGGGAACGCTGCCACGCAATGACTACCTGGGGGTGACGATCGGGCCTGACGGCACGCCGTGGACGGGCCTCGTCAAGCTGCGGTCCACGACACCGGACTCACAGGGCTACATCCAATCGACGGGGTACGTGGCACGGCTGGTGCGTGCCGAGCCTGACGGCGCGACAACCGCGCCGTCGACGGCGGCGGTCGTCCCGATCCTCGGCGTGCTCGTGCTGGGCGGAGCCGGGCGCGTTGCTCAGCGTCGCATGCGGCGCCTGGGGTGGCGCCCGATTCGCCGTACCTCGTAGACTGAGCTCTCTCAGGAGGGAATCCAGATGCTCGTTCGGACGTCCCGGCTTCGGCGTACCCATGGCGTGGCGCTCGCCATCGTCTGCTTGACCGTCGCGACTCCGCTCGGCTTCCGGGCAAGTGTCGCCCAGGCGGCCGGGTGTTCCGCGTGGATGGACGCGTCGAAGACCCCGGACCAGCGTGCCCATGCGCTTCTTGCCGCCATGACGATCGACGACAAGGTGCTCATGACCCAGGGACAAGGCTGGGTGTCGCACTACGGCGTCGCCAGCTACATTCCGGGGAACGCCGCGCTGTGCATTCCCGAACTCGATTTCAATGACGCCGGACAGGGCGTGGGTGACGGACAGATGCAGACCACTGCGTTCCCTGCGCCGATCTCGCAGGCGTCGAGCTGGGACCTGGCGACGCAGCATCAGTTCGGCGCGATGCTCGGCCTGGAAGCATGGACCAAGGGGATCGACGTGATGCTCACGCCAGGCATCGAGATCGACCGCGTCCCGATGAACGGTCGCAACTGGGAATACATGAGCGAGGACCCGTATCTCGCGGGTCAGGTCGCGGCCGCGGTGACCCAGGGAATCCAGTCCAACCCGGTCATCGCCACCGCCAAGCACTACGTCGCCAACAGCCAGGAAACCAATCGGATGACCGACTCGTCGGATGTCAGCGAGCGGACGCTGCAGGAGCTTTATCTCCTTCCCTACGAGGCAGCCGTGAAGCGCGGCCACGCGGGTTCGGTGATGTGCTCATACAACCGCATCAACGGCGTGTACGCCTGTGAGAATCCGGGCACGCTCCTGCGTGACCTCAAGCAGGAGTTCGGCTTCAGCGGGTTCGTGATGTCCGACTGGGGCGCGCAGCACTCCACCGTCGCGGCCGCGAAGGCGGGACTCGACATGGAGCAGAACGTGACCCCGGGGACGTACTACGGGAGCGCGCTGAAGACGGCGGTGCAGAACGGTTCGGTGCCCCGGTCGCGGCTCGACGACATGATTCTGCGCATCCTCAGGAGCATGTTCCGAGTGGGCATATTCGACCACCCGGCTCCGACGGAACCAGGCGCGTACTCGAACAACGCGGACACCCCGGCCGCGCAGACCCTGGCACGACAGATCGCGGAGCGGGGCAGCGTGCTGCTCAAGAACGACGGAAGCATCCTGCCGCTGCCCAGCAGCCCCACCGGCACGGTGCCCAAGAAAATTGCTGTGATCGGCACCTCGGCCGGCCCGGCCGGCGCCGAGTTCACCTACAACGGCGGCGGCAGCGGGCACATTCCCGAGGCCGGCTACAAGCCGGTGACCAACCCGCTCGCCGGGATGGAGCAGATCGCCGCGACCAACGGCGACGTGATCACGTACACCGACGGCAGCTCGATGGCCGATGCCACCGCGGCCGCGACCGCGGCAGACGTTGCCGTCGTGTTCGCCTACGACCAGGAGAGCGAGGGTGTCGACCGTCCCAACCTCGCGCTGCCCTCGGCCGACCAGATGTGCTCACTCTTCGGCTGCACCCCCGCGACTCCGATCAACCAGGACCAGCTCATCGAGACGGTGGCAGCGGCGAATCCGAACACCGTCGTGGTGCTGACCACGGGTGGTCCGGTGACGATGCCGTGGGTCAGCAAGGTGAAGGGAATCCTCGAGGCGTGGTATCCCGGTCAGGAGCAGGGCAACGCCATCGCGGCGCTGCTGTTCGGTCTCGTGAATCCCAGCGGCAAGCTCACCGAGACGTTCCCCGTGTCCGAGGCCGACCTGCCCACCAACAGCGCGAGGCAGTGGCCGGGGGTCAACGACAAGAACGGTGTCCCGAATTCGACGTATTCCGAGGGCCTCGACGTCGGCTACCGCTGGTATGACGATCACAACATCGCACCGCTCTTCCCGTTCGGCTACGGGCTCTCATACACGACGTTCGCGTACAGCGACTACGACGTCGACCCGGCTACCTCGCCCACGGGTCAAGCCGCAGTCGAATTCGAGGTCACCAACACTGGATCGCGCGCGGGGTACGAGATAGCCCAGGTGTACGTGGGTGCG
>Ga0307471_100001149_pt1 | contig 14325 bp, 13 predicted proteins | sample atmos_gasesAM3C__2_FD_204566 | JGI IMG/M metagenome (GOLD analysis project Ga0307471, IMG submission 204566) | Hardwood forest soil microbial communities from Morgan-Monroe State Forest, Indiana, United States - atmos_gasesAM3C_515 | ecosystem: Environmental > Terrestrial > Soil > Temperate... | reverse complement strand
TGCCATCCCGAACTTGATTAAGTCCAAGATGGCGGCCAACGAAGCTTCAGCGGTTGGTTCGGTCCGTACGATCAACACGTCGGAAGTTGCCTACGCCTCGGCTTGCCCGTCGGTCGGTTTCACCACGACGATTGGCGACTTCGGTGCAGGCCCCTGCCCCGGCGCGCAGAACCTGCTGGACTCTCAGCTGGTGACTGGCACCAAGAGCGGCTATACGTTCACTCTCGGTGGTTCGTCCGGTACGCCGATCGTGACCTACACGATCAACGCCAACCCGCTCAGCGCTTCCAGCGGTACGCGTTATTTCTTCTCTAACGAATCCGGCGTGATCCGCTACAAGACCGGCGGCGCGGCTGGCGCGACTGACTCGGCCCTGCAGTAAACCGAGCGTAGTCGGTATCAAAATCTGGGGGGAGGCCCGAATGGCTTCCCCCCTTTTTTTAAACCCCCAACCTGGTTTGGGAGTTTAGAAAAAGCGCGAGAGGCAAACAGCGTGCACGGTATTTCCAGATCGGGGATGGGAAGTTACAGAGGACTAACATGCGAAGGGACTATAAATTTGGAGGTGGCCGATCCGAAAGGAGCAAGGCAGCAGGCTTCTCGCTGATCGAATTGCTGATCGTCGTGGCCATCATCCTGATCATCGCCGCGATCGCCATCCCGAACTTCATCAAGTCCCGCATGGCCGCCAATGAAGCGTCCGCGGTCAACTCCATCCGGGCCATTAACACTTCCGAAGTCGCGTTCGCTTCGGCTTGCCCTGCTCTCGGTTTCACGACCACGATCGCCGACTTCGGCGCTGGTCCGTGCCCCAATGGTCAGAACTTGCTCGACGCGCAGTTGGTGACGGGCACCAAGGCTGGTTACACCTTTCTGTTGAGCGGCGGCTCGGGAACTCCAGTATCGACCTATGGCGTCAATGCCAATCCGCTCAGCGCTTCCAGCGGTTCGCGCTATTTCTTCAGCGATCAGACCGGTGTGATTCATTACAAGACCGGCGCCGCCGCGGATGCGACCGACTCGGCTGTGCAATAAGTCAAAACGCCGCTGCCGAAATTCGAAAGGGGAGGCCGGCGGCTTCCCCTTTTTCTCTCCGCGCGCCCAGTCGTAGTCGTGGCGGGGCTCGATTACGCCAAACCCTTGGCGCGAAGGGCCCGTCCGCTCTTGCCGGGAACGCCGCCTCAGTCACTACTCCGTGCCACCGGATCGGTGCACTCCTGGATCGCTACTTCTTCAGCCGCTGCAGCGCGGCTTGGGCTTGCGCATTGGACGGATCGGTCGCCAGCGTAGCTTGATACTCCTTGATTGCTTCGGGTGTTTGCCCTGAGGCCTCCAGCAGTTTCCCCAGTTGGAGGTGCGCGTCGCCGTCAAAGGGTGCGTTCTTCAGTAGCGTTCGCAACATCACCATCGCTTTCTGGTGTTCGCCGGTTTTCACGTAGAGCAACGCAAGGCCGGTCAAGCCCTCGTCGTTCGGCTGCAGTTCGAGGGCCCTCTGGAACTGTTCCTCCGATTCGGCATAGCGTTTGTCCTCGAGCAAGGCGTTTGCATACGACAATCTCGCTCCGGCGTTGAGCGGCGAATACGTGATGGCCTTCCCGAACTCCTCCATAGCGTGTTCTTTTCGTCCCGTGCTCATCAGAGTCTTCGCGTACTGATAGTGCGCCACGCCCCAGTTCGGCCGCATCGCGATTGCACGCAGCAGGATTTCTTCCGCCTCGGTATAGCGTTTTTCCTGGTTGTACAGCAGCCCCAGCGAATTCATCGTGACCACGTTGTCCGGCTTGCCAGCCAGCGCCGCTTTCCATTCTTGCTCGGCGCGCGGCAGATCTCCCTGATCCAGGTACACGGCGGCGCGATTGCTTCGAATGATGTGGGCGTCCGGATCGGTCTCCAGAGTGCGGGTATACAAACTCATGTTGGTTTCCCAGTCGCGGTTGCGGGCGACCGTGGCTACCGCACCGGATACGACCAGCAGTCCCAGCAACGACGCCAGAGCGACGCGCGCGGGCCTGCTCCTCCCTGGCGTGGTGGAGCCTGGGCCGCGCGCGTCCCAGCAGCGGATGCCCCCCCACGCCAGCAGCCAGCAAAATCCCACCGATGGCAGATACAGGTAGCGCTCGGTAAGGACATTGGCCGCCATCCACCGCGCATTCAGCACTGGCCCGATCGTGACACCCATCCACAGCAGGGCGAAAGCTGCCGCAGCCGCGCGTTTCCGCAGCGCAAACATCGCCGCTACGACCGCAGCCACGAGCGCGACTCCGGCGACCACCGCGGGCTGCGTGAGGGAGTCGCTGGCGTGAAAAACGTGAAATGCCGAGAGCGGCCGCGGCAACAGCAGAAGCTTCGAGTATCCGACGAGCAGCGCAAATCCCGAGTAAATCGCGACCGGCCAGGTAATCCTCGGGTGCTGCAGCACCGGCACCGCATTGCCGAACAACACCATGCGCAGCAGTACATATCCGATGCCCACGACGCATAGCGGAAGATAGCGCGCCACTTTCTCGCGCAAGGTCGTGCGCGCACGGTCGGGTCGCACGCCGTGTTCAAACGCAATCGCCAGGGGCACGAGCATCAGCGACGGCTCTTTCGCAAGCAGCGCCCCCAGAAACGTCGCACACACACCAGCTTGTCGCTGCCAGGTCGGCGCTTCGGGTCTCGCGATCAAGCAGACCGCAACCAGGAGCAGCAACGTCGCCTCCAGATCGGGCAACGCAGCGATCCACGCCACCGCTTCGGTGTGGATCGGATGAACCGCAAACAACATCGCTCCCACCCACCCGATTCGCTGGTCGCTGAAAACGCGCGCTCCGGCGTAGAACGCCATCACCACCACCGCCGCGTGCACGATCAAGTTGAACAGGTGAAAGCCGAACGGAATCGGCCCGAAAATCTTCCACAACATCAGAAAGCTCAGAGTCATCAATGGCCGGTAGTAGTTGGTCGTCCCCGCCTGTCCGACGAAAGACCACACGGTCGTCGTGAGAATCTCTGGCAGGAATCTCCAGCTCTTGACGTACGGATTCTCGAGAATTTGCGGGCTGTCGTCGTACACGAACCCGTTCACCAGCGTGTTCGAGTAGCAGATCAGCGTCAGCAGGATTAGCGACCCGACCAGCAGTAGTTCCGTGCGTTCTTTGGAGAGGGTCTTAGCTGCGGCCGCGGCAGCAGGGGGCGGCACGGCCGCCTCGTCTATGGCCAGCGTTGTTTCAGGCATGGGCACGCCGCGAACCGCACTTTCCTGGGCGATATTCTGCTTCCTTGCAGTCTAAAGCATGAATCGGAATCGAGTCATTCGGGCCGATGGGTCGGTGTCGCGTTGCAAAACACGATCGCGCCGCACGCGCTTGCTATACTCGATGCGATGACGCCATCGTCGAAATCGCGCTTTCGCGCGGGTTGTGCCTGGGCGATTTCGTGCTGCGCTTCGGCGCTAATGCTGGTCGTGACCGCCCCGGCGCCCCTCGCCGCGCGGCCGGACTCGAAGGGCGCCGCGCCATTTGTGCGAATCTTTGAAGCGCGTTATCGCGCCGCGCGCACTCTCCAGGCCACGTTCCTCCAGGAATACAGGGACAACAATACGGTCGTCCGCACCGAAGCCGGCACCGCCTACTTTCGTCGCCCCGGCAAGATGCGCTGGGAATATGAATCGCCCGAAAGGGATATTTTTCTGGTGGACGGCAAAAACGCCTGGTTCTACGTCCCCAGCGACCACACCGTGATTCGCGTCCCGGCAAAGGAAAGCACGGATTGGCGCACGCCGTTGGCTCTGCTCGCCGGTGAGATGAAGGTCTCGCGAGTTTGCTCGCGCGTGGATCTGGCCGACAAAGAGAAGCCTGAGAAAGAATCGAACGTCGTGCTGCAATGCCGCGTCCGCGGAGCGTCCAATCCCCCCGCTACGGCGGCCGACGACTCCGCTGCACCAAAAGGCGCGCAGTCCGATGTCGTCCTGTTCGAGATCGTCCGGGACACCGGCGAACTGGTTCACCTGGTGGTCCGCCAAAGTGGCGGCGTACAGGTCGAATTTCACTTTGCCAAGTGGCAGTTCAACCCGGCGGTCGAGGAAGTATTGTTCCACTTCCAGGTGCCGATCGGCGTGGCCATTGTGAACGGCGAATTGCCCGCCGGAGAAGCTGGTGTAAAATAGTCCCTGCCCACCTCTGTTAGCGTCGGAATCGTCTGGAATTACGGGTGTTACGTACTGGGAACGGCCAACCCTTCCGGGCTTCCCAGCATATCAATTACCTGGGGTACACTGAGGTCCTATGGGGGAGTTTGTCTGCCGCGTTGCGGATGCCAACGGGCGGGTTTTTTCGCACGTTGAGGCGGCCGGCACTCTGGCTGAAGCGCGCCAGAAGCTGCTGGATCGCGGGCTGTATGTGTACTCGGTCAATGCGCGCAGCGGAGTTGTCACCGGCCTTGGCCGCCGGCGCGAGCGCAGCATCGGCGGCTCCGAGTTTCTGATCCTCAACCAGCAGTTCAATACCCTGATCAAAGCCGGTCTGCCCATTCTGCGTGCGTTGGACCTGCTCGCAGACCGCGCTTCTTCGCCCAAACTCCGCCCGGTGATCTCGCAAATTCGCGACCGCGTTCGCGAGGGCAAGTCTTTGTCCGAGGCGGTCGCCGAAGCCGGCGTCTTTTCCAAGGTGTATTCGACAGCAATTCTGGCGGGCGAAAAGAGCGGCAACCTTTCGGGCGTGCTCGAGTATTACATCGCCTATCAGAAGGTTAGTACCGGAGTGCGAAAGAAAATCCTGGCGACGCTGGTGTATCCGGCGCTTTTGATCATCGTTGCCGTAGTGGTGGTGACCTACTTGGTGACCGCGGTCATTCCGCGATTTGCTTTGCTGTACCGCGATCTAAATGTGGAATTGCCGACGCCGACGAAGGTCCTGATTGCCTTGACCGTGGATTATCGATACGCGTTCCTGGGCATCATCGGCGGGATTATCGTCGTCGCGGTGGCGATATACTCGTGGTCGAGAAGCGATGAAGGCGGAGTGGCTTTCGATCGGCTCAAGTTCCGGCTCCCGGTCATCGGCGACACCATGCTGAAGTTTCAGGTGGCGCAGTTTTCCCGCACGCTGGCCACGTTGTTGACCGGCGGCACCCCGCTGGTGGCGGGCCTGCAAACGGCGTCCGATTCGATCAGCAGCAAACTGGTCCGCGGCACAGTGGGCCAGGCCACGCAGATGGTTCGCGAAGGAGAATCGCTTCACGGAGCGTTGGCTTCCAAGGGCGTGATGCCTCCGCTGGCGCTGGACATGATCGAAGTCGGGGAATCGAGCGGCGCGCTGGCTCCCATGCTCACCAGCGTCGCGGAATTCTACGAAGACGAAGTGAACTTAAAGCTGGCCGCGATGGTTTCGCTGATTGAGCCCATGATGCTGATCTTCATGGGCATGCTGGTGGCATTCATTCTGATTTCGTTGTATTTGCCCATCTTCTCGCTCTCAACCACGGGAATGGGCAACTAAGGGAAGACATGGCAACAACCGATCAACAATCGAACGCCCTGGCCGGGCTGGCATCAGCGGTGGACGAGCAGAACGAACGCGAAGTTTCGCGGAAGGTTGCGGAACGCTATCGCAAGGAATTTATCGATCTGCGCGAACAAAGGATCGATCCCGAACTTTTCCGAGCGATTCCCGCCGACCTGATGTTCCGTTACAACTTCGTGCCGCTGGAAGTGCACAACAATCTGCTCTCCATTGCGGTGGCCGATCCCAGCCAGGTGTTGCTCAGCGACGAGCTTTCGCTGCTGCTTGGGAAAAAGCTGCACATCAAGGTCGCCACCACGCGCCAGATCAGCGACCTGCTGAAGCGCACCGAACAGTCGCAGCGCGTTCTCGAACAAGCCACCGAAGCGTTCACCCTGCAGGTCTCGAAAGACGAGGAGGAAAGCGACGAGACCATTTCCGGTGATCGCCTTACCCGCGACACCACCGTCAGTCCGGTTGTTCGCCTGGTCGAAACGTTCATCTTTACCGCGCTCGAGCGCAGAGCGAGCGACATACACATCGAAGCGCGCGACACCGAAGTCGCCGTCAAGTACCGCATCGACGGCGTTTTGCAACACGCCATGCAGCCGATCGCCAAGGAATGGCACTCCACCGTGATTTCACGCATCAAGGTGCTCAGCGATCTCGACATTGCCGAGCGCCGCGTCCCGCAGGACGGCCGCTTCCGCGTGAAGTACAAGGGCCGCTTCATCGACCTGCGCGTCTCCATCATGCCCGCTAGCCACGGAGAAGACGCCGTGCTCCGCGTGCTGGACAAGGAAACGCTGTCGGAGAAATTCCAGAGCTTAAGCCTCGACGTGGTCGGGTTTTCCGCCGAGGAAACGCGCCGTTTCCGCCGTTACATCCGCGAGCCGTATGGCATGGTGCTGGTCACCGGACCGACCGGTTCAGGCAAGACCACGACGCTGTACGCCGCGATCAACGAAATCAAGACCGACGAAGACAAGATCATCACCATCGAAGATCCGGTCGAATATCAGCTGCGGGGCATCACGCAGATTCCGGTAAACGAGAAAAAGGGTCTCACCTTCGCGCGCGGTTTGCGCTCCATCCTGCGTCACGATCCGGACAAGATCATGGTCGGCGAAATCCGCGACCAGGAGACCGCGCAGATTGCCATCCAATCCGCGTTGACCGGCCATCTCGTGTTCACTACGGTGCACGCCAACAACGTCACCGACGTCATCGGCCGCTTCATCAACATGGGCGTCGAACCGTACAACTTCGTTTCCGCGTTGAATTGCATCATGGCGCAGCGCCTGGTCCGCATGATTTGCCCGAACTGCAAGCGCCCCAAGCGCTATTCCAACACCGAACTCCTGGAACTGGGTCTCGACCCCGCGCAGTGGAGCGGCGTGGTGCTGGCCGAGGGTACGGGCTGCTTGGAATGTTCTGGCACCGGCTATCATGGGCGCACGGCGATCTGCGAACTGCTGGATCTGACCGATCGCATCCGCGAGATGATCGTAGATCGGCGTCCGACTTCGGAAATCAAGCGCGTCGCACGCGAAGAAGGCATGACTACGCTGCGCGAAAGTGGCCTGGCCAAGATTCGCAGCGGCGTCACCAGCGTCAAGGAAATCAACAAGGTGACTTTCGTTGAGCAGTAGCACGACGTTCCGCCAGGGAATCTATCAGAGCGAGTTCGCGCGTAAAATTGCGCGTTGGCTCGAAGCAATGCCGCATCCCGGGCTGGCCATCGAGATTTCCCAGGACCACATCGCCGGAGCGCGATGGTCGCGCGTGGGCGGACTGGATGACTTCTCGATCGAGGGTCTGCCTGCGGGAGCGCTGACGCCTTCGGCGGTAGAAACCAACATCACCAACTCCATGGCGGTGAAGAGCGCGATTGCCAGCGTGGCGTCGCGGCTGCGCGCCAAGGAAGAAGATGTCGCGCTGTTGGTGCCCGACCCAGTGATTCGCGTGTTCGTGCAACATTTCGAACAGTTTCCGCGCTCGCCACAGGAAGCGGAGCCGATGCTCCGTTGGAAGCTGAAGAAGAGCGTCCCGTTTGAGGCCGACGAAACGGTGATCTCCTACATGCGGCAAGCGCCGCGCGAGGATGGTGTCGACGTAGTCACCGCGCTGGCGCGCTTGCGCATCGTGCGTGAGTATGAAGCGTTGGCGGAACAAGCGGGGCTGCATCCGGGCGTGGTGCTGAGCTCGTCGCTCGCGGCCATCACCCTGCTTGATGACCGGCATCCGACTTTGCTTGCGCGGATCTCCGGATTCGCGCTGACCACCGCGATTGTCCGGGAAGGTGTGCTGTGCGGCTATCGTTGCACCGAGCTTCCGGCGCAAAGCGGCGAGTTGACTCCGCAAATGCTGCTGGAGGAGATTTATCCTGTGGCTGCGTACTACCAGGATACCTGGAGGGAAGGGATTCAGTCGGTACGCGTGGCCGGGTTGGGCTCGCGCCTACAGGAATTCGTCGGGCCACTGGAAAACGAGTTCCAGTGCGAAGTGAGGTCGTTGCTCGATACGGCGATGTCCGAAGGGCGCGTTCCGGGCGCGGCGCACCAGATGGCAGAACACGACACCGAGGGTTTGGTAGGGTGGATGCTGCACCGGAATTGACCTGAGAAAGCGAATTTGAGGCGCGACCGGGAATGAAAGTAAGGCTAAATCTTTCGACCAAGCCGCTGCAAACGCACCGGAGCTTTCTTGCCGGCGCAGGTATGGTCGGCGCGGTGGCGGCGGTGGTCTTTTTGGTGCTGGGGTGGCACGTGTACTCGGTGCGCAAAGCCGACGCCACCCTGCGCGCCAAGGTGACGCAGCTGCGGCAAGAAATGGCCGGTTTGGAGTCGCAGCGGAAGGACCTGGAGGCATTTTTCCAGCAGCCCGATAATGCGCGGCTGCACGAGCGCTCGGCCTTCCTGAACACGCTCATCGACGAGCAGAGCCTGAACTGGACCCGGATGTTTATGGATCTGGAAAAGATCATGCCGGCCGGCGTGCGCTTGCTTACGATCGAGCCGAAACACGAAAAGGGACGGGTGGAAGTGAAGATCGTCATCGGCGCCATGAGCGATGAAGCCAAGCTGAGATTCCTGCACGCGTTGGAAGCCTCGCCGGCATTCACGCACGTGGAACTCGTTTCGGAAAAGGCGCCGACTTCTTCGTCGGCGGGTGCGGATCGCATGGAAGTGGAACTCCGCGCGGTATATTCGAGGACCTGATGCGCCGCGACTTCACATTTGAACGACGCGCGATTTTGCTGGGAGTCGTGCTACTGGTCGCCGCCGACATCGCCCTGGCGGCCTACAGTTGGAACTTGTCGTCTGGTCCACGGCCGCAGCAAGACTTGGCGGTGCTGACGCGTAATCGCGATTTGTTGCGCGCCGATATTCTGCGCGCCCAGGACATCCGCAAGAAAATTCCCGCGATTCAGAGCGACTGCGACGCATTCGAAAAGTCGCTGTACCCGGCCTCCACCGGCTATTCCGCGGTGAGCGCCGACCTGGGAACCATCGCGCAGAAGGCGGGACTGCAGATCGAGAACAAGGCGTTCCGCGAGGAAGGTCTCAAGGGCCGGAACCTGACGCAGGTAGAGATCGAAGCTTCGGTGCTCGGGAGTTACACCGGTGTCGTCCGCTTTCTGAACGGGCTGCAGCGTTCCAACGTGGTGTATGCGGTGGAGGGGCTGGCGGCCAAGTCGGAAACGAGCCAGGGCGGTCCGACCGGGCAAGTGCGGGTGACCGTGCACATCAAGACGTTTTTCCGGACCGCGTGATGAGCGAAAAGAACAAAGGGATCCTGCTCGCGGTGCTGATCGTGATCGCCGCCGTCGTATGGTATGTCGCCAGCAGGGGACCGTCCGCGGTGGCAAACACTTCCGCTGACGCAGGAACGCAGTATCGGCCGCTGGCGGTCGAGAATCCGGAATTGCAGCGCGACAAACTGATCAATAGCCGCAACACGGAGTACAAGGGTACGGGTCGGGATTTGTTCAGCGAACTGGCGCCACCGCCTCCCCAGCCAGTGCAAACGCAACAAGTGAAGTTGCCCGTCGGCCCTCAGGTGCCGGCACCTCCGCCGCCACCCGCGTTGCCGGCGAATCTGAAATTCTTTGGTTACGGCACGATTCCGAACGGAACCGCTCGCCGCGCATTTTTGAGCGACGGCGATCAGATTTATATCGTCGGCGAAGGCGACACATTGTTGGGAAAATTCCGCGTCGTCAAAATCGGCAACGCGAATCTGGAGTTTGAAGAGATCCCCAGCGGTCGCCGGGGTACGACGTCGCTGACCGAAGAATCGATCACCGCGCCGACATCGTAACCGGTCGTGTAGCACAGGCCTGCCAGGCCTGAGGGCGTTTGCGGGCAATATTCTGTGAGCCATATTTTGTGAGCAATACCAGGTCACACTTCCGAGCCAGGAAGGGAAGGCGCAGCAGCGAGAGTGGTTACGCGCTGATGCTGGCCGTGTTCCTGACCACGCTGATGCTGCTAGCGGCGATCGTCGCCGCGCCCTCGGTGAAAACGGAACGCCAGCGCGAGAAAGAGGAAGAAATGATCTGGCGCGGCAAGCAGTACGTCCGCGCCATCAAGATGTACTACCGCAAGACCGGAAGATTCCCGACCAAACTAGACGATTTGATCAAGCAGCAGGTGGGTGGCGTGCGCTATCTGCGCCAGAAGTACAAAGACCCGATGAACAAGGAAGACGGAACCTGGCGGCTGATTTACGTCGGGCCGATGGGGCAGCTGATCGGCAGCACCAAGCCCCCGCAGACGATCCAGATGCAGGGCGGGGCGGGAGCCGGAGCCGGCAGCATCCCGGCAGGTCAGGTGGGGAACTCGGGGTCGGCATTTGGTGGCGGGTTCGGATCGTCGAGCTTCGGCACAAGCACGCAACCCGGCCAGCCGGGGACCACGCGCAACGGTCCGGGACCCGGGCCGAACTCCGGCACAAGCACGCAACCCGGCCAGCCGGGCAGCTCGGCCGACACCGGGCAGCCGAACACACCGCCTCCGGTCGATACTTCCAATTTCGTCGGCGGCAACATCATCGGGATTGGCAGCAAGGCCGACAAAGCGTCGGTGACGGTCTACGACAAGGCCACGAACTACCACCAGTTCGAGTTCATCTGGGATCCGTCGAAGGACGCCCTTGTGCTCGGCGGAAGCGGCCAGCAAGTCGGCCAACCGGGCGCGCCAGGACAGAATCCGGCCGGTTTATTAGGCGCTCCCGCGCAGCCACAGCAGGGGACGGGCACTGGTTCGCAACCGGGGAACCCTGGTTCGACGCCGCCGCAGCCGGACATGCCCTTGAGCAATCCCCAGCAGTAGCGAAAGCGTCGGCTCGTTTGGTTTTGACGGCTCCAAAGATTTTTCCTTACTTCTGCCGTGCCTCGTTGATACACTTTTGCTGGTAAGACTTCGCGCCGAGAGCTCCCCGGCGCTTTCCTTTTTTTTGCCGCCTTTACTTCCGCAACCCTCTTGTGTTCATACACTTGAAAATTTGCCTTTCGCGCAACGCATTTAGAATGAGACAGTTGCAGATTTGCCCGGCGGTAGAGCACAGTTTTTTTACGCAAGAACGCGTTGCCGCTCGACGTGTCACCAGCCTCAGCAAGAGAACCTGGCCGCACACACGAAAACACCGGAAAAAAAGACATGACCTGTCATTCTTTTTTTCCCCTGCAAACGCTTCAGTTTCCTTCGAGCAGGAGCGCTCGGTTGAACCGCAGACATGGAAAGAACGGGAGTTAAGGCTGCGGCGAGCGGACAGGCTGCGAGATCGTCGCCGCAATCGTCGTTTTCCCAGCGGAGTTGCCTTGGCTGTTGCCGCTCGCCCGCTGTTGCGACGATGACTTGCGTTGCGCATAGGACTTGCCGACACGTTGAACATAGGTCTGGGTTTCGCGGAATGGAGGGACGCGGCCGTAGCGTTGGACCGACTGAGGGCCGGCGTTGTAGGCGGCGAGAGTCAGAACCAGATTGTTGTTGTAGCGCCTTAGAAGCTCGCTGAGGTAATGCGTGCCGGCGTCGATGTTTTCAGTGGGGTCGAAGACATTTTTCACGCCCAGGCGAGCGGCGGTTTGCGGCAGCAGTTGCATGAGGCCGCGGGCGTTGCGGCGGGAGACGGCTCTGGGATCGAAATTGGATTCGGCGGCGATGACGCTGCTAATGAGGTCAGGATCGACCCCGTAACGCGCGGCGGCAGCCTGGATCTGTTCGCGGAACGGGGACTTGGAGACCTCGACGCGAGGGATTGGGTAGAAGACCTCTTCGGGCTCGATGCCAGCGACTTCAGAGGCGGGCAGATCGGCGGTACCACCCTGGAGTTGGAGGTGGTAGGTGTCGCCGTTGAGCTGGTAGCCGGTGACGGCGAGACGCTGGCCCGAGCGCAGGACGATGTACTCGGCGCGGGATGGTGCGGCGGGGAGAAGGGTTAGGAGGATTGCGAGCAGAGCGGGGACAGCGACGGCAGCTGGGAGTGGGAGCGGTTGTGGCGATTCAGCAGTGGGAGTAGCGCTGAGATCAGGGCAATTTCCCTCCGCTAGGCCGACCGCACGCACTTTGCGCGCGGAACAAGCAGCGAGCTGGTCCGATCGGGGTGACCGATTCTTGCCTGGTGCGGTGGTCGTAGGACGCTCTGGCCTGCCTGCGCAGGCAAGCCAGAATGGTGGATGGGGGCTCAGGCGCATGCCGCGGGCTCTCGCAGGGCGAATTGGTGGATGGCGCGCGCTACGCCGTTTTCGTCGTTGGTGCCGGTCTGGTGCCAGCCGTAGTTCTTGAGCTCAGCAACGCTGTTGCCCATCACCACGGGAATGCCAGCGAAGGAAAGCATCTCGAGATCGTTGTGATTGTCTCCGACGGCCATGACTTCCTGGCGAGCATAGCCGCGCAACGTTGCCCATTCCGCAAGTGACGAGCCCTTGGAGCACGAAGGATGGATCACGTCGATCATGGAAAAGTCGCGGCTTTCATAGCAGGTGACCGCGAGGCGAAATTCGTTCGAGAAGGGCGCGGCACGGAGGACCGCTTCGGCTTCGCGCATGGGTGCGACCTTTCCCGAGAACATGACCTGTATAGGGTCTTCGATGAGGCAGCTTTCCAGCGGGATGGCCTGGCTGAGATATTCGCGATTGCGGTTGTAGTAAGCGGTGCGGATGGGGTCATCGGTGTCGATAACCTCGAGAATGATCTGGTTTGCGCGAGCGCGGTCGAAGACGACACCGGCGCCTTCGCGCCAGCAAAGCGTGGCGTGGAGAACGCGTTCGGCGGTGTCGCGCGAAAGCAGGTGGCGTAGATGTGTGGCGCCATCATGGGTGCGGACGAGCGCTCCGTTGTTGCAGATCATGGTGAGGGGTGAATCGAGCTTGCGCGCGATGGGCATGGCGAAGTCATAGCGCCGGCCGGTGACCAGGGCGACTTCGATCCCGCGGCGGGTGGCTTCGGCGATGGCGGAGCGATTGGCTTCTGGGAGGTCCCAGCGGGAGTCGAGGAGCGTGCCGTCGATGTCGAGCGCGATGAGGCGGATCGGCATAAGCTCATTCTATCGTGAAAGGGCGGCGTTTCCGGACTGTGCTGATGGCCAGGTCGCCAAAAGAATAGCGAAAACGCTTGTGCTAGACTGCGGAGTTTATGACTACAGCGACGAACGTAGTGGGGTTGGAGTGCTCGGAGTGTGGGAAGAAATATGACGCGGCGGTGGAGCAGCATTTGTGTTCGTGCGGTCGGCCGCTGCTGGTGCGGTACGACCTGAAGAAGGCGGCCGCGACTCTGAATTTGAAGGCGCTGGAAGGCCGGCCGAGGACTTTGTGGCGGTACGCGGAGGTTTTGCCGGGCGGCGAAGCCGTGAGCCTGGGCGAGGGCATGACTCCGCTGCTGGCGGCGCCGCGTTTGGGAACGGCGATGGGAGTCCCGCGGCTGTTTGTGAAGGATGAAGGGCTCAATCCGACAGGTTCGTTCAAGGCGCGGGGGATGACCGCGGCAGTGACGCGCGCCAAGCACTTTGGTGCGAAGGCGCTAGCGGCTCCGACGGCAGGGAATGCGGGCGGCGCGCTGGCGGCGTATGCGGCTGCGGCGGGACTGCCGGCGGTGATTGCCATGCCAGCGGACACTCCTTCGGCGAACGTGATGGAGTGCAAAGCGTTTGGCGCGAAAGTGGTGATGATCAACGGATTGATTTCAGATTGCGGGAAATATGTGGCGGAGAACAAGGATCGCGAAGGCTGGTACGACGTCTCGACGCTGAAGGAACCGTATCGCGTCGAGGGCAAGAAGACCATGGGATATGAGTTGTGGGAACAGTTCGGCGGGAAATTGCCGGATGTGATTTTGTATCCGACCGGCGGGGGCGTCGGACTGATCGGGATGTGCAAGGCATTCGATGAGATGCAGGAGATGGGGTGGATCGACGCGGAACGGCCGCGCATGGTGGTGGTGCAGGCCGCCGGCTGCGCGCCGATCGTGAAGGCATGGGAAGCGCAAAAGGATTCGGCGGAATTTTTTGCGAACGCGGCGACGATGGCGTCGGGGTTGCGCGTGCCGGGGCCGCTGGGCGATCGCATGATGTTGCGGATGTTGAAGCAGACTGGCGGGACGGCGCTGAGCGTGACCGATGAGGAGATGTTGTCGGCGGGGAAGGAGCTGGCGTCGACGGAAGGGGTTTTTGCCGCGCCGGAAGGGGCGGCCACGGTGGCGGGAGCTCGGAAATTGGCTGCGGCGGGATGGATCAAGGCGGGAGAGAGCGTGGTTTTGTTCAACACCGGGACGGGGTACAAGTATGCGGAGGCTTGGCAGCGGGCTCTGGGGGGTTGAGGGTGCGTCGGCGGCAGGCTCGTTGAGGT
>Ga0307471_100001148_pt1 | contig 14328 bp, 11 predicted proteins | sample atmos_gasesAM3C__2_FD_204566 | JGI IMG/M metagenome (GOLD analysis project Ga0307471, IMG submission 204566) | Hardwood forest soil microbial communities from Morgan-Monroe State Forest, Indiana, United States - atmos_gasesAM3C_515 | ecosystem: Environmental > Terrestrial > Soil > Temperate... | reverse complement strand
GCTGGAAGGCTCACACGTCAAGAAGGCGAAAAACAAGTACGCGCTGGCGCTGCAGATCAAGGAAGACATCGCTAATTTCAAAAAAGAGAGGCGCGTGTCGCGGCTGGTGACCTGCTGGTGCGGGTCCACGGAAGTGTTCATCAAGGCGGAGGAAGTGCACTCGACGCCGGAGAAATTTGTCGAGGCGATGAAAAACAATCACCCAGCGATTGCGCCTTCGATGCTATACGCGTGGGCTTCGGTAACGAGCGGGGTGCCGTTCGCGAATGGCGCGCCCAACCTAACCGTGGACATTCCCGCGATTCAGGAGTTGGCGCACGACAACAACGTGGCCATCTGCGGAAAAGATTTCAAGACCGGGCAGACGCTGATGAAGACCATTCTCGCGCCTGGATTCAAGGCGCGGATGCTGGGGCTTGAAGGCTGGTATTCGACGAACATCCTCGGCAACCGCGACGGCGAAGTGCTGGACGACCCCGGCTCGTTCAAAACCAAGGAAGAATCGAAGCTCGGCGCGCTCGAATACATTTTGCAGCCGCAGCTTTATCCTTCGCTCTACGGAAAGATTTATCACAAGGTGCGGATCAACTACTATCCGCCGCGCGGCGACAACAAAGAGGGTTGGGACAATATTGATATTTTCGGCTGGCTCGGCTACCCGATGCAGATCAAGGTGGACTTCCTGTGCCGCGACTCGATCCTCGCTGCGCCCATCGTGCTCGATTTAGTTTTGTTTCTCGACCTGGCGCAGCGCGCGGGGATGCGCGGCATCCAGGAATGGCTGAGCTTTTACTTCAAGTCGCCCATGACCGCGCCGGGGCTTTATCCTGAGCACGATCTCTTCATCCAGTCCATGAAACTGAAGAACACGCTGCGTTGGATGATGGGCGAGGATTTGATCACGCACCTGGGGCAGGAATACTACGACTGACGCCCGTTCACGATTTGCAGTGCGGGGAGTCTGCCCAAGCCGGGCGAGTTTTTCTTAACACAGAGTGCGCAGAGAACAGATGTGCGCCTGCGTGGCTGATAACACAATCGTGCCGCCCCCGCCGCGGGTTTGAGATGCAGATGCCTCGCTGAAGACAGCGCAACGCTCCGGCTAATCGTTGGCGGAGGCTTGGGCGCCGGATTTTGCGGCCACGGCGTCGAGGACGCGCGCGGAATAGATCAGCGCGGCGCCGGCGTTCATGCTGACGGCCACACCCAAAGCTTCGGAGATTTCTTCCCTAGTCGCACCGGCCTTCAACGCGGCATCCGTGTGAAACACGATGCAACCATCGCAGCGCGTGGTGACAGCGACGGCCAGCGAAATGAGCTGGCGCGTCTTTTCACCGAGCTTGCTGGTTTGTGCATTCGCGCCACTCAGAGTCAGGTATCCCTTCAAAGTGTCAGGGGACAGTTTGCCGAGTTCGCCGACGCGGGCGCCGATATCCTTGTGGTATTGGTTCCAATCCATGACCATAGCTTTCTCTCCTGTCGGTCTGCTGAAAAGACCTTTTCAGCAACCCAATAAAGTCAAATAGTGCAGCGGGGTGGCATTATACTCGCGGCGCGCGCGAATATGATATCTTCTCAAGTTCGCCCTGGCCTGCCTTAGATCAGGGAGTTGTTGCAGAGCGGAGCAGCCCTTTCCTTTCATGCCCGCAACGGAGCGTAGCAGGGGACGCGCTAAAGCGCGCCCCTACATGCCCGCAAGAGTTGACTTGGGTAAGGAGTCGTTTCCATGAAGAGTTCGTACAACGGGAATTCCATCCCAGCCGACGGAAAAGCGATTGGCTACAGCGGCGGAGAATTGCAAGTACCGGATGCGCCGATCATTCCGTTTATCGAAGGCGACGGCACGGGGCGGGACATCTGGAAGGCGTCGCGGCGCGTGTTTGATGCGGCGGTGGAGCAAGCGTACGGCGGGAAGCGGCGCGTGGCGTGGTTTGAAGTTTTTGCGGGGGAAAAAGCGTTCAACACGTTCAAAGAGTGGCTGCCGAACGACACGGTTGATGCGATCCGCGACTTTCGTGTCGCTATCAAAGGGCCGCTGACGACGCCGGTGGGCGGCGGGATTCGTTCGCTGAACGTCGCCCTGCGTCAGATTCTCAATTTGTACTCCTGTGAACGGCCGGTGAAGTATTTCACGGGAGTTCCCTCCCCTGTGAAGGCGCCGGAGAAAATGGACGTGTTTATTTTCCGCGAAAACACTGAAGACGTGTACATCGGGATCGAGTGGAAGTCGGGGTCGCCTGAAGTGAAGAAGCTGCTGGAATTCCTGAACAACGAAATGCTGAAAGATGGGAAGAAACAAATTCGCTGGGACTCCGGAGTAGGCATCAAGCCGATTTCACCGACAGGGACGAAGCGGCTGGTGCGGCGCGCGATCAAATATGCGCTGGCACACAGACGGAAGAGCGTCACACTTGTGCATAAGGGAAACATTCAGAAATTCACGGAGGGCGCGTTCCGCGATTGGGGCTATGAGCTGGCGCGTGAGGAGTTCCGCGCGCAGACCGTGACGGAGCGCGAAAGCTGGATTCTCGACAACAAGGACAAGAGTCCGGCGCTGACCGTCGAGCAAAATGCCGCGATGATCGAGCCAGGGCTCGAGCAGGCAACGGAAGCGTTCAAAAATACCGTGCATGACGAAGTGAAGAGGACGCTCGACGCAATTTACGCGACGCATGGCAAAGGCCAGTGGAAACAGAAGCTGATGATCAACGATCGCATCGCGGACTCCGTGTTTCAGCAGGTGCTGATGCGTGCAGACGAGTACAGCGTGCTGGCGACTTCCAACTTGAATGGCGATTATCTTTCTGATGCGTGCGCGGCGCAGGTGGGCGGCCTGGGAATGGCGCCGGGATCGAACATCGGCGATGGGTACGGCGTGTTCGAGGCCACACACGGAACGGCGCCGAAGTACGCGGACAAAGATGTCATCAATCCTAGTTCGGTGATGCTTTCGGGCGCGATGATGTTTGAGTTTTTGGGATGGAAGGAAGCCGCGAAGCTGATTGAGGACGGCATCGCGCGCACCATTCAGCAGAAGCGTGTGACATATGACCTCGAACGTTTGATGCCAGGCGCAACCAAGTTGGGAACCTCTGCGTTTGCGTCGGCGATCATTGAGAACATGCAGGGAGCGGCGGCGGCACGGCGGTAAACGATCGCTGAAGAAGCAGCTTTCAGTAAACCGTGAAGAATGCTTTTCCGGGTATTGCGCTTCGAATGAGTGCGCCGTTTAGCTTTGAAAGCCTCACGGCTAAGCCTTGCAGAATCAGATGCTTATGAGACTGGGGAGGCAGCGAGCGGGACGCAGGAAAAGCTGCAAGCTAGCTTGCGCTACAAGCTAATTTGCAGCGCAAAGTGGTTTGCGGACGAATGCGGTTCTGTTTTGCGCGTTGGGCCGCGCGACACTGCGAGACGAAACTGACTTCAAGCGGATTCTTGTCGGAATGGCAGATTCACTGACGAGGAAAGAGGAGAAGAGTTCATGCGGAAGAAAGTGACGGTGGTGGGAGGCGGTTTCGTGGGGTCAACGACGGCGCAGCGCATCGTGGACATGGAGCTGGCCGACGTGGTGCTGACGGATATTTTGGACGGGCCGCCAGCGGGGAAAGGACTCGACATTCTGGAGTCGGGGCCGATTACGCGAACCGATTCGCATGCGGTGGGCATTTCGACTGCGAGCGGAGATTATTCGGCTACGGCCAACAGCGACGTAGTGGTGATCACCGCCGGATTCCCACGCAAACCGGGAATGAGCCGCGACGATTTGCTGAAAGCAAACTATGACGTGGTAAAGGGCGTAGTCGAACAGATTGTGAAGCATTCTCCGAATTGCATCCTCATTATGGTGACGAATCCGCTGGATGCGATGGCGCAGGCGGCGCTGAAAGTCAGCAAGTTTCCCAAGAACCGCGTGATGGGCATGGCGGGGGTGCTGGACTCGGCGAGAATGAGTTCGTTTGTGGCGACGGAATGCAGAGTGAGCGTCGAGAACGTGCATTCGTTCGTGCTCGGCGGGCACGGAGACGACATGGTGCCGCTTCCGCGGTATTCGACGGTGGCGGGAATTCCCCTCCCCGACCTGTTGCCGAAAGAACGCATTGACGCGATCGTGGAGCGCACGCGCAAGGGCGGGGCCGAGATTGTGAATTTGTTGAAGACGGGGTCGGCTTATTACGCGCCATCGGCTGCGGCAGTGGAAATGGTCGAAGCGATTCTGAAGGACAAGAAAAAGATTTTGCCCTGCTGCGTGTATCTCGAAGGCGAGTACGGAATTAAGGGACTCTTCGTCGGCGTGCCAGTAAAGCTTGGTGTCAAAGGCGTGGAGGAGATTATTCAGATTAAACTGACGCCGGAGGAAAATGCGGCGCTGCAGAAGTCGGCAGCGTCGGTCAAGGAATTGGTAACCGTTCTGGGCCTTTGAGGTGGTAGCTTATCTTCGCTGATTTGGGGGCGTGAGGAGGCTGCCGATGAAGTCCTCGAAGTTCGTTATTCATTACTATTTGCTGATTCTGTCTCTCCTGCTGATTGCCATGCCGTTTTATCATCAGGCAACGGGCCGTGAAACACAGCCGGTGCTCAAAATTAACCTCGATTCCGTGGCCGGGATCGCTGGACTTCTGGGTCTTGGTACCTTTGTCGGAATCACCATTCTCAACCGGAGACTTACGGCCCTAGAAAAAATTGTTGCCGCAAAAAATCAACAGTAATTTGGGAAAATGAGGAGTGCGATGAAAAACGTTAAGGCCGTCTTTCTTGCGGGCCTGATTGGAATTGTGGGAGCGCTGTTGGCAATGAATGGTGCCGGCGAGACGAAGCCGGTGCGCGTGGCGCTGGTCAAAATGCCTTACGTCGGCGAACGAAATGTTCCCGACACTTCACGCGGGCCGGATTATCTGGAAGAAGGCGGGATTCGAAAGCTGCTGGAGCAGCAAGGCGCGCAAGTGAGGCCGACCGACACGGTAGCGCTCACTGCGGAGGAAGAGAAGGCGTACGGGCAGTGGAACCACTTAGCCCTGGCCGCCGGAGACATGGCAAAGTTGGTGGCGGACGAACGGCGCAGCGGATACTTGCCCATTGGGCTGCTCGCGAATTGCAATGGCCTGTTGGGGATGCTCAGCGGATTGCAACATTCCGGGCCGACCGCGAAGCCGCTGCGCGTGGGCATGGTTTTTATTGATGCGCATGGCGATTTCAATACGCCGGAGACGACGCTGAGCGGGATGCTCGGCGGTATGCCGGTGGCGATTGCGGCCGGGCAGTGCCTTACGCGGATGCGTATGAAGGCGGGGCTCGAGCCCGCGCTGCCCACGCGGCATATTGTCGAAGTTTGTGTGCGTGATACCGACCCGCTAGAGCAGGAATTGCTGGACCGCTCGGAGATTCAGCAACTCACACTGGAAGACGTGCGAACCCGGTCGGCGAACTTGCATCGCGAAATGAAGCGGCTTTCGGAATTGACTGACGTGATTTACGTTCATGTGGACATGGACGGGCTGGATCCGAGCGAAGTGCCAGGTGTGGCGCTTCCCGTTCCCAACGGGCCAACAAGCGGGGAGCTAGCGGCGGCTTTGACCGAAATGTTTAAGTACGAAAAGGTAAGTGCGTTTGGCGTCGCAGCGATGCCGTACGACGATCATGACAAAACTGGCATTTCCCGCAAAGCGGCATACAACTTGATCCTTGGCGCCGTGAAAGGCGTGCGGGCGCGAAAGAGCGAGTAGCGGCCTTCCCAGTTCACGACGCCATAAAGCGCCAGCTTTCACTTCTTTTCAGGTGATACACTTCGGCTGCATTCAAGGAGTCGCTCATGAAGCTTATCCATTCCCTCCGGTGGTCCTATTCAGCGCCTCTTTTGCTAACTGTATCGCTCCAAGCTGGATCGGCACGAGCACCGGAAGCGAGTGAGGTTGCACATAGCCCTGACAAAGCTATGATGGAGCCTGTTACAGCGCTCGCGAGCTATATGTCCCATGTGGACGGCGCAGTTTTGCCGAAGGTCTTCGTGGACGACGGGCCTACCATCGTCGAGGATTTCGCACCCTTTGTTTTTAGCGGCAGGGACGCAGCGGCACAATGGGATTCAGGTTATCGACAACACGCCATACCGCTGAGGGACCTGAAATTCAGCTTCGGTCCGGCCAATGCTTTTGAGCACACGGGCGACCGCGTCTATTTTGTACTTCCAACCACATGGAGCGGCATATACAAGGACAGACGATTTGAGGAGCATGGCGCGTGGTCCTTTGTGCTCAAGAATACGGCTGGACAATGGCGCATTCTTGCTTACGGGTGGGGCGCAACCGATTTGCAAGACCGGCCGGCGAAACCTCAGTAGCCGCGTGCAAATTCACGACCGGTCGATTACCAGTCGAATGAATTTGTTTGCTGTTTAAACTAAGCCGGCCGCGAAACCTCGAAGCCTCTCAGGCGGCGCATTCGCCGCGGCCAAGTTTAAGCGAAAAAATTTCGGTGTCGCCCCAATCGATAAAAATGTCTTCGGTTGAGTTCGTGACTCCCACGAGAGGATGCAGGCGCTCGACAATCGCCTTGTCGGGCGTGCGACCGACCCAGGCGTTAAACGATTCGCCGAACTGACGATCCTGGTGATAAAAAGCGAGAAGTTCGCGGATGATGGCGGGAATCGGGCGCGCGGGCACGGCCATGATTTGGCGCCCAAAGCGCACGCCGTCCGCGCTCACCTTGCCGCCGAGGAGCAGTTGATAGTAGGGCGCCTGCTGATCTTCAATCTTTCGCATGTTCCCGTAAAAGCCGATGTCGGCGATGTGGTGCTGACCACAGGAATTCGGGCAGCCGCTTATCTTGATACGCAGCTTTTTGATTTCGGGATCGTCGTAGCCTTCGAGCGCGCGTGAAAGCTCGTCGGCCAGCGTGAGCGAGCGCGTGATGCCAAGGTTGCAAGTAGTGGCTCCGGGGCAGCCGGTAACGTCGGAAATGGTGCGCGCGCCAGGAATCGCCAGCTCGAGAGCGTGAAGTTCGTTATAGATTGCTCGCACGCGATCGAAAGGCACCCACGGAATGACCAAGTCCTGATTGATCGCAATGCGCACTCCAGTTAGATCGTGTTTTTCAAGAAGATCGGCGAGGCCGCGCATTTGGCGGCTATAGAACGTACCGGAGGGAAGCTTGATCCAGATGGCGCCAAAGCCGGCTTGGCGCTGCGGCATGAGATTGTGTTCGGCCCAGCGGTCGTAGTCCGCGTCCGCCGCGGCATCTACCGAGATAGAAGTCGTCAGCGGCACAGGAGCTATATTCACAAGAGCGGGCCGCTGAATCGGAGAAGGCACGGTGAAAACCTCGGCAGGCGCTTGCAAGGTTTTGCGTTTCTCAAAAACCAGGCGGCGAAACTCTTCGATGCCCTTTTCGCGCAGAACGAATTTCAAGCGCGCTTTGAACTTGTTTTTGCGGTTTCCGGTTTCGCTGAAAACGCGCAGAACCGCCTCGATGGTGGGAAGCAACTCTTCTTCCGGGAGAAACTCTGCCAGGACCGCGGATTCGGTCGGCAAGCTCCCCAACCCGCCGCCGACGAGAACTTTGAAACCGCGGCGCGCCGTGCCGTTCGAACCGCGCACTTGCGCGATCAGCCCCACATCATGGATGCCGGCAACCGCGCAGCCGCCGTCGTCCGCGCAGCCGGAAAAAGCAATTTTGAACTTGCGCGGCAAGTCGTGAAAATCCGGGTGGCGCAAGAGGTAGCGCGCTACGCCCAAAGCGTACGGCGTGACGTCAAACGCTTCGCCGGGGCAGATTCCCGCAACCGGGCAAGCGGTAACGTTGCGCACGGTATTGCCGCAGGCTTCGCGCGTGGTCAGACCGCAGTCGGCAAGCAGGCGCATCGCAGCGGGCACGTCTTCGAGTTTAACGAAGTGGAATTGAACGTTTTCGCGAGTGGTGAGATGGCCGCGCCCGGTGGAATATTCGTCGGCAATACGCGCCAGGACGCGCAGCTGCGAAGGCTTTACGACGCCCGCCGCCACTTTCACGCGCAGCATCTGGAAGCCCGGTTGGCGCTGGCCATACGTGCCGTGCTTCAGCCGGAATGGGCGGAATTGTTGGTCAGTGATTTCGCCACGGAGAAGCTGCTTGGCGCGCTCTTCAAACCGCGCAATCTCCGCCTCGATGGCTTCGCGGCTGTGCCTTTCTTCGACCTCAGTTGTTGCAGCGACGGTCATAAACCATGGCCCCCAAATCTGTTCCTTAACGTCTTTACGAGAAGCGCATGCTGCAAAAATAAAAAAGCCCACTTGCCATTTCTTCTGGCTCGTGGGCTTCGGAACTTGATGATTACGCTAGGCTAAGTCCGGAAACTCCTGTGGCCAGAGATGGGTGTCATTTGACACATAGCGCTACACGCGCAGCGACAACACATCATCTGGCAGCAGTTCTTCATGAAGAAGCAGAATACTTTCCGGGGCCTCTCCTTGTCAAAGGGAAACCCTCGCAAATATTAGATGCATGGGATTCAAAAAAGTAATCAGCGCCCGACCGTTCCCTGGAGCCTTTTATTGCGGCTTTGTGGCGACTGGAGCCGTTGCCTTAGGTTTAGGAGCCGCAGGCTTTGCTGGAGCTGGAGCCCCGGCGGCGCCGACTATCGTGGCATGCTTGATGACATCCAGCTTGGGATACTTGCTGTCCAGATAGGCTTTTCCGAGTTTCGAAATCTGGTCCTGCTCGCCCGTGGGCTGGTCGGCGTACTGGTCGTAAAGCATCTCGACGACTTTCATGCCGTCGGCATCGATCACGCCGAATGGCGCAAAACCCTGAGAGTCCAGAAACGAATTGTCCTTGAAGCTGATAAAAATTTGCGTGGACCGCGAATTGGGCTGCGAGGTTTTGGCGTAGGTCACAAAGCCGCGCTTGTTGCTCTGCGTTACGGGATCATCCTGGATGTCCGCGTTGCGCCAGGCGGCATTCACAGCCGGGTAGGAGCTGATTCCGAACTGCACGACAAAGCCGGGAACGGCGCGAAACACGACCATGTTGTCATAATAATGATGCCTGACGAGATTATAGAAGCGGTCCACACCGATGGCTGCCCAGGCGCGGGTGACATTCATGTTGAAATCGCCGCGCGTGGTTTCGAACTTGACCTGGAACGTTTCCGGAGCCTTTTCTTTGAGCATCGCGGGACGGAGCAAGGTTCGATCGTAGCTTGCCGCCGCAGATTTCCCAGCTGCGCCTGCTGCTGGCGCAACCGGTTTTGGCTTCGCCGGAGCCTGCGCAGGAGTTTGCCCCAGCGTTTGGGCCACAAGCGCAAATAAAGCAACGAAAATCAGCGTTACCAACTTTCTCATCGTGATAGCCTCTCTGCTCTTAAATTCGCACTGCAAACTGGAACCTTACTTTTGCTGCTGCTTAGAGAGCTCCCGGCTGACGCGCTCCACTTCGGTCATTACGCGCAAAGTATTCTCGCCGAGAATCTTCTTCACGTCACCCTCGGAGTACCCTTTTTTTAGAAGCGCGTCCGTAATTTTTGGAAGCTTGGTGGCATCTTCCATACCGTAAGGCATGTTGGCGCCGTCAAAATCGGAACCCAGGCCGACGTGATCTACTCCCGCAACCTTCACGGCATGGTCAATATGTTCGATGATTTTTGTAAAATCCACGCGCGGAAGCTTTCCTTGCTCGACGTATTCGCGCGTGAGGCGGTCGCCTTCAATCAATTGACAGCCTTCGTCGTCGCCACAACGCTTCTGTACTTCTTGGGCAATAGCTTTGTTGATTTCGGGATTCGCTTTCTCGGCGTCGCGAAACTCCTGGCTGAGGAAGCCCACGTGGTAGTTGATTTGCACCACGCCGCCTTTTGCGGCCAAGTCCTTCATCATTTGATCGGTCAAGTTGCGGGGAGCGTCGCAAATGACCCGACAGGACGAGTGCGAAGCAATCATGGGAGCTTTGCTGATTTCGAGAGCATCGTAGAAAGTTTTGTCGCTGACATGGGAAATGTCCACCATCATGCCGAGGCGATTCATTTCGCGAACGACGTCTTTGCCGAAATCGGTAAGACCGTTGTGTGCAGGTTTGTCGGTGGAAGAATCCGCCCATTCGTCATTGCCGCTGTGCGTCAGGGTGATGTATCGCACGCCGAGGCTGGCGAATTTGCGCAGCACGTCGAGGTCGGAGTTGATCATGTGGCCGCCCTCGACGCCCATCAGAGCGGCGATCTTGCCCTGTTTGTATGCGGCGCGGACCTCCGCGGCGGTGGTGGCCAGAACAAGTTCTTTCGGATGAGCGCGCACTTGCTTGCGAACAGCCTCAATTTGAGCGAGCGCGCGGTTCACGGCTTCGGTTCCGGTAACCTTGCTGGGAATCCAGATAGAAAAGAAAATGGCGTCCAGCCCGCCTTCGCGCATGCGGGGAATATCAATGCTGCCATCCGAGTGGCGCTCGCCAAGGTCAAACTTGCCGTCGAGAAGACGCTGCGTGGTGTCGTCGTGCGTATCGACGACGATAGACGAGAAGTGTAGTTTCTTCGCGCGAGCCGAGATATCGCCGGACTTCACGCCCGCCACCAGCAAGCAGCCCGTTCCAACGCAAAGCGCAGTTTTGAGCAAGATTCGAGGCATCTCAATTCTCATTTCTCCATACAACGGTAAGGGCTTATTGCGCTTGCAGTTCCCTGCTGACTTTTTCGGTTTGCTCCATCACGCGCAGCAAATTGCCACCAAGGATTTTGCGAATGTCGTCGTCCTTGTAGCCTTTGCGCATCAACGCTTCGGTGATTTTCGGGAGCTTGGAGCAATCTTCCATACCGTCGGGCATGGTCGCACCGTCAAAGTCGGAGCCGAGGCCAACGTGGTCAGGGCCAACGAGTTTCACGACATGATCTATATGATCAATGATTTTCTCCCAACTTACGTGGGGAAGCTTGCCTTCCTCTGTCAATTGCTTTTGTGCATCAGTCATCTTGCGCGTGGCGCATTCCTGATCGTCGCCGCAGCTCTTGGTAATAGCATCGAATTGGGCAACCACGCCGCCGGAGAGCTTGTCGGACGCGTCCTTGTAAGCCTGGTCAATGAAGCTGCGCTCGTAGTTGATCTGGATGACCCCGCCTTTGGCGGCCAAAGCCTTGATCATGTCGTCGGACATGTCGCGGGGATGATTGCACAAGGCGCGGCAAGAGGAGTGGGACGCAATGAACGGAGCCTTGCTGACTTCGAGGGCGTCATAGAACGTTTTGTCGCTGACGTGCGAAATGTCCACCATGATGCCCTGGCGGTTCATTTCGCGGACAATATCTTTGCCGAAATCAGTGAGGCCGTTGTGCACGGGCTTGTCGGTCGAAGAATCCGCCCATTCATCGTTGTAGAAATGCGACAGCGTGATGTAGCGGACGCCCAAATCCCCAAACATTCGCAAGACGCGAATGTCGTTGCCAATCATGTGGCCGCCCTCAACACCGATCAGCGCGGCGATTTTTCCTTGCGCGTGCGTACGGCGGACTTCCTCGGCGGTGCGGCAGAAGGCCAGATCTTTTGAATACTTGATGACGTTTTCGTGGACCGCGTCAATTTGATCAAGGGCTTTCTGCACCGCGGGAGGGCCCATGATGCGGCCATCGATCCAGATGGAAAAGAAAATCGCGTTCATGCCGCCTTCACGCATGCGCGGAATGTCCACGTGGCCGTCAGGATTGCGCTTGCCTAGGTCGAAGTTTTTGGAGAAAAAGCGCTGCGTGGTGTCGTCGTGAGTATCCAACACAATCGAGGAGAAGTGCAGTTTCCTGGCGCGCTCGGCGATGTCGTCAGCATTTGCGGGCGCGCAAAGCCGCGGGCCCGCGAGAAAAACAGCACAAAGACACAAACACACGGCGAAACGAAGGCTAAATCGCGTCACGAGACGCTCCTCGGGAGCAAGAATAAGAATGCACCCTCAAAAATGTCAGTGAGATTCTAACCTAAGCAACGCACTGAGGCACGGTTCGAAGCGTTTTTCAAAGCGTTGTTCAGCCGACGCCGCCGGAGACCGTCTCGGGGCGTTCGGTGAACGCCGCCTTGATGTAGTCCGCGTTGCTCTGTGCGATGACTTCGAGCTTGATCTGTTTCGGGCACGCTGCTTCGCATTCGCCGATGTTGGTGCAATTGGCGAAGCCTTCACGATTCATCTGCCGCACCATGGCCAGCGCGCGGCGGTCGCGTTCCGCCTGCCCTTGCGGAAGATGCGCGAGGTGCGAAATCTTCGCTCCAACGAACAATGCCGCCGCAACGTTCGGGCAAGCGGCCACACATGCGCCGCAGCCGATGCACGCTGCGGCGTCCATCGCGAGATCCGCGTCCAGTTTGCGGACGGGAATGGCGTTTCCATCCGGCGCGCTCCCAGTGGGAACGGAAATAAAACCGCCGGCCGCGATGATGCGGTCGAAGGCCGATCGATTTACGACGAGGTCTTTTACAACTGGAAACGCCGCGGCGCGCCACGGCTCAAGGTAGAGTTCATCGCCGTCTTTGAAGTGGCGCATGTGCAACTGGCAGACCGTGGTGCCCTTGAATCCGCCGTGGGCCTTGCCATTGATCATGAAGCCGCACATGCCGCAGATGCCTTCACGGCAATCATGGTCGAAAGCGATCGGGTCCTCGCCCTTCTCAATCAGCCCCTCGTTCAGTACGTCCAGCATTTCGAGGAAGGACATGTGCTCGTTCACGCCGGGAACTTCATAGCGAACCATGCGCCCCCGGTCTTGCGCATTCTTCTGCCGCCAGACGTGGAGTATCAGTTTCATCTCACTTGTAGCTCCGCTGCGAAGGCTTCACGTAATTGAAGACGAGTGGTTCCTTGTTTAGCGAAGCGGGGCGCCCCGTGCCCTGAAACTCCCACGCTGCCACATAAGAATAGTTGGCATCGTCGCGCAAAGCCTCGCCGTCAGGCGTCTCGTATTCTTCGCGGAAATGTCCGCCGCAGGATTCCTTGCGGTGCAGCGCGTCCACGCACATCAACTCGCCGAGTTCGAAGAAATCGGCCACGCGGCCGGCTTTCTCGAGCGACTGGTTGAGCTCCTCGTTCGCCCCCAGCACGCGCACATTCCTCCAGTAATCTTCGCGCAGCTCCGCAATCATGCCGGCGGCTTTCTTCAAACCGGCGGCGTTGCGCGACATGCCGCAGTATTCCCACAAGACTTTGCCCAGCTCGCGATGGTAAGAGTCCACGGTACGCTTGCCGCTGGCGTTCAGAAGCTTCCTGGTGATGGCATTCACGCTGGCCACGGCATCTTTTGCCGCCGGAGAATCTTCGGAATACTTTTCACCCTTGGTGTTCGCCAAGTAGTTCCCGATGGTGGACGGGATGATGAAATAGCCGTCGGCGAGCCCCTGCATCAGAGCGCTGGCGCCCAGCCGGTTCGCGCCGTGATCGGAGAAATTCGCTTCTCCCAGCACGAAAAGACCGGGAATGGTCGACATCAGGTTGTAATCCACCCACAGACCGCCCATGGTGTAGTGCGTCGCCGGAAAGATACGCATCGGCACCTTGTACGGGTCTTCGCCCGTGATGCGCTCGTACATCTCAAACAGGTTGCCGTAACGCTCGGCAATCTTGTGCATGCCCAGGCGCTTGAGAGCGTCCGAAAAATCGAGATAGACGCCCAGCCCCGTTTCGCCAACGCCAAGGCCCTCGTCGCATACCGCCTTAGCGGCGCGAGAAGCGATGTCGCGCGGCACCAAGTTGCCGAAGCTCGGATAACGGCGCTCGAGGTAGTAGTCGCGCTCCGCTTCAGGGATCGAGGCCGGGTTGCGCTTGTCCCCAGCCTTTTTGGGAACCCAGATGCGTCCGTCATTGCGCAGCGACTCGGACATCAGCGTGAGTTTGGACTGGTAGTCACCGGAGACGGGGATGCAGGTCGGATGAATCTGCGTGAAGCACGGATTGGCGAAGAGGGCGCCCCGTTTATACGCGCGCCAGATCGCCGTTGCGTTGCTTCCCTTGGCGTTCGTAGAAAGATAGAAAACGTTGCCGTAACCGCCGGTGGCAAGAACCACAGCGTCGCCAAAGTGCACATCCACCTTGCCGTCGCTGAGGCTCCGCGTGACAATCCCGCGCGCGCGCCCGTCCATCACGATCAAGTCGAGCATTTCCGTGCGCGGAAACATCTTTACCGTGCCCAACCCGATTTGCCGCTCCAGGGCCTGATACGCGCCGAGCAGAAGCTGCTGCCCTGTCTGGCCACGCGCGTAAAAGGTTCGGGAAACCTGCGCGCCGCCGAAGGAGCGATTGTCCAGCAGGCCGCCGTACTCTCTGGCGAACGGCACGCCCTGCGCCACGCACTGGTCAATGATGTTTACGCTCACTTGCGCCAGACGGTAGACGTTGGCTTCGCGC
>Ga0307471_100001147_pt1 | contig 14329 bp, 10 predicted proteins | sample atmos_gasesAM3C__2_FD_204566 | JGI IMG/M metagenome (GOLD analysis project Ga0307471, IMG submission 204566) | Hardwood forest soil microbial communities from Morgan-Monroe State Forest, Indiana, United States - atmos_gasesAM3C_515 | ecosystem: Environmental > Terrestrial > Soil > Temperate... | reverse complement strand
TCGACGCTTTGGAAGGCGCCTTCCGCGCCGGCGCGCGTGCATACCTGATGTGCAACCCACACAACCCGACCGGCCTGGTCTTGACCCGGGAGGAGCTGCTGCGGGTAGCGGATCTCGCCGAGCGCTACGACGTGCTGGTGCTCAGCGACGAGATTCACGCTCCGCTCGTCTTCGCCGGCGCTGCGCATGTGCCATACCTGTCGGTCGGTGAATCGGCAGCGAAGCGGGGCATCGCGTTCGTATCCGCGTCGAAGGCGTGGAACATCCCAGGCCTGAAATGCGCGCAGATGATTGCCGTCTCCGACGACATGCACGCGCTTGTCGGCCAGCTGAACGAGGACGTGGTCTTCCGTGTCGGGCATCTGGGAGTAGCCGCGAGCATCGCCGCGTACCGGGACGGTGGCGAATGGCTCGACAAGCTGCGGTCCGTGCTCGACCGAAACCGCACGCTGTTTGGGGACATGCTCAGCGAGTGGTTGCCGGCAGCTCGCTACGCGCCACCGCGGGCCGGGTACCTCGCCTGGGTCGATTGTTCGGCGCTCGATCTCGGTGAGCGCCCCGCCGATGCGTTCCTCGAGCGCGGCCTCGTCGCGTTTCGGGAGGGGACGGACTTCGGCGCTGCGGGCACCGGATTCGTGCGCGCCACGATCGGGACGTCGCGTGCGCTGCTGCGCGAGATCGTCGAACGGATGCGCGCAGCCGTGAGCCTGTCAGATCTTCGAGCGCGTTAAAAGACTCCACAGCCCGCGGGGTGTACGAGCTCCTGGAGCTCCGGCAGGTGCGCGAACGTCGGAAACGTGCGGCGGTCATCGTTCGGCACGAAGTCACCCGTGGCCCGATCCTGGGTGTACTCGAGCCGCGGTCCCTTGTCGAGCAGCGCGTGCAGCCCGGCGACCAGGCGATCGATGTCATCGATCGTGGTGCCGAGCCCGAATGATGCGCGCACCGCGCCGGGAATCCCGCTGTGCTCGCCTCGCCGCAGACGCTCGCGGATGGCGTGCGCCTCCTCCATCTTTATGCCGAGCAGGTGCGTGATGTACGGATGGGCGCAGAAGCAGCCGTGACGCACCCCGACCGCATGCTCGGCACTCAACACTGACGCGGCCAGCGCGTGATGCATGCCCTTCACGCTGAACGTCGACACACCGATCCGGTCGATGTCGGGTCCCTGCCAGAGCCTGTGACGGGTGATCTCCGGCAGCTCGTCGAGCTGGGCGTCCAGGTACGTGAGCAGGCGGCGCTCGTGCGCGGCGATGTGGTCGAGGCCGGTCTGCTCGAGGATGTCCGCCGCCGCCGCCAGCGCGATGGCGCCGATGACGTTGGGACTTCCGGCCTCGTGGCGGTCGGGGAGCGACGTCCACTGCACGTCGTCGAGGGTCACGAAGTCGACGGCGCCGCCGCCGGCGAGCATCGGCTCAACTCCCGCCAGGACCGCCGAGGGAGCGACCAGCACGCCGGCGCCGAACGGCGCATACATCTTGTGCCCCGAGAGCGCCAGGCAGTCGATCCCCTCGGCGACCATGTCGATACGCCGGTGGGCCGCGAGCTGCGCGGCGTCGACGGCGACGAGCGCTCCGTGCTCGTGTGCCAGCTGGGCCACCTCCGCGATGGGGAACACCTCACCGGTCACGTTGCTCGCGCCGGTGATCGCCACCAGCCCCACCGGCCGGCTGTGCTCGTCGAGCGCGTGTCGAACGGCGTCGATCAGCGCGTTCGGCGACGGCGGCGGCTCGAGGTACACAACGCGTGTCAGCCGGCGCCAGGGAAGCATGTTCGCGTGGTGCTCGACGGCGGTCGACAGGACCACCTGGTCGGGTCGCAGCGTGAGGCACCGCGCCAGCAGGTTGACCGCCTCTGTCGTGTTTCTGACGAAGATGACTGCATCACTCGGCCGCGCGCCCACGAATCGCGCCACGGCGTGGCGCGCCGCCTCGTACGCGCGGGTGCTCACCTGGGAGGCGAACCCGCTGCCCCGATGCACGCTCGAGTACCAGGGCAGGGCGCTGAGCACAGCGTCCAGGACGGGCTGCATCGCGGGGGTGCTCGCGGCGCAGTCGAGGTTGACGTAGCGTCGCGTCCCACCGGCGGCGAGGGGCACCTCGAGGTCGCTGCCGACGAGCGCCGGGAGCGCGCGGCTCATGCCGTCGCCCCTGGTCCGGGTCTGGTCGCGGTCGCTGATGATCATCCGAGGGCAGCGTAGCGCCGCTGAGGTCAAACAGTCTCGGCGATGACCTTTCCGGCCCGGATGACCGATCTGACCACGTCACCGCCGAGGTGGTACGCGACGTCGAGCCACGAGGGCGATCCAAGGATCACGGCGTCGCAGCGCATCCCCGGCCGCAGGACCCCGCGGTCGCGAAGGCCGAGCGCGGCCGCCCCACCCGCGGTGGCCGCCACCAGGGCGTGCGCGGCCGAGAGCCCGGCCGTGGCCACTGCCAGCGAGACCATCAGCGGCATCGACTCGCTGTAGCAGGTGCCGGGGTTGCAGTCGGTCGCGATCGCCACCCGGCAACCCGCCTCCAGGAGGCGCCGGCCAGGGGGTGGCGGGCCGCCCAGGACGAGCGAGGCGCCCGGGATGATCACACCGACGACGGCGGCGTCGGCGAGGGCGCGGAGGTCGTCGTCAGACGAATAGTCGAGATGGTCGGCGCTCACCGCCTCGCACTCGGCAGCCAGCAGGGCGCCGCCAGAGCGGCCGTGCTGGTCGGCGTGCAGCTTGGCGCGCAGGCCCACATCGCGGCCCGCGTTGAGGACCCGCCTGCACTCGTCGACGGTGTACGCGCCGACGTCGCAGTACGCGTCGACGAACGCGGCGCGGCCCGCCGCGTCGGCCACGCCGTGTGCGCACACATGCTCGATGTACTCGTCCCGGTCCCTTTCCGGCACGGCGTGCAGCGGTAGGTAGGTGGTGACGACGTCGGGTAGAGCCGGGTCATGGCCGAGACTTCGGGCAGCCTCGAGCTGGCGGATCTCCGCAGCGTGGTCGAGGCCGTACCCGCTCTTGATCTCCACGGTCGTCGTGCCGTGGGCGCGCATGCTTCGCACGCGCTCCGCAGCGGCGGCGGCGAGGTCGTCGATGCTTCCGGCGGCGGTGGCGCGGACGGTCGCCGCGATGCCGCCACCACCTGCTGCGATCTCCTCGTACGTCCTGCCCATGGACCGCTCCGCGTACTCGCCCGCGCGATCGCCGAGCCACACCGCGTGCGTGTGCGCGTCGACAAACCCCGGCACCACCGCGTTCGCGTGGGCGTCGAGCACAGTCGCATCAGTCGGAATCGATCCAGCGTCGAGGTCGGCCTCCGCGCCCGCGAACGCGACCACGCCGTCGACGGCGAGCAGTGCTGCGTCGTCGACGACCCCTGGTGCAGGTCCGCGGCTGGGATCACAGGTGCACAGCTGTCCGATGTGCCGGACCAGCATCGTGCTCATGCAGGCATTGCGAGCACTCGGCGCCGCGCGAGGCCGCCGCAGAATGCGACGAACACCGCGGCAGCCAGACGAACGGTGACACCGTTGACGTCCGCCTGCGCGTCGACCTCGGTGATGTCGGCAGCGATCACGCGTTCGTCGAGGGCCGTGCGGTGCACCGCGTGGAGCAGCTGCCACGGCGACATCCCGCCGGGCAGGCTCGCCGGGCAAGCGGGCGCGTAGGCGCGGTCGACCACGTCAACGTCGATGTCCACGTAGATCGACTCGACCCCGGACCCATGCAGCGCAGCGAGGGCGTCGTCGACGACCGCAGCCACATGGCCCTCGTGAATCCGCTCGACCGAATACGTGTGCACTCCCTGAGCGAGCGCCCATTGCGCGTGCTCGCGTTCGTTGGCGAACGGATGGATGCCCACCTGGGCGACGCGAGCACCCGGCAGCCCCCCCTCGATGAGCTCGCGCACCGGCGTCCCGTTGCTCGAACCGGCGTCCGGAGGGCGGCAGTCGTGGTGGGCGTCAAACGTGAGCAGACCCCACGCACCCTGCGGCCGCGCCGACATCAATCCGCGCAGTGCCGGCCTGGTCAGCGAGTTGTCGCCGCCGATGACCACGACGGCCGTGGCGGTGGACGTGGATGACGCAAGCGAATCCTCGATGCGCACGTGCGCATCCGTGGCATTCACGTCGTCGCGATCCCCGGCGATGTCGCCCACGTCGAACGCTCGAAGCATCTGCAGGTCGACCTCATGCTCGGCGTCCCATGTCGGGAAGCGCGCCAGCGCCTCACGAAACGCCGCCGGCGTGGACCACGCCTGCGACGGGCTGATCGACGCGCGCGAGATCGGTGCGCCGATCAACGCGACATCGGCGCGGGCGTCCATCCCACTCGCCAGCCATTCGCGCACGTTCACGTCTGTGCGTCCAGCATCGGCACACGAACGCCGTGCGCACGCGCCGCGTCGCGCGCCTCCGCATAGCCGGCGTCGGCGTGGCGCATCACCCCGGTCGCGGGGTCATTTGTGAGCAGCAGCTCACACCTCCGCGCCGAGAGCTCGCTGCCGTCGACGCAGACCTGTGCGCCGGCGTGGATCGAGAGGCCCATGCCGACCCCGCCTCCGTGGTGCACCGCAACCCAGGTCGCACCGCTGGCGCAGTTGAGCAGCGCGTTGAGCACCGGCCAGTCGGCGACGGCGTCGCTGCCGTCCAGCATCGCCTCCGTCTCGCGGTATGGCGACGCCACCGAACCGCTGTCGAGGTGGTCGCGACCGATGACGACAGGCGCCGCGAGCACACCGCTGCGCACCATGTCGTTGAAACGCAGTCCCGCGAGGGCGCGCTCACCGGCGCCGAGCCAGCAGATGCGCGCCGGCAGGCCTTGAAACTGCACGCGATCGCGGGCCAGATGGATCCACCGGTGCAGGTGTTCCCGGTCGGGAAACAGCTCGAGCACGGCGTCATCGGTGTGGCGGATGTCGTCGGGGTCGCCGCTCAGCGCCACCCATCGGAACGGGCCCCTGCCCTCGCAAAACTGCGGGCGGATGTACGCGGGGACGAAACCCGGGTACGAGAAGGCGTCCGCGAAGCCGCCGAGACGGGCCTGCTCGCGCAGGGCGTTGCCATAGTCGAACACCTCTGCGCCGCGGCGGAGATAGCCGACCATCGCCGCGCAGTGCACCGCCATCGATTCGCGCGCACGAGCGATATAGCCCTCGGGATCGGTCGTGCGAAGCGCGGCCGCCTCCTCGGGATTCAGGCCGCACGGTACGTAGCCGTTGAGCGGGTCGTGAGCGCTGGTCTGGTCGGTCAGGACGTCGACGCCGAAGCCCGCCTCGAGCATGGCCGGCAGCGCTTCTGCGGCATTGCCCCGCACGGCGACGGAGCGCGCGACTCCCTGCTCGCGCGCAAGATCGCAGATCCGCATCGCGTCCTCCAGCGTCGACGCCACCTCGTCGACGTATCCCGCCTGGAGGCGCCGCCGGATGTGGCGCTCGTCGACCTCGACGCACAGCGCGACCCCGTCGTTCATCGTCACCGCGAGCGGCTGCGCGCCGCCCATGCCGCCGAGGCCCGCGGTCACGACGAGGCGGCCGCGGAGGCTGCCACCGAATCGCACTCTCGCGACTGCAGCGAACGTCTCGTAGGTGCCCTGCAGGATTCCCTGCGTGCCGATGTAGATCCAGGACCCGGCGGTCATTTGCCCGTACATCGTCAGTCCCATCGCCTCCAGCCGCCAGAAGTCATCCCAGGTCGCCCATTTCGGCACGAGCAGGGAATTGGCGATGAGCACCCGCGGCGCCATCTCGTGCGTGCGCGCGACACCCACCGGTTTGCCGGACTGCACGAGCAACGTCTCGTCATCGCGAAGGTCGCGAAGGCCCGCGACGATGGCGTCGTAACAGTCCCATGATCGCGCGGCCTTGCCGGTACCTCCGTACACCACGAGGTCGTCGGGGTTCTCCGCGACCTCCGGGTCGAGGTTGTTCATGAGGCAGCGAAGTGGCGCCTCCGTCTGCCAGCTGCGACAGGTGCGCGTCGTTCCGCGGGGAGCCATCACCGGTCGCGCGCCGGAGCTCACCGCAGCCCTTCGACGGTGCCGGTCAGTGCGTCCCGGCAGCCGTCATCGCGGAGCCACTGCTCGACCGCGGCGAGGTCGGGAGCGAGCACGCGATCGCCCCGCAGCGGCGCGACGTGCTCACGTACGGCGCTGACGAGTGCAGCCGTCGCGGGCGCGGGTCGCAGTGGCGCGCGCAGCTCGAGCGCCTGCGCCGCGCAGGCGACCTCGACCGACAGCACGCGCCGCAGTCCGTTCACGGACTCGCGTGAGCGCCGGGCCGCCTCGTACCCCATCGAGACGTGGTCCTCCTGTCCCGCACTCGTCGACGCGCTCTGCACCGCCAGCGGGGTCGCCGCGGTGCGCAGGCCCGCCACGACGGCCGCCGCGGTGTACTGCGCGATCATGAAGCCGCTGTTCAACCCAGGATCGGGGCTGAGAAACGCGGGCAGCCCGCGCGAGCGCGACTGGTCGAGCATGCGGTCCACCCGCCGCTCGCTGATCGCCGCCATGTCGGCGCAGACCGACGCCAGCAGATCGGCGGCGTATGCCAGCGCCTGACCATGGAAATTGCCGGCGCTGATCACGGCTCCCTCCACCACCACCGGGTTATCGACAACACTGGCCAGTTCCCGGGTGACCGTCTGCCTGCAGAAGTCGAGGGCGTCGCGGGCGGCGCCGTGCACCTGTGGGGCGCAGCGCAGCGAGTACGCATCCTGGATGGCGTGGTGCGAGGAACGGTGCGACGCCACCAGGGGACTGCGCTCCAGCAGCGCGCGCAGGTTCGCCGCGGACGCGGCCTGACCCGGTGAGTCGCGCAGCGCGATGACCCGCTCGTCGAAGGCGGAGACCGTCCCCATCAGCGCCTCGACGCTCATCGCGCAGGCGCAGTCGGCTGATCGGAGCAGCGCCGCCGTGTCATGGACGGCGAGCGCGAGCAATGCAGTCATCGCGTCGGTGCCGTTGATCAGCGCCAGGCCCTCCTTGGGACCGACGTGCACCGGCGCGAGGCCTCGGCTCGCCAGCGCGGAGGTCGCGTCCACCGAGCCGTCCCCGTCCGCGAGGACGGCGCCCTCACCGAGCAGCACCGCCGTGGCATGCGCGAGCTGCGCAAGATCGCCGGACGCGCCCAGGGATCCGTGCGCGGGCACTCGTGGCGTCAGCCCGCTGTTCAACAGCGCCAGCAGTGATTCGAGAAGTTCGTAGCGAACGCCGGAGAGCCCGGCGGCGAGCGTGCGCGCGCGCAGCAGCAGCATGCCTCGCACCACCTCCGGCTCGAGTGGCGGCCCCATGCCGGCTGCGTGGCTGAGCACCACGCTGCGCTGCAAGGCGGACCGGTCCTCGGGAGCGACGGCACGGTCGGCCAGCGCGCCGAAGCCCGTCGTGATCCCGTAGACGGCGGTGCCCGCCGCGTCGATCTGCTCGACGACGTCGCGAGCCGGCCGCATCCGGCCGCGCACCGACTCGGCGAGTTCGACGGGCTCACCACTGCGCGCCACACGAAGGACGTCCTCGAGCCGCAGTGGGCCACCGTCGAGGACGACCATGGCAGCGGAGCGTACTCGCCGCGTTGGGCCCGGTGTTGCAGGATGCGCGGATCTCGGCGGCGGTCTCGACCGTTATGGTGAAGGTGAATTTGGACGTTGCGATGGACTTTGCCGATAGGCAGCGGCGGCCCCGCTGGCCCTTCGTCCTCGGCGTCATCGGCGGCCTCGGCCTGGCGTTCCTCGGAGTGGCCGGCGGTGCCGCGCGGACCACTGCGGACGCCACGGCCCAGGCCGCTCAGCTGCGCGCGCACCGGAATTTCGGGGCGGCCATCGCCCTCTACACACAGATCGCGGGGCGCAACAGCGCCATCTTCGTGCTCGACCGCGGCGACGTCAGCGCCGCTCCCCGCGAGGCGCAGAGCACGATGCTGCAGTGGGCGGCTGCCCTCGCCGCCGCAGGGCATGTGGACCAGGCGGTCGCTCTCGCCGGCAGTGTGACCGACCGGAAGCTGCTGCCCAGCGCCCAGATGGAGCGCGCGACGTTGCTCATCGCGGCGGCGAGGCAGGCGGCAGCGGGCGGGGATTTCGCCGGCGCACTGCTCCGACTCAACGAGCTGGAGAAGCTCGACTCCACCTCCCCCGTCGCAAGTCAGGCGGCAGCGCTCCTGCCGCAGTACGACGCCGGCGAGGCCAACCTCCTGGCCGCGCAAGGGCGCGGCTCCGACGCGGTGACCCTGCTCGACCAGGCAGCCGACCTCGGCGCGTCCGCGCGACCGGTCGTCGACGCGGCGCTGCCGGCAGCGTTGCTGGCTGCCGGCCGCGAGCAGATCAACGATCAGTCGTACATCGAGGCGGCCGCGACTCTGCAGCGCCTCGTGAGCAGCTATCCGAGCAGTGCACAGGCGGACGCTGCTCGTCGCCTCCTCGGCCAGCGCGAGCCTGTCGCCGGCACGCTCACCGACAAGACCGGCTCGCCGATCTCCGGGGCTGTGCGGCTCAGCAGCAACTTCCAGAGCCTCCCCGGTGGCTACGTGACCAGCGGCCCCTTCTACTACTCGGCTGCCGACGGCAACGGCGACTTCCGCTTCAACGCCATACCGGTCGGCGGGCCCTACGTCCTCGAGGTGTTCCACAACGGGAACTGGACGACGCTCATCGACCCCTCGACAGGCCGGCCCGCGAATCCCGTGAACGTGACAGCGATGAACCCGGTCGACCTCAACTTCATCGTCCTCCCCTCGTAGCGGCGCGTCCACGGCTCGCGTGATGGGCCGAGAGGTCCCCTTTCCCTCGGCCACAAGCGTGTGTGGCGCGGCGTACGATTTGGCGTTCGATGGAAGGCGACGAGAGGGTTCGACGATGTCGCCGTCGAACGCGCGCGCAGGCGACGCTCGAGTTCGCATTCGCGGCTCCGTTGTTCCTGTTGTGTTTCTTCGCGACGATCGACGCCGCGTTGTGGGCGGTGCAGTCCAGCGCCGTTGTGTCGGCGGTCGAGGAGGGAGCGCGGGTCGCTGCGTCCGCGGCGTCGACGCCAGCCGGACAGCGGGCGCCCAGTGCGCAGGAGGTCACTGCCGGTGTGGTCGGGCAGCTCAAGAGCGCGCTGTTCGCGACGAGCGTGCGGACGTGGACGGCCGCGTGCCCGGCCGCGCCGGGTGACGTCGAGGCGGTGTTCGGGCCGCGTGTCGTCGCGGTCTGTGTGCATGAGAATGCTCCGCCCCCATGCACAACGCCGCCGCGCGGTGTGCCGGCGCCGTACCCGCTGTACTGCGCCGATTCTCCGACGGTGTCGGTGCGTGTGGTCGGGTTCATCGCGTCGCTGGTGCCGCCGGCGTTCGGTCTCGGCTGGCACGGCGGCGAGATCCCCGTCGACGACGGCGCGACGACGCACACGCTGCGCTTCGCGCCGTGACGCGACGGCGCAGCGGTGGCAGCGCTCAGGCGATCCTCGAGACCGCGCTGGTGATCCCGCTGATGCTGCTGCTGATCTCCAACTTCCTCGCATTGATGGTGCAGGTCTCCGTGCAGGAGCAGATGGATTCGGCAGTGTCGCTCGCCGCCGAGTCGCGCTTCCAGGCTCCCGAGGCCGCGCACGACTCGAGCGGCGCGCGGTGCTGCCCGGACCCGCGCTGCTGCAACCGCGCCTCCGACGCGAGCTCGCTGAACACCTCAGGGCTGCCGACGGGATGCCGGTTTGCCGCCGAGACCTTCTACGGCACGATGCCGTTCGAGCGCTTTCTCATCTGGCATCCGGCGCCGCTCTGTCTCACCGGCGGTGACAGCGGCGCATCGGGACAGGCGCGCACCGGCGTTCCCTACCGGGACTCGCCGCGCGACTCGCACCTCTCGTGCGTGATCGGTTCCACCGACCCCAACGGCACCGTGCATCGGGGCTTTCTCGACCATGCACTCAATCCGCCCTTCGGTCTCTACGTCGTCACGTGCGACGCCACGGCAACGCTCGATTTCTCGCGCACGCCGCTGGCCTGGGGCGTGTTCTGGTCGCCGACCATCCACGCGCACGCCGAAGCTGTGCCGCCTCCGTTCCGGCAATGACGGCGCGGCGCGAGACAACACGCAGCGGGCAAACGCTGCTTATCTTCGCGCTCGCATTCGCTTTGTTCTTGTTCGCCATCATCTGCCTGGTGGCCGACGGCGCCGTGCTGTTCCGCTGGTCGGCCCGCGTTGAAGCTGCGGCCCAGGTCGCGGCGCAGTCGGGCGCCGACGCGGTGTCGCCAGGGTTCCTCTACGGCGAGACGCAGCCGTGTCCCGCGCCGCATGCCGACCGCAGCTGTCCGGTGGCGATCGTCGACGTGGTCGCCCAGGACCGCCGCGGCGGTCTGTACGCGTTCGAGCGCGCGTGCATCCAGGCGGGCGATCAATCTGCCGCCGTGCCGCGTCACCCGCCGAACGACATGAATCCCAAGATCCCCGACGATCCGCAGACACCGGAAGGAACGTCGTGCGCGTCCGATGGATGTCACGTCGCGGCGGTGGTGACTCGCGCGGTGTCGGTGCCGATCCCGATCCCCGGGTTTCCAGACGTGGTGCCGGTGCGCGGGTCGTTTTTCGCCGCGCCGGTAGTGGGAGCGAAGTCTCCCACGAGCACCTGCACCGGGACGACGTGGGTCCCCGGCGCGCCGCCGCTGCGATCAGGCGGGTAGCCGCCAGCTCACAACTCCAACGTCGCTCTCGACGCGGACTTCGACACGTTTCGGACAGTGATGCGCGGCGCACGCACGACGCTCGCACGATCGAGCTCTCGCGCCAGGCGCACCCCATCCGGACTGCCCCACCCGCTCGCGAGATCCCAGCCGCGCCCGGCTCGATACGGTCCGCCCGTGTTGCCGCTGATGACGTCGGTGAACCCGCGACCGGCCGTTGCATACACGGTGGCGTGCGGCAGTCCCACCGGCCGTCCGTTGTACGCCGTGATCAGGGTCCACAGCGCCGTGTACATCGGCGCGACGGCGCTGGTCCCACCGGTGATCCGCAACAGGCCGCCGCTGAGTACGTTCCATCCCGTCACCGGGTCCGCGTTGCCCGAACCATCGGGAAGGCCGCGACCCAGCCGGCCGTCATTCGCGGACCGCGCCTGGATGCCGCTGCGTGCCTGGTACTCCGGGGGTGGGAACGCGGCGCTCACCCCGCTGCCGGCCGCGCCCTGCCCGCGTGCGAGCTCATTCCACACCGTCTCGCTGAGGATGCGGCCTCGCGCGGTGAGCAGCGTGGTGCCACCGCACGCCCACACGTGCGGACTGGACGCGGGATGCAGCACGTGTTGCATTCCGTCGAGCTCGGCGTTGGTCGAGCCCCAGTCACCCGCCGACGCGCTGAAGGTGACTCCACGCGCGCCTCCCGCTGCAAACGCCGCGTCCATGCCGCGCAAGCCCTGCGCAGTCCAGTTGTTCTCGGGCGAGCCCCAGCTGATCGATATCGCAGCCGGGCGGTGCGTGGCGTCAGCCGCCGCGGTGGCGACGGCGTCGATGAAGCCGCGCTCGCAGTTCGGCGCGTTGTAGACGACGATCGTGAGCCGTGCGCGTGGCGCCATCGCCTGCACCATCGCGCCGAGCACCTGGTAGTCGAGCGCGACCTCCACGTCGGCGCCATCGGGATCGGAGCTGGGCACAGCGCCGTCGACCGACAGGTTGACGATGTTGGGTGGCGCCAAGCCCAGGCGCGTGAACGACGTGGCGAGGTCGCGCGGCTGCACCACGCCGCCGAGCTCGATCATTCCCGCCACGAGGTGCAGCCCTGCGCCGCCGTCGGGAAGACGCGGATACGCGTACGCGCCGGCGATTTCCGGCGGGTCGTACGAGACCAGCGCCGGCGAGCGGTCCGCGAGTCCGCGCAGCTGCGACCGCGCCACCGGTCGGTCATCCAGGCCGAACACCCCTTCGACCACGCCGTCGAGTGCCGCCGGCGTGCGCAGCGACCCGGAATATCCGCGATATTCGACCTCCGTACCGCGCGGTCCGGGTCCGACGTAGCGGTGGAGCTGTGTGCCGAAGAGGTCCGCGAGTCGTGACGCCTCACCCTGCACGATCACGCGGCGCGTCGCCGGGTCGACCGCCGCGATGCGCACGCCGGACGCGGCCGCCCAGTTCGCCACGCGCCCACGGTCCGCCTCCGCGTAGCCGTGCCGCGCAGCCAGCTGCGCAATCTCCAGGTGGCGCCGTGCGCATGGCGGCGTGGCATCGATCCACGCCAGAGTCTGGGCGAGCGATGGGCCCGACGGGTTCTCGCGGAGCAGCAGGGTGACGCCGATCTCCGCGCGGAGCTCGCCGGCGCTGAGCGGTCGCAGCCGTCGATGTCCGGCTCTCACAGCGTGCGGTGGATGAAATGCGCTGCCGAGCAGCGGACTGGACGCGCTCATGGGAGACCCTCTCTGTCGTCGATCGGCGCAGGCGCCGGGGGGCGCGTGCAAAGCCCGCCATTGTGCCGCGCCGACCGGCGCCGTTCGGCGTGTTGTCGCCGATCGGCGCGATCGGAGGGGCGTTGTCTCCCCGGTGTCCCCTAGCGGGGACGCACGTTCTCGAGGGACTCGATCGCCGTCTGGTTCTCGAGCGAGGACAGGTCGCCCGGGTCCGCGCCCAGGTACACGGCCCGGACGACCCGGCGGAGCACCTTGGCGTTGCGCGTCTTCGGCAGCTCCGAGACGATCTCCACCGCCTTGGGCGCCAGCGCCTTGCCCAGATCGTCGGTGATCCGGCGGGTGAGCTCCAGGCGCAGCGCGGCATCGTCGTCCACGCCGGGTTTGAGCACCACGAACGCGACCAGCGCCTCGCCCTTGAGCGGGTCGGGCACGCCGATCGCGGCGGCCTCGGCGACCGCCGCATGCGCGACCAGCGCGGATTCCACCTCGGCAGGCCCCAGGCGCTTGCCGGCCACCTTGATCGTGTCGTCGCTGCGCCCGCGGATGTACCAGAGGCCGTCCGCGTCGATCTCGGCCCAGTCGCCGTGCACCCACGTGTCCGGCCACCGCGACCAGTACGTCTCCAGGTAGCGCTGCGGGTCGCGCCAGAAGCCCCGCGTCATGCCCGGCCACGGTGAGCGCACCACCAGCTCGCCGACGGTGCCGAGGACGCTTCTGCCATTCTCGTCAAAAACATCGGCGTCCATGCCCGGCACGGGCCCGGCGAACGCGCACGGGCGCAGCGGGGTGAGCATGTTGCCGCCGAGGATGCCGCCGCTCACCTCGGTGCCGCCGGAATAGTTGATGATCGGGCAGCGATCGCCGCCCACCGTGCGCAGGAACCAGAGCCACGGCTCGGTGTTCCAGGGCTCACCGCTCGAGCCCAGCACGCGCAGCGACGACAGATCGTGACGCCTGACCGGCTCGTCGCCGTGGCGCATCAATGCCCGCACGACGGTGGGGGCGACGCCGAGCACGCTGACACGGTGGCGCTCCACCACCGACCACAACCGGTCGGGACCGGGATGGTCGGGCACACCCTCGAAGAGCACGAGCGTGGCGCCGATCGTCAACGCGCCGCAGATCGCCCACGGTCCCATCATCCAGCCGATGTCCGTGAACCACAGGACACGGTCATCAGAACCGACGTCGAAGCAGTGGACCATGTCCTGGGTGGCCTTCAACGGAAATCCGCCGTGCACGTGCACCGTGCCCTTGGGCCGGCCCGTGGTCCCGCTCGTGTAGATGATCATGAACGGGTCGTCGGCCGACGTGTCCGTCACCTGCGGAGTTGTCGCCACCTCTGCCGTCAACTCGTCGTAGTAGTGGTCGCGGCCCGGCCGCATCGTCACAGCCGTCCCGAGCCGGCGCACCACGAGGATGTGGCGCAGGCTCTGCACCTGCTCGGCCACGGCGTCCGCGGTCGGCTTCATCGCGACGGGTGCACCACGGCGCAGGAATGCGTCGGCGACGCACAGCACCTTGGCGTCGCAGTCGCTCACGCGCGAGGCGATCGCCGCCGCACCGTATCCGCTGAAGAGCGGCGTGACGATCGCGCCGAGGCGCGCCGCGGCGAGGAAGAGCGCTGCTGTTTCCGGGATCATCGGCATGCACAGGCCGATCGCATCACCCGCTCCCACGCCGAGTGCGACGAGCGCCGCGGCGGCGCGTGCCACCTCCGACGCCAGCTCGCCATAGCTGAGCGTGCGCACCGCCCCGTCGTCGCCCTCCCAGACGATCGCCGCACGCTCCGACGCCGCCGCGGCCCAGCGATCGACGCTGCTCGCCAGGTTGAGCCGGCCGCCCACCCAGAACCGAGTCCATGGGATCCCCTCGGACGTGTCCATCGCCACGTCGAAGCGCCGGGTCCACGCGACCCCGATGTCGTCGGCCACCTCGGACCAGAAGCGCTGCGGATCGCGGCGCGCGATCGACTGCAATCCGTCGAGG
>Ga0307471_100001145_pt1 | contig 14334 bp, 11 predicted proteins | sample atmos_gasesAM3C__2_FD_204566 | JGI IMG/M metagenome (GOLD analysis project Ga0307471, IMG submission 204566) | Hardwood forest soil microbial communities from Morgan-Monroe State Forest, Indiana, United States - atmos_gasesAM3C_515 | ecosystem: Environmental > Terrestrial > Soil > Temperate... | reverse complement strand
GACCAGTTCGATGATGCATCAAGGACCCTGGAAGAAGGCATCAGCCAGAATCCCAAGAGCGCCGATTTGTACTTCAATCTTGGCACTGCCTACGACAAGCTGAATCGATTTGATGACGTGGTGCGCGCCATGGAGACTGCAATCAAGCTGGATCCCCATCATGCTGATGCGCTCAATTATCTGGGGTATAGTTATGCGGAGCGGGGAGTCAAGATCGACCAAGCACTTTCTTTGACCAAGAGGGCAGTCGCCCTCAAACCGAGCAATGGATACTATATCGATAGCCTGGCGTGGGCTTTGTATAAATCCGGCTTGTTAACCGAGGCGTTGACGGAGATGAAGCGTGCCGTTGTACTCGCCGGGGATGACCCCGTGCTCTACGAGCATCTCGGGGATATTTACGCCCAGCAACGAAACCTCTCGGATGCCCGTGAGTCCTGGCTCCGTGCACTGGAACTCGATCCGTCCAATAGCAAGTTGATGGACCGATTCCGTGACCTTGGGATGGGCGACCCGATGCAGGAAGAACGTATCCAACAGGCCAAACGTCGTGTATCAGAGAGGATACAGACTCAGTAGCGCACCCCTCCACCAAATACCATTAGTCCTGGCTTTTCTCTCTTATCTGCATTGACCTTACTCTTCTCTTTAGAGAACTCCTCCTGAACACCTCCACTGCCTCCGATGGGCAGATTCAGGCAACCCTTCTCACGATAAATCATTGTTTCCACATACTATTTCTCTCTAGATTGGCCGAACCGGTCTGGTCTTTCCCTTCCATGGGAAAAAAATGAAAGGCACCAGATCTCGAACAGTGGATGACAAATATTGGTAGATCGTAACCAAAGATGGGGAGACAATCCGAACCCAATACTGGTTGCCTAGCAGCATAATCATTACAAGCATTTGATATTTCGTGCAATGCGGCCTTTCACGACCTTGCCAGATACCCGGCATTGAACCTGCTATACGGCTAGGTAGCAGAAATCGGATGCGAGTTCCGGATAAAGAAGCAGGGTGTGAAAGGGGAAAGGTTAGTGAACCATCAACAAGGAGGCAGTACGATGTTTAAGTCATTCCGGAAACAAGAGGGTTTCACCCTCATCGAGTTGATGATCGTCGTGGCGATCATCGGGATCTTGGCGGCCATCGCCATCCCGAACTTCATTACCTATCAGTCTAAATCGAAACAGTCAGAAGCGAAGGTGAGCCTTGGCGCGATCTTTACCTCGACTGTAGCCTTTGCAGCAGAGCAACCCGTGACCACATTTGTCGCGCCTAATATCCAGTCTATCGGATGGGCGCCATCCGGAACGCCGCGCTATTCGTTCTGGTATGCAGTAACGGCAGCACCCACCTACTTCACCGGTAGCACGTTGGGCACCGTGGCAGGTTGTAACCAGGGTGTGATGCCGCCTCAAACAGTCGCAACCGCCACAGGCTTTACCGCTTCAGCTATAGGGAACATTGATACGGATGCGACATGCGATGTGTGGACAATCAATGACTCACGACAGTTGATCAACGTGGCTGGTAACAACGACGTAGCCTCATAAGCAGGGCGCGTTAATCAGGTTTCAAGGAAAGGGGGAGAGGGACTCCAGCGGAGTCCCTCTCCTTTTTTTAGCACACACTCACAGCTGCTGTGCGCTAAAGCCAAAATTTCTTGACCGATGCCTTCGTGCGATTTAGCGTAATGCTGATGTTCAATTGGAGACGTCGAGCATTATTCCCCAGTTGGCGTAGTGAAAGTCTTGCGCAGATAGGATTGAAAACTCACGAAGGAGGGGCACGAGGCACAGGCCCGCGCCAGGTATCATTGTGAATTGGCTCAGTTCATTCGTTCGAGACGGTGGAATTGCCAAGGAAGTCAATCTCCCAACATACGAAATGGGAGCCTTTCAGCCCTCCTCTGTGAACCATGGAGACCATGGTTCACAGAGGAGGCTAAGCGAGATAGGGATTTTCTTCGGGCTCATAGTCTTCGCGCCGCTGATTGAAGGAGGGACAACCCACCTGCCAGTAATGATTATTCGCCTCCTTCTTGTTGCCGGACTGATCCTATGGATGTTCCGCTCTTTTCGATCTGAGGCCATGACCGTTCACCGAGTTTCCATACTCCCTCTCGCGGCGATGTTCGTTGGAATCTCGGGGTTGGAAACCTTTCGTTCTTCATATGTAGGCGCATCGATACAAGGGGTCGTAGGGCTGTTCATGTGCGCCGTGTTTATGTTCCTACTCCTTCATCAACCTTATACCCGCTCTTCCCTGCGTATTCTCGTGTTGGGTATCGTGGTGATGGGATCGCTTGAAGCATTGCTAGGCATTGTCCAGTACGGGTGGATGGGGGAGACAAGAGCGAAGGGGACGTTCTTCAATCCAAACTTTTTTGCTATGTATGAGGCCGTTACGGTCGTTCTCACGCTCAGCCTATTGAGTTCGATGAAATGGGCAGACCATGGGTGGCGGGAAAAGTGCCTGCTTGGAGTAGCGCTCAGTGTTTCGATGTCGGCATTTGTGATGGCTCAATCAAGAGGGGCGTTTTTTGCGTTCCTTGTGGCATTGTTGTTTTTAGGGCTTTGCCGATCATGGAAGCTGGCTGTAGTTCTCCCCCTCGTGGTGGGCTTGGGGGTAATCGCTTTGCCAAATCCCATTAAGGAACGCGCACTGGCAGTATCCGATCAGGATCCGTACGCCTATACGAGGTTAGAAATCTGGAAGAGCTCCCTTGATCGAATCGCGGATCACCCGTTCGGGACGGGATTAGGAACCTATAAATATTTATCCTTCAAATACCGTTTTCCTATTGAGGGTGAGATTGTTCGATATGAAAAACGAGCTGAGTCTGCCCACAATGAATATCTTCAGATGGCTGTTGAATTGGGAGTGGGAGGGCTGGCCTTGTTTCTTGTTGGTATTGGCGTTTGGGGATGGGATGTAAAAGGAGCGCTGCAAGGCGGGCTGTCATCGTGGGAGAGGGGGGCTGTCGTGGGATTGTCCGGCGGTGCTCTTGCCATTTTGGTGCATGCTGCTGTGGACTCCGTGTTCCACGAACCGGCGCTGGTCTTACTTCTGATTTTGTGCGGGAGTCTTGTTTTAGTGTTGAAACGCCTTAATGGCCCCAATCGTACCCCCACTTGGAACCTCCCCTTTCCATATCATCCAACCCGACTGGCCTTGGTAGTGGTCTTGGGGGTGGCATCCGTCTTTCTCACCATACAACCAGCGGCCGCGTGGTTCGCCTACCAGCAAGGAAATACTGCGTCACAAAGCGGCCAGAGGGAACGCGCATGGGAATGGTATCGCCGTGCGACTTTCATCGATCCTGTAACGACTGCATACCGAGACGCGGTTGCCCGGATGAACGTCACGCAGTTTTATGCCTCCGGCGACCCACAATGGCTCCTTCAAGCAGTGGAAGAGATCGAGATATGTCAGGAGCTAAACCCTTTGGATGGCCGGATTCCATCTCGTTTGGGGATGCTCTATCTGTTGCTCGCGGAGAAGTCTTTTTCGAACGAGCAGCGAGGCGAACTGATAGCTCGTGCGGTGAAGTCTTATGAGGGAGCCATCAAAGCCGATCCGTTTTCACCGTTTAACTACCTGGAACTGGGGAAAATTATGTGGGGGCAAGGACAATATGAGGAGGCGGAAGTATTGCTTAAGAAGGCCGTTACTCATGAGCCAAATTTCTTGCCGGCACGGGTGCTGCTTGCCAAGCTTGCGGCACAGGTTGGCAAGAGCGATATCTCCCTATCACAGTATGCGGTAATTGAGAGTATTCAAGAACGGTATAAGGGCCGAACATTAAGCCCACTTGAGTCTCAATACTTAGATGTAAGCAGCAATCTTCACGATCAGGCCCTGAATGAGTAGAGCCACCCTGTCATGACCTTATTAATTCGGCAGACGGTTCTGGCGATGCTCGGGCTCCTTCTTGTGTCCGGGTCATATCTACTGCAGATGCGACTCGATCAGCTTCAAGGCGATGCTCCAAAAGTTCAACGGTTTGCGTTCCTGCCTCAACCCGAAGTCTTGAAAATTGCTTCTCTGGGGTATCACTCGGTAGTTGCCGATTTCATTTGGCTCCAGGCCATTCAGGCTATGGCTGAGAAGAAGATTTCAGAAGATGCAGGCCGCTGGATCTACCGAGCGTTAGATGTCGTGACGACACTTGACCCCCAGTTCGTCCGAGCCTATGAAGCCGGAGGTCTTGTGTTGTGCACGTTGGTGGTGTTGCCAGAAGAAAGTAACGCGTTGCTGGCAAAAGGCATAAAGCATAATCCTCTAGCCTGGCAGCTTCCGTTTTATATGGGGATCAATTATTACTTCGAACTTGGAGATGACGCAAAGGCAGGCGAGTATATCGCCAAGGCAGCTCGTCTTCCTGGAGCGCCGGCGTTTCTCCCAGGTCTGGCAGCTCGGATGTATGTGTCGGCGAAGGCGCCACAGAATGCGGTCGAGTTGTTGGCTTCGCTGTATGAGAATACCGCAGATGGCGAGGCGCGGAAAGTTTTGGAACAGCGATTAAAGCAAGCGATCGTAGCGCGTGACATCCAGGTGCTTGAAGCGGCAATCGGGCGATACCGAGACCGTTTTTCAAATCAGCCTCGTCAACTGGAAGACTTGGTCGCGCAAGGAGTTCTGAACGTGCTCCCCCGCGACCCGTTCGGAGGGCAGTATCGGTATGATCCCTACACTCAGGTGGTGAGCAGTAACTCAATAGAGGAGAAGCTGACAATGAAAGGGCATCGACGGCAAGGATGAAGCCACTACGAATAAAAGGCTTAACAAAAGAGTATCGGATCGGGCTCAGCCGCCGATCCGTCATGGCTCTCGACCACCTGGACTTAGAAATAGAGGAGGGGGAAGTCTTCGGTTTCCTGGGACACAATGGAGCTGGAAAGACTACGACAATCAAACTTCTCATGGGATTTGTCTATCCTACGGCCGGGGAAGCGTGGATCTTGGATCGTTCGATTCAGGACGTAGGCGTCAAGCAGTACATCGGATTTCTTCCTGAATCACCATTTTTCTACGAGTACCTCACTGCGGAGGAGTTTCTTGTATTCTATGGTCAATTGTTCGGAATGGGAGGATTGAGGCTTGCTAAGAAGATTGACGAACTCTTGGAGCTGGTTTCAATGACGGACGCTCGGCACCGACCTCTTCGGAAATTTTCAAAAGGGATGCTCCAGCGGATCGGCATTGCCCAGGCTTTGATCAATGATCCAAAGTTGGTGATTCTTGATGAACCGATGTCCGGGTTAGACCCCATCGGTCGGCGAGATGTACGAGATATCATTCTTCGCCTCAAGCACGAAGGGAAGACTATTTTTTTCAGCTCCCACATTCTGCCCGATGTCGAGATGATCTGTGATCGGATTGGGATTCTGGTCAAGGGACGTCTCAAGGCTGTGGGGACGGTTCAGGAACTCGCAGGAGCCTCTTCGGTAACCTCCATCGAGCTTGTCGTAGAAGGTCTTTCTGAAGCCGCGCTTGCAGGGGTGGGAGGCCTGGCCACCACACTAATAAGACGAGGCGATCACGTGTTGATTAAATTGGACGATGGGGAGAAAGTGAATGGATTGCTCGATCAAATTCTCAAGCACAAGGGCCGAGTCCTGTCATTGCTCCCACACAAGCGGTCGCTAGAGGACCTGTTTCTCACAGAGTCTGGGATGAATCGCACATGAAGCGAATCCTCGTGATCGCGCTCAACACATTCAAAGAGAATCTGCGAGACAAGATCCTCTTTAATCTGGTTTTTTTCGGTCTGATGCTGATTGGCATCTCCGTTCTTCTTGGTAGCCTGACGATAGGGGAACAGGCCAAGATCATGAAAGACCTAGGCTTGGCCAGCATTAACGTGTTTGGAGTCCTGATCGCGATTTTCGTAGGAATCGGGCTCGTCAGCAAGGAAATCGAAAAACGAACGATTTATACCATCATTGCCAAGCCTATTCCTCGTTATCAGTTCCTCCTTGGGCGGTACTCGGGTCTCGCACTTACGCTGTTCGTGAATACCGGCATCATGGCTGTGGGGTTTATCCTCGTCCTCCTAGTAGGGAGTGTCGGCTTGGATATCGGGCTTATGCAAGCCATTGGGCTGATCTTCCTGGAACTCCTCTTAATTGTTGCCGTGGCGATCATGTTTTCGACATTTACCACACCTACATTGAGTGCGACATTTACTTTAGCCATCTATGTGATCGGGCACCTCACCGGAGACCTCAAGGCGCTAGGCGACAGGCTGGACGATCCCTTGGTTAGCGGAGTGCTCAATGTTTTCTACTATGTCCTTCCAACCCTTGCAAAGTTTAATGTCAAGAGCGAAGCTGCCCAGGGGGTTCCGATTTCTTGGAGCTATTTTCTTGTTACCGTGAGTTACGGCGTGGCCTATGCCGCGTCCGTGATGGTAGCTGCATGTATGATCTTTCAGCGACGTGATTTCAAATGAGGGAATGGTGACAGAGTGGTTCGCTGGGCGGTGTGAAATTGCCCTATCATCCTCTTGTGCCGGTTAACGACTATGAGCGAAGGGCCCTGTCTTGCGTCATCTGTAATGAAACGACTAGGACGTTGTGCTCACGAGATAGTGAAGAGCGATGTGTTCAACCTGCCTTCTGCAAGATGTCGAAATGGTTTGCAAAATCCGCGCACGTAGAGTCAAATCGAGGTGTGCTCGCCAGGGAGGAGTTATCTCATTTCCTCATGCTGTGCGAGGTCACTGGCTCTAAGGCCGTAGAGTTGCCCCACTCTTACAGTGCTCAGTCCCCGGCCACAAGACAGTAGGATCTGTAACCGGGGCTTTCTGACGCAGTTTTGGCAATCGCTTCAATGTTACAGAATCAGTATCCTGCCTTTCCGCTGACAAAGTGCATGCGTTTCCTGAGGCGCTTTGAGGATATGGGATGACAAGACATCTTACTCGATTGCATGCCTATCGCGGGCTGCTGTGGAATCTGGCGCTTGCTGAGATGAAGGCGCGTCATCGGCAGACAGCATTGGGGATGGTGTGGGCGCTAGTTCAGCCGGTTTCAATGATGTTGGTCATGACTGCTGTATTCTCTGTATTTGTCAAGCTGCCCTTAGAGAACGCGCCGTATGCTTTGTTTGCCTATATTGGCGTACTGACTTGGCTTTTGTTCGCCAACACGCTTTCTAATGGCCTTTCAAGCATTGTCGCAAACATGAATTTGGTCACCAAGGCCAGTTTCCCTCGGGAAGTCATTCCTCTGTCGAAGCTTGTCGTGGGTGGATTCGATTTTCTCGTCGGCCTGCTCCTGCTTGTTGGCCTCATGGTTGTCTTCCATGTTCCATTTTCGACGGCCTTGCTGATGGTGCCGGCGATCGTCGTCATACAAATCCTCTTGATTATCGGGGTCTTATTATTCTGCTCGGCACTGTACGTTCTATATCGGGATATTGGCGCACTCTTGCCGCTGGTTCTGCAGTTAGGAATGTTACTGAGCCCTGTAGTCTATCCAGTCAACGCGATCCCAAAGGAGTACCAAGCTATTTATATGTTGAATCCCATGGCGACCCTCATCGAGGCCTATCGGTCAGCAATATTGTTTGCTGCTGTGCCGGCGTTACCTAGCTTGGTTGTCGCGTTTGTCGTGGCACTGGCCGTCTGTGGAGGAGGTTACCAGTACTTCAAATCCGTGGAACGACGGTTTGCCGATGTCATGTAAGCAGACCTCTTCGGATGAGAACGTATTGGAGTTCGACCTTGTTTCCAAGTGTTATGAGCCATCGGCTTCATGGGTTCACTCCGGGTTCCGCCACCTTCTAAGAGGCGCAAAAAAGGCGGGTTCATCAATAGGAACTCAAGAGAAACCCTGCCTCTGGGCAGTCCGTGATCTCAGTTTCATTATTAAGCGAGGAGAGGCTGTTGGGATAATCGGAGAAAATGGGGCTGGCAAGAGCACCATCCTTAAACTTATGGCTGGAATTATCACTCCCACAACGGGCCGTGTTTTATCCCGGGGACGGCTCGTGAGCCTCATTGAATTGGGTGCGGGGTTTAATCCAGAACTCAGCGGTCGTGAAAATATCTATTTGAATGGGGCGGTGTTGGGGCTTTCGCGAAAAGAGATCGCTGAAGAATTCGACCGTATCGTTGAGTTTTCCGGTGTCGGCGGCTCATTGGATAAACCGGTTAAGTACTATTCGTCCGGCATGTATGCCAGACTTGGGTTTGCGATTGCGTCGCATGCAAAGGCCGACATCGTGCTCACGGATGAAATATTGACCGTGGGAGATATCGCGTTTCAGCGTCAGTGTATGCAAAAGTTCGAGGAAGTAAAAGCTCAGTCCAGTTTTGTTCTGGTCTCCCATGACCATCAACTCGTGAGGAGGATCTGTTCTCGGGCCATCTGGATTCGGAAGGGGATTATCCAACTTGATGGATCTTGCGACAAGGTCGTTGATGCGTATCTCGAATATGTTCGGCAGCGTCGGGATGATGAATTGAAGGGGCGGCAGCCACTGGGACCGACGATTGGGGCAAGCCGGTGGGGGAGCGGAGAAATTGAAATCGAAACAGTCACGACCCATGATGGGAATGGGAATGACCGAAGGGTGTTTCGTACGGGGGATGGATTGATAATAAGACTGCGATATTACGTGAAGGTGCCAAATCGTGACCCAGGATTTTGCGTGCAAATCCGAACGAAAGATGACTGCTGGGTTCACGGGACCAACACCTTCGACGACGGCATACCGATTCGCGTGCAGCTAGGAAGGGGGGTGATCGAACTCCGGTACCCCTCGCTCTCACTTCTTGCCGGCACATATTGGCTTTATGCCGGTGTGACATCGCAAAATGATTGGAATGCTCCTTATGATCTCCGTGTGAATGTTCAGCAGTTTGATGTTGTAACTGCGTTTCCCGACGGCGGAATGGTTCGCCTCGAACACTGCTGGAATCATGTCGAGGCTGATGCCGGCAGACCGGACCCGCCGATTGGTCTTGTAGCCCAGCATGAGAGAAAATTCTCGTGAGCGGGCGAGTGCTGGTTCGAGTTCTGGATGTGGGGCTGTTGTTCGCACTGGCAGGATGTGCGTACATCATTGCCGCGAGTCGGCGAATTGGTCGTCTGTGGAGGGGGCGGAAGACTGGTGCTATCCATGACGGAGGCCCCACGCGGATTGTATTCCTTATTCACGATCTTGGTTCTGGAGGAGCGCAGCGGCAGTTAGTGTTGCTGTTGAAATATCTTGATCGAGCGCAATGGCTTCCAGAAGTAGTTGTGATGGATATGACCGACCCGTTCTTCGCACCGGAACTCCAACGGCTCAATGTGGCGATCGTACATGTACAGCCGCATAGAATATTCTGGAGCAGTGTCGTTTGGTATCTCGTAAAACATCTCGCAACGAAACCCTGTCAGGTCCTCCATAACTGGCTGCCGAACTCAATTCATGCTGGCGGCATTGCAGGCGCTCTCGTTGGTGTTCCTGTGATCATTGCTTCGATGCGGAGCGAGGCCCCGGATTGTGTATCTGAGAAAGTCGAACGATGGCGTCGTGCGATTGATATGATTTCCGCCAGGCTGAACACGGTTCTGTTAGGAAATTCACAAGCGGTGTGTGGAACACACCAGCGGTGGACACGCGTGCCAAGAAATCGAATCGAAACAGTCTACAACGGGGTAGAGGTAGGCGTGGCTCCGGACTTGGTACGTTTCCTTCGCGATCAGTTACGGGCTGAAAGAGGATTGCCGATTGATGCACCCATTGTCGGAATTATTGCTCGCATCGATATGGACAAAGATCATGCAACTTTTCTCCAAGCGGCAAGGCACGTACATGCCAAGCGGCCCGACGTACGGTTTGTCATTATCGGAGACGGACCGCTTCGAAGTGATGTGAGTCAGATGATTACGTCAGGAGAGATGTCTGGATACGTTTCAATGCTGGGTCGCTGCGCAGACGTGCAGCTTATGATGCAATTGTTGGATGTCGTTGCGTTGACCTCTGTCTCAGAGGGTTGTCCCAATGTGCTGCTTGAGGCTGCTGAGTTGGGGGTACCCATTGTGACCACAGCTGCTGGCGGAGCTGCAGAATTGGTTGTAGATGGTGAAACAGGGTTTGTGGTGCCATGCAAAGACAGTGTGGCGATAGCAGATCGAATTCTACGGCTCCTTAGCGACCACATATTGCGTCAATCGATCATCAATCAGGCACGGTCACGAGTTCGAAGCCAGTTCTCAATGAGTAAGATTGCAAGGAGATTGGATTGTGTGTACCGACGTGCAATGGCTCGCGCGAATGCAAGAGAGGGGTTTGATCCTCCCATTCGGGTGTGCTTCATGCTTTCTCAAGTGTATGGAGTTTTTTCTCCTCACCCGGACCGGGTGTTTGGAGGAGCTGAGGTGCAAATTGCCAATTTAGCAAAACAGCTGTCCTGCCGCAGTGATTGTGAAGTCGTCGTCTTGACAGGAGACGGGATACGGGCCGAGCGAGAGGAAATCAACGGGGTGGAGATTGTGCTGGATCCTCTCTGTGCGCCTCCGCGGTCGCCTGCTGCGTCGCTGGATGGTTCGAATGGGTCTGGAGTTGTTCAAGATAGGTCGATTTTTGTCGAATGGGGGTACCGATGGCTTAATTGGTGTCCAGCTTCCCTTGCGGAGCTTTCTCGTTCTCTCGTTCGAGGCGGGGTAATCTGCAAGAAGATGCTCCTTGCGATTTTCCTCATTAGATGGTGTCGGCGGATCGTTCTCAAGTTCTTTGACATGCTGAAATGGGTCAGTCTCGTTCGCGCTATCGACGCTGATATCTATGTGACACGGTGCGCTGGCAGTATTGTTGGGGATATGCAACGTGCCTGTTCGATGGTGGGACGTTCCTTCATCTATATGGTGGCCCATCAGATTGATGTTTCCGGAGAGTATGTTTCCGCGTATCCAGTTGATGGAAAGCTGTTCGAGCGAGGGCTCCGTCGGGCTGATCTTGTAATATGCCAAAACGATGAGCAAGCAGTGTTGTTGCAGCAGCGCTATTCTCGACGAGGACAGGTTGTCCCTTCCTTATGCCCGTTTCATGTTGTGGAGCATTTAGCGCATGAGTCGCGCGGATCGTTGCTCTGGGTGGCACGCGTCGACAATTGGAAACAGCCGGAGTTGTTCATCAAGCTTGCGGAACAGATGCCGGACCAGTCTTTCATTATGGTAGTCATGGCGAGCCATGTTAACCCGGGCCAAATGCATATGGTGCAGCAGGCGGTAGATGGAGTTCCCAATCTGAAGTTGGTTCAATCGCTGCCCTTGGATGAAGCGACACGGTTATTTCGCGCGGCGGCAGTTTTCATCAATACGTCTCGTGCTGAGGGATTTCCGAATACGTTCCTGCAGGCTGCTGCATCGGGAACTCCGATCGTATCGTGGGCGGTTGATCCGGATCACGTGCTGGAACGGTATGAGATGGGGTTTTGCGCGCGCGAGGATTGGTCGCGATTCGAACAGTCTGTCCGGCTGCTGTCTCGAGACATCGCGTTGCGCGCAAAGATGGGAAGGAATGGACAACGGTATGTACGCGAGCGGCATGACCCGGCGGCAATAGCCCAAGTCTATATGGAAATATTTTCGGCGCTGAAATCAGGTGATGTCCCAGGAAGTTGTCGAGATCTCCTCCCGGTAACTTCTCAGAGTGCAGGCATGAGCATACCAACAGAATCCATTGCTTCAGTCCAGACGAAAGGGAAATGAGATCATGAAACGTGCATTGATGAACATTCTCGTGTGCCCAACGTGTCAGGTCGATCTGACATTGTCAGTCGACGTTCAGAATGGGGAAGAAGTCGAAGTTGGCATGTTGAGGTGCCGCCAATGTGATAAGCAGTATCCAATTCGAAACGGGATTCCTCGATTCGTTCCCACGGACGACTATGTGGGGAATTTTTCATTCGAGTGGAATGTGCATCGCAAGACCCAGGTCGACTCGATTGCTGGTCACAATGAATCGTACAAGACGTTTCTGGAGAAGACGGGGTTTGAGGAAGCGGAGTTAAGGGACAAAATTGTTCTGGATGTAGGATGCGGAACGGGGCGGTTTATGGAAGTTGCTGCAGGGTTTGGTGCGACGGTCGTGGGGATCGATCTCTCGTACGCAGTGGATGCTGCCTATGCCAATATGGGAGTACATCCAAAAATCAACATTATCCAGGCTAATATATTTCAGTTGCCGTTTCGGGCTGCAACCTTCGATGCGATTTACAGCATCGGCGTTCTGCACCATACTCGGAATACGAGGGAAGCCTTTCTCCAGCTTCCCCGTCTATTGACCAAACACGGGGCGATCGCCATTTGGGTCTATGGATGGGCGGGGGATTACTCCAAACGATTGGATCGAATTCGAAAGTGGACGATCCATATACCTCAACGAATACTCTATGCTATGTGCGCGATGTGGGTTCCCATCTACTATGTGCTGTACAAAATCCCACTGGTCAGACCACTTGCGTGCATGGTCCCTACCAGCTATCAAGGGTTTGGGTTGGCATGGGATATTCTAGACACATTTGACAACTATTCCCCGCTCTATCAGTGGAAGCATAGCTCGTCGGAAGTTCAAGGTTGGTTCCAAGAGGCTGGTCTGGAGCAAGTACGTCAATTGTCATACAACGTATCGTTCAGGGGGGTTAGAACAATGTCTGGCGAAATGAGTTCTCCCCGATTGAACTCACCAAACGAATTATCTGCAGCATGAAGGGGGATTGACCGTTCGCTGCCCGCGGCACAAATGCTGTGTTGCATTGCCACGACCCTGCACAATGAGATCGATGGTTGGATCTCTCAAAGAGGATTCGTCCGTGAGTGAGCAGGACGCATGTAGGAGTTTCCCGTTCAGCTTGTTGTGCCAGCGTTGTCAGAAATTTATCATTGACGATTGGATAAAATGGTCTGGGGTATGTGCGACAAAGGCACGATCCAGCTGTCATTGCGCGGACCTACCTGGAGCTTTTCACTGATCTCCGGTCTGGCAGTAACCCCACGATCTATCGTGATTTTAGCAATAGGCCTCCTGAGAGGGCTGCTTGGGAGCAACCGAAAAGTCGGACATCTTGTCGCCCGTGAAGGCAAGCGAGTGTAATGAAGTGCCCGCTAAACAATGATTGCCTGGTAAAGGGGTGACGGATTGTCGCCAATGCGTGGATACAAGAAGACTATGGTTTTGTGGCGCAAGGCCAGTGCTCGCGGCGGGCCTCGAAGTTTTTCATGGTTTCATCGTTATTGCGAATTTTCGTGTCGGAAACAGGAGCCGCAGCGTCGTGATGGTTACGCGGTGAGTGCGGATTTGCCTGTTTTTATGCGTCGAGCACCTCAGTTCTAACCAAGAGGGGCCGTCACTCAAGTGGAACAGGGTCCTGCCTCGATCGCAAAATTCAGCCTTGTCCGTCAACACCGCCGCATGTTGGCAAACATGAACTGTCATCTGAACAAAGAATCTCGGATTCTTGATTTCGGGTGCGGGTCCGGAGATTTCGTCTATCAGTATCACGACGCTGGGTTCGACACGTACGGTTTCGAAATTCGACCGGCTGTGGCCTACCGGAGGCCTGAGGATGAAAAGTGGTTTAGGTTCGCGATGACGGGAAAGCCGGCCAATATCCCGGAGTTTGAGGTCAATCAATCTTCGTACAGAATTCCGTTCGAGGATGGATTTTTCGATTTTGTGTTCTCCACAGAGACTCTTGAGCACGTTCAGGACCATGACATGGCTTTCGCTGAAATAGGGCGCGTATTGAGGCCTGGAGGGGTGTCGATTCATACGTTCCCGTCGCGGTATATGCTGATCGAGCCGCATATGCGCGTCCCGTTAGGAGGCGCGATTCAGAACTACTACTGGTTTCTTTTCTGGGCCATTCTCGGGCTTCGCAATGAGTTCCAAAAACATATGGCCCCAGTGACTTGTGCCAGGAATAACTTGCACTACTCTAGGACAGGACTGAAGCACATGAAGATCAGGGCACTTCGTGGGCTTGCCCTGAAACACTTCAGCCAAGTCGAGCTGGTTCCGCATCTATGGAGGCTTGGCGATGAAGTGTTTACAACTATGTGGGGATCACTGCTGCTGATGCCTGGTGTCCATCGATATGCCCGCTGGTTGTACAACCGTTGTTCGACCGTAGTGTTGTTCTTGAAGAAATAGTTATGGCAATAGGCATTCATATTAGGAAGTGACGACAAACTCATGTGCGGAATAGCCGGACAGATCAATTTTGACAGCGCACCGGTCATCCCCCAGCGCATTGCAGCCATGGGTACAAGTTTGCGCCATCGCGGACCCGATGATGCTGGGGTCTACGTGCACGGGCCGGTCGGCCTC
>Ga0307471_100001144_pt1 | contig 14337 bp, 14 predicted proteins | sample atmos_gasesAM3C__2_FD_204566 | JGI IMG/M metagenome (GOLD analysis project Ga0307471, IMG submission 204566) | Hardwood forest soil microbial communities from Morgan-Monroe State Forest, Indiana, United States - atmos_gasesAM3C_515 | ecosystem: Environmental > Terrestrial > Soil > Temperate... | reverse complement strand
GGCACCGCTCGCGGAAACCGAAAAGGACGCCGCGTTCCTGGACACTTATGCCGAAGCGCTGATGCGTTCGGGCCAACTGGATGGCGCGCGCGCCGTGCTGGATCGCATGACGAATCTCGGGACCGGTTCAGCCGAGCGATCATTCGCGCTCGCGAACCTCTACCTGCAGGCTGCCGCGGACCAAAAGGCCGTGGACCTGCTCGGGGTCATCAAGAAGAGCATGCTGGCGGCGCGGCGGGAGACGGAATTTTCCACCGCGGTCGATCAACTGGTCGAGGAATACCCGAAATCGCTGCGGCTTGCGGAGTTCTGCGGCGCGATGTACACGGAACTCAACCGGGAAACAAAATATTTCGACGCGCTCATTCGCTTGTTCGACCTCTATTTGCAGGGTAACCAGCTCTCCGGCGCATGCGAAGCGCTCGAGAAGCTCGTAGACATTGACCCCTACGACTCACGGAACCAGGAGCGGCTGAATTTGCTCGAAGGACGCGCCGATGCTTCCATTCTGTCGCGGCTGAAGTCGAGGATGATGAACGCCGAGACGCACCGCGCGCAGCGGCCTTCCCCGCCACCGGATTCTCCCATCGGCGGAAGCAGCGAGCTTTCCCCGGCCATCCTCCACGATGTGGACTCGCGCCATACCCTGGAAGACTTGCTCGTGCAAGCCGAGATCTTTGTCCAATACTCGCTGCAGTCCAAAGCCATCGAGCGGTTGCAGAAAATCGTGGAACAATTCCCGGCAGAAGCGCAGCAAAACGAGCGGCTACAAGGCCTATTCGAGGCCGCCCACTGGTGGCCCCAGGCGACTTCCCGCCAGACCGGGCCCGGGAAGCCGGAGCGTCACGACCTTGCAGCCGACGAGGTAAGCCACACCACCGCCACGGCACCCCAAACGCTCCGCGACTTGGCGAAAATCTCTGAAATCAATCAAAACATCTTCCGCCAGCCATCCCCCCGCGCCATGCTGTCGGCCGCGGTGAACGAGTTGGGCGGATATCTGCGCGCTACAAGGTGCTTGGCCGCCATGGGCGCACCCGGCCAGCCGCCGCAGTTGGCTTCAGAATATTGCGCACCCGGGGTGGAGCCCTCCCCAGGGAGCGTGCTCGTCCGCCTGATCGCCCAGTTTGAGCGAGTCGTGCCGGATTCAGAGGGCGGCCTTTCTCTCCACGCTGCCGCGTCACCCCAGCTGAAGGAAATGGGCCTGGACACGGCCGTAGGCATTCAGCTCATCGATCCGGACACGCAGACCCCGGCGGGAATGCTGATCGCCGGGTTCTCCGGGCCGCATGCCTGGAAGCCGAATGAGACTTATTTTCTACAGTCGATCGGCGACCAGATGCTGCTTTGCGTCCACCATACGCGCCTCCGCTCGCTGATGCGCACGCTCGCGGTCGCCGATGAGAAAACGGGGCTCCTCGCTCGCGGCTCCTATCTGGATTGCCTGCTGCACGAATCCCAGCGCGCCCGGACGCAGGGTTCGCCGCTCGCGCTGGCGTTGTTGCACGTGGATGGCGGCCCGGATTTGGCGCGCCAGCAAGGAGACGCGCTCTTTGAGCGGTACATGGAGCAACTGGCGCGCACAATGCAAGCGGCCGTCCGGCAGTCTGACCTGCCCGTGAAGTACACGCCCTGGGCGCTCGCATTCATTCTACCCGACACGCCTGCCAGCGGCGCGCGCACGTTGGGCGAGAAACTCAAGAAAACGGCCGGCGGAGTGCGGCCGCCTTGGGACGGCGCGCAGTTGACCACTACCGTTGTCGTCGCAGAGGCCATCGCCCGGCCGGACTATGAAAATGAAGATATCGTTACGGAACTGATCAACCGGTTGGAAGCTGGCCTCGAAGAGGCACGCAAGAACGGCGGTAACGCAATCGCATCTCCAGAAGTGGTGAAGACTTAGCGGACCAGTGCAGTTCCAGCCTGACTTGCCAAACGATATGATTAGGACTTTCATTGGTGAGGGGGGCTTGACCTTTCTGCGCCCCAGTGGAATAAGTTGGGACCGCACCGTGTCACGGCGCAGATGGCAACGGGTCACTGGGCGGTCTACAGCTCCACGTGATTTGTGGGACTCAAAAATCAAAGAAAATCACCCGTCAGGGAGACTTTGAAGGATGGCTTACGAAAACCTGCTGTACGAGAAGCGCGACCGAATTGCCTCCATCACGTTCAACCGGCCTAAAGTGCTGAACGCGCTGAACCGGAAAACGATGGAAGAGCTGGGACACATCCTGGCGGACGCGCGCGAAGACAGCGAGGTGCGAGTGTTGATCCTGACCGGAGCCGGGGAAAAAGCGTTTGTCGCGGGAGCGGACATCTCGGAGTTGGCCCTGCAGACCCCGGTGAGCGGCAAAGAGACTGCATTGTTCGGCCAAAGCGTGCTGCATCAATTGGAGACGCTGGGAAAGCCTTCGATTGCGGCCATCAACGGATTCGCGCTGGGCGGCGGATGTGAACTTGCGATGGCGTGTTCGATCCGGCTGGCCAGCAAAACCGCGAAGCTTGGGCAACCGGAGGTGAAACTCGGTATCATGCCCGGGTATGGCGGCACGCAGCGGCTTGCCCGGCTGTGCGGGAAAGGCGCGGCGCATGAGCTCTGCCTTTCCGGAGAGATGATTTCGGCCGAGGAGGCGCTGCGCATCGGGCTGGTCAATCACGTGTATGAGCCGGCCGAGCTGTTGCGTGCAGCAGAAGTGCTGGCGAAAAAGATCATCGCCAACGCGCCGCTCGCCGTGAAATTCACGATGGAAGCCATCGAACGCGGCGCGGAAATGCCGCTCGAAGAGGCTCTGTTTCTCGAGGCGACGCTTTTCGGACTTGTCGCCTCCACCGAGGACATGCGGGAGGGGACGCGCGCCTTTCTCGAAAAACGCGCCGCGCGTTTTCAGGGCAAGTAGCGGGAGCGACCCGGCACCGATGCTTTTACTATGAGCAAATCCTTCACTCCGAAACAAACTCGGCCGCCGACAACCGCGGCAGGCTTTCGCTTCGCCTTGGTGGTCAGCCGGTTCAACAGCTTCATCACGGAGCGGCTGTTGGCCGGAGCGCTCGACGCGCTCAAAGCGGCGGGCGCTTCCGGGGATCATATCGAAGTGGTGCGCGTGCCCGGCTCGTTTGAAATACCATTGGCAGCAAAGAAGCTGGCCGCCGGGAGAAATGCGGACGCGGTGATTGCAATCGGCTGCGTCCTGCGGGGCGAAACTTCGCATTTCGACTACATCGCCAGCGAAGTGGCGCGCGGGGTCCAGCTCGCGCAGCTCGACACCGGCGTGCCGATCATTTTCTGCGTTCTCACGTGTGACACGCTCGAGCAGGCGATTGACCGCGCAGGATTGAAAGGCGGGAACAAAGGCCACGAAGCCGGCGTGGCTGCGGTCGAGATGGCCAATTTGGCGCGGCAACTCCGCGCCGCAAGCAGCGCGCCGCCTCCCGATCGCGCGAGCAAATCTCGGCGCAGAAGCCGAAGCTAGATGCCGCTCCGCCGGAAATCCCGCGAGTACGCCCTCCAGATGCTGTTCCAATGGGAGATGGGAAAGCAGGAGCCCGCGCGCATCGAAGGAAAATTCTGGCGCAGCGCTCGCGCGCAAATATCCACCCAAGAATTCGCCAACCAGCTTTTTGAGAACGCGGCGGCGCACGCGGAAGAAGTCGACAAGATCATCGCCTCACACACTGAGCACTGGCGCATCGAACGCATCGCGGCGATTGACCGCGCCATCTTGCGTTTGGCGATTGCCGAGTTGCGCGCCATGGGCACGCCGGCCAAAGTCGTGCTCAACGAAGCCATCGAGCTGGCCAAGACATTTTCTTCCGAAGAAGCTTCTTCCTTCATCAACGGCGTGCTCGACGCGGTGGTGAAAACTTTGCCGGAGACGCCCCTGTCCAAAGGGCCAGCGTAACGGACATAGTACGGTTGTACCATCAACACTGCTCCGATTATCCCCGAAACTGGCGCAACTTCACCCGGTAGGCCGGGTTCTTTGGAGTGCATGGAGTTTTCCTAACGGAAACTCATACACGAATGAAAGGACGGTCGATTGCCATGAATGGAGTAAATCTTCTCAAACGGGGCATCACAGTATTTGCATTTTCCGGATTTCTGGCGGTTGGGGCGTGGGCTCAAGAAACGACGACCCCGCCGACTCCCAATCCTGATGTGATGCAGGATAACAAGGATATCCAGCAGGACAAGCAAGACATCCACAAGGATACCAAGGACATCCGACAGGATCGCCGCGATGTGCGGACGGATCAGCGGGACATCAACAGTGACAAGTCTGATCTAGCGAAAGATAGACAGCAATACAATCAGGATCTGAAGAGCGGCAAATTGGACCAGGCAGAGGCGGTCAAAGCGGATATGAAGAGCGACCGGCAAGACCTTCAAGGCGACAAGAAGGACCTCGTCAGTGACAAGAAGGACCTCCACCACGACGTGAAGGACCGCCGGAAGGATCGTCGGGACCTGCACCACGACCGCGTAGATCGTTACCGCGACAACCACCCCAAATAGTCAGCACCGCGCGTGAGAGCTGAAAGAAGGCCGGCCTCGAGTGGGCCGGCCTTCGCTCTTTTCAGTTTGATCGGAGGTGCTCCAATCTTTGTCCCGGTGGGAAACCGGAAGCTCCAGAAATTTACAGCCGGCGCACGAGGGCGCAGGTTTCGTCGAGGATCTTGCGTGTAATGGCGGGGCTGCTCGTTTCTGAGTAGATACGCAGCATCGGCTCAGTCCCCGAAGCCCGCAGCATCACCCAACCGGTGTCGCCCAGATATAGCTTGATGCCGTCCAAGTTTTCACGCTTCACGATGGGCCGTTTGATGATGCGCGTAAGCTTGGCGTCGCTGAAATGGGCGATAGCGCGCTCTTTCTGCCCGGGCTTGAGCTCCAGGTCCACTCGCCCGTAATGATGCTCGCCGAACTCGGCATGAAGTTGGGCCACCAGTTCGCCCAGCGATTTCCGGTGCCACGCCATCACTTCGATCAGCAACAGCGCCATCACTGTCGCGTCACGCTCGGGAAGATAAAGTTTCGTGCCGATGCCGCCGGATTCTTCGCCCCCCAATAAAATGTCGCGCTCCAGCATGAGTTCGCAGATGTATTTGAAGCCGATGGGCGTCTCGAAAACTTTGCGGCCGAATTTTTCCGCGATCTTGTCGACCATTTTGGTCGCCGAAAACGTCTTTGCGACATCTCCGGGGATGCCGCGCGTTCCGGCCAAATGCCAGAGCAGAATCGAGAAGATCTGGTGCGGCGTAATAAATGTCCCGCCGCGGTCCATCGCGCCGATGCGGTCGCCATCGCCGTCGGCGCACAGCCCCGCGTCGTAGCCGCCGGAAACCACCGCGCGGCGCAACGCTTCGACGTGCGGCTCAATCGGCTCGGGATTTGCGCCCCCAAACAGCGGATCGCGCGTGCCGCGAATTTCATCGCACGCGACACCGTTGCGCGTCATCAACTCGCGCAGCAAGCCTCGCGCGGCCCCGTGCATCGGGTCCACGACAAACCGGAACTTCGTGGCGCGGATCCGGTCCCAATCGACCAGCTTTTCAATTGTCGCGAGGTACGGGGTGCGAATATCCAGAGGGTGGATGTGATCGGGCTGCGGGGGCAGCGGCGGCACGCCGCCGGAAAGCACCACGGCGAGTTCCCTTTCCACTTGCGCGACGATGGACGGCAGCGCCGAGCTTCCATAGCTCGCCTTGAGCTTCATGCCGCTCCATCGGTAGGGATTGTGGCTCGCGGTAATCATGATGCCCGCAGCCGCGCCGCGCTGGCGCACCAGCAGCGAAACCGCCGGCGTAGGGCACGCCTGCTCTGTCAACCACACGGGCATGCCGGTCATGGAGACGGTTTCTGCGGCCGCGCGCGCAAAACGCTCCGAAGCGAACCGCGTGTCGTAACCCACGAGCACGCCCGCGAAAGGCTTCTCCGCGCGCACCACGTACCGCGCGATCGCGCACGCCACCTTGCGCACGTTCGCAACCGTGAAGTCATCCGCGATGACCCCACGCCATCCGTCGGTGCCGAATTTGATTGCGCTCACCGTTCAGAAGTATATGCGAAGCCAATCGGGGCAGGAAACCAGCTTCTCTCCTGGATATCACTCCGTGTGTCGTATTGGAAAAAGACTAAAGGAGACGGGAGAGCTTTTCCGCTTCGAGATGCTTCACGATTTTGCCGACGTCCTGGGCGCGGTCGCGCGGGCAGATGAGCAGGGCGTCGTCGGTTTCCACGACGACGAGATCGCGGACGCCGATGGCGGCGACAAATTTGTTGGGGCTGAAGAAGAAATTTCCTTGCGCGTCCAGCGCGAAGAACTGTCCGGCGGAGACATTTTCTCCCGCCTTGCGCGCCGCCAATTCATATACTGTGGCCCAGGAGCCGATGTCGCTCCAGCCCACTTCGGCGGGCAAGAAGAAGACACTGGGCGAGGTCCGGCGGCCCGTTGCAGGCTCTAGAATCGCGTAGTCCACGGAGATATTTTCGAGCTGCGGGTAAATGCGGGCCAGCGTCTTGGCATAGCGCGGCGTCCCGATATCTCCGGCGAGGCGCATCAGCGCGTCGTGCGTTTTCGGCAGGAAGGTTTCCAGGTTGCCCAGGAAGGTCGAGACGCGCCAGAAGAACATGCCCGCATTCCAGAAGTAGCGTCTGGAACCGACATACTGGCGGGCCAAGGCGAGCGCCGGCTTTTCGGTAAAGCGGCGCACCGGGAAGACCGGGACTCCGCCCGTGTGCAACTCTTCCCCGGGCCCGCGCTCGATGTAGCCGTAGCCGGTTTCGGGCCGCGTGGGCGGAATGCCCAGCACCACGAGAGCGCCCGGCGCCTGCGCCACGTGCAGCGCCGCGCGGACGACATTGAGATACCGAGCAGGCTGCGCGACGTAATGATCGGCGGGGAGCACGGCCATCAGGGCATCGTTTTGTTTGCCCAGGCCGCTATGCAGCAGATGCGCGGCGGCGAGGCCGATTGCCGCCGCGGTGTTCCGCCCGGCCGGCTCTTCAAGAATGTGCGAAGGTGCAACGCGCGGAAGCTGGCGCCGCACGGCGGAAGCCTGCTCTGTGTTCGTGACCACCCAAAGCCGCGACGCCGGAAAAACCGGCGCCAGGCGCGCGGCGGTCTGCACCAGCATCGTGTCGCGCCCGACGATATTCAGCAATTGTTTCGGGGTGCGCGTGCGGCTGCGCGGCCAGAAGCGCGTGCCGCGGCCTCCGGCGAGGACCACCGCGTATGCGGGCAAGGCGCCGCGGCTCACGGGTGCACCACGCGCGCCCACGCCTTTTCTTCGACGCGCTCGTCGGCGAGCCGCCGCACGAAATCCTGGAGATCGGGGACGTACGTCCGCAGCAGCGTGGTCTGGGACTCGGGCTCGATTTGATATGCGCCGAGCGCCGCTGGCAGCAGCCAGACCTGCGCGCGGGCGTAGGCCTCGGCGCCGCCCGCGAATCCAATTCGGCCTTTGCCGGAAAGAAAAATCAACGCGTCGAAATGTTCCGGGGAGGTCACCGCGGCAATGCGCTCGCGGAATTCCCAGCGCTCGGTGGCGAAGTGGCGGCAGGCGACATAGAACGTTTCCGTGACTGCGCCGTGGCTAAGGCGCGCCGGCTGGCAGAGGCCGCCATCTTGTTCTCCGAAGCGCATCACCTCGAACGCCTGGCGGACGTGAAGCGGCCGCGGCTTGCCGTCGGCGCCCACGCGGTTGTAATCGAAGACGCGATAGGTAATGTCCGAGTGCTCCTGAATCTCGCACAGCACAACGCCGGGGCAAATGGTGTGCGCAGTGCCGGCAGGAACGAACACGGCGTCGCCCGGGCGCACAGCGACGCGTTCCAGGCAGTCTTCCACGGTGCCGTCGGCGAGGGCGCGGCGAAACGATTCAGGGGTCACACCTGGGCGCAGGCCAACGAGCAGCTTGGCCCCCCCACGCGCCGCCACCACGAACCACAACTCGGTCTTGCCCACACCCCCGGCTGCGGCTTCGTGCTGTTCGGCGTACGCATCGTCGGGGTGTACCTGCACGGATAGTTTATCGGCCGGGAAGATGAACTTGATGAGCGAGGGGATCCGCGGAAGCCCTCGGAGGCGTGTCCCGGTCCATTCCTTGGGGAGCTCCGGCCAGACCTCCCCGAGTGTGCGCCCGGCGAATTCGCCGTTCGCGAAGCAGCACTCGTTCCCGGTGAGCCAAGCCTCGCCTATCGGCTCGGGCTCGCCGGTTCGCTCCGGGAATAAGGGGGAGAGGTCGCGCGCACCCCAAATGCGTGGCTTGAATATAGGGGCAAGCCGCGCAGGCGCCCGCCCCGGTCGAGTGGAAACTGAATTCACGAGGCCGATTCCGCCCGAGCGAAGAATTGCTCGAGACGCCGTAAGCCTTCTTCGATGCGTTCCATCGAGGTGGCGTAGGAGATGCGGATATAGCCGGGTGCGCCAAAGGCGTCGCCAGGCACGACCGCGACGTGCGGCAACTCGAGAAGCTTTCCGGCCAGCACCGTCGTGTCTGCCATGCCGTTGCGCAAGTGGGCGGCGACGCTGGGGAAGACGTAAAACGCCCCGCCCGGCTCCGTGCACGTTACACCGGGAATCGCCCGCAACCCGGCCACGATGCGGTCGCGCCGTCGCGTGTATTCCGCCAGCATGGCGGCGACCGAATCCATGGGCCCGGTCAGCGCTTCGAGCGCCGCGTATTGGGCGATCGAGGTCGGGTTCGACGTGGACTGGCTCTGCATCTTCACCATAGCGGAAATTAGCGGCTCAGGCGCCAGCGCATAGCCCAGGCGCCAGCCAGTCATCGCGAACGTTTTCGAGAGTGAACCCGCGACGATGATATGCGGCTTGCTATCAGGCACGCTGGCCAGTGAAAACGGTTTTTCGCCGCCGTAGACGAAGTGCGAGTAGCACTCGTCGGTGAGCAGCCAGATGTTCCGCGACCGGCAAACTTCGTAAATCTTCACGAACTCGTCCGGCGGAACGACCGCCCCGCTCGGATTGCTGGGCGAATTGACAATCAGCAGCTTGGTGCGCGGCGTGATCGCGCGCGTGACCTGCCTGGCGCGCAAGCGGAACCCATCCGACGGATCGGTTTCAATGATGACCGGCGCGCCTCCCGTGTACTTCACCATGTCGGGATAGCTGACCCAGTAAGGCGCGGCGAAGAGGACTTCGTCTCCAGCGTTGATCAGCGAGCACAGCGCGTTGAAGATGGCGTGCTTTCCCCCGACCGAGACGACGCACTCGGACGGCATGTACGAGGAGCCAAACTCCCGCGTGTGCCACTTACAGATGGCTTCCCGCAGGGGCCCTATCCCCGCTGTCGGAGTGTACTTCGTCCTGTTTTGTTCCAGCGCGCGGATGGCCGCTCGCTTGATGTGCTCCGGCGTGGGAAAATCCGGCTCGCCGGGGCCGAAGTCCACTAGGTCCACGCCCTGGGCGCGATAGCGCTCGGCCGCGGCCAGTACGGAGGCAGTGGGCGAAATCGAGATGCGATTGACACGGTCAGCAAGTTGCACGGAAAAGACTCCTTCGGGATATTCAGAAAACTTTGGCGCGGAGGCGCTGTTCCACTGCCGGCGGCACCAGTCCCTGCACTGCCCCGCCAAGCTGCGCGACTTCCCGCACCACGCGTGAACTCAAGTAGCTGTAAGCCACGGCAGGCATCATGAAGACAGTCTCCAAGTTCGGTTCCAGCTTCCGGTTCATCATGGCCATCTGGAGTTCGTACTCGTAGTCGGAAAAGGCGCGAATACCGCGCAGGATGACGCTCGCACCGCGCCGCTGCGCGAAGTCCACCAGAAGGCCACCGAAAACATCCACTTCGACGTTCGGCCACGGTCGCGTCACTTCGTGCAGCATTTCGACGCGCTCGTCGACAGTGAACAGGGGCGCCTTATCTAAATTTCGCAGCACGGCTACGATCAGCCGGTCGAATAGCTTGGCGCCGCGCTCGATCAGGTCGAGATGCCCGTTCGTCACCGGGTCAAACGACCCCGGATAAATGGCCACGACACTTTTCATGGCACTTTTGCCTTCCGCGCAACATTGTAACGAAATTCGGCGCCGATTACCCAATCGAATTGGCCGGAACACAAATCCTGGGTGACATTTTTGCAGCAAGAGCTGTCCGCAAGAAACCCTGAGACCTTGGAACTTGAGATAGAATAAACTTCATCGCTTCTGTTGGAGGAAGCCGAGGGTTATGAGTCTTACGCGCCTCAGATGGCTGGTCACCTTGTTCTTGCCCTGGTGCCTTTGCGCCCCGGTCCAAGCCGGCGCGCCACAAGCCGCTGGGAAGCAGCCCAAGGGGGGCTCGGCCTCGGCAGTTCTTCAACCGCTGGAGCACTGGCGCGCAGCCGTGCTTGCGGGTGACAGGGCTGCCCTGACCTCCCTCTATATGACCTCTCCCCCCGCACGGGCCAAGACCCCCCAGGGCGAAACGCAAGACCCCGGGGAGGAGCCTTCGTTCTGGTCCTCGCTGCGCAGGCTGGGGCTGACCAGCTTCGATGTCAAAATACTCGAGGTGAAGACGCTCCAGCCGGGCGTGCAGTCCCTCGTGCTGCGGTTCGAGATGAAATTTCGGGTCGTCTCGACGGAAAAGTCCGCCATTGCAGAGGCTACTCAAGTCTGGGTGCAACAGGATGGCGCATGGCGGATTATAGCTACCCAAAGGAGCGATCTGTCAGCCTACGTCCCAAGGCGTCTGCCCGAGCCGGCCAAACCCAACATCCAGCTTTACCCCGACCCGGCGGAGGCTCCGGCGGAGATTGCCGCCGCACTCGCTGCGGCTCGGAGGGATCACAAGCGAGTCATCCTGGTGTTCGGCGGGAATTGGTGCTACGACTGCCACGTTCTGGACGCAACGTTCCGCTCGAAGGCTGTCGCCCCACTCGTCAACGAGAACTACCATGTGGTTCACGTCAACGTCGCGGAGTACAACCAGAATCTGGACCTAGCTAAGAAGTACGACGTCTCCCTCGACAAAGGTGTCCCCAGCCTGGCCGTTCTCGACTCAGACGGCAAACTCGTGTTCAGCCAGAAACAGGGGGAATTCGAGTCCACAGTTAAGCTTGGCCAGGAAGATGTGACTGCTTTCTTGGAGCGCTGGAAGCCTCAGCATGGTGCTTCCGATTGAGTTTTCATGACCGCTCTAGCCTCACCTGGGTTCCCCGTTTAACTTTCGTATTCGGCCATTCACTCCCAAAAACTAACACTTCGCCGTGATAAGCTTGATATGCGACCGTAACGGTCGCAATCTAACGCGCTGTTGTCATGGAAGTTGGGACCTGCGACTCTCTTGACAGGTTTGGGGGATAGCGGTATGATTCAAATGCGACCACCTAGGTCGCATATGGAAAATGCTCAAGCTTTCGAAGAAAGCGGATTACGCTCTGATCGCCGTTCGACATCTGGCGACTCACAGCGCAGACCGGTCCCACAGCGCCGCGGATATCGCCGAAGCGTACGGGATTTCCGCCCCCTTGCTCCAGAAGGTCTTGCAACGACTCGCTCGGCACGGACTGGTAACTGCGCGGCATGGGTCGAGCGGGGGATATCAGTTGGCCCGGAACCCGAAAGAGATTTCGGCGCTCGAGGTAATCAGCGCCGTGGATGGCCCGCTGATGATCACTTCGTGCGTGACCAGCCACGGGGCCTGCGAGCAGAGCAGCACGTGCACGGTCCGGGAACCCTTGCGCCGGGTGAATGAGACCATCGCGCAGGTGTTGCGTACAGTTACGATTTCGCAGATGAGCGAGGATTCGCCCGACCCCGAACTGGTCGGGCTGCCCAGTTAGGGAAGAATCCGGGATGACGTTTCAGGGGAAGCAGAACACGAAGGGGAGACACACGCATGGCCATTAAGCTGCCCATCTACATGGATAATCACGCCACCACTCCGGTAGATCCTCGAGTGCTGGAGGCGATGCTGCCCTACTTCCACGAGAAGTTCGGCAACGCCGCGAGCCGCAACCACTCCTTCGGCTGGACCGCTGAGGAGGCGGTAGAGAACGCCCGGGCGCAAATCGCCCGGCTGATCAACGCGACTCCCAAGGAGATCATTTTCACCAGCGGCGCCACCGAGTCCAACAACCTGGCGCTCAAGGGCGCGGCCGAGATGTACCGGGAAAAGGGCAATCACATCATCACCCAGGTGACCGAGCATAAAGCCGTGCTCGATACCTGTAAGCGCCTTGAAAAATACGGCTACGAGGTCACTTACCTGCCCGTGGGCAAAGACGGCCGGATAGACCTCGACGACCTGCGCCGTGCCATCACATCGAAAACCATCATCATCTCTATCATGTACGCCAACAACGAAATCGGCGTCGTCCAGCCCATCGCGGAAATCGGCAAGATTGCCAAGGAAAAGGGAGTCCTGTTCCACTCCGACGGCGTGCAGGCGGCCGGCAAGATTCCCGTGGACGTGCAGAAGGACAACCTTGACCTGCTCGCGCTCACCGCGCACAAGATTTACGGCCCGAAGGGCTGCGGGGCGCTCTATGTGCGGCGCCGCAACCCGCGCGTGCAGCTTTCGGCCATCATCGACGGCGGCGGGCACGAGCGCGGCATGCGCTCAGGCACGCTCAACGTCCCAGGCATCGTGGGCTACGGCAAGGCGGCCGAGCTTTGCCAGATCGAAATGGCGGAGGAAAGCGCGCGGCTGCGCGGGCTGCGCGACCGGCTGAAGGACGGCCTGTTCGCAAAGCTCGACGAGGTGTACATCAACGGTTCGATGGTCCACCGGCTTCCGCACAATATCAACATCAGCTTCGCGTTCGTCGAGGGCGAATCGCTACTGATGGGCATCAACGACGTGGCGGTGTCCAGCGGCTCGGCTTGCACCTCGGCCACGCTGGAGCCGAGCTACGTGCTGAAGGCGCTGGGTGTCGGCGAAGACCTGGCGCACACCTCGATCCGCTTCGGCCTGGGCCGCTTCAACACCCAGGAGGAAGTGGATTACGTCACCAACCGCGTGATCGAAGTCGTGCAGCGGCTGCGCGAGCTGTCGCCGCTCTACGAGATGGCTAAGGAAGGCGTGGACCTCAGCAAGATGAATTGGAAGGCGGCGGCAGAGCACTAGAAAGCGATTCATTCGTCAGAATCCAGGAGGAAGAAAGTCATGGCGTATTCCGATAAGGTGGTTGATCACTACGAGCATCCGCGCAACGTCGGCAGCCTGCCCAAGGACGACCCGAACGTAGGGACCGGCCTGGTAGGGGCGCCCGAGTGCGGCGACGTGATGCGGCTGCAAATGAAAATCAATCCCGCGACGCAAGTCATCGAGGAGGCCAAGTTCAAGACCTTCGGCTGCGGCTCGGCGATTGCCAGTTCCTCACTGGCGACCGAATGGGTGAAGGGCAAGACGGTCGAAGAGGCGCTCACCATCAAGAACACGGACATCGTCCGCGAGCTGAGCCTCCCGCCAGTGAAGATTCACTGTTCGGTGCTGGCCGAGGATGCCATCAAGGCAGCTATCGTGGACTGGAAGAAGAAGCGCGAAGTGGAGAAACCGGCCGCCAACGCGACCGCCAGCACTTAAGCTCGCGTCTCCTGCGGGATGGTACATGCATCCAATCCAAGTGGATTGGGCTTGTGGAGCAATTTGGACACGGCAATGATTCACGTCACAGAAAAAGCGGCCGGCAAGATTCAGGAACTTTTGGCTAAAGAGGGCGTGCCGCAGGAAAGCGGCGGGCTCCGCGTCGGCGTCCAGGGGGGCGGCTGCTCGGGGTTGACGTACGCGATGCGTCTGGAGACGCAAGCGCGCGACCGCGACAAGGTCATCGAGGAGAATGGCGCGCGGCTCTTCGTGGACCCGAAGAGCTACTTGTACCTCCATGAGACCACCCTCGACTATCAGGAAGACCTGATGCGGCGCGGGTTTGTGTTCCAGAACCCCAACGCGACTCGCAGTTGCGGTTGCGGCAGTTCATTTACGGCCTAATCGAGGATTCTCTCTCGGAGGATAGGGCAAGCCCTTCATCGCGAGGCGGGCGAAACGCGTGGTTGGCCGGGAGGGGGAATCCCGCCAGCCACTTTTTTTTGCCCGGCTTGGCGGAACACGGTGTTTTCGTAGCGCCAGCGCTTGCCCCGAGCTAAGCCGAAGGGTCTCGCTGGCGGCTTCTGGGGCCTCCAAAAACGCAACAATACCGGCCAAGCGCCGGCGGTACGAGAGAGTGCGGGGACTGGTCTTTGGGTTTGGGATCCAGCAATGATCACACCTTCCACTACGGCGGCACCAGCAGCGTGCTGGAATTGCTCGGTGGCGGCCGGCGGCGCGCAGTTCTGCCCGGCGTGCGGAAAGATTCAGCCGCTGCCTCGCGGCGCCGACTTCTTCGCGTTCTTC